>Ga0187864_10000357_pt1 | contig 51284 bp, 39 predicted proteins | sample June2016WEW_11_4_FD_132985 | JGI IMG/M metagenome (GOLD analysis project Ga0187864, IMG submission 132985) | Peatland microbial communities from SPRUCE experiment site at the Marcell Experimental Forest, Minnesota, USA - June2016WEW_11_40 | ecosystem: Environmental > Terrestrial > Soil >...
GAGTTCGCGCTTGCTCTCCGCTATCGCCCGCCCCGAATTGCCGACTTCTTCCCGAAGCTTCGCCATCGCCGCCTCGAGGCTCGCCGTAGTGTCAGTTGCTGCCCGGTTGAGAGACGCCAGTTTTGCTTCGGCCAAGCTTGCCAGTTGTTGCTTGCTCTCCTCGAAGGCCCGCCCGGAATTAGTCACTTCTTGCCGCAGCTTCTCCATCGCTGCCTCGGCCTGCCGCTCGAATTCCTTAAACCATTGCTCTCTCAAGTCTTGCGCGGTCTTCTCTGAAAGCGCCGCCGGACTCACCCCGTTCCCGTGCGCAGCCGCCGAACCTCCGTTGGGCGGCGCCTGGAACTCCCTCACCAGCGCACTTGCACGCTCCTCCAAGGAGTCCAAAGCGAGGGATGCCCGCGACAGCCTCTCTTCAATGCTAGAGGCTCGCAACTCGCGGATGTCGGTGACTTGCGGCAGGCCTGCTTCGTCCGCCGTGGGGAAGTCTGGCTCCGACCATTCCGGCATATCCGGGTGCTGATCATTAAGGGCCGCATAGAACTTGAGCCAGTAGGAGACGGTGCCGTGCTGCGCCAACAGGACAGCCTCTTTATAATAGCCAGGGCTACCGTCGCTGCGGCGACTGTTGATCACGGTGCTCAGGGCGGTACCTAGAGACAAGCGGCCATTGAAGAGCCTGAAAGCCAAGGCCCTCGAGGGACTGGATCCCATACTCTGCAGGTCAAGCGGGAAGCCATTCTGAGCTCGAATGGGCTGCGCCGGGCTTGCAATCACCCAGGCTCTGACCGTGATCAGCCCGTCCTCGAGGTATTTCTCGTGGGCGAGCCCGTAGAAGCCAGAGTGGTCCCCGGTTGGTTTCCAACCCTCAGCCAGATTCGCCGTGACAATAATAGACGCCTTCCCTGAAACGTCCTCGAACCTTACCTCAAATGGGCTCATCAGGAACCTCCCGCTTTGAGGGCGAGCATTCTCGCCTTCCACAATCGAAATTGACCAGTTTTCAGACTTGAAAGACATTATAGCACTTCTTCAATGGGGAAGCTAAAGTCGCTCTTCTGCTCAAATGACATTGTTTCTGGGCGGTCGTCAGCCGACGTGCCTGAACCACTGCGGTCTGAACCATTGCTGTCTTTGTTCAGCCGTACGACCGGTGTATACTCGAATCCTTGACTTGAGCCATTTTGGAGCCGTCATGCCAGACGCCCTCATAGTTCACCGACTGCATTTCGCCTTCACGGTCACTTTTCACTATCTCTTCCCACAGCTCACCATGGGACTGGCGCTGCTGATTCTGATCCTGAAAAGCCTAGCGCTGCGGACTGGTGAAGAGCACTACAATCGCGCCGCTCGTTTCTGGATGAGGATTTTCGGCGTCAACTTCGCGCTGGGCGTGGTGACCGGCATCCCCATGGAGTTCCAGTTTGGAACCAATTGGGCGCAATTCTCCAAAGCCGCCGGCGGCGTGATCGGGCAAACGCTGGCGATGGAGGGCGTCTTCTCATTTTTCCTGGAGTCGAGTTTTCTGGGGTTGTTTCTGTTTGGCGAAAAACGCTTGAGTCCCAGAGGTCACTGGTTTACTGCCTTGATGGTGTTCATTGGATCGTGGCTCTCGGGGTACTTGATCGTCGCCACCGACGCGTGGATGCAACGCCCGGTCGCTTACGCCCTTGGCCCCAACGGCGAAATAAAGCTGACCAGCTTCTGGGGGTTGCTGCTGAACCGCTGGGCTCTGTGGCAATATGCACACAACATGAGCGGAGCGGTGATTACGGCGGCCTTCGCGATGGCCTCACTTGGGGCATTCTATTTGCTTGTGGGAAGGCAGCAAAGCTACGGCCAGACTTTTGTCCGCGTAGGAGTGATCACCGGCGTCATTGCCACCGTCTTCCAACTTTTTCCGAGCGGCGACGGCCAAGGCCGCTTGGTGGCCCGCCACCAACCGGTGACCATGGCCGCCATGGAGGGCTTGTTCCACACGCAAAAAGGAGCACCCATTGCGCTGATCGGACAGCCTGATGTGGACAATCAACGTCTCGATAATCCCCTCCTGATCCCCCGCACACTAAGCTTCCTGACCTACCGGCGCTGGATGTCGGAAGTCAAAGGGCTGGACGCATTCCCGCAGTCTGACTGGCCGGACAACATCCCTCTCGTCTATTACTCCTATCACGTCATGGTAGGGCTCGGCACACTCTTTATTGCCATCATGGTGATCTGCGCCTGGAAGTTATGGAGGGGTACTTTGTATGCCTCACGCGAGATGCTTTGGGTCCTCATGCTCGCTCTTCCCTTCCCTTATATCGCCAATACCGCAGGGTGGATGACCGCCGAGGTCGGACGCCAACCCTGGGTAATCTATGGCCTGATGCGCACGCAGACGGGCATGTCGCCGCAGGTTTCGTCGGGAAACGCCTGGTTCACGCTGCTTGGCTTCATGGGAATGTACACCGTGCTGGGCATATTGTTTTTGTTCCTGGTGTACCGTGTGATCGAGGAGGGGCCTGAGCCTCCCCCGGTTTTCGTTCCGCCGAAGGTTTAGGCGCGTTCCGCGACGCGCTTATGGTTACGGTCATTTGCAGCGGCACAAGGTAAACACGCACCTGTCATTCCGAGCGAAGCGAGGAATCTTGCTCCGATCTTTCTTCTTAAACGAACCAGAGCGAGATTCCTCGCTTCGCTCGGAATGACACGCGCAAGGCTGCGCTGTTCGCTGGGCCGCCTTAGGAGCTGTCGGCATGGAAACGGTCTGGTTCTGTCTGGTGGCAATCATGATTGCCGCCTATGTGGTGCTGGACGGATTTGACCTCGGGGCAGGCGCAGTTCATTTTCTCGTTGCCAAGACGGATGCGGAGCGCCAGTTGGTTGTGCGCTCGATCGGGCCGGTCTGGGATGGGAATGAAGTGTGGCTGCTGGCCGCCGGTGGAACACTCTACTTCGCCTTCCCGGCACTCTACGCCTCCGGATTCAGCGGCTTTTACTTGCCTCTCATGATTGTGCTTTGGCTGCTGATCCTTCGCGGCATCGCCATTGAGTTTCGCGAAAAGGTAGCCAGCCCCGTGTGGGTCACGTTCTGGGACGTGGTCTTTGCCATCGCCAGCCTGCTGTTGGCGGTCTTTTACGGCGCCGCCCTCGGCAACGTGGTCCGAGGCGTTCCTCTGGATGCCAAGGGATACTTTTTCGAGGCCTTGTGGACCAACTTCCGTTTGGGGACCGATACCGGCATTCTCGATTGGTACACGATTCTCGTCGGAGTGGCGGCCTTGGCCACGCTCTCTCTCCACGGCACGCTTTGGCTGGCGCTCAAGACCGAAGGCCCGGTCCACGACCGTTCGCAAAGCGCGGCGCGCGCCGCCTGGTGGATTGTGTTGGTGATGACTTTCCTCGTCACCGTCGTCACTTTCCGCGTGCAACCCCAAGTCCTGAAGAACCTCTTGGAGCATCCTGCCGGCTTCGTCTTTCCCCTGCTCGCCTTGGCCGGGCTCGCAGCAATGGGATGGTTTATCCGGCACCAGGATGACCTGAAAGGATTCCTTGCATCCTGCCTTTACCTTGTGGGGATGCTGACCAGCGTGGTTTTTGGATTGTACCCCCTCGTCTTGCCTGCCAGCACCGGCCCCGCCTATTCATTGACGATCTACAACGCCAAAGCCGCCGATTATGGACTCCGCGTCGGCCTGGTGTGGTGGTTCATCGGCATGGCCCTGGCCACCACGTATTTCGTCTATCTCTATCGCAACTTTGCCGGCAAAGTGAAAGTCGAGGGGTAGGCCCTGCGGATGGTCGATTGACGATTGCCGATTGTCGATTGAGGCTTGCGCAAACCTCCTCCTCAGCTCTGCTGCTCTAAGCCGGGCCTATTCATGCCCACCGCCTTGGAGCGAAGAGATCTAACATCTAGCCAAACGGTTCTTCACCCAACAACGAACTGAATGGTTTTGTTGAGAGGCGTGAAATCGGTCAGGTACAGCGTGACACCTGGAAGGCGAGGTTGGGCGCCGCGCAGTTGGGTCCATGAGTGGCGACGAAAGCCAGGGCCGATGCGCAGCCTGCGGCCCGCGAGTTCGTAGGTCACGAAACCCTCGCCCAACAAATAGCCATCAGGCATCCCCTGCAAAGGCGTCAGTGCGTCGCCAGTAAGTCGTCCTCCCGGACGCAGAGTGATCTCCACTGCCAGCGGGACCCCGTCCGTGCCTCGAACGTCCATCGAAAGCTCGAAGCCGTTCTCGCGCTCGCCAATCTCCACCTGAGAGCGTAGGTGGCAAAGATTGCTGTGGCCGCGGTGAGAGTTTTGCATCGCCTGCCAATTCCCATCCGTCCGACGGTCTGCCCCAGCCAGAGGCTGGAGGTAATATCCTTCCAGTTCCTGTTCCAGCCGGTAGATGCTTCCCGAGCGTGTCAAAGGAGCGGAAAACTGCCCTTTCCCGAAAAAGGCGCTGGCTAAGCGTACGGCCTCGACCACTGCTCCACCGTGGCGGAAAGAAAAGAAGCGTGAGTCTCCTCCCAGGATCGTGGCGCTGCGTTCACCGCGCCGAATATGCGCGAACCCCGATAGCGGGAAATACCTGTCGTAGTCGACGGGCAACTCTTCGCACGGGGGCAGTTCTTGTCGCAGTTCCGGAATTTCGAGGAAGTAAAGCAACTCGCCGCCCAATTGCGCCAGGTGGTCACGCCCGAGGTTGGTCACTACGGTGGCGAAGCGTCCACTACGGTCGCGGTTCGCCATATACCGGTAGACAAGGTAATAGGGCCGCAACGTGGCAGGCTGGAAGCGATCCTGCCGGCGCGAGATGTCAGTAGCTACCTCGCCGTTGGGGTGCAGGAAGTAGATCATCGCCTCCAGGTTCCTTCGCACCGGCTCAAACAGAGCCGGCCGGTCGAGCAGCCGGCCGGCAGTCAGCAGCGCGCGATCGGAGATGGCATTGTAGATTCCGCTGCTGCGCTCGGTGAATTGACCTTCTTCGTCCAGGTCGATCCCCTCCGCCAGCCATTCCTCCACACGCGCCACATAACGAGGATTTGGGAAAAGATGATGACAGCGGGCCAGTGCCGAAACGACCACCCAACGATGGTTGGGAGTATGGATGCCTCCCGTGGTCAAGGCGGAGGAGCCTCGCTGAACGAAGGCTCCCAGCGCGGATTCCAACCGGCGCGTCTCTGGATACTCTCGAATACGCAACACCTCAACCGTGGCGCAAAGCGGCTCGAGCACGAAAGCAGTGTCCGGCGGTGAGCCAAAGTTGGTGGTGGGAAGGTCGATGGTGCCGTCCGGATGCTGGACTCGAAGCAGGGCTTCAGCCGCTCTCTCCATCCGTTCGAGGGCTTCGGGCCGGCGGTGATAGCGGGACTCGGGGGCCAGAAACACGGCAGCCAAGCCGGAGAGAAATCCCGCCGTGGCCCCGGGCTGAGGGATCTCGTGCTCGTCGAGCACGCCCCCTTCCGCTGGCTGCTTCGACAAGGATTCTTCTGCCGCCCGGTCAGCCGCCTTCACCAGTTCCGGGTAGATATCTCCTCCGTTCGAATCAATTCCTCCCTCTGCCGGGGACAACCGCATCGTCTCCGTCGCCCCCAGCACGGTGAGGAATTCCCTTCGATCCATACGACCTTTCGATGATCGTTCTCTGTCCGCGCGTTAATGTACACCCGACACCCTTCGGATGCAATATTCCGGCTTGGTTACCGGTCGACATGATCGGGCCCACGCACCCAGGCTTGTCACTCGTCACTTGTCACACGTCACTGCCTCTACTGGTTCGCCATTTTGGCGATGTGGATATCGAAGCCGGTGCCGGGCAGCAGCGTGGTGAGTTCAAAGGCCGTGAACCCGTCCCCCTCAAGCTCGGTTCGACGGTAAAGCCCGGGCTCGTTTTCTACGGTCTCACGGCGCGCCTCGAAATTCTGCAGATAGGCTTGGGCAGTCTTCAAATCGGGATGATCTGAGGCCGTCGACCGTGTCAGGGCCTCAGCCGCATAGGAGCGGACCAGCTTGGGCCAGTATTTTTCCAGCAGAACGGTGCTGGCGAAAAGGTCGGCCCAAACAATCTGGTCATTCACCGCCACCACCACGCCCACCGCGTTCCGGTCGCGCAGTTCCCGCATGACTCCCTGGTAAGACTGCTCGAGAGGCGCAGCCACTGCCTCGACGCGTTGCTTTACCTCATCGTTGCCCATTACGCCGGCGTAGGAAGAAGTCGCCTGGAGTTGGGCAGCGGCTTGCGGAACCAGCGCCGCCATCCTTGTGGCCGAATTGCCAACCTCCGACCATACCTTTCTTTGATCCTGATCAGCCATGGCGCTTTTCCGAACGCTGGGTTGCGCCATCTGCGAATGGAATGATCCGAAGCTGGATTTGGCGCCTACCCAACGGTGCGGTTCAACGCAGAAGACGCCCAGGTCTATAGGGTCGCTCTCCGCCGGGACGATGCGGTCTTTGCCAACCACACGATCCTGCTTGCCGCCCGTCAGGATTTCGCCCGCCAGCAAAAGCAGGGGACGTTTCGAATTGTTCACCAGAAGCAACTGGTTAACCTGTGGCCCCAGCGGCGTGGGGTGCAGGCGGCCGCGGATGAGCGGCTGGATCATTCCGCCTTCGCTGACCACAACCTCGCCGGAGCGCAAACCTTCATCGAGCGTCAGGAAATCCTTCGTGTCATGCGTGCGGTTGGTCACCACCGGAAAGATGGTCAGATTGTTGTGCCTGATCGGCTCTAACGCTTTGTAACTTGACCCGGCCTCACCGGCCGCTCCCAGACCCGGCCCCAGCGGCAGGGCCATCAAACCCATCATCACTGCAATCATGCTCAAGCCCAGAAGTTGCTTTGCTCTCATCGCACGTTCCTCCCAAAGAATTGACCGAGGGCATCAAACCGGTCTAAAGGGAGAACGCCTCAGGTTATAATTCTTGCATCCAAAGGAGTGCCGAAATTCGAAACTCGAAACCCGAAAATCGAAATTCGGCTGCGAGGATTTACAGTGAACTTCTGGTACGATGTCATTCCCGCGAAAGCGGGAATCCATTGGCCTCTGGACTGACGATGGACCCCCGCTTCCGCGGGGGTGACGACTGCTGACTTTCGTTTCTTTTAGTAGGCCATCTGCCCATCACGGCTCAGGATGACAGCGTCGAGGCGCACCCGATTTCGATGAGTGCCACCCAAGAGAAGGCCGGCTGTTCCGCAAGGTTCGTCATCCCGGAATCGGTGTGCGCCGGGCTTTACCGCCAGGCGGCGGCGGAGCGATTCGGCCTCGACCTCGGGGATTTTGCAAGCATCCTGCAAGAGGTCGCTGCCAAGTATCTCCCTCGAGACGCGAGCCAAGCCGAGGTTTTGGAGCTCATCGGAGGTTTGCGTCTTGAGGAACTGGCGATGGCGCGCGCCTGCGCCCGGGGTAACGAAGCTGCCTGGGAAGCTTTTCTGACGCGTTACCGCGAAAAGCTTTACAGCGCCGCCCACTCGGTTGCCTCTGAGGATTCCGCTGCCCGCGAACTTGCCGATTCCCTCTACGCCGACCTGTACGGAACGCGCTCAGCGGACGGCAGGCGAATCTCGAAACTCGACTCGTTTACCGGCCGCGGCTCCCTTGAGGGCTGGCTTCGTGCCGTCCTGGCGCAGGAGTATGTGAACCGCTTTCGGCGGCAGCAGCGCCTGGTCAGCCTGGAGGAGCAGACGGACGCTGGAGCCCAGTTCCGGGCCGCAGAGCGTGACCCTTCGCAGGCGCACGACCCGCGCTTGGAAGAGGCCACGGACCAAGCCCTCGCCGCTCTGCCTGGGGAAGACAAATTCATTTTGGCCGGTTATTATCTCGATGGACGTACCCTGGCCGAGATCGCGCGCCTCCTGGGCGTGCACGAATCGACGGTCAGTCGCCGACTGGAGAGAATCACCACGGCGCTTCGCAAATCCATTCTTGTCCGGCTGGTAGAACATGGCATGACTTCACGAGAAGCACGACAAACCATGGAAGTGGAGGTCAGCGAGTTGTCCTTGGATGTCCGCCGAAGGCTGGCGGAGAGTGGAGGGAACAGGGAATAGGGAACAGGGAACAGCAAATGCGAAACACGGGCGAGATTGTTTCGTGCGACTTGAGGCTTAAAGGTTGACGGTTAAGAGTCAAAGGCTGAAACGCGCAAGAAAGTGGCGAGTAGACCGTTCTATAAGAGGGATGGAAACACGGCGGTTTCGCCGTCTGTTCCCTGTTCCCCATTCCCTGTTCCCTCGAGGGATGTCGTAGACTGGATCAGTTATGTGGGGAATACCTAGAATCGTGCTCGACCGGCTCAAGGGAAGAAGCGTGGGCAGGCCGGACAGTGGGCGATCCGCAATCGACAATCAGCAATTCCAACATCCGGACGCGAACCTCCTCGCAGCTTTCCTCGAACGAACGCTGACGGAGCGCGAGCGGACGCAAGTTCTGAGCCATCTCGCCGAGTGTGCGGAATGCCGGGAGATTGCGGCCTTGACGCTGCCTGCCGAAGCCGAGGCGGCCGAGCCCGCCCGATCGCCTGTGGGAAGCGGCTGGAGCGTCCGGCCAATACTCCGCTGGGGCGCGCTGGCCGCGGCAATGGGCGCCGTCGTATTTGTCGCTGTTTTGCGTCAGCATTCGAGGAGCCAGGTGCAAACTGCATCGAACATCGCGCCGTCAACCATCATGCCGAAGGCGAGCGAAGCCGCCCCGCAGGCTCCGCAGCCCTTACCCGCCCAGCCCACTACCAGAGCAGCCACGCGAAGGGCTCAACCAAAGTCCCTCGAGTCTGCCGGCGAGATGGCAAAACTCCAGAAACCTGCCCCATCACCACTGACCCAGCGATTCACCGCCCGCTCTCCCGGCATTGAGGGACGAGCCCCAACGCCGCCGAGGGCCCAGCTTCGCCCACCGGCGGCAACGGCTGCGATCCCGCGAAGTGCCCAATCCGCCGAAGTCTCGGCGGGCCTGAGCACTGATCTTATCCATGCTGCCGCCCAGCCGAGCGCCGTCGTGGAACACCCGCCAGTCCCCACCTACGATAAGAAAAGCTTGGCGGACGGGGCCGTGGCATCGACGCCCATGCGCACAAAAGCCCTGCAAGCCAGACTCCCAGCGAAGGCATTCCGCAGTCCGTTGGAGGGCACCGTGGCCCAGCCAAGCGCGCTTTGGAGCATTTCGCCGGAAGGCAAACTACAACGCTCAGAGGATGGCGGAAAGAACTGGGAAGAAGTGGGCGTCGACGACAAAGTCGAATTCCGAGTGATCCAGGTCAACGGCAGGGGAATCTGGGCGGGCGGAACCGGAGGAGCCCTGTATCACTCAAGCGATGGCGGCGCGACTTGGGCCCGTGTCAACCCGGCGGCAGGCGCCACTCCCACCACAGAAGCCATCGTCTCGATTAGCTGCTCCTCATCCGACCTTCAACAGATCACCGTCAAGACCGCCTCCGGGACGCAGTGGGTCTCCGACGACGGCGGCCAGCACTGGAGAGCGGTGACACGTGACGAGTGACGAGTGGGTATTGCGGACTGACACCTGGCCCCTGAAACCTGACACCTGCAATTACGATGTCGCCTTGATCTGCTCGGTGAGCCGAACGGCTTTGGGGCGGTAGCCGCTACGTGTGCGAACGTGGTAGCTCTTCATGTCTTGACCCACCAGTTTTACCGTGATGCTGCGCCAGCCGCGATTAGGATTGGCTGCCGGGTAGTAGCTGATCGAATACAAGTGCGCCAGGTCATCCCGGATGGAAGCGAATGCGTCCTGCTGTTCTTTCCAATTCTTAGCGAAATAGACCTTGCCGCCCGTCGTAGCGCTAACCCGTTCGAACACGGCAGTCGAGATGGGGTCGAGCCGGGCCGCCTGGGTGCTGATCATGTAAATGGGAATCCCTTCCGTCTGCGCCATCTCGCGGATGTCTTCAGGCCCCACTGCGCTGGCGTTGTCGGGGCCGTTGGAGAAAACCACCACCACCTTCCGGCCCGAAAGCTGAGCGGCATCTCTGAGCGTCATCAGCAGGGAGTTATAGAGGGCGGCATCATCTCCTGCCACGCTGGCGCGAATGGCGCGGATGACATCTGACCGTTCGGGAGTGAGCATCGAGGCCCGTGAGAAATTGCGGCTATAGGAATAGAACGCCACACGCGCGGGATCATGCAGCGAGCGCACGAATTCCGCAATGGCATCTTGCGCAAAAACAAAGCCTCGATACATGTAATTGCTGGTGTCGAACAGAATGAAGACACTGGCGCCGGCCACAAGCGAAGCCACCTGGTCCGGCGTAGCTTCCTCGAATCCGGCATCTTTGTTTCGATGTCCGCGGCCCTTGGGAGCCGAAGATGTCGCCAACGCCGGCTTGCCCTCACCCGGCTTGTAATCCTCCAGCTTTCGCGGTGCTTCGTTCTCTTCGCCGAAGGTCGCAATTTTCTGAGGGATTCCGTCCTCATAGATCGCAAAGTCCCAGGGAGTGAGGCGAGTGACGTAATCCCCTTTCTTGTCCGTCACCGCCACATCCAACTGCACCATATTAACTGTGACTTTAAAGACCGTCACGTCCGGACCACTCTGCTCCTGCGCTCTCACCAGAGCCGCGCTGCCGGAGAAAGTAGCCAGCAATAGTGGTGGAACCAGAATGCCCCATTTCGCCATAGCAGACTCCTCAAACCCCAGGACTGGGTTCGCTCTTCGCCAAAGTGCGGATTTTTCCCTGTCGAAACTCCTCACCCGTTTCCCGCAATGCCCGAAGCAGTGCCGGCCAATCCTCCAAGTCGGTGGCGGAAATCTTCTCAATCATGCGGTGCGTCAACTCGGGCACCAGAATGTGAAGCATTTCCGGAGAGTAACCGTTCTCGTCCGCCAGGCGCGCCCAGTACAGGTTGTCAGAATCCCAAGACTCACCCAGGAGGCGGCTCGAGTACCCCATCAAAGTGGGAAGGGGTTTTATGCTCAGTAGTTCACGCGCATACGTTTCTTCCAGCGCCGGATGCGGCACGCCAAAATCCGCCGAGAGGCGTTCCCAACTAACTTCAGCGGGATGCTGTTTGCTAAGTTCAGTCAATTCTCGCCCCGCGGGTCCCGAGTCGTGGCCCGGGGATCGTCGCTGGTATTCCTCGGCCAAATAAAAGATTTCTGCCGGCGTCACTCTGGAAATCGCAGCGTCCGGCTCTCCGCGGCGCAGAGCGTCCTCAACTTCTCCGGCCCTCTGGGGGAGCATGCGATCGGAGAGAATCGTCATCGCCGTTTCGCGCAGCTTCTCATCTTTGGCCGCAGCTTCCAGAAGCTCTTCTCCGGAGCGCTGGTAAAGGCTGACCGAATGAAGTTCCGATCGAGTCACCTCCCACCACCGGGGCAGGACGGCGTCCACCAAGAGAGATGGCACCAGATCCTCCCAGATGAGAGCCTGTACGTTTTCCGGCACAATGAAGTTCTGCTCCACTTCCGCCAGAGCATAAGGCAGGTCAGCCAGCGAGCCAGAAAGGTGCGCTCCCCCGCTTGCCGCATCGCCAATGCCAATCAGATAGGGGCTCCGCCAGGAATGGTATTCTCCATTGACCTTTTCTCCGACGGGATCGTGGGCGCGCACAAAGAGTGGGTTAGTGAGTAGCATCTGCGCCCCGGGAGGCTCGTAATAGGCGTAGTTGAGTCCCACTAAGGTATCCCTAAGGAAGGGCACCAGTTGGCCACGAGCCGCAGCCAAGTCGGCGGCAGTCGCCGGCGACTCGAGCAGCGGTGCCAGGTTCATTTGCAGCTCGAATTTGATGTGAGGGGTGGTATAAAGGCCATTGGCCCATTCCAATCTTTCGCCGGTTGTGAAGAGCGGTTTTGGCAGTTCGAATTCCCGCAACTCCCCAGCCAAGACCAACAGCGTATCGACCTTCGGTTTTCCGCGCCCCGATTGGTTCAAGCCGTGTCCCAGAGCGAACAAGTTGTCGAGAGAAATGAGACGTTGCGCATCCAGAACAGCGCGGATGTTGTCAGCCAGAAGCTGCCTGACCTGCCGCCCCCCTGGGGTGGACTGCCTGGGACCAGCAAGCAAGGTGATAATGGCGTCCTGGGAGCGTTGAGTTTGGCCCGTAGCGGCCCGCAGAAGCTCGCCGAACGAACTCTCCGTGGCGTCGAAAAGTAGGGCGGAGGACGAGACGCTTCCGAATGGTTTGATAATCCCCTGCCAGGACTGGTTCAGGTCTTGGATTTCCCCCTGGCGCGCCAGAATTTCCCAGAGTCCGACGATGGCTTGATAAATGCCTAATGTGTCGCCTCGCACGCCGTTGTCAGGGATGCGGTCGATAGCGTCAGCTACGGTGAGGAAACGGCCCACCGACTCGTCGCTCAGAGCGTGAAACTCGGAGAAGATGGCATACTGGTCCCCGAAGCGTGGAAAATCGTCCGCCAGCAAACTCACCGCGTGGGGACTCAAGCGCTCACCCGCGGAGCGCCGGCGGTCAATCTCATTCAAAGTCAAGAATACTCTGAGCGGTGAGTCTGCCGAGGCTTGCCGCGTAAGTGTAAACATGCCTGCGACGAGATCTTCAGGAGTCTTCCACTCTCTGGAACGCTGGGCCCATTCGGCCTCGATTTTGGAATGGGTTTTGCGTCCCAGCATTCCTTGCCACACCCCCAAATCTCCTGGAATATGCGGTTGTCCGCTCGGCTCAAACCAGAGCCGGGTTACCAGCAACATGAGGCCCGGGTCCGTTCTGAACGCGCCCTTCGCCGGTCCTGGGGTGGGTCGCTTCCCACGCAAAGCTGCATAAAATCGAGTCAATCGGTGCGGCTCTACGAAGTAGGACTGCTGAGCCGGGTTGATGCGCGACAGTGCGTCGAAGTAAGCTGCCAGCCAGCCCGCGTCTCTCCCCACCAACCGGAGCACGAAGTCCGCGGGTGAGTCGGGGCTGGCGCCGACCAGGCTCTTCCATGCTGGTTCAGCCGCGTTTCCGCCTGGGACTACCACCCGATTCGACCGAATACAAATGTGATTCCCAAAGTAATCCAGGCTAGCCGCGTCTGGCCCCAGCTTCTCGAGTCCCGGGGACCGCAGCAGGGCGCGCCGGGTGCCGTCATCCATTCGTGACAGCGCCCAGTAGAGCCGGGCTGCTTCGGGATCCTGCAAAAGGACGTCGATGACGTCTTCTTTCTTAGTCCTGCTGTTTTTCGTCCAATCCGCCTGGCTGAATAGGACTGGGACCTTTGTGCTCGGGAACGGATAAGCGAACGGTTTGCTCCCTTGCAGCGTTTGTTCCAATTCTGCCAGGGGAAATCCGGAATCGAGAGTAATGAACGCCTTCTTCTGGTCAGCGGTTTCGAGTGCCACTCGCGGCCCGCAAGCACTCGAGAGCTGGTAGCCAAGCGCATTAAGCAGCGGCTGTGCCTGGCCGCATGTAGAAACCCGGATGATTCCTTCCTGGCCTGCCAACGCCTGGAGTTCCCGGGCATGGTCGACGTAGCGCCTCAACAGCACCAGAAACTCAGTGGGCCTGCGTCCGCCTTCTTGCCACGTAAAACCGTGCGTAATCACATTCCGCGCCAAAAGCGGCAACACTTCCTGTGGAGGAACTTTCTGGCTGATGCCAGCCATACGCAGGAAGGAGCGGAGAGGACCGGGAATGAAATCGACTGTCCCCGAAGAGGAAGGGCTCGGCTGGGTCTGCGCGGCCTGCGGGGTTCGCTGGTCCTCTTGGGGAAATTGGGCCGCGCTCGCGACTCTTCCCCCAAACCCTCCGGAATACGCGAATAGAAGAATTGCCAGAGGAAACGCTCGGTAAACCCGGGGTTTCATAACGGACTCCCTTCCCTGCGACCTAACGCGACAATTCCCACAAATGCCGGTAACCGGAGGAAAGCCAAAAAGTCCTCACGCGGGTGCCACCTGGCACCGTCACATACCTCCACAAGCCCTGAATTCATCTTTACAGCTTGCAGCAGGCGACATCCCACCGGCCCCCATGCCTCCGGAACATAGCTGACATACTGTTCTATTTCCTCCAATACTAGGCCAACTGCCATCCTGCGTCAAGCGTACCGACCACCTTTTGGGTCGCACAAGGCCCCAAGTAATGCGAAAATGAGGGCTGAAGACCACATTGCGGCGGCCCTCCAGGCGGGTTTCAAGCCGGGACCGGACTTGCCGCCAGGGATGGACTTCAGTCAATATGTCATTATTATCTGGGGCTGTCCGCCGAATCGAACGGCCGCGACCGTTCGCAAGCCGGCTGCCCTTTTCTGATTTCGGATTCTTGATTTCTGCCTCCGGCCGCTTACCTTTTTGCTCTCCAGCCGTCGTAACGAGTTGAGAGGTCAAGCAAAGTCGGTGATGGAAGGCTGCTTGGAGCTAGCCGGACACATACCAGAAGATGCGAAACTGAGTGGGGCGGATGAGCTGACGCTGATCCGCCGCGCCCAGGAGGGCGACTCCGAAGCCTTCGAGGGGTTGGTGCGGGCGTACGATCAGAACGTGCTTCGCCTGGCCTTGCAAGTGGTGCATTCGCCGGAAGAGGCTCGTGACCTTTATCAGGAGGCCTTTTTGAAGGTCTACCGTTCCATCCGTTACTTCCGGCTGGAGGCGCGATTCTCAACCTGGCTTTATCGCGTGGTGATGAATGTTTGCCTGGACTATTTGCGCCGCCAAAACACCCGCAAGGAAGTGCAGGGGCCGGAAAGCGAGGACGGTCAACCGGAATACTTTCAAACGGTGCCGGAGGAAAGGCCTGTGTTGGACCCGGAACGCGCCCTGCACTCCAGAGAAATCGGGCGACGCATCCAGGCTGCGCTCCAGCGCCTCAACCCTCGCGAACGCCTCGTCTTCGAGTTGAAGCATTACCAAGGCCTGAAGCTTCGCGCCATCGGAGAGCTTTGTAAGACCAGCGAGCAAACGGTAAAGAATTGCCTGTTCCGCGCCACGCAGAAACTGCGCATGGATCTTGGAGACCTTGTGTAGGGAACAGGGATTAGGGAACAGGAAGGCAGTAGGCAGTAAGCAGTAGGCAGTAGGCAGTAGGCAGTAGGCAGTAGGCAGTAGGCAGTGAGCAGTAGGCAGTAGGCGCTAGGCACTAGCCACTAGGCACTGCCTTTGGGAGATTTGGTTATGGAGTGTCGGGAATTCGAGGAATACATGACGCTCGATCTTTACGGCGATCTTCCGCCTCAGCAACGAGCGCTTTACGAGGCGCACCTTGCCGACTGTGCGCAGTGCCGGGCCGCGCGCGAACAAGTCCGCGGCCTGCATGAGGTTCTGGCTAAGCGGCCACGTCTTGAACTATCTCCCGATCTTCTGGTGGAATGCCGCCAGGCCCTGTCTGATGCCCTCGAGAAGGAGCGATTGGGGTGGCACGGCCTGATGCGCGAGTGGTTGGCCTTCCTTCAGCTTCCGCCGCAGCGAGTGGTCCCCCGCCTGGCTTTCGTTCTCACCCTGGTTGTTTTCGGTTTTGGCCTGGGTTGGACGCTGCGTCCCCGCGCCGAGCGGGTGGTTCCCTCCGGGCCCAGCAACGTAACCTCGTCTTCCCTTGCCGAAGCGGATCTGGAGAACATGCGAATCAACGACATCAGCCGCGTGGCTCCTGATCCACAGACCGGCGACGTGCGCATCACTATGGACGCGCAGCGTCGCTTTACTCTTGAAGGTTCGCTTGACGATCCCCGTATTCAAAAACTCCTGGTCGACGCTGTGAAGAGTTACGACAATGCGGGAATTCGCCGCGACACACTGGATGCCTTGCGAGCTCGCACCAAGAGCCCCAACGTCCGGGCTGCTTTGCTTTATACCATGCTGCACGACCCGAACGTTGGGAACCGTCTGGCAGCTATGGACGCGGCTCGAGCCATGCAAGGCGGGGATGACTTGCAGCAAACCCTGATTAATGTCCTCGAGCATGACCGTATCCTGGGAGTCAGGGTCGAGTCTGTCGATCTGCTGGTTGACCAAATGGAGCGGCAAGGCCGTAATGAAGCGTCTCTCGGGACCCTGGCGCGTCTTGCCACAACCGATTCGAATAGCTACGTGCGATTGAAGTGCGCGAGTGCTTTGCGAAAGCTGGGAAGCGATGGAATCCTACAAGCTGACGAAAAATAGACTTTTCTGGCGATATGCGCTAGGTTTCTGTCTCGCGGCGTCCCTGCCTTGGCCTGCCCTTGGCCAGCTCAATGAACAGCGAGGCACGCCCGTACGTCGCGGCAACGTCTGGACGGAGACCTACACCTGGACCGCTCCGGCGCGCGAAGGTGGAAGACTGGTTCTGCGTGCCGACATGGGCTCGATAGAAATCACTCCTGGAACGGGCAATCAGATCGAGGGTCGCGCGGTGGTGCGCGTTTACAAAGGAAACGAGGAAAGGGCGCGCCGCGTGTTCGACGCCTTCCACCTCAGCGCTCGTTTAATCGAAAGCACCGGGGTCTACGTGAGCTCGGAGTTCGGCGGCTCAAGGCGTCACGATGACTCCATGGGAGTGGAGTTCGACATTAAGCTTCCCGCTCATTTCAATCTGGACCTCGAGACGAGGGGCGGAGATATCGACGTCGACGGCGGCCTGCAAGGTGAAGCGCGGCTGACCACCGCGGGTGGCGACATCCACGCCGGGGACATCAGCGGCCCGATTCGAGTGGAAACCGCCGGCGGGAACATCGGTTTGGGGAATCTGGGCGCCCGCGCAGAAGTTCGCACCGCCGGCGGCAACATTCATATCGGAAATGTCAGGGGCGATGGGACCATTGAAACCAGCGGCGGAGAAATCCAAGTGGGGCAAGTGGACGGGGGCCTGCGCGCGGAGACGGCGGGCGGCGATATTGTGATTGCAGGCGCCGGCGGCCAAGTCATGGCGGAGACGGCGGGCGGACAGATTCAAGTTGGGCCGACCGTGGGCAGCGTGCGGGCGCAGACCGCCGGAGGAAACATCGTGCTTCGCGGAGCGCGCGGGCGGGTGGTGGCGGAGACGACAGGGGGCAGCATTGACCTCTTGCAGCTCGGCGCCGGCGCCCGGGCCAATACCTCCGCGGGAAGAATCGTGGCGGAGTTCGACGCCAACACCAAGACCTTTCTGGCGTCGCAGCTCGAGAGCTCGATGGGGGACGTTTACGTCTATCTACCTATAAATCTCTCTTTGACGATCGACGCCGCCATCGACGCTGCCGCCGGCCATCATATTGTTACCGATTTTCCGTTGAGCATTCTGGGCGACAAAGAGGATTTCAGTGAGCGTACGATTCGCGGCCATGGAACCTTGAACGGCGGCGGTGAGGTTTTGCGCATTCGAACCGTGGCCGGGAACATTGAGATTCGCAAAATCGACGCGCGCAGCCTGCAGGAAATCAAGAGCCGCGAAGATACCGCCTGGAATCGCATGCAGCAACACGCGGCGGAAAAAGCGCAGCGAGAGCGCGAGCGCCAGCAGGAACGCCAGCAGAAGCAAAAGGAAAGGGAGGATGAACGTGACGAGAATTAGCCGCTCGCGGCTTCCAAGGCCTGTGATCACCTGCCTTTTCCTCTGCCTCGGAATGGCTTTCGCTGTCAGCCTCGCGGCCTCGCAGCAACTCGAACGCGCCTGGTACGGCCTCTACCCTCTCCCCGCCGGAGGAAGCGTGTCGGTCGAGAACGTTCAGGGCGAGATCAGCGTCGAGGGATGGGATCGCGCCGAAGTCGAGATTACGGCGGCAAAAATCGGGAAAGATCCGGACGACCATCTGGAAGATGTGCGCGTGGTGACCGAAATGGGGATTGAGAGCCTGGCATTCAGGACCGTCTACCCGCCCCACATGGACAAGCCAGTGCGGGTCGATTATCGGTTGCGCGTGCCGCGCCAGGTCCAACTTGCTACGCTGCGCACCGTGGAGGGCAACATCGCGGTACACAGCGTTGAAGGTTCGGTGGACGCGCGCACGTTGAGCGGAAACATCGTGGAGATGAGCGTGACGGGCCGCGTTACGGCCAGGACGCTGACGGGAAGCATTCTGGTCTCACTCAAAGCCCTGCCCGCAGGTACGCGCCCTTTGCTCATGGACACGGTGAATGGCAACATCGACCTGCTCCTTCCCCCTCGGCCGAATGCGGATCTCGAACTTAGCACGCTGGACGGGTCGATCCAAGGAAACTACGCCTTTCAGGCCAGTACCGTGCCCGGAGACAGGACGCGCCGGACGCGTCTTGGCCTGGGTGGCGTGACGGTTGCGCTGCGGACCGTGCGGGGCACGATTCGCGTCGCCGAGCGAGATGATCTCTTGTAGCTTCGATTACGAAGTGAGACGAGCCGCGTCTAAGAGCAGTGAGTAGGGGCGGTGGCCAACGGGCACCGCCCCCGGCCCCTCCTCAAAGAGGAGGGGAGCTTGGAGTTGATTCCCCTCCTTGATAAGGAGGGGCGAGGGGTGGTTGGTGTGGAATTTCGCCGGCCTGAAACTGTTTGCATTGGGAGGCATAGCATGAAACGGAATTTCGCGATGGGGCTGCTGCTGTCAACGTTGATCTTGCTGGTGAGTGTGAGTATCTGCCGTAGTCAGGAGGCGCCGGAACCGCCCGAACCGCCGGATGCGCCCGATTCTCCCCTTGAGGACGCCCTGATTCAGTCCGCCACGCTCGATCGAAACGCCTGGCTGGGTGTCCAGTTGAAAGACGTGACGGCGGAGAAGGCGCGGGAGTTGAAACTTCCCGGCGAGTACGGCGCGCTGGTGGCAGGTGTTGACGAGGCGAGCGCTGCGGCCAAGGCGGGCTTGCAAAAGGGCGATGTGATCATCGAGTTCGCGGGTGAGCGCGTGCGGAGCGCGGCCCAGTTGCGCCGCCTGATTCGCGAGACCCCTCCGGGACGTACCCTCAGCTTGCAGGTCATCCGCGACGGCCAAGCTCGAACCCTGAGCGCCAAGCTGCAAGCTCACACCAGCAACTTCCATTTTCAGGCCCCCGATGTGAACATTCCGCAAATCGAAATCAATCCCGGCTTAATGGCGCCTTTTAACGACCGCAACTTCACCTTTATGTTCAGTGGGCGCCCGACCCTCGGAGTTACCGGCGAAGAGTTGACAAGCCAGCTTGCAGGCTATTTCGGTGTCAAGCAGGGCAAGGGCGTCCTGGTAAGCGAGGTGGTGGCCGGTAGTCCTGCGGCGCAAGCGGGCCTGAAGGCGGGAGACGTCATCGTTGCTGTAGACGGGAAGGACGTGGCGACGGTTGCGGAATTGCGCAAGGCTGTCGAACTGAAATCCGGGGAAGAGGCAAGAAAACTCAACCTGACCGTCGTGCGGGATCATCACGAGCAGACATTGCCGGTAGAACTGAAGAGACCGGAGCTTTTCGAGCACGGCAAAGAGACAGCCGGTTTCGGGATTGATCAGGGCGAGTGGCAACGCGTTCAAGCGGAAGCCAAGAAACAGATGGCTGCGGCCCAACTCGCTCTGCAACAGGCTCAAAAACACCTTGGCGATCAGCAGCGGCTGCTGTCGGATCAAATGCAGCGTGCCACCGAGAAGTACCGGCAGGCCGTCCAGGAACAGCTCAAAGAGCAACTCAAGCTTCAACTCGAGAAACAGCGTAAGGCTCAAACCCAGGAAGAGATCAAACTGCGGCTTCAGCAACGCCTTCGTCTCGCGGTCGCGCCGGGCCAAGCGATTTAAAAAGGGTAAAGGATAAAAGATAAAGGCTAAAGGTAGAGCGTGGTCCTTAAGTCATCTCGGATGCGGTAGCTCATCATAGATATCACTCGTGCCGAAGCTAAGCCTTTATACTTCACCTTTTAGCCTTTACACTTTTCCCTTTAGCCTTTCTCCTGGTCCACAATCGGATAACAAGTGAACGCCGCCTTGTAAGGCACTTCCCAGTACGGGACGTACTCTTGTGCAGCGTTTGCCTCGAGCGTGAAGTGCAGCGGTTGTCCACTCTTGGGCTTAAGCTGTTTCACGAGATCCTCATGGCGCTCGCCATTCCGCAGCACCAGGCGGGCGTCCGACGAACCAAGAATCGCCAGCAGGACCGGGCCGTACTCGAGCGCGAAGCGCTCGTGGCCGGCGATCTGATCCACCCCCGTATAACGCGTGAGCTTGAATTCCATGGGCAGGCGGAAGGTGATGGTATCGCCCTCGGACCAAGTTCTATCCAGGGTGACGTAGCTGCCGGGTGTGCCGCTGGCAGCTATGTTGCCATTGATCTGAATCGGCATTTCGTGTGCCGCCCAACTCGGCACGCGCACCCGGATCTTGGCGGGCGAGGGCGGAGCGGCCGCGAGACGCAGTTGCACGTCGGGATGGAACGGGAAGCGGGTTGTCGCTTTCAGCTCGAGTGTATTTCCGCTCATCGAGCAGGTAATACTGGAGGGCTCAAATAAGTCAACGTAGAGGCCGTCCGGTGCAATTGTATAGATGTACTCCGGCAGTGACCCGAGCATCCGCGTCCCCTGCCCTTCGCAACAGGTGTTGATGGAGATACCCACCGAGTCGTCTTTCGGGCCCACCAGCTTGGCATGATACATGATGCCCCTTGTCCCCACCTGGTTGGCGAGCGCAACGTTATAAATGGACTTCTCGATCTCGCTGACATACTTTTCCTGCTCGGGATAGAGCAGATGCAAGCGCTGGTTGAATTTCGTCCAAAAGACACTGCCACATAGTTCGCCGGTGCTCGTATATAACTCGTAGGATTTAGGCGGATACTCTCCCATCTCGCAGATGGCCATGGTGCCGCCGACGTGCTCCCATTGATCATGGTATAAATCCCACGCGCCGAGCATGGCATCGAGATAACGCCGATTGCCGGTGGCGCGGTAAAGGTCCAGGTAGGCCTCAAAATCCGTAATCAGATAACAGTGCGGGCGATCGTACGGGTACTGCCACACCATGAGTTCCTCACGCCGGGCCAATCCCTCGAGCCAGTAATTCTCCTGGAAATAGCGCTGCACAACCTGCAGGTCCTCAGGTTTGCCAGCCGGGGTGAAGGACATTCGCGTGTTCGCAATCATTCCCTGGACACCCTGGGCGGCGCCGCGCAGCAGCTTGGGCAAATAGGGACAAAAATCGTACCAGTCGTAGTATCCGCGCAGCAAGCCGAACGCTTTGGGATTGCCGGTGTAACCGGCTTCGATGAGTCCGTGAGTCACCCAGGAGCGAGTGTATGCAGCGCGCTCGGAATGGAAGATCGATCCTTCGGGATAAGCCATGATATAGCCGTTGGGCTGGCGGCAGTCGGCGATGCCATCCACTAACTCATCCATGCGGCGGCGAAGTTCCGGGTGATCGACCCAGCGCAGCGTATTCGCGGCGCCCATCAGGAATCGCCCCGCGCACGATCCGGCAAGGTCGTCCTCCCAGAACTTGTCCGGCTTTCTGAGTCCCGGCGGATTCGGCTTACCGGCTCGCGCGCGGAATTGGCGCAGCATTTCGTCCACGGTAAAGGAGTTGAGCAGATAGCCGATGTTGTTCTCCACGGCGGTCTTGAACAACCCGTCCTCGAGGCGCACTCCCTTTAATGGCGTGCTCGCCTTGTAAGCAACAGGCTTCCAGTCGCGCGCCGGAATTACGTTTTCGGGATGATCGGTGATGATGCCTTCTCCCATGGGGCGCGGCGGACGCGTTAAAACCGCCAGGCCCGAGTTGCCGTAAACCGTGTCGGCGGTCACGGGACAACCCTGCGCGACGTCCTTTCCTCCGGACAGCACATCAATTTTCGAAATGGAAAAATCGAAGACATCGGGTTTGCGGGCTCTTAAGCGGGGAACCGTCAATCGCACGTAGCGACCCTCGACCCCGTGCGCGGGATAGCGAGTAATCCAATCGCCCGGATTAGGGCAGTCAGCGCCGGTGTAGTCCGCAATAAGATGGGCAGCCTTGAACTCCACGTCGTCGGAGGCTTCGATCTTGAACCGAACGGGGAAACCCTCATTGTTCCCCGTGCCGTAACCTGTTTCCTGTCCCAACGCGACGGCCGGGTAGAGCTTCACCATTTCGATTGGCTTACGCGCACGCAGGTCCACCTGCACCCACGTCATCGCATCCGCGGTGTTGGCGGGCTTCGATACATACGGCCGATAGGCGGTCGCGGGCGTGAATGCCATCCGCTCCTCCCGCGCGTTCGAATCAGCGGGGTTTCCGGGAGCCGCTGTCAAGGCCGAAGTTGACCCGAAAACCTGTAAGGCCGTGATGCTCGCGCCGGCGCTGACGGTCTTTCCCAAGAATTTACGCCTGGTGATTGACATGGTTTGATTCCCTTCCCCTTGCGGCAGTCCGATTTGCCTCGCCAACCGAGTGATAGTATCAGATTCTACTCGCGCGAGTTAGCCCGATGCCATGTTAAGATGAATGCCACGGAAGATACGTTGGCGAAGCTGCACACTGACTTCGCGGCGCAGGGCTGAATGATGCCTCATCCCATTGCAGAGCATGCCGGCTTCGGCAGCGGTTTCACTTGAGCATGACCCGTCGATCGCGGGCCGATTGCTATCCATCCCGACATCTCAACGCAGTTTCCTGACTCGGAGGATTTTATGAAGCCGAAGCGTGCTGTTGTGGTTTCTTGCCTGTTCGTCCTGTTGGCATCGACCGTTGTCATGTCTCGGCCGAGTTCGTCATCGCCTCCCTCGCGGACCTTTCTGTTCGAGTATCACGTGTCGCTCAAAGCCATTCCCAGGGGCGCAGGGCGGGTGCGCATCTGGATGCCCTGCCCCGCTTCAGATAAGAACCAGACGGTGTCTTTGAGGAAAATGACCGGAACGATTCCGCTGCGCGAAACGCGGGAACCGGTGTTTGGCAATCGGATCCTCTACGCCGAAATGCTTCACCCCTCCTCTGATTCAGCCGAGTTCAGGATCGAGTACCAAGTAACACGCAGGGAGTACTCTCAAGGCGGCTTCGAGAATCTGCTCAAGGAAAAGGGAAGTGCCGGCGGCGCATTCCCTGAGCCCATCGCGCGTTTCCTCCAACCGGATCGCCTGGTTCCCGTGCAAGGGAAGCTCAAGAAGTTGGCCGACGACAACACGCGCGGCATCGAGGGCACGGTCCGGAAGGCGCATGCGCTCTACGACTACGTCTTCCACACCGTGCGCTACGACAAGTCCGGCACCGGCTGGGGACGCGGCGATTCGCTCTGGGTGTGCGACAGCAAGCACGGCAACTGCACAGATTTCCATTCGCTTTTCATCTCGCTGGCGCGAGCGGAGGGAATTCCCGCCCGGTTCGAAATCGGTTTTCCTTTGCCCGCCGCCAACGAGGGCACTGTGCCCGGCTATCACTGCTGGGCTGAGTTCTTTGTCAATGGCCCGGGCTGGGTTCCGGTGGACATCTCCGAGGCTTGGAAAGATCCCGCGAAGCACGATTACTTCTTCGGGTCACTTGACGATAATCGCGTGCAGTTCTCCGTGGGACGAGACGTGGTGCTCCAACCCAAACAGGATGGTCCGCCCCTGAATTATTTCATCTACCCTTACGTTGAAATTGATGGACAGCCTTTCGAAGGCGTCGAGAAGGAATTCGCGTTCCACAACTTAGCCGCAAGTCATTAGCGCGGTCCATAAAAGACAACCGTAGTGGCCGCGCGCGCTGATCGTCTTGGTCGGTGCGTGTTATACTAGCCCCATGGAAAGGATTGCGGAAAGGAAGTGTCGCCATGGGGATAGTGTTTGTTGAGGGCACGGTCACGGGGCCCAACGGGCGGCATGCACGATTGCAGTTCCTGGTCGACAGCGGAGCGACCTACACATTGCTTCCGCACGACGTCTGGCTGCCGCTCGGGCTCGTTCCAAAACGCTCGGTTCGATTCACACTTGCGGACGGGAGCATTATCGAACGCCAAGTTTCCGAATGTCTCATTTCCCTTCCCCAGGGCGACGGTCACACGCCTGTCATTCTCGGAGAACCCGGTGACGACGCGCTCCTCGGCGCCATCACTCTCGAAGAACTTGGGCTGTTTATCAATCCTTTCACACGCACCTTGGAGCCGATGCGGATGATGCTCGCCTGACGGGCCGCACTCCTGTGTTAGAATAATCGTATACGTGAAAGCGAACCCTCGAACGCTTAGCCCAAGGTCCGGCTTAGACCGATGAGGACTTGTCAGCCCCAAACAGTCGAGCAGGGAGCGAGCACGCGCCCCCACGCCATGAGAGCGCCGCTCGCCCGATTGGATACGAGTTCCCTATCGACTCGCGAAGGAGTGCTCCATGTCTGACAGATGGGTTTTCCTTATCGCATTTCTTACCGTGATTGTGATTGTCGCCGGGGCTTTCGCCATGCCCCACTACTTCAGCTTTGAGATCTTGAAATCCTTGATCTACCTGGCCATCGCCTTACTCGTCTTCTTTGGCGAAGACCGTTTCAGTTATATGCTGGGGATCGTCACGCCGCCGCTGCGGTTTATACTGGCCATCCTGTTGGGCGGCTTCTTCGGCGAGTTCGGTGTCCTGTTCGGCTCCCTGACGGGAAAACCTACGCCGCCGATGGATACTCCGCTCCACGGCTTGTCAATCCTGATGGAGATTCTGCTTGCCGTGGTTTGCTATCGAGCCTGGCGTAAGCAGGTGACCGGGAAATTCCTCGGGAAGACGTTCGGGATTTGCGTGGCCGTAGCGGTCGGCTACGACGTGCTCCTGGCGGGTTGGTACTTCACACACCCGATGTGAGCGCGGCGCTCAATTGTATTTCCACGCCGTGGCGGCCTCGCCTGCGGGCGCGTTCTTGGTGATGTGATCAGCCATGGTGCGAATCAGGTTTTCCTGCGTCAGGGATTGCCAGCCGTGGCCCTTCTCAGGGCGCCCGAACTCAAAGCTGCCTTCGTAATGCGGGTCGCGCGTGGTTTTGAGGAAGTCCTGCAAATCATAAACAGCGAGATTGAGATAAAAGTTGTCCATATCGCCGACGTCGAGGTGAATCTTTCCCACGAGTTGCGGCCCGATACGCGGCCAATTCTGTTTGAGGTACGCGGTGAGGTCGTAGCCGTGGTCGCGCATGTAGTCTGCGACGCCGCGATCGATCTTGCCGGTCAGCTTATCCCACAGGGGCTTGGGATAACCGTCGTCGCCCACCGGTCCGTAGGCCGCCTCCCAGATTTCCAGTTGCTGGGCGGAGCGCCCGTGGCTGCCCAGCACCGCTTCGAGCCGGCTCATCTCCGCCATGGTCGTTTCCACCTGGCCTTCGGCGGTGCGCATCAGCGGCCGCCAGGCCCGCAGCCAGGTGTGGCCCGGCTCGAAAAAGGCATTATCATCTTTGTATATATTCACGAGCTGATAATGCTCGAAGCTAATAGGATCGGGGTAAAGGGTCCAGGTGCCGTCAAAGAAGTCCGGATGATAAAGCTGCAGCGCCAGCGACTCCCAGCCGCCTGTCGAGCCGCCCGAAAGCACGCGCGCGTAAGGCTTGCGGATCATGCGGAAGTGCGTCTCAAGGTAGGGGATCAGTTCGGTCAGGATCGCGTCGCCGTAGGGGCCGTTGTTAACGGAGTTCACAGCGTACGAGTCGTCAAAATAAGGCGTGGGGTGTTGAAAGGTCACGATCAGCATGCGGGGAAAATTGCCGGAGCCCCATGCCTGATAAAATTCGTAGCCGCTTTCGCGATTGTACTGAGCGAGGCGGACTTTGGCGAGCTCGGACGATCCCTCGTTGCGGGTGGTGAATCCCATGGGCGGGCGGAGGCCGAAATGGCCCTGCTCGTAGAGCACCGGATAAGATACGGAGGGATGTGAGTCGTATCCTTTGGGCAACAGCACCGTGGCCCCGAGATAAATCGGCTGGCCCCAGAATTTCGTCAGCAGGTTGCTCTGAATCTTAATGTGCTTCACCCACTCGGTGTCGAGGGGGATTTCTACCGGCGGGATCACCTTCGCCAGGCTGAGACGGACGTCGTAGCCGGCGTTGGGATCGAGGTGCACCTTCTGAACTTCGCTGTAGAGGTTGCCGGGGGAGCGGTTGAACTGCTGGCCCTCCCACTGGTCGAGGTGGACCCAAATGGTTTGCCCGTCGCCGCGGTGGCACTGCGTATAAATATTCAGGAGCGCCTGAACGTAATAATCGCCGGCGGGAATATCGGCGAGGCTCGAGGGCGGGTAACCGAGCGTCGCGCCGTCAATCATAGCCGTCTGGCCGGGCCTGAGTTGGTCGACGTCCGCGCCGAACAGCGGCGACGCGTCGCCCCAGAAGCCGACCTGCAACCGTGGTTCCGGCGTTTCGCGGTTCGAAATCACCACAAAAACGCGGCCGGTGATGGGCTCAGCGTGAGTGGAAGCTGCAAAAGAGATTTGGAATCTCAGAGAGGGCGGCGCGGGCCACGCGGCGACGGGCATGACCAGTGCGCACCAGGCCACGATCGCGACAACTGCAACGTTAAGACCGGAAAACCTGTTTGGATCAGTTCGCCTCAAGTACACCCCCGTCGAAAACTGTGCTTGCTGACACGCAAGAACCGCATCAGTCGCAACATCTCAAAAACTTAAGTCATTTGTTTTCAAGTACTCCTTGGCTTTGTTTCCACGCTTTTCGCGGTTTGCCGCGCTTTATCGCGCACCCCGGTTTGGCTCCGCGTCAAACTAGCCGCGGCAGCATCCCACTCCCCGAATAAATACGACGCGGGGGCGATTCATACAATCGCTTGAAACACGTGTTTGAAACACTCGTTCTAAACTCGAAGCTGGCACGTCTTGGGTTCGTTTCGATACTGACTTCCTTTGTTTTCAAAGACTTCTTGGCTTTGTTCCCTCCGTTTTTGCATATCGTCACAGTCCCTCGGACACGACCGGCCGAGCGCGAGGCAGTGTCCGGGAAAACCGAAACAGCTCTCGCCGAGACGCAAAGCAGAAGTCTCCGTTCTTCGTCGCGACCTTGGCCTAGATTGCGGCTTCGCGTCAAACCGGGCTGCCTATCCGTGGGACTCCGACGTGGCACGACCACCCCCAACCCCTCCTTAACCAAGGAGGGGAACCCGCCCAGCAATTCCCCTCCTCCATGAGGGGAGGTGGTGCAGCCGTGGGGCTGGTTAGCTGGAGTCGAGACCAAACCAGCACCTGCTTGCCTCAACCACCCCGCCTTGCCTTCCCGTCCGAGCATCCCCTCGCTCCCCTGCGACAAAACGTCCAACATCGACGACTACCATAGGCTATCATAGCCCAGGTCTGTTGTCAAGCGAAAAATGCAGGTGACGCGCCGGGGAGTTTGTTTTTCCCGTTCCGGGGACAAGATTCCGGCCCAATGGAACTGTGTGGCCGCAGGGCACCTCGGGCGGCGTTACCATGGTAAGTTCACGAAGCTTGTCTGTCTGATGGGCCCCCACCCAAAGTCCTGCGAATGGCGCATACATAGAAGAAACGGAAGTGTGCGCTTTACGCAAGCCTCGGGGGTGTGCGATGATTAGCACCCGGCAGACGGTCGGCTCCTGATCGTGAACGACAAGCATGCGGTCAAAGAAAGCCAAAGGAGGGTTTCCATGAATCGAATTTCGCTGATCGGATTGATATTCCTCTTGACACTACAGACTGCATGCAGCATTTACACACCGGATGCCGGCCACGAAGTCGTTTTGGTCGAGAAGCCGTATTTCATCGGTCACGGTGGGGTCGATCCCGAATCCGTCAAGACCGGCAGGACCTATGCTGCACTTTCCACGGAAGGCGTGGACGTTTACATGCAGCCCAAGAAGTACGAAACTGAAATGACGGATATGATGACCTCCGATGGTGTCCCGATTACTTTCCACGCTATCGCCATTCTCCAGGTGACAGATTCCGTGCAACTCATCAAGAACTTCGGTCCAGATTGGTACCAAAATAACATCGAGGAGCAGTTCAAGACCATGGTGAGGCAGGCAGTGAGAAAGCACGGAATGAACGAAACGGCTATCTCCACTACGGCCCTGGACGCAATCGACAATGAGATCCGCGATGTGCTTGTGGCATTTTTGAAGGAGAAGAATCTGCCGGTCAAATTGGTGACAATGACGGTAGGCAAGGCTAACCCGCCCGACTCAGTGAAGCACCAGAGAATCGAAACGGCTACTCAGGAGCAGAGAATTCAAACCGAGAATCAGCGCAAGCTCGCTGAAGACCAGAGGCTCATGGCAGAAACAAGTCGGGCTGCTGCCGACAACGCATACCGCGAACACATGGGCCTGTCTCCCGAGCAGTTTATTGCGCTCGAAAGAATCCACATGGAGGCAGAGGTCTGCGGAGAAAAGGGCAAAGCCACATGTACATTCATCCAAAACGGCGCCACACCGGTTCTTAACGTCAGATAGTTGTGAAAGCGAGAACCCTTGCGTAAAATACATACTTCCCAAAAGAAATGTATGCGCCAAGCACGGTACCAACCACCTCAATTTTCCTTTGATTGCTTTTCGCCTTCCAAGGGAGTAAGCTACACGCCGTGGCCACTTCGCCCCAAGTGACGCGCCGGCGTTCCGAGCGGAAGATCGCAAAAATAGCTATAGTCGTGTTTGTCGACCACGAGCATGAGCCGGGAGGAAGCGACGCTTACACCGTGGACGTCTCGACGCTGGGGGCAAGAATCCAGTCTGAGCTGTCGCTGACGCCGGGGCAGATGGTGGAAGTTGTTCCTGTCAACGGCTCTGAGCCTGTGACGGCCCGGGTAGTTTGGGTAGGAAGGCCGGCTTCAGAACTGCAAGGACAAGCAGGGCTTGAGTTCCTCGATCCCTTCAACCTAACCACATGACGTTTGTGCATCCGCGCGATGAACTCCTGGCCGTCATGGAGCGGATCTATGACTACCGCATGACGACCACTTCCGGCGGCAACCTGTCTCTGCGCGCCGAAGAGGGGGACGTTTGGATTACCCCGACGCGGGTCGACAAGGGGAACTTGCGGCGCGAGGACATCGTGCTGGTGCGCGGCGATGGGAGACTGGAAGGGCGCCATCCGCCGTCTTCGGAGCTTCCGCTGCATCTGGCCATCTACCGGGCGAGGCCGGAACTGCGCGGAATCGTTCATGCCCATCCGGTGGCGCTGGTGGCCTTCAGCCTGGTTCATGATGTGCCCAACACCCGCCTTTTTCACAAAGCCAGGACAGTCTGCGGGGAGGTGGGGTTCGCCCCCTACGCACTACCAGGGAGCGAGGCCTTAGCGCGGAATGTGGCGGAAGCCTATCGACCCGGTGGCTACTGCGCCATCCTCGAGAATCACGGCGTGGTGACCGCCGGCGAGAATCTCCGGGAAGCGTTCCATCGCTTCGAGACCCTCGAGTTTTCGGGCAAGACAATCATTGAAGCCCGGCGACTTGGAAACATTCGATACTTGACCGACGAGGAGATCGAACTGGCGGAACAGCGCGCACCGGGATTGCCGGAGTTGGAGAGACCGGCTCCCACAAGCCTCGAAAAGGAGCTGCGGCAGCGGCTTTGCGAGTTCGTGCGCAGAGCTTATCGCCAGCGCTTGTTCATCAGCACGCAGGGCAGTTTTTCCGTGCGGCTCGACGAGTTTTCATTCTTGATAACGCCCTTCCAGGTCGATCGCGGCGAGTTGGATGAGGAAAACCTGGTGCTGGTAAGCCATGGAAAATCGGAGGCGGGCAAGCTGCCCAGCCTGGCTACGGGCAATCACGAGGCCATCTACCGGCAGCATCCCAAAGTCCATGCCGTCATCAATGCGTATCCCGTTCATGCGACGGCTTTCAGTGTGACAGGCGTCCCGCTTGACACTCGGACTATTCCGGAAAGCTACCTGGTGTTGCGGCAAATCAGGCAGGTGAAGTACGGAATACAGTTTCAAAATTGCGAGGAACTGGCCCGGCAGGTGTCTCCGCGCCAGCCGGTGGCGATCCTCGAGAACGACGGCGTGCTGGTGATTGGCTCCGATATCCTCGAAGCCTACGACCGCCTGGAGGTTCTCGAATCCACGGCGGAAGCGATCCTCAACTGCCGCGCCATCGGCGAACTGGCGCCCATGCCCGAGGAAGCTACTCGGCAACTGGAAAAGACGTTCCTATCGTCCTGAGTCCCTTCCCCATGTTTTGTCATTCCGAGCGATCATGGGTTTTCGACCCACCGGAAGGGATGAAATCTACATGCGTCGTCACCCCCGCGAAAGCGGGGGTCCATTGTTGCTCCGGCGCACAATGGATTCCCGCCTTCGCGGGAATGAGGTGATTTTCGAGAGCGATGCGAGGAATCTTGGTCTGAATCCAAGCGCTTCGGCCGATTCCGGTCGGCAGAGCGAGATTCCTCACTCCGCTCGGAATGACATGGCTTTTGCGCGCACGGGGCAGGCGATTAGTCTTCTCGCCGCAGGACCTTGCCGTAGTCAACTTGAAATGTCGGACTCGCTCGCGTTCCGGTGATCTTGAGGGGCACGACCGTTCCCGCGCCATTACGTTCGAATAGCCGATCGACCGGTTTCAGGAGCAACGATTTGATGCCGCGGGTAGTTTGCGAGACTCTTGCCTGGAGGCGGAGATCGCCATGAAAATCCAGCGCTTGGTTCGTCAAGCCGAAGGCGCCCTGGAGGTGTAACGAAGCCCCCGGAAGACTGAAGATGAGCCTGGGAAACGTTGCCTGGCTCTGGGCCAGCGAGAATCTTCCGGCCAAATCGAATGGGGTGTTTTGGATCTCTTGATCGCCGGGCTTCCCCTGGCCACGCCGGCTGAGGCCGGTGATTTTGGCCTCCGTCTGGGGGTCGGTAAACCGCGCGGACTGAACGTCGTAGCTGCCATCCAGTTTCAGCCGCTTGGCGATGACCTCCTCGCCAGGGTGAAGATCTAACTTCGTCTGGAGGCTCAAGGCGCCGGTTAGAGACGGCGTGGACGACTTCAGTGCCAGGCGGAGAAAGTCCTCCAGCCGGGCAGGCCCCGCGGTCACATCGAGAAGTATGAATCGACCTTTCCCTTCCGGGACGCGGGCCACCCGGCCGCGCGCAAGGATCTTCGACCCGAGCAATTGAGCGTCGACGCGCTGCAAGAGAACGTCGCCGCTGACTCCATCGACAACGGCGCTGAACTGAGTCTTCAGGGGCACTCGATTGCCGCTGATCCCAAGATCGAAATCGGGAGTATCAGTCTCACCCTGCACCTTGATCTCGCTCAACACACCATCGTATTTGCCGAGGGAGGTGAGCGTTCCGCCCAAGCCTCGAATGGTGGAGAGGTCCGCATTCGCGAACCGATAGCTTCCGGAGACTGGGGTCAGAGACGGCTCGGACGAATTCCAAGGCCCGAACAGCCCCTTGGATTGGATCTGCCCGACGGGCACGGGATTGGTCAAGGTAACTTGGAAAGACATCGGTTGGCCAACTCCCACCGATTCCATCTTGAGCTTGTGAATGTCGAACTCGTGGGGAAGCTTTTGCGGGTTCGAGGAGACGATCTTCAGCACGGCGTCGTCGGCAAGAATCTCGTCCAGCAGGAAAGTGGTTGTGGAGGCTTTCTGTTGTTGCGGCGGTTGCCGCTGCGGCTTGTTGGTCACGGCCTGTTTCGAGCGAGGAGGAATGATAAGCACCAAACCTTCCAGCCGTACCCGCCCGAAGTGCCTCGGTTGGCGCATCAGGCCGAGCCAATTCCCCGATGCCGAAAACTTCCGGATACTGGCGAGTGGAGTCGGCCCGGATGGCCCCTGACGATTCAGGGCCAGTCCCTCACCAGTAATGCTCACTTCAGGAAAAAACGCGACGTCGAAGTTCTTCAGCTCAACCTCGCACTGGTAGCGTTTTTCGAGGCTCTGGATAACCCACTCGCGGCTGAAGGGTGAGGAACGCCAAAAATAGACCGACAGGACGACGGCAGCGATCAGCGGCACGCCTAGAATAATGATAATGAGCGTCAGCACCCTGCGCCGGGTCTTCGACCGATTGGACTGCATGGGCCCCCCTGCTTTCGCGTCTTTGGCTTAGACGTATAATATACTAGATGTGACGTTGGGCCGCTGTAATGATAGCGATTCTGAGATTGAGTCGATGAGGCGATCCCCGAAACCAGCATTGGCAAGCATACTTTTCTTGGTCTTCTTCAACGCATCCCTTCTCCTTGCTCAGACGGCAACCTCCACACCGGCTTCGAGTTCCCAGGCCGCGGCGCCCGCTGCGGCGGAAGGCAACGTCATGATCGAAGAGTTGAAGAGCCCCAATGCCGGGACGCGCGCCAAGGCGGCGCGTGAGTTGGGTAAAGCCCAGGATGTGTCAGGCCTACCTGCCCTGGCTGAGGCAGTCTCGGACCCGAGCGACAAAGTTCGCCGCGAGGTAGTTCTGGCGCTGGCGCAAATGCATCAGCCGGAAGTCCTGGATGCGCTCATTAAGGCTACTCGGGACAATAATGAAGAGATCAGCGTTCTCGCGGTGCAATCGTTGGTAGGGTACTATACCGGGAACGTCCCTAGCCCTGGATTCAGCGGCTTTTTGAAGAAGAATTGGCAGCGCGCCAAGGAGCACTTCAACCCGGACACCACCCGGATCGACCCCGGCGTGTACGTAGACCCCAAAGTGGTTGCGGCCTTGGACGCGGCGCTGAAAAGCACACGTTCAATCCGCGCCTCCTGCGTGGCGGCGAAAGGGCTGGGCATCCTGATCGCTCGCGCGGCGGTCCCGGACTTGGTGGCCGCCGCTCACTCCTCCGACGAAACGCTGTCTCTCGAGTCTCTCAACGCTCTTTCGAAGATCAAGGATAGGTCGGCCGGGCCGCAACTGGTTGACTTGCTGGACTCCCCTGACAAGGAGATCAAGCAACAGGCGTCCGTCACGGCCGGCGTCCTGCGCACCAGTCAGGCCCAGCCGAAACTGCGGTACATTTACGAAAACGACGCCGATCCGAAGAGCGAAGAGAAGGCCCTGGAAGGACTTGCTTACCTGGGGGACGAGGCCTCAGTCCCCGTTTTCACCAGAGCGCTGGGAAGCATCGATAAGGAGATTCGCACTTCCGCGGCAGAAGGTCTGGCTCGCGCCCGCGATCCCAAAGTTCTCCCGGACTTGGAAAAGGCCTATGCGGTCGAGAAGGATGCCGGGGCGAGACTGGCTCTTGAATTTGCGATGTCAGCCCTGGACAAACTCGATTCCTTGAACGACCTCGTGAACCAACTTTCCTCGAGGACGCAATGGGATGTAGCTCAACCTTACCTTATCGAACTGGCGAGAACGCCCGGTTTCCTTCCCAAATTGTATCCCTATCTTCAAAGCTCCAGCGCCGACGTGAGGAAAAGACTCTGCACAGTGCTGATGTTCGGAGGGGATCAAACCAGTTTGGACCAACTCGACCGCCTCTCCCACGATCCGAACAGTGACGTCGCGGCCGAAGCGCTCCAAGCGAAGAGCGGTCTGCGCGCAAGGCTCGCAGCGGCGGGGACAACGGCCGACACCAACCAGCCGTAGACCGTTCAAGACATCTTCCTCTCCGCGGGCCAGTGTGATTCGTGCGCCTTGGGTGGAATCCACGGCGTACTACGTGGATAATAGAAAAGCAGGAGACTGGACTCCGGTTTTCGTACGATTGAACGGCCTTGCGAAGGATGCCCTCGTTGCAAACGACCGCACTGCCCGTATTGAGAACAATCCCCCAGAATGGTACAATGTGAATTGATAATCACGGGCAAATCTCTTGGAGGAAGGTGATGGCGTCGCCGTTGGTGCAGAAGGCCGAGAAGATTGAGCCGCGCGTCGTCGAGCTAACGCTCGCGCACAGCCCCGACTCCGACGACGCTTTCATGTTTTATGCGCTGGCGACGAAGAAGCTCGGCGCTCGAGACGTTTCGTTTACTCACCGCCTCGAGGACATTGAGACTCTCAACCGAAAAGCCCTGGAGGGCGTCTACGACGTCACGGCGATCTCGTTCCACGCCTACCCGTATCTCGAGGACAAGTATGTGCTCCTGCCCTCCGGGGCCAGTTTCGGAGAACGCTATGGACCCGTCGTGGTGTCGCAGGCTCACTGGAAATCCAGCAGCTTGAAAGGGAAGCGCGTGGCGGTGCCCGGAAAAATGACCACTGCTTATCTGGCTTTGCAGCTTTATGAGCCCGAAGTGGACGCGGTGGTGACCCCTTTCGACCAGATCCTGGACGTGGTGGCGCGCGGCGTGGTGGACGCCGGCGTAGTCATCCACGAAGGTCAACTGACCTACTCCGGCACCGGCCTGAGAAAGGTCCTGGACCTCGGCGAGTGGTGGTACCAGCAAACCGACCTGCCTTTGCCGCTGGGGGGAAATGCCATCCGCCGGAGCCTCGACAACTATACGCAGCGCACGGTGGCGGGCCTGCTGAAAAAGAGCATTCAGTACTCCCTGCGTCATCGCGAAGAGGCGTTGTCGTACGCGCAGCAGTTTTCACGCGGTTTGGACACCGCCACTGCCGACCGCTTCGTTTCCATGTACGTTAACGACTGGACCCTCGATTACGGCCAGCGCGGCCGCAGGGCCGTCCAGGAACTGCTCGACCGCGGCTACCAGAAGGGCATCCTGCCCAAGGCTGTGACGGCGGAGTACGTGGAGTAGAACAGTTTTCAGTCGTCAGTTGTCAGTTTTCAGTTTCGGGCTGGCACCTTTTAGAGGTAGCGCAATTTGTATATCAATTCCGGCGCCATGGGTGCAAGCGGACGGCCGGGGGGAATCAAGGCTGTTTGACTGAGAACTGACAACTGACGAGTGACTACTGACCGACTAACAAGGGGCAAACCGCTTAATATGGAATTAACGCTGTGCAATCACAGCAGTTACCCCCGCATCGGGGACGACCCGGAACATCAACTCCTGCGGCGCACCATTGCACAACACGATAAAGGTGAGAAAACTGAGGAGGCCGTTTGGGCCGCCCAGGACCGCATGACGGAGTTGGCGCTCGCCGAGCAGACGGAGGCGGGTGTGGACCTCGTGACCGACGGCCAGATACGTTGGGCCGATCCAATCTCACACCTCGCCGGCAAACTTTCCGGCGTGCGGTTGAACGGCCTATTGAGGTTCTTTGATACGAACTTTTACTTCCGCCAGCCTGTCGTGCAGGGAAGGCCGGAACGAAGAGAGCCCTTGTTGCTGGAAGAATTCAGATTTGCGCGGGAGAAGTCACCGCGCCCAGTGAAGGCAGTTCTGACGGGCCCCTACACGTTGGCCCGCAATTCCCTCGATGAAAACGGCGGCTCGGGCGGCTTCGATAAGATGCTCGAAGGGTATACCGCTGCGCTGGCGGCGGAGATCGCTGCCTTGGCGGCAGACGGGGCCACAGTGATCCAAATCGAGGAGCCGGCCCTGCTCAGGTACCTCGATGATTTCCCGCGCTTCGAGCAATGCCTTACCGCCTTGGCGATGAACAAGGATTCGTCGCAACTGGCTCTGGCCGTTTACTTCGGGGATCCCGCCGCCGTTTACGATCAACTGCAGACGCTGCCCGTGGACATTCTGGGGCTGGATTTTACTTACAGCCCGGGACTTGTCGACAGGGTCGCCTCGAGCGGCACCGTGCGGACCCTGATGTTGGGACTTGTGGACGGCCGCAACACGCGGCTGGAAGATCCCGCCGCCACGGCCCGGCAACTCGAGAAATTAGCGCGGGGCGCTGGTTTAAATCGAGCTTACCTAAGCCCTTCTTGCGGCCTGGAGTACCTTCCACGTGACAGGGCGCGGCAAAAACTAAGACAGCTTGCCGTCATCAGGAATACTTTCTTGGGGAGCCTGTCATGAGCCGAGCAAAGCTCCAAGGGTTGGGAATCGACCTGCCGCTTTTCCCTGTCACTTCCGTGGGAAGCTTCCCTAAACCCGATTTCCTGCTCAAGGTGCGAGCGGACTACGCCAACAACAGGATTCGCCGCGGCGCCCTGGAGAAAGCGGAACGCCAGGCGACGGAGTTCTGGATTCGACAGCAGGAAGAACTTGGCGTGGACGTGCTGGTGGACGGCGAAATGTACCGTGGCGACATGGTTGCCTATTTCGCTGAAAACCTGGAGGGGTTTGAAGAGGGCGGCCTAGTCCGCTCGTACGGCAACCGTTATTACCCGAAGCCCATCATTAGCGACGAGATTCACTGGGACGAGCCGATCACCCTGGAGTGGTGGAAGTACGCGCGGGGTATCACTTCCAAGCCGCTGAAAGGCATGTTGACGGGTCCTTATACGATTATGGACTGGTCATTTATTGAATACTATCCGGATCGCCGCACAGCCTGCCTGGCCCTGGCGAAAGAACTGCGCAAGGAAGTTGAGGCCTTAATCGAGGAGGGGGCAAAAATCATCCAGATCGACGAGCCTGCCATCTCCGTGAGGCCCGAGGAACTCCCCGTGGCGATCGAGGCGATGCACATCATGACCGATGGACTGCCGGCGTACTTCATCTCCCACATTTGCTACGGGGATTTCGAGAAGATCTATCCGGGCATGCTGGACCTGCCGGTCGACAACTTCGATCTGGAGATGTCCAACAGCGGACTTGACATGCTCGAACTTTTCAAGCGCCGCAGCTACACGAAAGACATCAGTTTTGGCGTCGTGGACTCCCATTCGCACGAGATCGAAAACGACCCCGTTGTCGAGCAGCGCCTGCGCCAAGCCGTGGAGGTAATTCCCAAAGAAGCTATCTGGGTGGACCCTGACTGCGGATTGAAAACGCGGACCGTGGATGAGGCGATCGCTAAAATGCAAGCGGTGGTGAATGCCGCCCGGGTGCTGCGAGCGGTGACGAGTGACAAGGGATGAGTGACGAGCCGGGTCAGAAGCCAGCAGACAGGAGTCAGAAGCCCGAGGTCAGGAGTCAGAACATAGCAAAGCCCGCCCAGGAGCAGCGAGGCCCGACCGCCGTTTCTGGCTCGTCACTTGTCACTCGTCACTCGTCACTTCGTTCCGGCCGCGTGCCGTTCACATCTACGCAACGGAAAGTCCTGTTCGCGCTTGCCAGCGTTGTTGGTCTGCGCATGTTGGGACTCTTTCTAGTCCTGCCGGTTTTTACGCTTTACGGATTGCAGTTTACCAACTCCCGCGTTCTGGTCGGTTTCGCCTTTGGCGGTTATGCACTCACCATGGCGATCCTGCAGATTCCGATGGGGAGGCTGTCGGACCGCATTGGGCGCCGCAAGGTTCTGATGCTGGGCATGACGCTCTTCAGCCTGGGTTCGTTTCTGTGCGCCGTCCCCCACTGGTTCCCTCACCCCTTACAGATTGGCGCCCTGATCTTTGGCCGCCTGGTGCAGGGCGGCGGCGCTATTGTTTCTGTGGCGTTTGCGACCGTGGCCGATTTCATCGAACCCGAGCGCAGGTCTACCGCAATGGCGGTCTTGGGTATTCCCATCGGGGCGGCTTTCATCATCGGCATCGTGGGCGGGCCAATCCTGGCAGGAATTCTGGGCACCGCGTCTCTGTTCTGGCTGACCGGATTCCTGGGTTTCGGAACGGACCTCCTGCTGGCCAAGTACCTTACCGACGGCCCGCCCGCCGCCGCTGCCCCAGTGCCTGTGTCCGAGGCGCTGGGCAGCAAGCCGATTCGGGCTCTCGCAGCCGGCGGATTCCTCATGAACTTTTTCATGACGGCTTTCTTCTTTTACTTCCCGCTCATCGTCACCGTCCAGCACCGCGTAAGCATGAAACACTACTACGCCCTGTTGTTGCCCATGATGTTCATTAGCGCCGTCACGATGTTCGGGTTCGCACGGGGCGCGGACCGAGGCTGGGCGAGCCCGCTCGCTGCAATTGCTTACCTCTCTTTTATTCCCAGCTCCCTGCTGCTTTTCCGGCCTGAGGTTGCCGGACTGAACCCCAGCCGTCTTGCCGGGGTGATGATCGCGGGCACGCTGTTCTATATCGGGTTCACCGGACTCGAACCCATCCTGCCGAGCATGGTGAGCAAGTCCGTTCCCGAAAGCAGTTACGGAACGGCGCTGGGGATTTACAACACTGGACAGTACCTTGGCAGCTCCGTAGGAGGGCCGGTGGCAGGCGCCCTCTCGCACTTCTCGCCGAACCACATGATGGCAACGCTCATGGTGGCTTCCGCGGTAGGGATATTCCTGATGCTTGCCTTGAAACCACCACGAGATCAGCAAACCCTCAGCAACTGACTGTGTGACTCTTTGGTTGTAGCGCCGGCCCTTTTGGCCGCTCTCGGGCGACAGGGGAATCCCCTACGGTGCTCGTTGCCCGTTTCTCGTGTGGCCGGGGGAACGCGAGCCCGAAGACAGGTGTCTAATCTCTTAAGGCCGCGCGCTGTCAACTCCGGTTGCCGCGCCCGCATCGGATACAATAGAGGTTCCTATGTGGATCATCCGGGTGCTGCTTTTGCTGCTGGTGTGTGCTGGTGCTGTTGCGGGTCAGGGCTCCAATCCGGCTCAGAAGTCGAACCTCAAACCTTCAGACCTCTGTACGGTGGACGGCGTAGTCGTCAAGTCCACCACCGGCGAAGGCATCAAGAGAGTGACGGTTCAACTTCTTCCGCTGAGTGGGGGTCAGCAATCCTACTCTGCGTTCACAGAGAATAACGGCCGGTTCGTCATACGCGACATTGCCCCCGGCCGATACGCAATCTATGCGTCAGGGAACGGATACGTGGAGCAAGCTGCCGAGAACGGCAAAGCAGGCTCCCAGACGAGAATCCTCAACCTCTCGCCAGGGGAGAACACCAGCGGACTTGCCTTCCGCCTGGTGCCTCCGGGGGTCATCACAGGGACGGTTTATGACGAAGATGGAGAGCCGGTGATGTCGGCACAAGTCAGGGCGATGCGTGTGACTGGTTCCGGGGCTCACCGGCCGGCTGGCGAATCGGGCTCTGAGCAGACCAACGACCTTGGCGAGTACCGCATCTGGGGACTCCAGCGGGGGAAGTACCTGGTGGCCGCAACCTATCGGGCCCCGGAGTCCGGACAGCCCCAGCCCAGCGATCAGGTCTACTTGTCCACCTTTCACCCCAGCACACCCGATGCCTCGCAGGCCACCGTGGTTGATGTTGAGCCCGGCTCCGAGACCTCCGGCGTCGACGTGGACCTCAGACAGGCGCACGCCGTGGCGGTGCGCGGTCGCGTCATGGTGGATGCCCCTATGAAAACGCTAAAGGGGATTTTCGTTTCGCTCGTACCGCGCAGCGCCGACGGAAGCTACTCCTTCTCAAATTCCGCCAACTACGGCGGCTCCGTGCAAGACGACGCAGGCAACTTCGAGATCCACGGGGTTCCGCCCGGACCCTATAACGTCATGGCCTTTTGGAATGATGGAAGGCGGCAACTGGGCGCGAAGGTCCCGATCGAGCTCAGCAGCGCCAACCTCGATGATGTCACGGTTCTGCTGTCCAACCCCACAACGCTCTCGGGAAGGTTTCGTGTGGAGGGTGGCGTCCAATTCGACTTTACGCGCCTGGGCCTGGTGCTGGAATCCACCGACAGCTCGTCGGGCAGCGACAACGCGGGGATTAAATCGGACGGGACCTTCGTGATTCCGAGCGTGTTCGACGGGAACTATCGAGTGCGCGTTTTCGGTTTTCCAGAAGAGTACTACGTCAAATCGGCGCAACAAGGGAGGACTGAGGTGCTGCTGTCCGGGCTGACCGTCAGCCGCAGCATGCCTCCGTCCGCGCTCGAGATCACTCTCTCTCCAGATGGCGGGCGTGTGGACGGCACGGTCGTACACGACCAGAATACCGTGGAGGGAGCCGTAGTGGTGCTGGTGCCGGACCCGCCCCATCGAGACAACGACCAAATGTACAGTTTGAAAACGGCCGACGGTTTGGGCCGGTTCTCCTTGCTGGGCCTGCCGCCCGGTGACTTCAAGCTTTTCGCCTGGGAATCCGTGCCAGGAACTAACTACGTTGATCCTGACTTCTTCGAAGCGTTCGAAGCCCGTGGGACACGAGTCCACATCGAGGAAAAGCAACCGCAAACGGTGCAGTTGCAGGCGATCACTGCGGAGGAGCAACTGCACTAACCGGGAGATCCGTTGATCGGAGATCCGGTGAACACCCCTGGCCCAAGGCGAAGACTGCAGGTGCTATAATCTGGAGTCTGAGGTTTGTCTGACGGCAGAAGTGCAGATGCACGTTCTGCCTCTGGACTCTCAACTCTGGACTTTCAACTTCAGCCTGAGGCCTTTATGCAAGTTGTACTTCTTTGGATAGCCTTGGTTCTTTACGGGTTAGGGACAATTCTCCTCATCCCCTCCGTCGTTAACCGCCGCCCGACGATCTCGTCTGCTTCGCTGGGCGCTCTGGGGCTGGGGTTGTTGGCCCACGCGGGGGCCATCGCGCTCGAGGCCGCGCGCATACACCGCTTGCCGGTCACCGACGTCCGTAGCACACTGTCCTTTTACGCATTCCTGGTAACCCTGGCGTTTTTCTTTCTCTACCTGCGTTATCGCATCACTTCTCTTGGCCTTTTCATGCTGCCGTTCGTTTTTGTGCTCACGCTGATTTCGGCGTTCCGTCCGGAGCGGCCTTTTGATCTGTCGGCGTTCCGGGGCGGCTGGCTGGCAGTTCATATCGGCTCGATAATTCTTGGCTACACAGGTCTTTTCCTTACTTTTGTGGCCGCGGTCATGTACCTGATGCAGGAGAAAGAGCTGAAATCGAGGATTCCGCGGGCGTTCTATTACCGTCTGCCGTCACTGGAACTGTGCGATGAACTCTACTACCGCTCGCTGTTGTTCGGCCTCCCTCTTTTGACGGTCGGGATCCTAACCGGCTTTATCTGGGCCAGTCGGACGTGGAAAGGCCCTTGGGAATTCGACCCAAAGATCCTGGCTTCGCTGCTGACTTGGTTGATTTATCTCGTGCTCTTTTCCACTCGCGTGAGCGGCGCATGGCGCGGACGCCGGGCAGCCTATATTGCGATCTTTGGATTTGCCGCCATCATGGTGACTTTCCTGGGCGTGAGCCTGCTAAGCGGGCCGCACGGTTATGTGCCTACGCTTCGACAGGGACCGTAGGGGAAGAAGGCAGTAGGCAGTAGGCAGTAGGCAGTAGGCAGTTGGCAGTTGGCAGTTGGCAGTTGGCAGTTGGCAGTCGGCAGTCGGCAGTTGGCAGTAGGCAGTGGGCAGTCGGCAGTCGGCAGTCGGCAGTCGGCAGTTGGCAGTTGGCAGTAGGCAGTCGGCAGTCGGCAGTTGGCAGTTGGCAGTTGGCAGGAGGCAGTTGACAGTTGGCAGTTTGAAGTTGGCAGTTGGCGGGAAGTTGCGGAGGGTCAAGGGTTCGCGGTTGGCGGTCGGCAAGGGATTTGTTTTCAGGTTTCGGATGCCGGGTTTTGTGTTTGAAATCTGAAATCTCAAATTTGAAATTCTTGGCATGAATTTAGCTCTCATTGGCATCAATCATCGCACCGCCTCGGTCGAGGTCCGTGAACGGATGCATATCCCCGAACCGCGTCTGGCGCAAGCGGTGTCCGACCTGATTCATCGCCAGGGAATCCGCGAAGCGCTGATCCTTTCTACTTGCAATCGCGTCGAGATCGTGACCTCGGCAGAAGACAGCGTCGATGCTGATCCCATCATGCAGCAGTTCCTCGCCGATCACCACCAATTCGACCTTGCCCCCTACCAGCGCTTTTTTTATCGCTACCAGCAGCATGAAGTCGTGCGCCACCTCTTCCGCGTGGCCTCCAGCCTCGACTCAATGATTCTGGGAGAGCCGCAGATCCTCGGCCAGATAAAGCGCGCTTACGCGCTGGCGCGCGAAGCGGGCGGGTTGAACGGCAGCCTACAGGAAATTGTCAACCAGGCGCTGGCTGTGGCGCGGCGCGTGCGGCGAGAGACCGCCCTGGGCAGCGCCGCCGTTTCGGTCTCCTATGCTGCGGTCGAGTTGGCCAAGAAGATCTTTGGGAGTCTCGAGGGCAAAGCCATTTTTGTGATCGGCGCGGGCAAGATGAGCGAACTTGCCGCCAAGCACCTCATTCGCAGCGGCGCCAGCGCCATCTATGTCACCAATCGCACTTACGAGCGCGCCGTGCAGTTGGCGGCGGCGTTCGGCGGCATCCCCGTTCAGTTCGATCAACTCTTCGAACAGATCCCCAAAGCTGACATCGTCATCAGCTCCACGGGCGCGCCAGGCTACGTCATAAACAAAGATCACGCCGCGAAAATCCTCTCTGCGCGGCGGAACCGGCCGGTGTTTTTCGTGGATATCGCGGTCCCTCGCGATGTCGATCCCTCGGTCAACGAAGTGGACAACGCTTTCGTCTACGATATCGACGACCTGGGGCAAGTGGTGGAGGCTAATAAGCGGCAGCGCGCCCGAGAGGCCGTTTGGGCTGAGGAGATCGTCCAGGATGAAGTCCAGAAAACCATGCGCCGGCTCGCTTCGCGCGACCTTGTGCCCACCATCGTGGCGCTCGAGGACCGGCTGGACGCCATCCGCGCAGGGGAGATAGAACGCTACCACAGCCGGTTGGGTAATCTGACGCCGGAGCAACGCCAGGCTGTGGATGCCCTCACCCGGGGGATGATGAACAAGATTCTGCATGGACCCATCACTGAGCTTAAGAGCGGCGCGGGCCAGCCGGAACAGGTGGATCTGGTGAAGTTCGTCCGAAAGGTCTTCGGACTGAAAGGCAGTGACGAGTGACAAGTGACGAGTGTCGAGTTAGTGCTGCCGCTGGGCAGCCTAACCTCGAACCTGAGTTTCGGCTCGTCACTCGTCACTCGTCACTCGTCACTTCGTGAAAGGTCTCGGAATCGTGAATATCGTGATTGGTTCGCGCGGCAGTCAACTGGCGCTTTGGCAGGCCAACTGGGTAAAGGACCGGCTCACCGAGGCGGGCCACGAGGTCGCCATCGAAATCATCCGTACGAGCGGCGACAAGCTGCAAAGTTACGCGCCCACGGAACCGCTGCCTGCCTCGCTCGCTCAAATAGTCGCGGAAGCAGGAACCAAAGGACTGTTCATCAAAGAAATAGAGGAGGCCTTGCTGTCGGGCCGAGTCGACCTCGCCGTCCACAGCCTCAAAGACCTTCCGACTGCTTTACCGGCTGGCCTGATTCTGGCCGCGGTTCCGCCTCGCGAAGATGCTCGTGACGTGCTCATTGCTGCCGCCGCAATCTCTCTCGAGCAGCTTCCGGCCGGCGCGTCCGTGGGTACCAGCAGCCCTCGCCGGCAGGCACAGATCCGTTGGCTCCGGCCCAACCTGAAATTGGTCCCCGTGCGCGGCAACTTAACCACACGCCTCCGTAAGCTGGAAGGCGGCGATTACGCAGCGCTGGTCCTGGCAGCAGCGGGAATCCACCGGCTTGGCCTGCGGGACCGCATCACTGCGTATTTCAGCTTCGACCAGATCTGCCCTGCAGTGGGACAAGGCGCGCTGGCGATTGAGGTCCGGAAGGGCGATCGGGAGCTAGCAGAAACAGTTGCGCCGCTTGACGATTCGCCCACACATTTTGCTGTCAGAGCCGAACGCGCCATGTTGCAGCGTCTGGGAGGAGGATGCCAGGTCCCGATTGCCGCCCACGCGAGTGTCCAGGACGCACAGTGGCACTTGCGAGGCGTCGTGGCCGCCACGGACGGCAGCCGCTTGATTCGAGCCGCCGCTACCGGTCCCCAAGGAGACCCGGAAAGCCTGGGAGCGGCGGTGGCTGAGGACCTGCTCGCGAAAGGCGCAGGAGAGATTCTGAATTTATGACGCGAGGACCCGTCGCCCTGAATTCCTCCGATCGTCAGACGCTTTACGGCAAGAGAATTGCCGTTACGCGTACCCGCGAGCAGGCCGGCGTGTTCAGGGATCAGTTAACGGCACTGGGCGCTGAGGTCATCGAAATCGCGACCATCGAAATCCGCGACCCCGCTTCCTGGGAACCGCTCGATTCGGCCATCCGGCGCTTGGAGGACTTCGACTACGTGCTCCTGACCTCCGCGAACGGGGTGCGCAGTTTTCTTCGCCGGCTGAAAGCCTGCGGGCGAGACGTGGGTGACTTGAAGGGCGCGATTATAGGGGCCATCGGCCCAGCTACCGCGGCTGAACTGTCAAAGAGCGGCCCAAAAGCTGACGTCGTGCCGCGAGAATACACCGCGGAGGGTCTGCTCGAAGCGCTCGGCGATCGCGACCTCCACACCAAAGCTTTCCTGATCCCTCGCGCCAAAGTGGCTCGGGACGTTCTCCCGCGCGTACTGACTGAAAAGGGCGCGCGGGTGGAAGTCGTGGAAGCGTACGAAACCGTTGTTCCCCGGTTTGCCAGCGGGGAGTTGCAGCGCCTGCTTTCTCCGGCCCCGGACGTGATTACGTTCACCAGTTCATCTACCGCTTCCAACTTCGGCAAGCTTGCCGGCGAACTCAAGGTCCCTGACTTGCTGCGCGGCGTCGCTATCGCCTCCATTGGGCCAATCACGTCGAAAACAGTCGCAACGCTGGGGCTCGTTGTAACGATAGAAGCAAAGGAGTCCACTATCCCCGCGTTGGTACGAGCCATCGAAGGATATTTCAGAAATCTGAGCGCAGCCGCTCATGTTCGTCAGCCGACGAACACCCAGAAACCATGAAATGTCATTCTGAGCGAAGCGAAGAATCTCGCTCTGATCTTTTCGTTCTCGCTTCGTCACGGACCCGAGCGAGATTCTTCGCTTCGCTCAGAATGACAGCGTATTCTCAAAGCAGCAGGATGAAAAACCAGGAACGCATTTCTCGGTGTCTCCGCGCCGCAGTCGTGAAAAAACACTTATGATTGTGATAAGAATTTATCACCTTGACAAAAGAGTACTGATTCAGGCATATTGTCACTTTGAGGGCGGGCGGGTAATTTCAGCAAACCTCGCGAGCCCAGGGTGAAATGAAGCTCAGCTGCCAAAACGCGTGCATCTGTTGTTGCCACATCCACGTGTCGTCTGGCAGTGGGGCGCCCTCGAAGTAAGAGCCTAATAACCCAAGATTGGGAGAGCAGAGCCCACACGCCGGATGACGGCGGGTGGGCTTTTTTGTTTTCGGGGCATCTTGGACGAGCAAAGGAGAAGCAATGGCCACCATGGGCCAAGAAACGAAGACCCAGCGGGTCGAGCGACTCAAGCGGGAGAAGAACGCCTGGGAGCGCCTTGATGAAATTCGGGAGTTTGCCCGCAAGGGCTACGAGTCGATTCCCGCGGACTGGCTCAGCACCTACTTCCGCCCCTGGGGCGTCTACACGCAGGGCGATGGCGCAGGGGCACTGGGAGGCAAAGGCGGCGAAGGGAAGGCCATTCCATACTTCATGGTGCGAATTCGCGTCCCCAACGGCCTGTTAACCTCGCACCAGGTGCGGGCGATCGCAGAGGCATCACAACGCTACGCGCGCGGCCTGGCGGACATCACGGTGCGGCAAAACGTGCAGTTGCACTGGGTGACCATCGAGGCGCTTCCAGACTTGCTAGAGATATTGTGGAGCGCAGGGCTCACGACCAAGGGGTCCTGCGGAGACGACGCCCGGAACATCACGGGCTGCCCGTTGGCTGGGATCGACGGAGATGAGATTTGCGACGCGTCACCCCTCGTGATGGAAGCCACGCGCCTGCTGGTCGGGAGCCCGGCGTTTTATAATCTGCCGCGCAAATACAAGGTCTGCATTACAGGCTGCCGCGTGTGGTGTTCCTACCCCGAAATCAATGACGTCGGCTTGACCGCCATCACGCGCAGCCTTAACGGGCACCCGGAAGTCGGCTTTTCGCTTCGCGTCGGCGGCGGGCTTTCAAGCGAGCCCGCCTTTGCCCAGCGCCTGGATGCGTTTGTGCGCTGGGACCAGGTAATCCCCGTCATACAAGGCGTGACAGAGATCTTCCGCGATGCCAGCGAGTTGCGAGAGAATCGGGAGCGAGCTCGTTTGAAGTATCTCTTCCTGCGCCACGGCTGGACCTCGGCAAGTTTCCAGGCGGAACTGGAGCGGCGCATCGGATTCAAGCTGGATCCCAGGGTGCAAGAACGCCCACCCGCCGATGTCTACCGCGATCACGTTGGGATTCACCCCCAAAAGCAGGCCGGCTTCAGCTACGTGGGCGCGGAAGTGCTCCGGGGGCGCATCCGAGCTGAACAGTTGCGTGCCACTGCCGAGCTTGCGGATCGTTTCGCCTCGGGTGAACTTCGAGCCACCAACATGCAAAATCTGCTGATCGCCAATGTCCCCGACCATCGAACAGCCGAGCTGGCGCGGGAGTTAGAGGCTATAGGATTGTCGCCGGGTGGCTCGAGCTTCGCGCGCGGCGCCGTTGCCTGCACTGGCACGGAGTTCTGTAAACTCGCCATAACGGAAACCAAGAGTTTCACGCGCTGGCTGGTCGAGGAACTGGAGGAGCGCCTGCCGGAGTTCGATCAGCCGCTGAGGCTCCACGTCACCGGCTGTCCCAACAGTTGCGGCCAACACTGGATTGCCGATATCGGCATTGAGGGCAAGAAGGTCAAAGTGGACAATAAGCTGACGGACGCCTATTATTTCTGCGTCGGGGGTTCTGTGGGCTCCCACCAAGGCTTCGCGCGCCCCATCGGCTATCGCTGCACGGCAACCGAGGTTCCGGACGCCATCAAGCGCCTGCTTCGTGCGTATCTCCAGAGACGCTATCCTGCCGAGAATCTGCGCCAGTTTTTCGCTCGCCACAGCGATGAGGGGCTTCGCACTTTTATTGCCGGGACCGAAGTTATGGCAGTAACCCGTGATCCCTCGCCCGGACGTGTCCCGCACGGTGTGGAGGGATGATCAGGACCGATATCGCGCAGTTGCAACTCGATCGCACGCAAGGCCGGCGCCTTACTGGCGATGGCACCCCGAATTGAGTCTTACATCAAATGGAGGACATGAATGAGTACTACTCTTGATGAAGTCGGCTTGACCCAAGCGGATGCGGAGACTTTCAGCGCCGCTGACCTCGTAAGTTTGGCCCTGGAGCGGTTCAGCCCCAGAATCGCCATCGCATCCAGCTTTGGCGCCGAAGATGTCGTATTGATTCACCTCGCCGCCCAAGCGCGTCAAGGCTTTCGGGTTTTCACACTCGATACTGACTTCCTGTTTCGCGAAACGTATGAACTCATTGACAATATCGAGCGTCGTTATCAAATCAAGGTGGAGCGGACCAGACCCCGGCTCTCCCCCAAGGAACAGGCGGCAGCGTTCGGTGAGGCACTTTGGAGCCGTCAGCCCGACCAGTGCTGCAACCTTCGCAAGGTCGAGCCTCTCACCCAAAAGCTCAGTGAACTTGATGCCTGGATCACGGGAATCCGCCGTGACCAGGCGCCGACCCGCGCCCACGCGCGCAAGCTCGAGTGGGATGCCAAGTTTGGCCTGATCAAATTCAACCCCTTGGCCGACTGGAAATGGGAACAGGTGTGGGGCTACATCCGGTCGAACGACATACCGTACAATCCTCTTCACGACCAAGGTTATCCCAGCATTGGATGCACCCACTGCACGCGTCAGGTGCAGGCAGGCGAGGATTTGCGGGCAGGGCGGTGGACCGGTTTCCAGAAGACCGAATGCGGGCTGCACGTGGCGAAGTAGGCTGCGGGCAGCCCGGAGGCGCAGCGCCGACCTTTAGAGCCTGCCCTGAGCGGAGCGAAGGGTCGGCATCCAGGCAATGCTGACCTAAAGGTCAGCGCTACGCCCTAGAAGATGACGGGCAGCCTGTAGCCTCATGGAGTGGAAATGAGCTTATTCCCGATATTCTTGAAATTGATCAACCGCCCGTGTCTGGTGGTGGGCGCGGGTTGGGAGGGCGAGCCAAAGATCGCGAGCTTGCTGGCGGCGGAAGCGGCGGTCAGAGTCGTCGCTCCGGGAGCGACAGAAGCAGTGAGGCATTGGGCTCGCACCGGCAGGCTCGATTGGCAGCCACGCTGCTTCGAACCCGCCGACCTGGACGGCACCTTTCTGGTTGTGGTGGCGACGCCGTGGCGCGAGTTGAACGACAGCATCTATCGTGAAGCACAGCAGCGAGGCGTTTTGTGCAACGTGGTCGACGATCCGCCGCGATGCGACTTCTACTACCCGGCAGTGGTGAATCGGGGCGAACTGCAGATTGCCATTTCGACCAACGGACAAAGCCCGGCCTTAGCGCAGCGTCTGCGGCAGGAACTCGAGCAACAATTCGGGCCTGAGTATGCCGCCTGGCTGGAAGAGCTTGGCCGGCAACGCCGGCGCCTTTTCGACTTGCCCTTGGAGCCGCAAGAGCGCCGCCGGATCCTTCATAGTCTCGTGACGCATGAGAGATTCGAAGAGTTCTTACGCGGCACATCACTCCTGTCAACGGCAGTGCGTTAGAAACCAACGTGCAGTTACTCATTCTACCGTCTACCCCCTTTTGAGAAGCCCGGAATTCTGCTGTAATGTTGATATAACGTGTAGGGCGACGCGACCCAGGGCAGAAATCTGAAGCAGAGCAAAGGGGGCCATTGAACAAATCGGCCGATGTAGTGATTGTCGGTGGCGGGATAGTCGGTTCTAGCATCGCCTATCATTTGACCGATCAGGGTTGCCGCAACATCCTGGTACTGGAGCGCGAGACGCGCCAGGGGTTAGGGTCAACAGGCAAGAGCATGGGCGGCGTGCGGGCTCAGTTTGCCACCGCAGTCAATATCCAAATGTCCCTCTACTCGATTCCCTTCCTGGCGCGCTTCGAGGAATTGACAGGGCATCCATCGAGCTACAGGCCGCAGGGCTATCTGTTTGTCGCGAGCTCAGCGAAACACCTCGAGTACCTGCGGGCGAACCAGGCGAAGCAGGTGGAGTTGGGTTTCAAAGGGTGCGAAATGTTGGGGGCGGGGGACGTGGTTCGAATCCTGCCGCAACTACGGGCTGACGACGTGGTGGGCGGCAGTTTTTGCGCGACAGACGGCTTCGTGGACCCTTACAGCGTTATGAACGGATTTGCGGCCCGGGCGATGGAGCGTGGCGCCCGCATCGAAAAAGGTGTCGAGGTCACTGCCATCCTTAGGGATGAGCGTGGTGTGGCGGGCGTCGGGACCCGCCGCGGGCCCGTCCAGACGCGCGCGGTAGTGAATGCCGCTGGCCCTTGGGCGGCGGAAGTGGCGCACATGGCCGGCGTGCAGTTACCGGTCGAACCTCTGCGCCGCATGCTCGTTCCCACGGAGCCGTTTCCACAAATCTCGCACCAGGCGCCCATGACCATCGATATGGCGACGGGATTCCACTTCCGCCCGGAGGGGTTGGGACTGCTGCTGGCGTGGAGTGACCCGGATGAGCAGCCGGGATTCAAAACCGTTTTCGATTCGTCATTCGTGGAGAGAATCCTGACGCGCGCTGTGCAGCGAGTGCCCTGCTTCGAGAACCTGCAGGTGAATCCGGCGCGGGGCTGGGCCGGCCTCTACGAGATGACGCCCGACCATCATGCGGTCCTCGGCCCAGTTCCCGAAGTGCCCGGTTTCTTCCTCGCCAACGGGTTCAGCGGCCACGGGGTAATGCACTCGCCGGCAACCGGAAGGATTTTAGCAGACCTGATTCTGAAAGGGACGTCGGACCTGATCGATCCGCGTTCGCTGAGTCTCGATCGCTTTGCGGAAGGGCGGCTTATTGAGGAAACAGCGGTGCTGTAACTCGATGCGAAAGCCACCGCCAAACTCTGTCATTCTGAGCGAAGCGAAGAATCTGAATTGATTTGCCGCGGACCGGAACTGCAGATTCTTCGCTTCGCTCAGAATGACAGAATCGGGATTGGGGACGGCAGACCCGGAATTGGGGACGGCACGACGTGCCCCTACAGGTTAAGAAACTCGCGGAGCTTGCGCGTTTGGGCTCGGGAGACAGGGATTTCAGTCTGCTTGCGGTCCTGCATCTTGAGCTGATACGAACTCTTAAACCAGGGCACGACCTCCTTGATGTGGTTTACGTTTACCAAGTAGGAGCGGTGAACCCGCCAGAAAACCTTGGGATCAAGACTTCCCTGAAGCTCTTCCACGGTGCGGAAGTTGGAGATCCCCTCAAGGTCACGCGTGAAGATGCTAATGACCCCGTCTTCAATGGTGGCGAAGATGACTTCCTCGGCATTGACCAGGAACAACCGTCCTTGGCTTTTCACCACTAGCTTGTTCTTTTGCGCCGCGGGACGATCCTGCATCATCTGCACCAGCCGGTCGAGCTTCTCATGGGTCGGCTCGGCAGTCCCAATCATATGGCGCAACTTGGCGATCGCCTTCTCCAAACGGGGTTTGGCGATGGGTTTCAACAAGTAGTCGAGAGCGTTGACCTCGAAAGCCTGCACTGCGTAGTTGTCATATGCCGTCGCGAATACGAAATGAGGAAGGCGGATCTTCTTCTCGAGCAGCTTCTTGATAACCCCGAAGCCGTCCAGGCCGGGCATTTGGACGTCGAGAAAAGTAACCTGGGGACTCAATTCGCGGATCAGGCTAACGGCTTCGACGCCGTTCTTCCCTTGCCCCACGACTTCCACATCCGAAAACTCTTTCAGCAAGTACCCCAGTTCATCTCGAGCGGGCTGTTCGTCGTCAACGATCAAAGCCGTGATCTTCATGAAAGTTAGTTTACTCCAACAGCGCGGCTCTGTGCTAGCATGGCCTTCGGAAGGCAGTCGAGCAGGAGGTTCTTCGTGCCCAAGCCGGTTCGAGTGCTCGAAAGCAGAGAAATTTACAGGGGTCGCGTCATCCAACTGAAAGTCGACAACATCATCGAGCCGGGTCGTGTGAAGGCGGTGCGCGAGGTGGTGCAGCACGCGGGATCGGTGGTGGTCTTGGCTCATTCGAGTGACGGCCGCATCGTCCTGGTGAGGCAGTACCGATATGCTGTGCGAGAATTCCTCTGGGAATTGGTTGCGGGAGGCCTGGAGCCTGGAGAAAGACCCCTCGCCGCTGCGCGACGCGAACTCTTGGAAGAAACCGGGTATCGCGCTGGGAAATGCCGCCTCTTATTCGATTTCTTTTCCAGTCCCGGAATCCTGACGGAGAGGATGTTCCTGGTCGAGGCGACCGGCCTGACACAGTCCAAGGCTTCGCCCGATCCCGATGAGAAGATCGAAGTGGGGCACTTCAGCCTCATCCAGTTGCGGAAGATGATTCGGTCTAAGGAAATCCGCGACGGCAAGACCCTGGCGGGACTTATGTGGTTAATGCTCAACAAGTTATCTGAAATCTAATTAGTAATACGCTGCCGCACGCCAAAGCCGCAGCCTCCGGATGGCTACGTTGCCGCGCTCAGAGCATGCCTGGGTCACTTCACCCAGCGCCGAATTCACCCCCGGTCAACATTTCTCTTGACAAGTACACCCTGCTGTATATATGTTATATTAAGTCAAGGAGTCAGCGAGGTGTCCGACAGATATGTGAGCGTAAGGAGCAGCCGAGGTCCAGCCGGATTCTCGGCTTTTTCCATTTTGGGCAACATTATCCGCGCGGTACCCGCAAAGACGAGTTAAGGAGGGTGCAAGTGGCAAGACTTCAAGGGAAAGTAAAATGGTTTAACAACAGCAAGGGTTATGGCTTCATCGGCCAGGACGGCGGAGCTGATGTTTTCGTTCATTACTCGGCCATCCAGGGTGAGGGCTTTAAGACCTTGCAAGAAGGCGACACGGTTGAGTTCGAGATTATTCAGGGGCAAAAGGGACCTCAGGCCGACAA
>Ga0187864_10000358_pt1 | contig 51261 bp, 62 predicted proteins | sample June2016WEW_11_4_FD_132985 | JGI IMG/M metagenome (GOLD analysis project Ga0187864, IMG submission 132985) | Peatland microbial communities from SPRUCE experiment site at the Marcell Experimental Forest, Minnesota, USA - June2016WEW_11_40 | ecosystem: Environmental > Terrestrial > Soil >...
AAGCGCCTCCTGCTCGGCATCCTGCTTGGCGTCGGGAAGCCGGAATTCTTCCATCTCGGTCGCTCGCGCCGGATGGTCTTTCCGCAAGGGATGGCCCTCCCAGGTCGCCGGCATGAGAATGCGGGTGAGGTGTGGGTGTCCAGAAAACGTGATCCCAAACATGTCCCAGACTTCGCGCTCGTACCAGTTCGCCGCGGGCCACAGGTCGGTGATGGTATCGACCGAAAGCGCGTCCTGGTCGAGTGATGTCTTGAGACGGATATATTCGTTCCGTTCGAATGAAAAGAGGTGATAAACGACGGTGAAATCGCCGGTTGGCTCGCTTCCACGATGAGTGCGCGTTCGTTCGTCAATCGCGGTGAGGTCGTACAGCATTTTGTAGGGACCGGGGGCGCGCTCTTTGAGGAACCCGAGGATGCTGTGCACCTGTTCGCGATGCGCCCAGAAGGTCGGAATACCATCCCGATACGCCTCCGATGCCGCGGGCGATGCTCCAAATTCGCTTCTGAGCGACGTTTCGGCGGTTTCAACCATTTGCATCACACTTCGTCCGGCGGACGCAAATCAATCGCCTGCTGCCGGACGGATTTGTTTAAATCGCGCAAAGAAGGGGCAGGAAGCCGTTCCACGCCCTGTGAACCCACCACCCAGCTCAGGGGCCTTCGCTCCGTTCCCACGGCGTTCTGTAACAACATCAGTCCTTCGAGAAACGCGTCCGGCCGGGGCGGACATCCCGGCACGTAAACGTCGACCGGAAGAAACTTGTCCACGCCTTGAACCACGCTGTATATGTCATACATTCCGCCCGAGTTGGCACACGATCCCATCGAGATCACCCAGCGCGGCGCCATCATCTGCTCGTAAAGACGTTGGATCACCGGCGCCATCTTGATGAACACCGTTCCTGCGATAACGATCAGGTCCGCTTCCCTTGGAGTTCCGCGAATCACTTCGGCGCCAAAGCGTGCCAGGTCGTATTTGCTGGTGATACTCGTCGCCATTTCGACATAGCAACAGGAAAGGCCGAAATTAAAAGGCCAAATAGAGTTCTTGCGCCCCCACGCCATGATGTCCTGCAGCCGGGACAAAATGATGCTGCGCTTGACCTCCTCGTCGAATGCTGCCGGTTCCGCGACTCGGCTCCCGCTACCTTGTGGGCTGCTTAGCGACCAGCGCATTTCGTCCTCCTGCCGGCATCGCGGACTTTGCGTTCCACCAAATGAGTGCCCCTATTCTGCCCAGATACACCAGCGCCGCGAGCAGAACGACTGTGAAGATCAACGCTTCCCAGAAGCCAGCCCACCCAAGTTCCCGGGCAGCGATGGCCCAACTGAAGAGAAAGACCGCTTCGAGGTCAAACACCACGAAGAACATCGCAATCAGATGAAATCTCGCGGACCGGCGCACACGTGCCGATCCCTCAGAAACTATCCCGGCCTCGTAGGGAGCGCCAGTAGCACGGTCCCTGTGCCGCTCTCCAAGCACATACGAGACCGCCAACATCCCGATGACCAGAAGCAAGACGAGCACGAAGTATAGGAGAAGCGGCCACATCGTGGGCTACCGGCGTTCGGCTCCCGGCCAGGCGATAGTGACGAGAATGGCGCTCTCCGCGAGCGCTTCTACATCGTGAGGCACGTCCCGTTCGAGAGCGAGCAACTGCCCCTCGGGAAGATCAAACGCCCGGCCTGCCGCTCGGATGAGAACGTGGCCAGTGATCGTTTGAACGGAGATCGATCCCGCCGCACGGTGCTCGGCCAGGTGCGTGCCGGCGCGAAGACCAATGAGCAGAATGCGAAGGTCAGGATACTTTACCAAAATCTTCGCGTTCCGGCCGGCTTGCCACGGGTGATCCTCCGTCCGAAGTCCATGGATTTCCGCTTGAAGTTCGAAGGAGAGGAACGGACTTCCGGTCGGTTCGGGTGACCTCTGAGCACCGGCGAAAATGGCATCTAGATCGTTCATTTGGTTGGTTCCTGTGCTAGTGCGTGCTCCAATCTCGCTGAGAGTTGCTCCAACTGCCGATGCTTTCCCGCGCCAAGTCCCGATTCGATGGAATCGAACTGTTTGCACAACGTGGCGTGATCGCTTTCCGACAGGACCTTGTCAGCCATTGGGAGCAGGAGGTATTCTTCCTTCCAGATGTGATCCACGTAAAGCCTGACTAGTGCTCGCAAGGTAATGCCCAGCGCATCCTTGGCGGCGCCGCTTGTAAGGAAGGCCTGTGTCGCGTCGTCTAGTTGGGTCAATAACGCGCGCCCCTTCTCGTGTTCGTTATGCAGCACCGCAATGGGGCAACCGGACGCAGGTATTCCTCTAGCCTCGAGCAAAGGGAATAGAAATCTCTCTTCCTTCGCGTGGTGGCACTCCTCTGAGAAATCGTGGAGAAAGGTGCTTATATCCCGGAGGATGGCGGCCTCTACATTGTGGCCGGTATCCAGCCGATCAGCGACGACGGACATCGTCGCAACGACCTTTTGAATCGTTTGATGCTCCTGTTCCAGCACCTTGGTGGACTTCGTTGCCGTCATGATGAGTCTCCTGGCGGTGGGCGCTTGCGTGCGCCACCTTCTTCTCGATGTAGCGTTTCAACGCTACAGCGTTGTTGTGCTCCGTATCATGGGAACTGTAGAGAAGCGTAACCGTGCGGCGTTTGGCAGCCTTCAATATCGGCTCCCAAGCCTCCGGCCGGGTGTCGAGCTCAGCGAAGTATTTGCGTTGGAATTCCGTCCATTTCTCGGGATCGTGAGAAAACCACTTTCTCAGCCCATCGCTTGGCCCGGCATCCTTCACCCAGCCATCCTCGTGCACGTCCGCCTTGCGGACACCCCGCGGCCAGAGCCGCTCGATGAGAAACCGGGTGCCATCGTGTGCCTCGGGCTTTTCGTAAACACGTTTCAACTTGATCATGGGGACACCTCCGATCCGGCGGAGTGCTGCCTCGCCGGTTCGTACGTGCCAGCAATCGCGCGAAACGCAATGGCCAATCGATTCCAACTGTTGATGGCGATGATCACCATCGTCAGATCCACGAGTTGCCGTTCGTCAAAGTGCTCGCGGGCGAGGCGATATACTTCATCCGAAACGTGGCCCGCGCTTACCTCGGTCACCGCCTCGGTCCAGGCCAGAGCAGCGCGTTCCGCTGGCGCGAAAAAGGGAGCCTCGCGCCACACACTCAAGGCATATAGGCGTTGCTCGGATTCACCGAGAGTGCGGGCATCTTTGGAGTGCATGTCGACGCAATAGGCGCATCCGTTGATCATTGAGGCACGGAGTTTTACCAGTTCTAAGAGCGTCGGCTCCAGTGTGCAGCCGCAGGCATATCGCTCCACGGTCCATAGGGCCTGGACCGCTTGGGGCGCGACTTTCCTATAATCGATGCGCGGTTCAGCGCCTTCCGTCGTCATGGCTTTCCTCGTCGGCTTTGTACGTCAACACACGGCCCCAAACGTCGGCGGTCCCCCAGATGCCCGAGCGTAGGCATTCGAGTTGCACGATCTGGCTGTGATCCACAAATAGATTCACTTCCGGGCCATAGTTCTTGATGTACCAGGCGAAGACGTCCGGATCGGCGGCTTCAAACATCACTTTTTCGAGACCGAGCGAGCCGATGATTTTGGCCGGCACATCCGTGCGCCAGCTTTTCACGTTTTCGGTGATACCCTCAGACTCAATCATGATCAGGTACGCGCCGGCATCGAGAAACCGTTTCGCAAGCCGGATCGGCCATTCTGGATCGCGAGTCCCCGCAGCTTCCAGATCCTCAGCGCGTGTTGCGCCACCAGCCCCAAACTGGATACCGATCTCCGGCTTAGCCTTGAGCCCGGCTTTCTTTACTCTTTCAATGAGCCGAAGCCAGTCGTCGGCGGGAATCGTAATAAACCCACATGAGATCTCGATGATGTCGAAGCCGACCCGTTTGCATTCCTCGATATATTTGTCGACGGCGGCCGATCCTTGGGTGAGCACATGCTCGATGAAACCGCCGGTCGAGACCAGAACATTGTGGTCATGGCATACCTTCAGCAACTCGATCAACGCCGGAAGAGGCATCAGGCTAAACGATCCGCCTGCGAACTTAAGGGAGTCCACGTACCATCCCATCGATTCGAGGATGTCTTCCAGTTGCCGTTTCCCTAACGGCGTGTAGTAAGGGCCGCGGATTTCCGTAAGCCCGACGGCTCGCGGTTTGGGCGATCGTTCATTGATACGCAGAAAGGAGAACGCCCGCTCAGGCATGTTTGCGACTCCCCGCCTGGTTGTGTATCCGAACGGAGCTAAGCAACCGCATCAAATCTCGCACCCGTGTGTTATCCATGTCGGCGACAGCGTTCGTAATCGCTTTTCCCTCGGCGTCTGTTGCGTACGGTGCTGCCAGCCGTTTGAACTTTTGGGTAGCTAATTCCCACGACATGGGTTGGCTCACAAACCCGGGGTAATCGCGGCCCTCCTTGGTCAGAGTTCTCCCATCGCTGAGTGTCACCCGGACTTGGCAAGGCATCTCGTCGGGGAACCGCTGCGAGTACGCCGGATTTGCGGTCACGGAGACTCGCCGGAGGAGATTCTGCACGTCCTCCCTCAGGATTCTGCCCGATTCATATTGGGCCGGCATGACATCACCGTCCAGAACCGCAACCGCGACAACATAAGGTAGACTGTGATCTGCCTGTTCTTTGCTCGTCACCGAAGTTGTCTTGTCGCCCTCTTCGCCTCCACCGATGATGTTGAAGGCCACATCAAAGGTTTCGATGTCGATCCGCTGCACATCGGCAGCGCAGAACTGGTGGCGCGCCTTCAGGTCCAACACAGCCTGAATCGTTGCTTGTGAATGAATCTCAGCGTTGAACCGTTTGAGAATCGTTCGCTTTACACGATCCAGGTCTTCGCGAAGCCAGTCGATATCGAAAACACCGGCGATCGCATCCATGAAGCCTTTGTCCCCCTCAAAGACCTCAAGCGGACCGGTAATGCCGTTCATTGCCAGAAACACAAGTCGCGTGCAACAGGCGGCTGTGTTCGGGAAGGCGAGGCCCTTCCAATGCGAAAGCTGCCCAGTCCTGGTGACCCGGAGTCCGTTGAACGCAGTGCCGCACATGCCGATGGCATTGGCGGTGCGGACCTCGTCGAGACCTAGGATTCTGGAAACTCCTGCTGCGACCGAGTACGATCCCTGCGTGGTGTGATCGAACCCCTTGTCCCGAACCGGCGCGACATCGCTGAGCCGGCACTGCACTTGATAGGCAACCGCCAACGCAGTCATCAACTCCCGACCCGATGCATCGGCGTGTTCGGCGCCGGCCAGGATAGCCGCAAGATTGTCGCTGGGGTGGCAGGTTTCACCCTTCGCCAGATAGGCGTCATTGAAATCGAGGTAGCGGACGAGCGCACCATTGTAAAAGGCAGCCGAATCCGGTGCTGTTGTGCCGCCGCCAATCAACGTGCACTTGCCTTGCCGCTCGAATTCGCTGATCTGCCGCCGGAGGATTTGAACCGGTTCACCTTCGAGCGCTCCCAGTGCGCACCCCACCGAGTCTAAGAAGCGGATTTTCAATTGCTCTCGCGCCGTGTCTGATAGATCTTCGTAGGCTGAGCGGCAAACGAAGGTTGCTAGCTTCTCAGCACACGTCATCAGAACGCCTTTCGGAGTGCCGTTTGCGCCTCACGCTTCAAATTTGCGCCCCTGTCGCACACGAAACAATAGTTCATTTGTAACGGCCTTCAGGATGCACGTCACCGGCGTTAGAGAGGTCCGGCAAGCCGTATGGTGGGTTGAGCGGGCAGATCGTCCCCAAATGAGACAATGTGCCCAGGATAATGCTCAGGCGGATGACGCTCCTGAACACGTTCTTCAATGGACGGCGGTACGGGCTGCATCCGTGCCGGTAAGCGCTGTTATGCCCGTTCCACGCAGAGTGATGGCTGATTCATTGCCATCCGGCCGGATCTTCGAACAGAATAAAGGTCGAACGTGATACTACTGGCCGTGCAAACAATCAAGAGTGATTGATTAACTTCTTATGGAACAACATTTATATCCTGTGGCCTCGAAAGAATTGTCACAGAAACGGAAGGACTTGGCACCCGAGATCTACGCGGCATTTCAATCGTTTAGTCAGCGCGTCTTTGCGGACGGCGCATTGCCTTCCAAGACCAAGGAACTAATTGCCGTTGCGGTAGCGCACGTTACGCAATGTCCATATTGCATCCGCGGCCACACCAAGCGCGCGACTATGAAGGGCGCAACAGCCGAGGAGATCATGGAAGCGATTTGGGTTGCTGCCGAGATGCGGGCAGGCGCTGCGTCTGCGCATTCTGCGCTGGCGATCGATGAGATGACCAGCGCTTCCCCTAGCCCGGCCTCCCATTGACATCACGCTCATGAGCGGCTATGCGGCTCAGAAAAGCGCCATACTGCAAGTGCGGCGAGCAAGCCATCAATAGCGCAGCGAGATCGCACAGCATCTCAAGTTCATAGTGGCGCTCGGACGAGCAATGAGCTGCGTCGGGAAGCTAAATAAGGCCCCGGCGCATTGCGTGAAGAACGGCTTCCAGCCGGTTGTGCGTGCGAAGCTTCTGGTTAATCGCGTGAAGATGGTTTCTTAGCGTCGGCAACGTGATTTTCAAATCCTTTGCCACTTGGCCGGAGTTCTTCGCCTTGGCAAATAGCATCAGGATGCGCCGCTCCTGATCTGATAAGGCCTCAATGGGCGCTGGCTCAGACTGATTGCCTCCGATCGAAACGACCTGTTTCGACAGATCGAGCATTTGCGAAAAGGCCAGTTCCGTTTCCTTCCTTTTGCTGATGTCGTGGCTCAGGTGGGCAATCAAGCGTCGATGAAGTCGTGAATCTTCAAATACGATCGTCGAAACACTTACCCATTTGCGCTGGCCCGAGCGTGTCCTAACTTCCAGATCGAACGTTGGAATCGACTCTGAGCGGGCCGCGCAACGCTGCACGCTGCATTCTCCAGTGCACACGATCGTGCCGAGCGCGCCCCTGCCCTGAAGGACTTCTATACAGGTTCGATTCAGAACGTCCGCTCGCGCATAGCCAAACAGATGCTCGGCGGCCGCATTCCAGAAACAGATTTCACCTTCGAGTGTCACGACGAAGGCTGCATCCGCCATCCCTTCGAAGAGCTTGTATACATCTCCAGCCAACATACCCGCCCTCTCATTTCGAAGGGCTCTCGCGGAGGACGCCCTCCTCAGAATTTTACTACCGCAGAGCGATCCTCGGTTGTGGCACCGATGAGCCGCCTGGTGCCACACCCAGGTCAGCGATCGAGATTCGTCACGGTTCTGCGACCCGGATGACGGTTGGTCCATTGTCCTCGCCTCGGGTCCGGCCGATAACGCGGGCAGCTGCGCGGGCGACCGGCCCTTCTTTTCTTCTGGGCGCGTTATTGCGAAGACTCCCGTGCGGAGGGCCGAGTCCTGGTACGGATCCGGAAGCAGTTCGGCCCGGCGGGGCTGGTGGTGGTGGGTCCCACTCGCCGGTACGGTTACCTTGACGAGCATGGTCGTGAGCCGGTTGAACCTAGGCAAGAAATAGAACATATCAAACAGGTGCTCAGCCGGTATTACAGGAGACTTTTGGACATGCCGGTAATCGTGGGCGAGCGGAACTTTGTCACGGGCGCAAGCACGACACCCACTCTTGTGCTGGTGGATTGGGACGGCCTAGCGTCGCTCTATCATCCAGGCAAGATGGTGTTCGGCGAGCTCGCAGGCCAGATAAGGACACTACTCCACTAATTGGCGCACGAGATCGCATCGGAGGAGGATCAGCCAGTCGTGAAGTATGCGTCCGTTCGATACGCAGGGGTATTCGTGACAAATGTCTCATATTGCATTACGTTGCTACTGTTGCCGAGGATGTGGCGGTGCATCACACTGGAAACGAGCGGATTCCGAAATTGGAACGAATTGATTGGCGCTACCATCGGCCCGGTTGAACGACCTGCAAGAAGACGCAGGAGTTTCTTGCGACTAACAATGTCGAAACAGCATCATTAGTCGACGCGAGAAAAACGCCGCTCAAATGGAACGACGTGCGCAAAATAATTCGAGACGTGGATGAGATTTACATCGCCAAAGGCAAGCGGATCATTCACGTCCAGCTCAACGTGAGCAAACAGGAACCGGATATGCTGGCCCGCTTGCTGTTGAGACCCAGCGGTAATCTCCGCGCTCCCACTTTTCGACGAGGTAGGACTCTCGTCGTTGGATTCGACGAAGCGACCTACCGTAAGATCCTCGGCAGCGCGTGAAACGATGCCCGAACTGCCGGAAGTCGAGGTCATTGCCAACGAGTTGCGCCCCCGGCTCGTTGGCCGGCGGATTGTTGACGTCCAGACGGACTGGCCCAAGTATTTCCGGCTGCCGGCGGCAGAGGCCGATTTCCGGTCTTGTATCAGGGGTCGACGTATCAACTCCGTCAGCCGTCGCGCCAAGTACATCCTGATCTCTCTGAGCGGCGATCATCTTCTGGCGGTGCATCAAAAGATTTCGGGCCGCCTTCTGGTGGGTAGATGGCTCCGCAAACGCATCGGAGGTCACCACCACAGCCAGTGGCAGTCAGCTCGTTCCGGCGATAACGCACCGCCGAGGGGCCGCTTTATCCACTTGGTTTTCGAGTTGGACAACGGGGAGCAGTTGGCGCTCTCCGACCTGCGGAAATTCGCCAAGGTGCTATGCGGGGCGAAGCAGGCCATCCTCGACCTGCCGGAAATCCGAAACCTGGGGCCTGAGCCGCTGGCCCCCGAGTTTACGTTTCTGAAATTTGAGAGGCTGTTCATCCGCAAAAGAGGGACCCTCAAGCGAGTACTCATGGATCCCGCTTTTATCGCCGGAATTGGCAATTTGTATTCAGACGAGATCTTGTACGTCGCCCGACTGCACCCCCTGACCCGCGTGGAGCACTTGAAGACGAGTCAATTACAGATTCTGTACCGTGGCATCCGGACCGTTCTGCGGAAGGCCATACGATTAGGTGCGACCGGTACCCCCGGCGCCGACGGCTCCAAGCGGGGGTACGATCGGATCTTATTGGTGTACGGCCGCGTGGGGGAGAGGTGCCCGCAGGGACACATCATCGAGCGGATCAAGATCGGCGGCCGCTCGGCTCACTTCTGCCCCGTGGAGCAGAAACTGTTTTAGGCAAGGTGCGCAGGGATTGGGATTCCGATGCGCTCAGTCCTCCGAATCAGAGCCCCGGTTAAAACGTGGGTGTTTTTTGTCCCCACGTTCGGAATCGCGACGGATGATGGCATGGTCAGGTACGGATTCGGAGCCGAGGGGACGAAGCTGGCTTTGGCGATCACGCGTATGGCCGTCCTGTACGGACCCCCACAGTGCTCGGCGATGAGTGCCACCACCTCCACGCTTTCAGAACTGCCAGTCGCGGACCAAATCCTTGCCGCTCAGGGAATGCGAGCGCAGAAATCAGGAGCCTGGTCCGTGTAGCGATCAACAAGCTTGCCGCCAAGTATCAGGCAGTGATCCGCCTACGAGACCTTACGGATCTGAGCCTTTTTGAGACGGCGAATTTGCTGCACCTGAGCGTTCCGGCGGTAAAGAGCCGCGAGCACCGCGCGCGGCGTCAAATGCAAATGTTGGTGTCGGGACTCGACCAACTTCACAGCGTGGTTCCCCGTCGCGAACATTCCGATGGCGCCGCGCGGTCGACGTAGACAACAAGAAGGCCGGTGGACGCCCCTATGGGCTCTGGAATCAGAATTGCCGCAGTATGTGGACACGATCTCTTTTCAAACTGGTGATCGCCGTCGGCATTGGCTGCGAATCGCCCTCAAAAGAGGCTCACGCATGTGTGTACTGGATTGAATGCCGAGCGTCCGTTATGCCTGTCTCAGTTGGAGTGACGGTTGGTTCATTGTCCTTCTGCCCGCATCCGATCACAATCAAGCTAGGAAGCACGAGCATAGGCTCCATTGAAAGCAAAGGAGAATAAAGCAATGTCAGGCGGACACGCAGCTTCTGCACATGGTTTTCCGATAGCTGGGGATATCGTGTCGGCACCGCCTGCCCGGCAGGCGTACCAGATCCTTCGTTTCGCATTTACGGCAGCGCCAATCATTGCTGGTATCGATAAATTCTTGCATCTCCTTGTGAACTGGGACAATTATCTCGCACCGTGGATCGCCAACCTCTCACCTATTGGCGGTCACAATCTCATGCTCGTGGTTGGCGCAATCGAAATCATAGCCGGCCTGATTGTCGCGTTCAAACCGAAGATCGGGGCTTGGATCGTATTTGCTTGGCTGTGGGGCATCATCATAAATCTGCTGTCCTACTCCGGCTTCTACGATATCGCGCTCCGCGACTTCGGGCTGTCGTTGGGAGCGCTTGCCCTTGCCCGATTGAGCAAAGACTTTGTTTGATGTGGGCTAGCGATTTTTTGTTATCCAGCGGTGGGGTTCCGCAGACGAGTGCTTGGCCAAAACCCTAGAAGGGAATCGAATGAAAAGAAAGTCAAATGAACACCGATGGGGTGTGATTCTGGCAGGAGGCGATGGAGTTCGCCTGCGATCCCTAACGCGACTGGTCTCGGGCGACGATCGGCCAAAGCAATTCTCCCCGTTACTGGAGGGGAGAACACTCCTCGCCCAAACTCGGCTGAGAATCGCGGAGAGCATCGATCGTGATCGGACCCTATTTGTGCTGACGAGGGCACACGAGCCTTTCTACGAGAAAGAACTTGAGAAAGTGCCGCCAAACCGGATGGTGGTGCAGCCAAGCAATCGAGGTACTCTGCCTGCGATTCTTTGGAGCTTGTTCCGCATCGTTCGGTACGACGAGCCCGCCCTGGTTGCTTTTTTCCCCTCGGATCATCATTACTCGAAGGAAAGCGAATTCATGACCGGAGTCGCATCAGCGTTCGATCTTGCGGAAACCAACGCGCAATCGGTGATCCTGTTGGGCGCCACTGCGACACATCCCGAGATCGAATACGGCTGGATCGAACCAGGCGCAACTGTTGCGAATCCCTCGGGTGACGTGCTGAGGCCCGTCGAACGCTTCTGGGAGAAGCCCTCGTATCAGATCGCACAGAGCTTGTTGGATCGAGGCTGTCTTTGGAATACGTTTGTGATGGTGGGCAGCGCCACCGCCTTTCTGGGAATGATCCGGGACGCATCCCCGACTCTGTATAGCGCCTTCGAACCGATGCTCTCATTACCGGACTCCACGATGGAAATTGAGATGATGCAGCGGATTTATGATCAACTCCCGCCCGCCGACTTCTCGAAACAGGTATTGGCAGTGAGCACAGAGAAACTCGCCGTCGCCAGCCTCGACGATATCGGCTGGAGCGATTTGGGCGATCCTCGTCGACTCGTAAGGACATTGTTTGAGAACGGCATCGAGAACCCGTGGGTTGCCGCGGGGAGCTGCAATCATTGCGGCGTCACGCTGACCGCACCTGATGCCGTTTCCCGGCTACAGGTTTGAGAGCCCTGAAAAGGAGAAGGAGGTCCTATGAAAGTTCGCGACGTGATGACGAAGCAGACGGCGTTCTGTGGCCCAGAGACGAATTTAGCCCAGGCTGTTGAACTGATGTGGAAGAATGCCTGTGGGTTCCTTCCTGTGGCCGGAGAGGGCGGAAATGTGATCGGCGTGATCACAGATCGTGACATCTCGATCGCGTTGGGCACTCGGGACCGCCGAGCCTCGGAAGTCTGCGTGCGGTCTGCGATGTCGTCGAGGCTTTTTGCCTGTACGCCGGATGACGATGTCCACACCGCTCTGAAAACCCTCAAATCCGAGGGGATCAGGCGTCTTCCGGTAATCGATCGCGAAGGTATGTTGATGGGAGTGCTGTCGATCGACGACGTTATCCTCAACGCCAGGGTAGACGCTCTCAGAAAGGACATTTCCTATGCGGACATCGAAAATACGTACAGAGCGATCCTCCTGCGCTCATCTCTGGACAAGAACAGGGGGCGTGCAGCTGCGTGAATGATCGAATCGATCTCGTGTCACTGAAGTCAAATTAAGGAAAGGGGTGAGAGATGAGCACGGTTGCCAACTGGCCGACTTTCATGTCGCGGTTAACCGAACGGCATGAGGTGGCCGAAAACACCATGGCCTTCGAGTTCGAGAAGCCGGCTGGATGGACCTTCAAACCCGGCCAGTTCGTCGACATCACACTGATGAAGCCGCCGGAGACAGATGCCGAGGGCAATACGCGAGGATTCTCGATCAGCGCCGCTCCCCACGAACCCATCATCATGGTGACGACTCGCGTGCGCGATACTGCTTTCAAACGAGTTCTGAAGAGCGTGCCGCTCCAAACGGAAGTCAAAATCGAAGGCCCGTTTGGGAATCTGATCCTGCACAATAACGCGACGCGCCCGGCGGTGCTCCTGGCCGGCGGCATCGGGATTACACCCTTCCGCAGCATCGTGGTGAATGCGGCCAAAGAAAAACTGCCGCATCGCATCTTTCTTTTCTATTCCAACCGCAGGCCCGAGGATGCCGCGTTCCTGGAAGAACTCCAGACCCTCGAGATCCAGAATCCGAATTATAAGCTGATTGCGACCATGACCGAAATCGAGAAATCGACTCGTCCCTGGAAGGGCGAAGTGGGGCTGATTGATTACAGAATGCTGGATCGGCACCTGAAGGCAGCGGCCTCCCCACAGTGGTACACGGCAGGACCGATATACTACATTGCAGGCCCGCCGCAGATGGTCCGAGATCTTCAAACGATGCTTACGAACGCGGGTGTGGATAGCGATGATATAAGGATAGAAGAATTCAGCGGCTACTAAGCCCTATGCCCCGACTGGCCGTCGCGATTTTGGCAGTCTGCCTCATCACCGGTTTGGCTCCGCAGATAGCGAGAGCACAAACGACTCCCCAAGCCGCGCCAGGATCGGCGCTTCGCGGCGAAAGACTGTTCACGGGCGACACTCATCTTCACAATGGCGGCCCCGCCTGCGTCTCCTGCCACAGCATTGCAGGAATTTCATTTCCGGGCGGAGGAACATTGGGGCCCGATCTGACCCGAGCCTACCGGAAGCTTGGTCCCCGCGGAACTCAATCTGCGATGCAGACTCTCTACTTCCAGGTTATGACTCCCATTTACGGCGTGCATCCACTGGTCCCCGAGGAACAAGCCGATCTGATGGCCTTCCTCGAACAGGCGGAATCACGACAGCAATCGCAGTGGAGTACCCAAATTGTTCTGCTTGCCGCGCTGCTCCTGGGTGCCGCTTTTGTTGCGCTCACGGGATTTCTCTGGCGCGACCGCGTGAAATCAGTACGTCGGGCCCTGGTTCAAAGAGCCACAGGCCAAGGAGCGCCCCTGTGAGCTGGATCAAAGATATCGTCAATCCCAAGCTGCGGCTGTGGGAAGAGTTCTATCGCAACCGCTGGCAGCACGATAAAGTTGTACGGAGCACGCATGGCGTCAACTGCACAGGCGGTTGCTCATGGAATATCTACGTCAAGAACGGCATCGTGACCTGGGAGATGCAGGCCACCGATTACCCGAAACTAGAAAACAGCCTGCCACTGTACGAGCCGCGCGGGTGCCAACGGGGCATCGTGTACTCCTGGTACGTTTACAGCCCTCTGCGGATGAAGTATCCGTATCTGCGCGGAGTCCTGATGGATCTTTGGGAGAGCGCTCGAACCAAACACAAAGATCCGGTCGAGGCCTGGGCATCGATTGTGGAGGATGAAGAAAAGCGTCACGAGTATCAGACAGCGCGGGGGAAAGGCGGATTCCGCCGGGCCGGTTGGGACCAATGCCTGGAGCTCATCGTGGCTTCCATGCTGTATACGGCGAAGAAATACGGCCCGGACCGCGTGATCGGCTTCTCGCCCATTCCGGCGATGTCCATGCTGAGCTACGCGGCCGGCTCCCGCTTCCTGCAACTCTTCGGTGGCGTCATGCTCAGCTTCTACGACATGTACGCCGATTTTCCGCCCGCTTCGCCCGAAACGTGGGGCGAGAAGACCGACGTCGCGGAAAGCGCGGATTGGTTCAACAGCAAGTACATCGTGGTCGAGGGAAGCAATCTGAGCATGACCCGGACGCCGGATGCGCATTTCGTCGTCGAAGCCCGGCACAATGGCTCCAAATTGGTGGTCCTGTCCCCGGATCTCAGCCAGGTTTCTAAACACGCCGATTGGTGGATTCCGGTGAATGCCGGCATGGATGGGGCGATGTGGATGGCGGTAAATCACGTCATCCTCAAGGAATTTCATGTAGACCGGCAGGTTCCGTACTTCGTTGACTACCTGAAGCGGTATTCCGACACTCCATTTCTGATCGAGATCGAAAAGACGGCTGATGGGCATGCCGCCGGGCGATTTCTGCGGGCCAATCGGCTGGCCCGTTATCGCGATGTTGAGAATGGCGAATGGAAGTGCGTGGTCCTTGACAGCCCAAGCGGCCAGGCGCGTATGCCTCAAGGCTCAATCGGCTTTCGCTGGCAGAGCCAGGACGGCCAATGGAACCTCCAATTGAAAGACGGCCTGGACGGAACGGATATCGATCCTCAACTGAGCCTGATTGAGGGCAGCGAGGACGTGCTGCAGATTTCCTTTATCGATTTCGGAGGCGGACGGACCTTCTGCCGCGGGGTGCCTGTCCGCTACATCGAAACGATCGACGGCCGCGTGGCGGTCACCACCGGTCTGGATCTCCTGATGGCGCAGTATGGCGTGCCGCGTGGTCTCGCCGGCGACTACCCGACCAGCTACGACGACGAGGAAATCGCCTACACGCCGGCCTGGCAGGAGAAGTTCACCGGGACCGGCCGAAACACCGTTGTGCAGCTCGCCCGCGAATTCGCCACCACCGCCGAGAAGACGAAGGGCAAATGCACCATTATTGTCGGCTCCGGCATCAACCATTGGTATCACAACAATCTGCATTACCGCGCCGGCATCTCGGCGCTGATCCTTTGTGGCTGCGTGGGGGTGAACGGCGGAGGGATGAATCATTACACCGGCCAGGAAAAGCTTACTCCCATGGCTTCCTGGGGCACGTTGGCGAACGCTCTCGATTGGGTCCGGCCGCCACGGCTCCAGAACGGCCCGTCATTCCACTATGTTCATAGCGATCAGTGGCGGTATGAGAGGCGGCATGACGACTATCATCCGCCGGGCGGCCGCTTCGCGCGCGAGCACTTCATGGATCTGCAGGTCGACGCAGTGCGCATGGGCTGGCTTCCGTTTTATCCGCAGTTCAATCGCAACCCCATCCAGCTTGTGCGTGATGCGGAGGAAGCCGGCGCACATACCGTTCCGGAAATTGCGGACTGGACGGTGAATCAGCTTCGGACGGGGAAAGTCCGCTTCTCGGTCGAAGAACCCGATCTTCCGGAAAATTGGCCTCGCGTATGGCTAATCTGGCGGGCAAATGCACTTCACAGCAGCGCCAAAGGTCAGGAATACTTTCAGCGCCACTACTTGGGAACGCACTCCAACGCAATCGCCGACGAGGTCGCGCAGGATACCGTCCAGGAAGTGGAATGCCGCGAGTCGGCGCCGCAGGGCAAAATGGACCTGGTTGTCGATCTGAACTTCCGCATGGACACGTCGGCGCTGTACTCCGACGTGATTCTGCCGTCGGCAAGCTGGTACGAGAAGAACGACCTCAACACCACTGATCTCCATTCTTATATTCACCCGCTGGGCGCGGCGGTTCCACCGTGCTGGGAATCGCGGAGCGACTGGGACATTTTCCGGGCTCTCGCGGAAAAGACTAGTGAGCTTGCGCGCACCCACTTCCCCGACCCGTTTCGGGACCTGGTCGCGACTCCACTGCTGCATGATACCCGGGATGAGATTGCGCAGCCCGAAGTGCGGGATTGGACCAAGGGGGAATGCGAACCCGTGCCAGGCAAGACCATGCCCCACCTGACGGTCGTTGAACGCGATTACGTCAATCTGGCGCATCGCTTCAACTCTCTTGGACCGGGAGTCAAGGAGCACGGAGTCGAAGACCACGGCATCGACATGGATGTTGCGGACTTATATGACGAATTCGCAAAGACCGTTCCGGCTTATGAATGGAATGGGCATCGCTATCCCTCTTTGAAGGATGCCGTGGATGCCGCGAACTTCGTACTCTTCTTTGCGCCCGAATGCAATGGCGAGGTGGCCTATCGCGGCTTCAAGGAACGCGAGCGTCAAGTCGGACTGCCCCTCGCGGATTTGGCGGAGAGCTATCGCGGCGTCCGTTATGACTTTGCCGACCTTGGCAAACAGCCTCGCCGCATCCTGACTAGCCCCTGCTGGTCGGGCATCGTGAACAACGGCCGGGCATACACCGGCTACGCTATGAATATCGAGCGTCTGATCCCGTGGCGCACGCTTACCGGACGCCAGCACCTTTATCTCGATCACGAGGCATATCGCGCTTTCGGCGAGTCCTACCCCACGTTTAAACCTCGCATCCCTCTCGCAAATACGCTCAATCTTGTCAACAGCAAGGCTTTCGGGAAGGCCGTCACACTTGCCTGCATCACGCCGCACGGAAAATGGCACATTCATTCCACGTACTACGACGACTTGCGGATGCTCACTCTGTCGCGAGGTGTCGAACCCTTCTGGCTGAATGACAAGGATGCCGCAGACATCGGAGTCCTGGACAACGACTGGGTGGAGGCCTACAACGACAATGGAGTCATCGTGACGCGCGCCGTGGTCAGCGCGCGGATCCCGCGCGGCATTTGCATCTTCTACCATGCTCCGGAACGGACCATCTCTTTTCCCAAGTCTCCAGTCCGCAAAAACCGGCGCGGTGGAGGAACCAATAGCATCACTCGAATGCGGCTGAAGCCCGTATTGATGGCCGGAGGTTACGCGCAGAACTGCTATCGCTTTAACGATTACGGCCCGCCGGCCACGGATCGCGACACTTACGTGATCGTCCACAAGCTGGAGGGCAAACCACAGTGGGACTAGGAAGGAATCACGCATGAATGTGCGCTCGCAGATTTCGATGGTTTTCCATCTCGATAAGTGCATCGGATGCCACACGTGCAGTCTCGCTTGCAAGAACCTCTGGACCGATCGGCCTGGCACGGAGTACATGTGGTGGAACAACGTGGAGACCAAGCCGGGTACCGGATACCCGACATTGTATGAAGATCAGGAGCAGTACGATGGCGGCTGGGTGCTCGAAGATGGCCAGCTTCGTCTGAAGCTCGGCAGCAAGAAAAGCGAGCTCATCAACCTCTCCTACAATCCACGGCTGCCGACATTGGACGACTACTATCATCCGTGGACCTATCGCTATAAGGATTTGATCGACGCGCCATTGGGCGACGACCAGCCTGTTGCGCGCCCGATTTCGATGATCACGGGCGAGGACATGGAGATCGAGGCCGGCCCGAACTGGGACGACGATCTGAGTGGCTCGCCCATTTACGCGGCGAACGATCCGAATCTGGGAGTCCTGAACGAAGAAGAGAAGCGGCGATTCTTCGAGCTGCAGCAACTCGTTTATTTCTATCTCCCGCGGATGTGTAATCACTGCCTGAACCCGAGTTGTGTCGCCGCCTGTCCGTCCGGCGCGATCTATAAGCGCGGAGAGGACGGGATCGTTCTGGTCAGCCAGGAGAAATGCCAGGGCTGGCGCATGTGTGTTTCCGGCTGTCCGTACAAGAAAGTCTATTTCAATTGGAACAGCGGCAAGGCGGAAAAATGCATCCTCTGCTATCCTCGCCTGGAAATGGGCGAGGCTCCCGCCTGTATGCACTCATGCGTCGGAAAGATACGCTATCTCGGCGTTGTCCTGTATGACGCCGATCGCATCGAGGAAAGCGCCTCAAGGCCCGAATCGGAGCTGGTCGAAGCGCAACGGGATATGATCCTCGATCCGTTCGACCCTGAAGTGATTCGCGAGGCCGCAAATAGCGGCATCGATCGGAAGATCGTGGAATCCGCTCAGAAGTCGCCCGTCTTCAAGTTTGTAAAGCAGTGGCGAATGGCGCTGCCTCTGCATCCGGAGTGGCGAACCCTGCCCATGCTGTTCTATGTGCCGCCGCTTCTGCCGGTGACCGCCACGCTGAACCAGCAGGGCTTCTACGAGATGGAGACGGACTTCTTCAGCTCGCTTGAAAACGCCCGCCTGCCCATCCGTTATATGGCGAGTCTTTTCTCGGCTGGAGACGAATCGGAAGTGATCGCGGTCTACCGCAAACTGCTGGGCGTCCGTATCTACAAGCGCGCCCAAACCGTCGGCGACATTTCCATGGAAACCGCGCAGCGAGCCCTTGAGGAGGCGCACTTGACCCCAGAGGAAGTGGAAGGTATTTTCTACCTGACGGCGCTCGCGGGGTTCGATGAGCGCTTGGTTGTGCCCCCGTTTATGCGGGAACAGGTGGTCGAACTCGGAATCGACACGCAGGCGTTTCAGGAACAGCGCGGCGCGGGTTTCCTGTACTGGCCGAAAAGGGGCTTATAGGACATGGCGCTCTATTCTTTGTTCGCTGAAATTCTGGGTTATCCGGAGTGCCCGATCGGGAAGGCCGTCGGCGATTGCATGGCCGAACTTGTGCTGCAGTTCTCCGACGCGCACGCGCACATCGCGGACTTTCAAAACGCGGTTGCCGGAAGAAGTCTCGGCCAGCTCCAGGAGACCTACACCAACGCCTTCGATCTGCGTCCCGATTGCACGCCCAATCTGGGATATCACCTGTTTGGCGACGACGGCAGGCGGGGTCTCTTTCTGGCAGAGCTGAAGGGGCGAATGGAGGCCCGCGGAATCCCGCTCGGCTTCGAACTGCCCGATCACATCAGCCTCTTGCTTCGATACATGCACGCAGCGGAACAGGAACGCAGCCCTCTCATCGAGGATTGCATGCTTCCAGCGGTTTCGCGGATGGTTGAGATCCTCGATCCGACTGAGAATCCTTACAAACACGTTTTGCGAGCACTGCTGAGCCTGCTTCAGTATCAGCAGGAGGCATCCAGTGCTCAGGCGGAGGCTATGGAAGCCTGAGGATAGCACCATGGACGCATTCCTTCTTATCGCACTCCCATACATAGCGCTAGTCCTGGCGATCGGGGTTGGCGTTTATCGCTATTTCACAAATCGCTACACTTACTCGAGCCTTTCCTCACAGATCCTCGAGAATCGAAAACTGTTCTGGGGTTCCGTGCCTTGGCATTACGGAATCACCTTTATTCTCTTGGCGCACCTGTTCGCGGCGCTGCTCCCCGGAGTTGCGGCATGGCTTCTCGGCGGCGAGATGAGGCGGTTCGCGCTGGAATTGACCGGGATGGCGCTAGGCCTATACACGCTCTTCGGATTGGTTGTATTGATCGCGCGCCGTCTGGTCCCGAAATCGCTGGCCCAAGCGGCGACATCTTATATGGATGGCGTGCTCCTGTTCGTGCTTCTGGTCCAAGTGGGGACCGGCGTCGGCGTAGCGATTTTCAACCGTTGGGGCGGCGTGTGGTACCTACACACGGCCGTTCCGTGGTTCTGGTCGCTGGCCACGCTGCACCCGAACATGAGCACGGTCGCTTCCCTTCCGTTTTTGCCCAAGCTCCATTTTGTGACCGGGTTCGTTGTCATTCTTCTGTTTCCATTCAGCCGGCTCGTCCACCTGGTCATGTTTCCGCTGCAATATCTCTGGCGTCCTCATCAGGTCGTGATCTGGAATCGCCGACCCGGCCCTACAGGCGCCTATTCGAAGGAGATAACCAGATGAGCGAGAACGTCCGATCTGAAAGCATACAGCAAGCGTGTGAGGAAACAGGCCGGCGAAAATTTCTGAGCCGTCTCAGCGTCACGCTGGGAGCCATCGGCGCCGCACTCGTTGCCATCCCGAGCATCGGTTTTCTACTTGGCCTTCGAAAAGCGCCACAGGTCTGGCGTACCGTGGGTAAGTTGAACGATTTCCGGCTTGGGTCGACAGTTAATGTATCATTCCTCGACCCTTCGCCATTGCCTTGGTCTGGTGTGACGGCACAGACTGCGGCCTGGGTCCGTCGCGTTGGCGATGACCGATTCATCGCGTTTTCGATGAATTGCACGCATCTGGGCTGCCCCGTCCGGTGGTTGGCAGACGCGAACCTGTTCATGTGCCCCTGTCATGGCGGTGTCTTCTATGCGGACGGCTCAGTGGCTTCCGGGCCCCCGCCCAAACCTCTGAATCAGTATCCGGTCCGCGTCCAAAATGACGAAGTGCAAATCCTGACAAGCCCTGTTCCCATTACCTAGGAGAGGCACAGGGAGACATGCGAATCCTCAAGCAGGCGTGGAACTGGTTCGATGACATCACTGGCGCTTCTGCTCTGATCGGGCCGTTGATGAAGCACCCGGTTCCGCGCGCGCGTAAGTCGGCCTGGTTTTACGTGCTCGGCAGCGCGACGCTCGTTGCCTTCCTCATCCAAATCGTCACCGGCATTGCGCTTGCGAGCGGTTATGTGCCGTCCTCCGGCGAGGCCTACGATTCGCTGGTGTTCATTACCGGCACGAGCTTCGGACGCATCGTGCGAGGCCTTCACGCCTTCGGCGCCACGGCCATGATCATTCTGATCGGCCTGCATGCGATCCGCGTCTACCTGATGGCCGCGTACAAGTATCCGCGACAGATGAACTGGCTTACCGGTGCGGGCCTGTTATTGCTGACGCTGCTGATGGCCTTTACGGGCCAACTGCTGCGCTGGGATCAGACTGGTTTTTGGTCGGTGGTGATTGCAGCAGAACAAGCCGGGCGGACCCCAGTAATCGGCAACTGGCTGGGGCATTTCATTCTGGCCGGAGACACCGTTGGTGGTGCTACGTTGAGCCGCTTCTTTGCGGCGCATGTCTTTTTCATTCCGGGGCTCATTTTCCTTTTGATCGGATTCCATCTCTATCTCGTTCTGCATAACGGTATCTCAGAGCCGCCGCAGGCCGGACGCCCTGTGGACCCAAAGACCTATCGCTCCTGGTATCACGCATTGCTGGCTCGCGATGGGGAGCCATTTTGGCCCGACGCCGCCTGGCGCGACGTCGTCTTTGGGTTTCTAGTAATTGCGACAGTCGTCACGCTCGCAATGATTGTTGGCCCTCCGACATTGGGCAAACCGCCGGATCCTACAATTGTCGAAGCCTCTCCACGACCCGAGTGGTATTTTCTCTGGTACTATGCCGTCCTTACCCTGATCCCCAAATGGTCGGAAGATTGGGTGATCATTCTTGGGCCGGCCCTCTTCGGAGCGGCTCTGATTCTCCTCCCGTTGGTAGCCGGCAAGGGCGAACGCAGTCCACTCCGGCGTCCATGGTCATTCGTCATCGTGGCATTTATTGCTTTTATGATTGCGTACTACGGTGTAGTCGGGCATGTCGCTCCGTGGTCGCCCCGAATGGAGGCGCCGCCCTTGCCCGCGCAGGTGGTCGGCTCGACGAGTGGCCCCGTCGCCGATGGGGCGAGAGTCTTCCATGAGAAAGGCTGCGAATATTGTCATACCATTTCCGGCTATGGCGGTATCCGCGGCCCGGATCTAACGTATGCGGGCGATACCATGAATCCTGCCCAAATGACCACGCGCATTTACAGCGGCGCAACAAACATGCCGTCCTATAACGGGAATCTGACTTCGGACCAATTATCTGCGCTGCTGGCATTTCTAAGCTCGCGCCATCGCCAGCCCGTGCTTCCGATACCGGAGGCACGGTGAAAGGAACTAAATTATGAATCGGGACACAAGCAAGCTCGCGGAGACCTGGAGCGATAAGCCGCTCGCCAGCTTGATGGATCATATCATTGAGCAGCATCATACCTTTTGCCGGCAAGAGGTGGCCCGGCTCGGAGCGCTGTTCAAAGAAGTCATCGCCAGGCATAGTAAAGATTATCCGGAGTTGAAGCGTATGGAGGCATTATTCTCCGCGATGGCGAAGGAGCTCCAGATGCACCTGGTGAAGGAAGAGCAGACACTTTTTCCTTATATAGCTCGTGTGGAAGAGGCAGTCCGTGTGAGGACCGCTGTCTCCTGGCCGCCCTTCGGCACGGTGGAGAACCCGATCCGGATGATGGTCCTGGAGCACGACCAGACGGACGAAGAACTCAAAGAGATTAACTGCCTGAGCAACGGCTACACGCCACCTGCGGACGCGCCGGAAGGCTATCTGGCTCTGTATGACGGTCTCAGAGCGTTTGAACGGGACATGAGCGACCACATCCATGCAGAAGACCACCTTTTGTTCCCCCGTGCGGTTAGCATGGAAGAGGAAGCCTGCACCAAACGGAAACCGGATGCCGGCTGATCCTGGGAAGCTGCACCGGTGCGCGGTGTGACTTAGGTCACTGCCCTCGGCTGGTTAGTCCCGTAGACTGGATTCAGAAACCACGGTTCCCATGGCCTATGTCATTACTGAGCCATGCATCGGCGTGAAGGACACCGCTTGTGTGGATGCGTGCCCGGTCGATTGCATTCATCCCAAGAAGGATGAAGTGGGCTTTGAAGAGCTGGCCCAGCTTTACATCGATCCGGTCGAGTGCATTGATTGCGGAGCGTGTGTGCCCGTTTGCCCGGTCTCTGCAATCTTCGCTGTGGACGATCTCCCGGATCAGTGGCGGCACTTCGCACAGATCAATGCGGAGCATTTCGTGAGACAGGAGAAATAGCAATGCCCGTTTCGATTGGAACGACCGAAAACACTTTCGCCAACCCGATCGGATTGTTGTCGGACTGTCATCGCCGCATCGAGCGGTTCCTGCAGGCATTGCTCAAAGTGACAACGGAGGTGAAAGGCGGCTCGCTGGACGCGGAACACCGCCATGCGCTCGATGCGGCCCTCAAGTACTTTGGCCACGCCGCACCGAAACACACCGCGGATGAAGAAGACGATCTCTTCCCGATGCTTCGGGAAATGGAGCTGCCGCGGGTAGCAGGAATACTCGCGCGCCTTGACCGCCTTGAAGGCGAGCACAAGACCGCGGCAACTTGGCATCGCGAAGTCGATGAGATCGGCGAGCGCTGGCTTCAACAAGACCGCCTTACGGAGCAAGAAGCTGCCCAGCTAAAAACTCTTCTCACATCACTTTCTGATCTGTACCGGTCTCACATTGCAGTGGAAGACCAGGAAGTCTTTCCAGTGGCGCAAGAGGAGCTGTCGGATTCTGCAAAAGAGATCATCGGGCGCCGGATGGCGTCCCGCCGGGGAGTGCCCTTCATCCCTGAATGGGCAAGCCTGACAACTTCTGAACGGTGAGGTATTTCATGTCTTGCCTCTGGAGCGCAGCCCGTTGCAGGTATCTGCGTGACTCAGCAAGCTACCTCCAAGGTTGCAAAAAGCTCCGCTCGATCCGATCCAACAATCGTCCTATTCCCTGGAATAAACAAACTATTGGTAGATTCCGTGTTGTGGTCCACACTGAAAATGGATCGAGGTTTTCCTGCAAGATAGCTGGCCCCAGGCGAAGGATCGGGAGAGCGCACGGAGCCGCTCGAAGGAGTCAACACGCAGTTCGATCTGAATTGAAAGGAATGGCAATGACACAGCTATCACACATGACTGCTACCGCCGTTTTAGAACACGATCATCGTAGCATCGAGACAGTCGTTGTCACTATGTCGACAATCGCGGATCGCCTCGAACAAGGGAGGCGAATCGACACCTCGCTTCTCGCGGAGGTGATCTTCTTCCTGCGTATTTTTGCCGGCCAATGTCAAGAGGCGAAAGAGGAAGGCTTGCTCTTCCCAGCACTTCAAGCGAAGTGCGTGTCGGACTCCGCCTGCCCCGTCACTACTCTCCAGAACGAGCACCGCAAGGCTGGCTCCCTTACCCTGGAGCTCTTGGAAGCGGCTGACGCCTATGCAGCAGGCCACGCTTCGGCGCCAAAATCTCTGCTGCGCACTCTCCGAGCCCTCGCCAGCCTTTATCGCGAGCACATCTGGAAGGAGAACCATGTTCTTCTACCGTTGGCCGAACAGGTTCTCTCCTCGGAAGAGCAAGATACTCTGTATGAGGCTTTCCAAGGCGTAGAATCCAAGATCGGACCAGACGAGGTTGCGAGCAGAATCGGGCAGTGCGCCCAGCGATGCACGTGCCATACGGGGGAAGTTCTCATTTAGCGATGGGGAACCATTCCTCGACCGATGCACTATTGATAGCGAGCTTTGTCCGTCAAATTCAAACACCGCCGTCGGATTACTCTCATTGCGGGTTGCTGGCTCGCTCTTCTTGTGGGTTGCTGGCTCGCCCTTCTCACGTTCGCACCAGTTCTTTCGACCTCGGGAAACTGGTGGGAAGGGCAAAAAGCCTTAGAGAAAGGCGATTACGCTGCTGCTCTGAAAGAATTTCTGCCGCTGGCAAGACAGGGAAATTCTGTTGCGCAGTTCAATCTCGGTTTCATGTACCAGGAAGGCAAAGGTGTTCCGCTAGACTCCAAGGAGGCCCTCAAGTGGTACCGTCTGGCGGCAGACCAGGGGGACCCCGCAGCGCAGTTCAATCTCGGTGTTATGTATGACAAAGGTGATGGTGTTCCGCAAGACTACAAGGAAGCCATCCAGTGGTATCGCCTGGCAGCAGACCAGGGGACTCCCAGCGCGCAGTTGAATCTTGGTTCCATGTACGACATGGGCATCGGCGTTCCGCAAAATTACGTTCAGGCGTACATGTGGTACAGCTTGGCCGGGGCCAGTGGCAGTGCCAAAGGGCCAAACAATCGAGACTTAATCACCCCCAAAATGACTCCGGCGCAAATTGCGGAAGCACAGCGTCTGGCCCGAGAGTGGAAACGCCACGTAAAGTAATTTGTGTGTGTAAATTTGCCCGGCTTAATCAGAGGATCCCATGCGCCAAAAAGGAGAGCGTCGCGATCCTCACGTTTCCATATGCAGGGAATGAGGATGCCGCTGGACGGATTCTACGCTCGTTCTTGGCGTACTACCCACCCGTCCGCCTCCAGCAGCACAAGGACGCGGCCGAGGCCTCCGGCAAGGCCCTACTCACGATCTACAGCCGCAACGGTTTTCCCAGCCATGAAAGTTACCTGGGGTACTTATCCGAACAACATCGGTCACACTGATTGTACCCGGTGCTTCCGCTGCCACGACGGCAATCACAGGAGTGCCCCGGACAACGCCGTTACCCAGGACTGTGTGCCGGACTATATCCGTGTTTCAGATCGTGGACCCACCGGACACCCGGATATACAATAGATCGTCTGCAATGGTGGTGAGGACGTCGGGTGAACGGAATGTCTCTATGCGCATGGCGTTGAGCACTGCGGATCGGGAGGCCTCGTGTATCTCGTCAAACTGGTCGACAAGGAACGGATTCGTAATCTGCAGCCCGCCTATTTTGCGTTGGTGATGGCGACCAGCATTGTGGCGATCGGTTGCAATATTGAGAATCTCGCCCGCACTGCAAAGATCCTGACAGTACTCAACCTGGGTGCATTTGTTCTGCTCGTTTCTCTGACGCTTGCGCGACTCGTTGTTTTTCGGGATGACGTCCGGGCCGACATCACGAGCCACGCACGAGCACCTGGCTTCCTGACTATCCCCGCGGGTTCAGCACTACTCGGATGCCAGTTAATCCTGATCACAGGCAGGTATTCGATCGCGTTCATCCTATGGATTGCCGCTATCGTGTCGTGGATCTTCTTGACCTACACCATCTTTGCGACTTTTACGGTAAAGGAGACTAAACCTGCTCTAGATCAAGGCATCAATGGAGGCTGGCTACTCGCGGTTGTCTCCACGCAGGCGGTCGCGCAGCTCGCGTTGTTATTGATCCCGGCGTTTCCCAACGGCGCCGATATGCTGCTATTTCTCGGTTTGGCATTGTGGCTCTGGGGCGGGATGCTGTACATCTGGATGATCTCACTGATCTTCTATCGATACACGTTTTTCACGTTTGCGCCGTCCGATTTGATGCCACCCTATTGGATTAACATGGGCGCCATGGCTATTTCGACTCTCGTCGGAGCTCTTCTCACGCAACGTGTGGCCTCTTCTCCCCTCAACGAACTTCGTCCGTTCGTCGAGGGGTTCACTATCTTTTTTTGGGCCACGGCTACGTGGTGGATCCCAATGCTCGTGATTCTTGGCTTCTGGAGGCACATCATCAAGCGATTTCCGCTGTCCTACGATCCCCTTTACTGGGGAGCCGTCTTTCCACTTGGCGTGTACGCAGTAGCTACGTACCGCCTCGCTGAATTCTGGCAACTGCGGTTTCTCCTTTGGGTCCCGAGGTGTTTCACCTACCTCGCCCTTGCATCGTGGCTGGTTACATTCACTGGAATGACTCACGCTATCCTCCGGCCAAGTGTTTCCCCTAGTACACGCCGTGAACCGTAAGCTTGCTATGGCCTCCTTATTGTCTCGACTGACGAACGCAACTCCTCAAGAAAGGAATCGAGATCAACCGATTCGCGGCGGCAGACCTGTTCGACCGTCACAATGCGGGCGACTGTCCTTCGGAGCGCCGGATTGGCGAGTGGCGTGAAGCCGCGCCGCAGGAAAAGCGGCAAAGTATCCGGGTAGCGTTCCAAGATCTCGCCGATCCTCGTCTGAGGACCCGGGACCCAATCACCGGCGGCAGGAACGGACACCGGCGGTTCAGGATGTCTTATCAGGTGCTGCCCAAAGCGGATGTTCCGGACAATTTCGAAACCCCATAGCGCCAATCCGGCCAGCTCGATGAATCCGGAGACACCCATCACCGCGTAGGCGCGAGGAGTGTAGTCGGTCGCGATTTCAGTCCCTATGCGCAGCAAATTGCCAAGATTGAGAAGGACAAACGTCGGCCAGAGGGGGTTTGCTCGCCGGAGGTCCACCCCAGAAAGCGTCGGGACGACCTTGCTGGATACGCCGACGATCATCATGAGGATGAAACCAACCGTCAGCGCATGTCTGTAAGCGCCAAGATACGCGTGAGAGAACGGGCTGGGCGAGTGCGTGAGCGGTTGGAAGATGACGACGTCATAGATGGGCGTGAGCACCAGCATCCCCGTCGCGACCACGAACCAAACGTGCGCCGTACGAATAAACTTGAGACCTCGATCCTGTTCGCTTGAATGCACGGGCCCCCATACGCGGTACTGCCGAATCGTGCCGGCTGCAATGATTAACAGCAATAGGGCACATAGCTCGTTCGGTATCAACATCCAGAACTTGCCAAAGGCGATCGCGCCAATAAATGTGAGCGCGCCACCCGCGATCGCACCGTTTATGCCCCAGAAGACAAACCCACGCCATCTAGGTCCAGGCGTGTGGAAGCCATAGGCGTGCGGCAGAAACTTGAGTGATACGCCAAGAATCATCACAACGGCGATGCCGATCAGTTCTACGTCACGATACGGAATGTCAAAAGACGATACATGGTATAAGAACTCCTCGCGAGTCTGCGCTCCCTCAAAGAGCCAAAAGACCAGTGGATTTACCAGAGCCGCGACGGCGAACCACGCTAGCGATGCAAAGACAAAGCGATCGTAGGGTTCGGGCTTGTGGGCGCGCCGCAAAGTCTGTGTGATAACCACCGAAAAGATGGCGACGGCAAGAACTATTACCACCCCCCCTGCCACTCCGAGTTCCAGAAACCATGACTGCGGCGCCAGAAGATGCCCAATCGTTTGCAGGCAGATACCAACCGCCATTAGGGGGAGTGCCGCATAGGCGAGTCCGGGCCGCCACAATGCTGAGTGCTTGAATCGGGGAAACGCCTGGTAGGCGAAACCCATTACAAAGAAACCTACGAATCCGAACACCATCGCATCAGCGTGCGCCAAGACCCACGAGTAGTTCACACTGCCGAAGGCGCGATTCTTACCCATGATCCATAGATTTACGGCGCCCCAGAGGCATCCGAGCGAGAACACTGTAGCGATCCCGGCCAGAAAGAACGGACGAAAAATAGTGTCTCCGAGCGAGGGTCCGATTTCAACACGCATCGGCGGTGACATGGCCGCTGCCTCATTCAATTCGGATAGAAGCGTGTCCAGCGGAACGCTGTGCAGCCGCGAGAACCACCCCACCGTCTCGCGAGGTCCTTTCGGACCACCGCAACCGTGAAGACCATAGCGATCAAACACCAGACGAGTGGCTGGATGCTCAACTATCACGTCCGGCAGCAAGGAATCTTCTTTGATCATCGTTTCGCCTCGATCATTTCCAGCCCGATATTAACTCGGAAAAATTCGGATATCTGTGACTTCTGTCACCGCTACGAGCGGCATCAGCCGCTTGATGCGGTGCCATGAAGCGTTTGATCAGCACTACTTCGGCTCGGTCGATGGCGCATGCCCCAGCTGTCGCGGTCGGCTTAGAAGAATTCGAGCGCGACCTGCATTCCGGCATATTCGTTTTGAAAAAAACGTGCCTTTCCCCGCTCCGCCGCTCTGGAATCGGTCTGCTTTCGGAAGTGCTATGACGGCAGCTAACGCAGTCAGGCATCTGAGCGGCGTTACTCGCCGTGCTCAGGCGAATATATAGACGTGTGCGTGCCGGAAAACGATGTTACTGGGGCGGCTCCTCAAACTTGACGCACCAGATCTGTCCAGTTGGCGCTGCAAAAGTTCGGCGACCGTTTCAATTCGCGTCGAACCATCCGCTGTCATGAAGGGCCGCTGGCCCTCCATACATGGACCTCTCTAAGCCTGAACCAGAGACGCCTCGTGCACCGCACAAGACCGCCCAGTGGGTGACAATTAATGACAGCAGAATGCCTCGTCACCAAGCGACGATCACTGACGTGCTTAGAGCGGCGCCGCTGTTTGTCGCTCTCACCGATTCCGAGATCCAGTTGCTCGCGGCGCGCTCCATGTTGCAGACGTACGCAGCAGGACAGCTGCTGTTCTCCGAAGCAGAAGCATGCAAAGGCTTGTACCTGGTTGCCCAAGGTCGTGTCCGCATCTTCAAAATCTCACCGAGTGGCCGGGAACAGGTGCTGGCCATCGAGGGTCCCGGCAGTTCCATCGCGGAGCTTCCGGTCTTCGACGGAGGCCCTTATCCAGCATCGGCCGCCGCAATGGAAGATTCGGAACTTGTGTTCATCTCGCGTCAAGACTTCCGCGCGGTTTGCCTCGAGCATCCTGAGGTCTCGCTGAAGGTGCTTCAGGTAGTCGGCGCGCGCCTGCGCCGCCTGGTCGGGATCATAGAGGAATTGTCATTCACCACCGTGCGTCACCGCTTGATCTCCTGGCTTCTGCGCCAGGCAAACGTGGGGGGCCATCCCAGTGATCGCGGGCTGGCCTTTATAGTGCAGGCGAGCCACCAGGAGCTGGCGGCTCAAATCGGCACGGTACGCGAGCTGGTGTCACGCAATCTGGCCCGGCTGCAGGCACAAGGGCTCATCGAAGTAAGCGGCCGCGAAATCACTATCATCGACCGCGAGGCGCTGGAAGCCGATCTGGCGTCCGTAATCTGATTTCTCGCACCGGTGACTTAAGTCACTGAGTTCCTCTGGCTCCAGCCGTACCCTCGAATCAGAGGTAGCAAATGACACTCAGTGCTGATCAGGCCGTACGAGACATTGCGATCGAAAACCCGGCCACGGTGCGCGTTTTCGAATCGCTCGGCATCGACTATTGCTGTGGTGGGAAGCGGCCCTTACGAGAAGCGTGCGAGCGCGCTAAAGTCCCAGTGGAGCGCGCGTTGGAACTGCTGGCCGGAACGAACACGCCCCCTTCACCGGAAGAAGCCGCTCGCTTTGGAAAGATGCAAAGCTCGCGGATCTGGCGGCTCATATCGTCGAGCAACACCACGCCTTTGTTCGCCGGGAGGCGCCGCGGCTCGAAGCCTTGGCCGGGAAGGTGGTGGAAAAACACGGCGAGCGCAATCCGGAACTGTCATCGATCCGCGATCTGTTCGCGGCCATCGCGCAGGAACTCTTTACACACATGATGAAGGAGGAGAACCTGCTATTCCCGTATCTATCCCAAATGGAGTCGGCCGTTCTCGCCGGCGAACCCGTACCTCCGCCATTTTTCGGGTCGGTTCAGAATCCGATCGCGCGGATGCTCGCCGAACATGACGACGCCGGTGAACTGCTCACGCAAATACGCAAGCTGGCCGGAGGATTTCACCCACCCGACGACGCCTGTCCCAGCTATCGGGCCCTGTATCACGGCTTAGAAGAATTTGAGCGCGACCTGCATCACCATATTCATCTTGAAAACAATATACTTTTCCCCCGCGCCGTCAACCTGGAACGCGATGTGCATGCAAGGGCGTGATGGGTGCAGGTAACGCCGTCATGCATTCGAGCAGGTCCGATATCGTCACTCGGGAAGTTAGTCTCCAGCGGCTCCTGACTGCTTACATCCTCGCCGGCCTACTCTTCATGCTCTTGCCAGGAACGTTTCTCGACGTCTGGAATCTCCTCTCGATCAGCAGCACTCACACGGTCGCCAGCCTGTCACCAGCGTGGCTGCAAGCACACGGGCATGCGCAGATTTTCGGCTGGATAGGGACGTTCATTCTCGGCATCGGCTTCTATTCGCTGTCGAAGATGGGGAATCTGCCGCCCTTCGCGGTCTCGCGCGCCTGGATCTGCTTCGCAATTTGGACGGCTGGGGTCCTGTTGCGCTGGACCGTCAACATCACCGCCTGGCAGTGGCGCGTAGCGCTGCCGGCGTCGGCGGCGCTGGAACTCGCCGCGTTTCTCATTTTCTTTCGAACTGTGTCAAGTCACCGGCCCGAACCGGCAACGGGAGCAGCACCTCGCCCCAAGCAGCCTTGGATGTTGGTGGTGGTCGGTTCGACTATTGGTTTTCTAGCGACCCTCATCGCTAACCTCGGCGTGACCCTTTACGTCGCGGCGAGCGGACAGGGCCCGGCTGTTCCCTTAATGCTCGATCAGCGTCTGTTGATGCTGCCCACCTGGGGATTCTTGGTTCCGGCGGTGTGGGGCTTTAACGCCCGGTGGCTACCGATATTTCTTGGACTGAAAACGCCGAACGGCCGGCGTCTGTATGCCGCTCTGTTCGTCGCCTGGGCCGCCGTGGCCGCGATGCTGTCGGGAGTTGCAATCCTCTCTGCTGTGCTGCTGCCGATCGCCGCCTTTTTGGCTATTTCGGCCCTGCATGTTTTTGAACCCGCGATGCAGCCGGCCAAGGTCAACGGCGTACACGCGAGCTTCCCGGTCTTCGTGCGCTGCGCCTATATTTGGCTAGTTGTGGCGGCAATGCTATCGGTCGCGGCCGCGCTGGCAGATCGCGAAGGGGGCATTTGGGGCGCTTCGCGGCACGCGCTGACCGTCGGATTCCTGTCAACCATGGTCTTCGCCATCGGCCAGAGAATTCTGCCTGCGTTTTGCGGTGCGCGTGTTCTGTTCAGCAAGAACTTAATGTTCGCATCGCTGGCGCTGTTGAACCTGGGATGCGCTCTACGGGTCGGGTCTGAAATTCCGGCGTACGAGGGCTATTTCCGGCAGGCTTGGTCCGTGCTTCCTGTTTCTGCCATGGTCGAGCTGACGGCCGTGACCCTGTTTGCTGCGAACCTGGTGACTACTTTCTTGCGGCCTCCTGCTCATCTGATGCATGGATTGGACGTGCCCATACTGGCGCAGTCCGCGGGCGTTCAGATCGGTGAAAGGGTAAGTGAAAGATCCTAGTGGCCTGTCGCAGCGAGTTTGTTACTATGCCCTCATTGTGGCGCACGCACTCATGCGTGCCGCGTCGGCACTCCTGCCGACGCCTGGGCGTTCGTTTTCAATCCCACAACAGGTGTCGAGAAGAGTCTCGACACGGCACGCATGAGTGCGTGCGCCACGCGCTGTGCTAACGATTTCTCCGCGACATGCCACTAGTGCAAACCGGTTTTACCGAACCATAATTCCGGGAGTCGACTTCTGGAAAGACATGGTGGAACAGGTACTCTCTGTAAGGTACTCATGAAAGCTTCCGCTACGGCGCTGCCACCGGCTACGAGGGTCCTGATAAGTCCGTGTGGCAGTCGTTGCAAGCCCGCTCCACGTGGGGGGTACCGTCCACGCGATCGTTAACAACCTGATCGGCTTCACCACGACCCCGCGGGATCTTCACTCCTCCCGCTACGCCTCGGACGTTGCCAGGCGCCTGCCGATTCCCATCTTTCACGTCAACGGCGAGGATCTCGCCGCGGTCGTCAAGGTGGCCCGCCTGGCGGCGGAGTATCGGTACACCTTCCGGAGCGATGTGGTGGTGGACCTGATCGGGTATCGCCTGCACGGGCACAGCGAGGTAGACGACCCCACCACGACACAGCCGGTGCTGTACGCCAGAATTCAGAACCTTCCTCCTTTGTGGCGGACTTACGCGAGCGGCGCGGGCGGCGATTCGAGCGACGCAGAGGCGTTGGCCGGGCAGATCCGCAGGGAACTGGAGCAGCAGCAGGAGCAGGCCAAACGCGCAAGAAAGAGGCCGGTGCTTCGCGAACTCCCGGAATACTGGTCGGCATTCGAGGGAGGGTGCTTCGCGGCCGATTTCGAGATCGATACCGGCGTCCCACTCGAGCGCCTCAAACAGGTCACCGAGCGCATCACCTGCACGCCCGAGGGCTTCCATACGCATCCCAAGGTGAAGCGAGGCCTGGAGCAGCGGCAAGAGATGACATGCGGCAAACGGCTGGTGGATTGGGGTTTAGGCGAGGCTCTGGCATTCGGGACACTGCTTTGGGAGGGTATCCGGGTGCGTCTGAGCGGAGAAGACAGCCGCCGGGGCACGTTCAACCAGCGGCATGCCGTTCTGCTCGATCTGGAGAACGAGGTGGAATATGTTCCGCTGCAACACCTGCATCCGGAACAGGGAGTTTTTGGATGCTACGACACCCCGCTCTCCGAGGCCGGGGTCCTCGGCTATGAGTTCGGATACAGCCGCGACTATCCGGAAGCCTTGGTGATTTGGGAAGCGCAGTTCGGCGACTTCACGAACGGCGCGCAGGTAATTATCGACCAGTTCATGAGCGCGGCAGAGAACAAATGGGGACTTCTCTCGGGGTTGGTGATGCTGCTGCCACACGGCTACGAAGGACAGGGGCCGGAACATTCCAGTGCCCGAGTGGAGCGCTTCCTGCAGCTTGCCGCGGAGGACAACCTGCAGATCTGTCACCTCGGTTGCGGCGGCTGAGCAGACCACTTCCGCTGCGGTCGATCAAGCGTTCCGCCAGCGGCAGCCCGGCCACGGGGTCGGCCAAGGCCCATGCCATCGAGCAGGCCACGCTGCTCGCCCTGGCGTTCACCAGACGCGAGTAGGAGAAGCATCGAATGCAGTCATTTGGCAGCGTTGGTCCAGCGCCGCTGCTTCCTTGTTGACAGAGTATCCCGGTCATTCCAGCCGGTCGGAAGCGTGATTGCGATGGCTCGCTATTCGTTCGGCGATTCTGTCCAAAACCTGAAAAATTGTGCTTCGCGCCGTAGTGCCGTGCGTTGTCTCGCCCGAGAGAATCGCATCGACCGATTGCTCATAAGGGCCCGTCCCAATGTCCTCCCGACAGTGTAGTATGAGTTGCTGCAGCCCGTTGCGGGTGGTCTCGAAATGGAACTGGAGACCCAGGGCCATTGGATGCTCGAACGCCTGCACGGCACACCCTTGGCTTTCCGCAAGGTGGAGGCAGCCCTTGGGCAGATCGTACGTTTCACCGTGCCAATGCAGCACGGTCAACTCCGCAGACAACCCCTCCAGAAGGCTTCCTGCCGCTACCCCGGCATGAAACAGCACCGGCAACCACCCGATCTCCTTGACAGCATTGCGGTAGACGTGCGCACCGAGGCATTCGGCCAGCAACTGTGATCCCAGACACACGCCGAGGATGAATCTCCGCTCCTGCAGACAACGTGCGATCAGAGACTTCTCGTCGGCAAGCCAGCGATGGAGGTGTTCGTCGTAAACACTCATCGGGCCACCCATGACAATCAGCCAGTCGAACTCTTCGGCAGCAGGCAAAGGCTCATCGCGGAACAGCCTCGTGATGCGGAGCGTGTGTCCGCGCTCACGGGCCCAGTGCGCGATCTCTTCTGGCCCTTCAAACGGGACATGTTGCAGGCAGCGGAGACGCATGGTTTTACGCGGAGCGTTGGGTATTGGATTCACCATGCCAAGAATCTAAGGATATAAGACTACTGCCACTGCCCTCAGGCCATCATCGTGGAATTCGCACGCCGGCTCGCAACTCTCCGCCCACCATCTCCGTCCCGGGCTCGGCGTACTCCACCCGAACGTAGCCCAGCGCGACCACTTTACCGAGTGCCGGAGAGTAGACGGCAGAGGTGACCTCCGCGGCGTGCGCGTCGTCGGCCTGTAGCTTCGTGCTGGGTTCGGGCGGCCTGTGTCCTTCAATTTCGAGCGGCTTCAAAACGCGATGAATCAGCGCGCGACCGGACCCGCTCCACGATCTCCTGACCCAGATAGCAGTCTTTATGGGAGTGCAGCGCATGCATCTGATTCGTTTCCTGAGCGAGGTAACACGGCAAATTTGCTTTCAGCCTTCGATATGGCCCCCACTACCGGCCGCTAACGGGCGCAGGACGCAACGTGGGTAGGGCCGTCCGGAAATCTTGCCAAGGGGTATTATGGACGGGATGATCTACGACTTAAAGGTTAGAGCTTCAACCGCCGGCGGTCCATCTGAGATTATCGCCACGGGAAAAAGAGCCGCTGACGGAACGATCGTGTTCACGGTGGCAAGCGAAAGCAATAACGTTCCCGCCGAGGTTCTGGATGCACTCAGCCGTCAGTTGAATGAGTTGGGGCAGCCCCTAGGGACGCTTAAGAGAACGGTCGGCGACACAACTTATGAAATCCATTTTGCGAGAGGCGGTGAGTAGCATGTCCGATGCCATCCCGAAGAGAATGACCGTACGGATCATTCAAAAGTCGCCGTGTCCGGCTTTGAGTGTTTAGGAGAGGGTTGCGATGAGCGACGCGCGACGGTACGTTCTGATCTGGGTGACGCCGGAGTTCCCTAAAATCCTCGGGGATGGTACAACTCTTCACGGAGGCCGGGATCTTTTTACCTCCCACGGAGGAGCTGGAAGAATACTTCCGATCGGCGGAAGCGGCCGGAGGCTTCGCTATGACCGGCATGCTGGCGGAGATGGGTTACGGCGCAGGCATCTGGATTTCTCCCGTCAACGTTCCGGCGCTGGAGCTGATGGTCCCCTGGCAATTTGTCAAGAGTGTCATCACGGCCGAGACTCCGCAGGCTTCCAAGGTATTCGGCCTGATGACGGATGCGGCCGGGCCCGGTCGCGGGAATGACGTGTATTAGCGCATGGCTAGCTATCAAATCGACCCTCAGCACGCCGGAGCGCACTTTAAAGTCCGGCACATGATGATCTCCAACGTGAAGGGTGAGTTCAGCCATGTCACGGGCTCGGTCGAGTTTGATCCTTCGAACCTGACCCTCTGTCACGTTGAGGCAAACATCGACGCCGCAACGGTGAGCACCCGCGAACCCGATCGCGATAGGCACCTTAAGAGCGTTCCAGGATGTGACTCTTCCGCCTTTTGAGCGACGGGCTTTACTGACCCGATGGCACAGCGGCGGGTTTCGGGTCGACCCAGCCGTCCGGGTGCTGCATCATCGACTTTGCTTCGGCTGGTCCCCAGGTGTTTGGCGCGTATTCATAGACAGGCGTCACGTCACCCAATACGGGCCCGACGATTCTCCATTGCGCCTCAATCGCGTCCTCCCTCGCGAAAAGTGACAGGTCGCCATGCAGCGCGTCTCCCAGCAGGCGTTCGTAAGGCGTCATTTCGTCCCCACTTTGATGTGTAGCGATCAGCTCCACATCTTCTCCCGCCATTTGTCCACCAGGAAGCTTGACGCGCATGCCGAGGGCGATTACGACTTCGGGGCTCAACCGCAATCGGAGCCGGTTTGCCGTGCCCGGATTCCTCTCGGCGAAGGTCTCGCGCGGAGGGCGCTTGAAGGTGATGATCACCTCGTTTGCGGTAACCGGTAAGCGCTTTCCGGCCCGGATGAAGAACGGCACGCCTGCCCAGCGCCACGTGTCGATGAAGAGCTTGACGGCGGCATAGGTTTCCACTTGAGAGTTCCACGCCACGCCTTCTTCGTGCCTGTAACCGCGAAACTGTCCGCGCACCACATCAGCAGTCGCAAGTGGCCGAACGGCTTTGAGCAGGCGAGCCTTTTCATCACGAATCGCGTCGTGGTCCTCTCCTGTCGGAGGGTCCATCGCGAGGCAAGCCAGCACTTGCAACAGGTGATTCTGAATCACGTCGCGGATCGCACCGACTTCCTCGTAAAGGCGTCCGCGGCCCTGGACGCCGAAATTCTCTGCCATCGTGATTTGTATGGAGTGGATGTGAGTGCGGTTCCAGATTGGCTCGAGGAGCAGATTGGCGAAGCGCGTGTAGAGAATGTTCTGGACAGGTTCCTTGCCGAGAAAATGGTCAATCCGAAAGATAGCTGCCTCGGGAAAGGATCTATGCAGAATTGTATTGAGTTCGCGGGCCGACTCCGGATCGCGCCCGAACGGCTTTTCTATGACGACGCGCGCCTCTGCGGCGCAGCCCGCTCGCGCGAGCCCATCCACAACAGTGGCGAACATACTCGGAGGAATCGCGAGATAATGCAACGGGCGATGGGCATTGCCCAAGTGTTTACGCAACTGGGCGTACGTCCCGGGTTCGCGATAATCGCCGTCCACGTACCGCAACAAGGCCGACAATTTCTCGAAGGCGACCTCGTCCACCCCCCCCGTGCTGGGCGACGCTCTCGCGTGCGCGTGCTCTAAGCTGGTCGAGAGTCCACCCAGCTTTCGCCACGCCTATGATCGGCGCGTCGAGGTTGTGGCGTTTGACCAAGGCCTGAAGCGCTGGGAAGATCTGTTTGTACGCGAGATCCCCCGTCGCCCCGCAGAATACAATCGCGTCCGAATGTGACGTCTCCATACACCTCATTTATCGCTCAAACGCCCAATGCACTAACACCTTGTTCGAAGAGTATTCGAAAAACGTCCTAAGACACTCGGCGACTAGGTTGCAATCCGTCAGTCGGCATTTCTGTGCCGGGCGTCATACCAAAACCAACCTCCTGCTCAGAACGTCCACTGACGTACAGCGGAACAACCGTTGGGCGGCAGCATTCCAAAAGCAAATGTCGCGTTCCGGCATTACAACAAATGTCGCATCGCAACACGACCACAGCGCTGCTGGCATCTTTCACGCCCCGAATTGCGACACACTCGTGTCTCCCGGCAATCTTGACAGCACATCCCTGGACAACTGCCATGAATGCCTCTGCAACATCGGTCTCTTAGATCGTCCTGGATAACAAGCCTAGCTGCCAAACTGTGGATCATTCGCAGGACTTTTGAGATGCCAACCACCTTACCGTCAGGTATATATGCGAGATTTACGCGGCCAAAGTCGCTCCACAAGAAAACGGGTACCGTCGGCGGTAGCAATGGGGCCATCTGCGCATTTCGTTTCAAACTGATCATTTCAATCGTCGCCTCATCGTGCTTTCATTCAAGCGGGCAGGAGCTTTTGAAGCTAAAGCGGAAATTTTGGTTCAAGCGCACTGCGTCCGTCGCCTCAGCTTGTGGCGCATTGCTGGCCGCGGGCGGTGTTGATCCACTCGACGGTCTTTTTCAGGCCGCCGAAGGTGTAGAAATGCATCGCGGCGATGCCGAACGGAGGCGCGGACGTGTCGCCGTTCGGGGCTGCGGAAAGAAGCTCGCGCATCACGGGCTCGGGGTCACGCTCGGAAAGCAGGTACCCGAACGACGGGGATTTAGTGAGCGCCCGGATGGAATTGCCGACGCCGCAGTGCAGCGCGTATTTCATGAGCGTGGCGATGCCCGCGGGGCCCGCGAGGCCAATGCGCACGGGGAGATCGACGCCCATGGCGCGAATGCGCTTGAGCCAGGCGACGATGGGCTGGCCCTCGAAGCAGAACTGCGTGACGATTTGGACCTGCAGACCGATCTGCCGCGCGTAGTTCATCTTTGCGACCATCGATTCGCCGAGCACCTGTTCGGAAATTGCCGGATGGCCTTCGGGAAATCCGCTGATTCCCACGCGAAGGATCTTGTGCCTCTGCAGGAGGCCGGACTGCATCACCTGCAGGGTCGCGTCGTACGGCCCGAGAGGCTTGGTGCGCTCGCCGCCGACCAACAGCCCGCGGTCCACCCCCGCCTCGCCGGCGAAGCGGCCTAGGAGGTCATCGAGCTGCGCAGCACTTTCCAGATGGCGTGCGACAATATGCGGAACGGGGAACAATCCGGCGCGGCGGAGCGTGCCTGCGGGCGCAACCATGTGGAACGGATCCTCACCGGGAATCCAGGTGAGATAGACTTCCGTGCCGGGTTCGAGGCGCTCCGAGCAGAAGGCAATAATTTTCTTGTTTGTTGGGCTGACTTCGACCGAATAATCTTGCAGAAGCGGAGCGAGACTGGGCAAGTCAGCTGGGGTGTCCGACATCGAGCACCTTCCATAGGTCTAATCTTTGCGACGAGCCTGATTCCAGTTGCACAGAAATCGCACCAAGCATGCTCTGTCACAAGAAAACAGCACGAAGAGTTTGCGCCTAGTGGCTCGCTCTGCCACTGGCCGATCAGTAACTTCTTTCGCGGGTTGGTCCCGAGCCGTCATAAACGAGCGCTTAAAGGGACCCGAGCCAGACCCAGAATGCTTGTTACAGCACATTTCTCAAGCGCCCGTACGCTTCCGAATGGACGATTGCACATCTACTGTGTCAACTGAAGTGTGCGCCCAGGCAGCTTCAGCTCGCAATAGTGCATTCATCACGGCCATACGGACATCTGTAATCGCCACTGCTCGCAGACTGTCAAGGGAGAATATAAATAGACCGGCGCTCAAGAGCGTCAGTTGACCACGAACCATAGCCCGGACGAAGTAGATCGCCTCACCTGCGAGCACTCTGACGACCCGCAGCTCATGGGTCTGACGATAGTGATCTTCGCCGTCAACGTCGTTCCGCCCGGCACCAACCGTTCTACGTTGCGTCACGCTATTTCAACGACGACGATCAGCCCAGCCAAAAACGCAGAGAGTGAATGAAATACTGTGGTGGAAGCGATCGATTTCAGGGCGCGGCCCATACATCAGGAACCATGCGATTTCGTGGCGACGATCCAATTCCGTGCATGTGGATTTCAACCTGCAGCTGACCTACCCTCCCACGCGTTTAGCTTCGTCCCGAGTTTGCCTACATCGACATCGGTACCACTCCATTGCTCGGTATCGCGATAAACAACGCTGCCTTAAAGCACCGCCCTATCAGCACTGGCCGTGATGCCGGTTCCAAGAAGAATGACAAAAGCATCATTGCGGAAGTGTAGCTAAACTTGGACACTGAAATTAGTCAGAGGAAGGAAAACATCATATAGCCGAACAAGCAACGAAACCTGCTGCCGCTCCTCGAATTCCGACTGACTCCGAAGCACAGCCTGGGCACGAGCAAATTGCCGCGCTCGCTTACTCCTTGTGGGAAGCCAAGGGTCGTGTTGACGGGACAGCCGAAGAAGATTGGTTCCGAGCGGAAGAAGAATTGAAGGCCGTCCGGGGTTCGTAGGCTTCGGCCTGGGCTCTCGCTATGGCTCCGTCGGTAGACGGAAACCCACACGCGGTTCGGTGGCGATATGACGGGGGCGCAGTGGTTGGCTTCAAGGTGTTTGACGGAGAGCGCTTATCGTGGTCTCTGATCCTGTGGTCGACCCTGAACCGCCAGGGAGGAAATGCCATGTTAACTGGCAAGCGTTTTAGATTGAAGTTCGAAACCGTAGCAATTGAAACGCATGGCGACAAGCGAATCGCTATAACCATCCCTTCATGTGAAGTTATTGAAGTTATATGGGACCCTCTACCAACCGATGCTCGGATGATAGTAATCCGCTGGAATGGTGGAGCGCCGGCAATGTTCGCCGAAGATGTAGAGGGACACGGAGAAGAAATCAAAGATCGAAGAGTCACGGCCTGACCCCGTTCTTCCCAACCAAGCAGCTTAAGGATCAGCACCGAAGCTTTTAGCTGGGGATCGCCCTTCGCGACACGTTAAGAGCGCCTTGGATCGGCTGTTCGAGATGGCACAGCGACGCTTCTACTCCGGCGCGCACTCGCGGTTCCGCAAGATCCCATGCTCGTTGCCACAAAACAAGAAGCGAATCGAACCAGCCACGAATTTCAGTATCCCGTTCCACGCTGGCCGTGCGCTGCGCCTGTTCAGCGTCATTCTTTGGGTAACCTATGTCCAACTTTTCTCGATGAGCTGATTCCAGGCTGTCCGAACATGTTCCGCGCTGAATGCGAGCTTTTTATGCTCATTCCACGCCTGAACACCCGCGACTGCCGCATTCGGATCCGTCCTGGCGTTAAGGTCCTCGTTTGCCAGCCAATGCACAGTCGCCAGAAGCTCCATGCTGTGCGGGGTCTCAAAGCCTTCGATCAAGGCCGAGACGCGCTCTAACCTGCTCTGGGTATCGGAATTGGAGGCGAGAAATCCTGTGGCCTCTTCGCGCGCACCGGAAAGAAGCTGAATCGAAGCAGCGCGGCTACGATCGCCATAGCCCCCTATGAAATGACCTTCGATCCGCTGCAGGACGTGATGAAGATTCTCCGCGTATGGCCCGTATTTGCCTTTGACGAACTCCAGTTTCAACGGTTCTCCGGCCGCCTGAAGGAAGTAAGCCAGTTTCTGGATTTCGAGCAGCGTCACGCGGTACCAGGGAAGCGCGTAATGATCAATCAGGCTGATCAGTGCCGCCCGACCCGCGGTCATCCTGGCCTGCTAGTCGCGATCTTCATCTCATCGGCGGCCGGCGCACCTTTGGGCTCGTACAGAAAGACGGCTACGTCCGCGAGCGATTTGAAAGCACTTTCAATGCGCGGACGACCTGGTTCCAATCCAAGCCGCCGTTGCCGCAACCGAGCGGCGGCACGGCAATCGATTTGATCTCCTCGCGCCCCACGGTTTCGACCAGCGCCTTGAGTCCCGATTCGATATCCGCCATGCGCGCGCGGTGCCGCCAGTCGCGCTTGGTCGGAAAATTGATGATCCACCGCGGATGGGTCAGGCGATGGAAAACAAACATGTGGCCTGGCCGGACCTCCCCGTGCTCGCAGGCTCTGACATAGGCGTCGTAGTTGTCGGGGAATGCCTGACGAAACTGCAGCGCGATACCTTTCCCCATGACGCCGACAGTATTCACGGTGTTGACCAAAGCGTCAGCGCTCCAGTCGAGAATGTTGCCGGTGACGTGCTTGATCATAACGTTAGTAGTACCAGTTTCTCTGAACCTTGACTTCCGGTTGATGGCCCAGTGGCGCGATCGCTTCTTTCACCTTATCCGCGATCGCATTGTTGATCACGCCGATCATCGAAACGAGGTCCCATGGGAAGAAGGCGTGCACCAGGAATTCGGCCAGACGCCGGCCGGCACCGATCATTGTCTTCGACCGTGTCCGCCCAATACGTCGCTTTCATGATGTCCCAGTCGACCTTATCTAATCGTTCCGTATCAGCAAAAAAATTGCTGATTGCCATCTCGGCGTGACCGTCCGTAAAAGTAAAGGGAAGACCGGCTTCCTCGACCGCCTCAACGGAGCTGGTCAGATGCAGAATCGGATTCTGGCCATCCTTGTAGGCCTCGACGTTTCCTTTGTAGATCGCATAGAGCATCGGTGACCGCGGAGCAAAGTAAAACGGCACGTAGTCGTTCGGAGTGCCGCCTGCGGTGCGGCAGACCACCTGCGGGATCGTGGACGATCTCCACAGACCCGCCTGGGCAGACATCATAGCGTCTGTCTGCTTGTACGCCGCTGGACTCCATCGATCACATCCTCAACCTTCTGGCATCCTTCGCAACGCCTTGGCAGCCGAATTGACAAAAATATCGCGAATCAGCTGGCTTGAACGTCGCCATAGGCCTGGTCGTCGTCTGGGTGGTGGCCAGAAGGTCAACAACCCACCCAACTGCCCACCCAGATTCGATCTCTGGATACTCAAATTTCGCTGGTGGTCAGAAGCAAGTCGTTGATTTCTATGGTGCGCCCGGCATGACTCGAACATGCGACCTTCTGGTTCGTAGCCATTGCCGCGCGAGAAATCATGGACTTGCACCATTGCTCAATTTTGCTCACGAGCGCTCGTTTTCAATCACTTTGCCAGCGCGCTGAGCAAGCCTGAGTAGTGCTGCTATGCAGGGACTGGGCATACTTTTGGGCATACTTCGCTTTCGCGGAAATCGTGATTGCTGATCGCTTTGGAAGCTCACAAACCACACATCAAGACTCCATGTCGGCTGATGTTAATTAGGTTAACGAAGTATCGCTTCGTTTCGATTTGGCAAACTGCTAGGCCGCTCTGGACGCGGGCTGCCGGAAAGCTCCATGATGAGACCAAGGGAACGCCCCGGAGCGAGGCAGCCATTTTGCAGCATTGCACGCGATGCATGGCGTGAGGGCATTATCGGGATCGTGACGACGGGCATTACTACCGGGTGATCGTGCCGAAGTGCAAAGAGAGGAAATCTTCGCTCTGAGGTCGGGCGAGAGATCGTGCGGCGCGACAAGCGCGCCGCGCGGATAGCGCGTGGGGTAAGTACACTTAAGCAATGCGCACGTGCGCTTGGGCACGAGTGTGATGCCAGAGATGCGCAACATCTACATTCGCGAGTTTATGCTTGCCGTCGAGGCTTTGGAGCCAATTAAGCAGCGTCTTTCGATTGCGGGAATCAAACCGGTCAAACAACCCGAAACCAACGCCATACGTAATGCATTGGTCACCCTGTATGCCCATTGCGAGTACATGAAACTGGAGAGTTCCACGGATCAGCTAAGAAGAATCGAACAAGCGCTGGACCAGGGAATCGCGACAAGCCGACTCTTGAATCTGCTGGAAGGACTCCGCGAACGCATCCTTGACGAACTACCAAAGAGAGCGTTTTATCAGGTTGCGACCGAGAGTCTGTGGTTCTATCACCCAGATCCAGACGAACGCGCCAAGCTTGTAATCAGACCACTGCGCCTTATCGTTGGCGACGAAGTGTACAACGCGTTTCCGTCAACCCACTACGATCTGGACGAAGCTATCAAAGCCAAGATCGCCGTTAGGTACACCGCATGCGTCTTCCACATGATGCGTGTGTTGGAAGTCGGTCTGCGGGTATTCGCTGCTCGTTTCAAGGTTTCCACGGATCAAGCCAACTGGGGAACGATGATCGATCAAATCGAGAAAGCAATTCGGGACATTGCATCCGACCCGAATAAACCCGCGAACTGGAAAGAAGAGCGGGCGTACTATTCGGAGATCGCAAGCAACTTCGCGATGGTCAAGGATGCCTGGAGAAACCACGTGGCACATGGAAACAAGCGGTACGAGGAAGGAGAGGCTGACAGCATATTCAGGTACATTTGCCAGTTCATGAACAAGCTGGCATTTCAATTCAGGGAGTAGTCTCAGGTATCTTCACACTGACATGATGACCGACTTCCTGCAATTCCTGTTCGCCGTGGATCGGACACCTAACCAGGATGTTGCGCATGAGACCGAGCGGCACAATGTGACCTTTCCTGGATCGCGGCATGTCCGTTAGCTTTGTGCCACGTGGGACTATCGTCTCCTCTGCGATGAACCTCACAAACTCGGCTTGCTGATCGCATTGGTCACGGTCGTTGATCCAGTCGTTTAGCTTTGGATCGTCACGATGGGATTCGACGTATTGACGGACTTGGTCTGCAAGGTTCTTCTCTCGGATCTGGTCGCGTACCGGGCACCGATGAACTTTCGTGCTCACCGCCTGTCAGGATATCAATTCCTACTACAGACAGGGCTGATCGGCTAGCATTGGCGAAGCTTTTTATCGATGATGCAAACGTCGTACCGCCAGAGGTTTTGAGGGCCTTTGATTTCGCCTAAGCGATGCTGAGCCCAATCACAAGCCGAGCTTTCCCGCGCTATTCTCCCGGAACAGACTGCCGTCCCGAATGTATCGCCGAACCATCTGCACGCTCCGATGCCCGGTTTGTTTCATGATCGACCGTTCAGACGCCCCTGCGATCGCCGCGCTGGTAGCATGCCCGGCGCGTAGTGAATGGCCCGCGTACTTCGCCGGATCGAGGCCCGCCCGCGTAGCAAGCTTCTTGACTACTCGCGCCACGTCGATGCCACTCAACCTGCCCGCTTGCACTTGCCCATGGCGATTTATCGAGCGGAATACTGGGCCGTCCGATAGCGCGGCCTGCTCGATCCACGCCTGAATCGTGCGCACCGGACACGTGTCGGGATTCGAGCCATACGGTATTCCGATCTTGCGGCCAGCGCCGTCCTGATCCGTCTTGCTACGGCGGAGTGTCACTGTCAGGCCATCCTTTCCGAAGGAGCAATCCCCCACATCTAAGGCGACTAGTTCAGACCGGCGGAATGCTCCCGCGAACCCAAGCAAGATTAGTCCGCGATCGCGCTGCCCGATGGTACCAGCGTCCGCCGCGTTCACCATAGTGCGGATGTCGTCCGTCAGTGCAGCGGCCTTTGGCTTGGGAGCGACACCAATAGTGCGGCGAATGCCCTTGAGCGTGTTGCGCACCATCCCTTCCGTGGTAGGCGACTCTTGGCCCGTCGCCTTGTGCGCTTCCGCGATCGCGTTTAGCCGTCGCTGAATGCTCCCCACCTTCAGGTGCCCTGCACACTCAGCGATGTAGGCCGCGACGGATTCAGGCGTCGCAGGTAGCGCGGTGGTGCCGTGCGATTCGCACCACCCGCAGAAGTCTCGCCAGTCCGCCCGATAGCCCCGGAGCGTATTTTCGGCCTTGCTGTGGCGCGCGAACTCCCTGGCTTGATCGAGAAGGAGCGGAACCAAGTCCGCCCCCTTCTCGCTCGTGATCGGCCCAATAACCGCGTTCACGGCCGTCATGCCGCACGCTCCAATTCCGCGAGATGGCGTTTTGCCGAGTCCTTCTCGAATCCGCTGGAGAATGCCGCCTGCACGCTGTATCCGGCCCGGCGGAAGTCGGCATTGGTCGCGAGTGTGGCCGTGTCTTGAGTCCAATCGACTGCGAATGTTGCGGCAAGCAATACCGCATCCGTGGCGCGCTTGAAATTGAGCGTCAGGCCGAAACCCTTGCCTGACACCGTGTGCGTGACAAGCCAGCCTTGCCGGATGTCCTCATCGGCCCCGTGTTCGGTCACTCCCAGCTCGCCGGACTCAGACGGATGTACGAGGGACAATCCGCACGAATGCGCGATCACGAATCCCGGCCGCATCCGGTTCAACGGGCCATCGTGATAGGCGTCCAGCCGGTAAACCGCGTCCCAGATAGCAGGTTTCCAGTCGGACACGATCTTGAGTCTTGGTGCCTTCGGCAGGGGTTTAGGCATCGGGATACTGCCTGTCGCCGTGATCGTGGCGCGCATGGCGGACTCCGCGCGATCCCAGGTGACATCGTACGGCACGTTTGCCGTGTGGCACGCGTAGGCCATTCGGACGATGAAGCGAAATTGAGTAGTGATCGGGTCGGGTTTCCAGGTCCGGCCGCGATCCCCGATTGCTTTGACATAAGCGCTGGATCGATGCCTGTGGAGTGTCATAACCCCTCCACTTGCGGAGCCTGCGCATCGCTCGAATCAAAGGGAACATCAACGTACACGTTCTTACCGGCGGCAATGAGTCTGTCAGCGTGCTCCGCCGTAACGGAACGCAACCGGCCCGTGGGTTCACAGTACGTGTGTTCAAGCTTCCCGTGGTACTCGCGAAGCTTCGAGAGATTCGCGCGATTAGACGCGTTGAACTTCTCAGCGATAAGGTAGCCAGTCATGCCGCCACCTCCGCAGTGCGAACCGTTTCACCGGCCCGTGCAATCATCCAATCCGTAGCTTGTTGAGCTTTGCTGGCAGCGGTAAAGATCGCTTTCGAATCAGCCTTGAGAACCTTCAGCCAGCTAGCCAAGTATTGCGCGTGATCTTCCCGAGGTTCCGTGCTGAGTCCCAGGTGGGCGCAAGTGAATGCCGCCCCTAGTTCCGCGATTAGTTCTTCAGCCGCATAGGCGTTATCGCCGAAGCGCTTTCCTAGCTGGCGATCACAGCGGGCCGCCGTCGCCGTCCAGTGTGTATGCTCATGGGCCAGGGTCGAATAGTAGGACACGTTATCCGCGAATGCGCCGAATGGCGGCATCTGGATATGGTCGGTCCCAGGCGCATAGAACGCCTGGTTTCCGCCATGCCGAACATCGGCCCGAATCGCCTGAAAGAACGCCTCAGCGTGGGCGATTCGTTCGGGCATGGCGATGTCCGCGTCCACCTTGGGTGTGTAGCCGTCAACTTGGGCGGCATTGAATACGCTGTATCCGCGACTGAATAGCAAACGCGAACGGCCCGACTCCGCGCCATCTTCTTGACTCTCACCGGAGTCATTGGCGAACTTCCAGAACACTACGAGTGTGGCCTTCTCGCCCTTGCGCACTTGTGCGCCTCTATCCTGCCATTGCTGGTAGGTGGCCCATTCCCCACGCTCGTACCCTTTGGCTTGCGCAGCGGCCCACAGACACACGGTATTGACGCCGCGATATGGCTTTTTGCTGGTTGCGTTGATCGGCGAGAAGGCGTAACGTCCTGACGTGTGCCAGGGCATGCGCCAGGTTCCTACGCCTTGCTCGATTGCGTTGATGATTTGGGCCGTCACGCGTGCGTAAACGTCCCGCTTGTCGGTTGCGGTATGGTCGATGGTAGACATCGTGAAACTTACCCTTTCGCGTTGTTCAGGGATCGTGGCAAGCTCGCAACTCGTCACGGTCCCGTTTCGCTCTAGTGTTCGATTCACTTTAGTAATCGAACGTCAGAACCACACTCAGAATATATCTTACCCGGTAAGGTGTCAATGGAAATCGACACACTAGAATGTAAATCTCCACACCCTACAGGGTTAGGTGTACCATTGAGCCATGAGTATGAAGATTCCGGCCGATGTCCGAGCCGCAATGGCAGAGATAGCGCGCAAGTTTGGGCGTCAGGGCGGCACGACGGCCGCCAAGAACATGACACCGGAGGAACGCTCGGCCCGCGCTAAGAAGGCTTCACTGGCGGCCGCGAAGAAGCGAACCCAAAAGCGACTTGCGGCAATGAAGCGTGTAATAAAGAAAGTCCGTTGAGGAAAAAGGGACCTGTACCCACTTCGAAAAAAATAGAAATGTTCCGGCGAAAGTGGCGTTAGCGCCCTTGACCACGACTCTGAAAATGTGAATCGTCTGTACGATTGCAAGCAGGCTTATCCACTTATCTACGGCAATCCAACTGGAACGGCGTGCGGATACGAAGAGCAAGTGGTCGGGGTCGCGGCCGGAATGTTCGCTAAATGAGTTTTGTGAAGCGCCACTTGTTACTTTGTCGTGGGCAGATGGAAGTTCGGGACGGAGAAGGGACTTTCGCCTCTCCTGGGCAAGCCGTCTGAAACTCTCGGCATGATGGGCTCGCATGCGCTCGCCCGCATGCTGCTCCTTTCATGGGCGGCTCAATAACAACTACTTCCCGCGTCCAGACTGCACGCGACGCGCCTTCGTTAGTGGCCTAACATTAAAGACTGGGAGTGGGCCAGTAAGTAGTTTGGGTCGCGGTGGAAACGAGTATCATGGATTCGGCAGCTACGGCTCGCTCGTTGACAGTCGAAATCGCGTGTTTCAGTCAGCGATAGAGGGCCGACCCTACTAGCGACATCATCGAAAGTGCGACATTCGAAAGTATATGAAGCCGATTTTTGCGGGGCGGTGTGAGTGTAATGACCACTCAATCAAGCTTTTCACAAGGCTCCCGGCCCGAAGGATCGCTGTTCTCGTGTTCGCTGCTGTCGTCGTTTGTTTTCACCTCAAAGCTGAACCAAGCGTTACGAGCGTCACTTATCCGGTGGAAGAAGTTCCTACGAGCATGGCCTTTGATGGCACCAATATCTGGCTAACGAGTTTTTGGGATTACAACTACAGTGTTACGAAGCTGCTGGACTCAACGGGCGCGATCGTAGGTACCTACCTCGTCGGACCTTACCCGCAAGGAATCGTTTTTGACGGGACCAATATCTGGGTGACGAACTATTACTCTGAGAGCGTTACGAAGCTCTTAGCTTCCACGGGCGCGATAGTTGGCACCTACCCCGTAGGATCACTGCCAAACGGTATTGTTTTTGACGGCACCAACATCTGGGTGACCAATTCCTCCGACAACACCGTTACGAAGCTGCTCGCCTCCACGGGCGCGACGGTAGGTACTTACCCTTCAGAATCACGCCCAGTGTCGAGCGGTTCTGACGCCTCATACGATCTTGCTTTCGACGGCACTAATATCTGGGTAACACACATTGGTAGTGGAACGGTGACAAAGCTGTTGGCCTCTACTGGTGCCATTGTGGGCACCTACAACGTGGGAAGCAGTCCCATTGGCATAGCTTTCGATGGTGCCAATATTTGGGTGGTTAGTGGTAGCAGCAACAGCGTGACAAAGCTGCTGGCATCGACTGGAGCGATATTAGGCACCTATCCGGTTGGGTCTGACCCCGCACAATTGGTTTTTGACGGCACCAACATCTGGGTGACGAATTACTACAGCAACACGGTGACGGAGCTGCTAGCTTCCACCGGCGCTCTCGTGGCCACTTACCCTGTGGGTGCGGGCCCTGGAGCTATAGTCTTCGATGGCACCAGCATATGGGTGGCAAATCAGGGCGATAACACCGTGACGAAGATTACGCCCACTAGTACGCAGGCACCCACTAGCACACAGGCACCCTCGATTTCGCCCGGTGGCATCGTTCCGCTCGACAGCACAGTAAGCATCATTCAGCCAGGCGAGTGGGTGTCGATTTGGGGAAGCAATTTGGCCAGCGGCACCACCGTTTGGAACGGCGACTTTCCCACTTCGCTGGGTGGCACCAGCGTAGAGATTGACGGCAAGGCGGCGTATCTCTCGCTCGTAAGCCCTGGGCAAATTAATTTGCAGGCACCGGACGATACTACGATAGGCCCGGTACCTGTGGCCGTCATGACCTCCAACGGGACCGCAACCTCAACCGTGACCCTAGCTGAGTTTGCGCCGTCGTTCGCACTATTGGACAAGACACATGTTGCGGGCATTATTCTCAGGTCTGATGGTTCGGGGGCCTATGGCGGGGGAACCTACGACATCCTCGGTCCTACTGGTAGTTCGCTCGGTTATCCCACGGTCGCCGCGAAGGCAGGCGACACTGTTGAACTTTTCGGCGTCGGGTTCGGGCCAACTTACCTGCAAGTGCCCGCTGGACAGCCTTTCTCTGGTGAGAGCGCGACGACGAATGCGGTGCAGCTTTCCATCGGAGGCACAATCGTAACACCGTTTTTCGCGGGGTTGAGTTCAGCGGGGCTCTTTCAAATGAACGTGACGATCTCGGCGGCCCTTGGCACCGGTGACGTGCCGCTAACAGCAACTGTCGGCGGCGTGCAGACACAAGCCGGAGTCGTGATTTCTCTTGCTGGGCAACCGACCGGTCCGCAACCGACAGGTATCACTGGCTTTTGGAACTTCACAGCCACGAGCGCTTACGGATTTCAAACCTATGCTTCCGGGCAATTGACGCAGAACGGAAACAACATCTCGGGTGAACTCAGTTTGACCGGCACTCCATGTGCAACGTCAGCGGCTGTTAGCGGAACTATTTCTGGAGATGCGCTTTCGATCATCCTCAACGAAAACGGTCAGCTGGTGACGTTTACGGGCACGGTATATGACGACGCAAACGCTACTGGCACTTACGCTGCGCCAGCCGGAGGCTGCACCGATGGCGATTACGGAATATGGTCCGGCTTTGAGATTTAACGGTGGGGCGCGCAGGTGAGGGCTCCGGCGGAGCCAACGTTCGCCTTCATCCCCGAATCCTGTTCGAGATCAGCCCGGAATCGCATTCATCTTGGCCCGGCATCCCCACTCGCATCTCGCATCAGTCAATCAAATAGCTGCTTGCGGATCGACTGGTCGAGACGTTCTGATCTCTTGCGCAGTTTGTTTTTTTCGCCTTCTTCTAGCCAATGAAATCCGTTTCCATTCATCACGGCCATGTCTAGCCCATCTATCGTTCCATCGATTCTGTGCCCGGCCAGCACCGTATGTGCCGCCAGAAACTTTGACGAGCGGATGGGGAGTACACGGTCGTAGTACTGTATGAAAAACCGTGCAGCATTACCTTTCGCTCCCGAAACCTTCATTCCATCTATACCAACTGCGCGATTTACAGAAACGCCAACAGACAGATGCCACAACTGATGCCATCCATAGAACGCAATAAGGAATTCGGCTGGCTGTGGATTCCACCCTCTTTGGAGAAATTTAGGTGAGCCGTTGTTGTATGCCGTTCGAGCAAGTTCCTGTAGACGGGAGCCGATGTTAGAGTCTTGCGACCAATCATTTCTCTGCTCAAACAGCTCGTTGCCCACGTCGATTGCAAGTTCGTCTCCAGCGAAGGCATACGCAAGTTTATGCTTCTCCACGTGTCTGATCTTGCGGACGCCAAAAATGTCGTCCAGTGTGTCGGGCTTGTCGTATTCCGATGGTGGGGAGAGAGCGTTCTTGTCAGCCGCGAGAATGATTCCATCCGTGCAAAAAATGCCAACGATCAGCGTCATGCGCCTTAACTTCTGCTCCCACTCACATAGCCGTGTGGCGAACTCGCTATCTGCGCCCGGAACAAGAGTCGATTGCATTTGGTACACGCTCCCCTTAGAATGATTTCGAGCGAGAGCGCGTTCCCTAAACCGATTTCCGAAAGCGCTCAGGCCACGAACCTGGGCGCTTTTCATTTCTGTTCTAGACTCGATTCTAACTCAGCAATTCCGCCAAATCCGGTAGCGTCCTCCCATGAGAAGGCGGCTCACCAAGCCTGATCGTAGTTGCAAATATTCGTTACCGACCAACGGGATGCGTATCCGAGGCGTACATACGATTGGAGTTCGCGCATTCAGCCAAACCCGTGAAACTGTGGAGAATATCGGTTGTGACTACAAATCGCTCCAAAGCAGTATGAGCTAAGCTACTCAATCTCGGGATTTTATTTCATCGTCAGATGTTATTTGTTGAATTTGCGAGGCCCACGTTGACCGGCAGGATGTATTTCTCCAGACGGATTCCAATCAAATCATGCGATTAGCTTGCTGCTTTGGTGGTCTGACCGTCATTTTCGGGTGTCGTTATACTGGCCAAAGATGGCAAGTCCGCCTGACAAAAAACGCCGCTCGTATAACTACGAACTGGCGGAACTACGCCAGGAGCTAGCCTACTTTCGAGAGAAGGTACAGCAAACATCGAATCTAGAAAAGCTCAAAGCCCTCTGGGAACGTATGTGGCGGGTCGAGATTGCGATCG
>Ga0187864_10000360_pt1 | contig 51026 bp, 46 predicted proteins | sample June2016WEW_11_4_FD_132985 | JGI IMG/M metagenome (GOLD analysis project Ga0187864, IMG submission 132985) | Peatland microbial communities from SPRUCE experiment site at the Marcell Experimental Forest, Minnesota, USA - June2016WEW_11_40 | ecosystem: Environmental > Terrestrial > Soil >...
ACTCCCGCGCGCCGAAACTGTCTGCCTCCGATCCTCTGCACCACAGAGACGCGGCGGATGTGCCGGGCGGCGTTGTATGCAGTTTCACGGCTTGGCGAACGCAGTAACACTCGTGTTATTGACAAGTTGGGTACTTGACAAAATATTCCGCTTATGATAACCTATTAGCGTGAAAGTCCCGCCCTTTGAGGAAGTCCCCTTCCTCGACACCTATCCGCTCCAAAGGAGAACCCTGTTGAGAGGTTTCAGGTGTCAAATACCTGGTATCAGGTGTCCGGTGTCGGGTGTAGGGTTCCTGGGTCAGGATTACGGACGAGTTGTCATGGGCTTGCCGCCCACCCGAGCTAATGAAAACCACCCTTCTCGTCAACCCCGCGAACGCGGGGGTCCATTATCGATCCGGAACACAATGGATTCCCGCTTTCGCGGGGAGGACGTGAATTTCGGGGGAGCGGGTGTCCACCGAAGCAAGCGCCCGAGAGCCAGCACAGAGAAGCTCGCGTGCGGAGTCCCAGGATCGAGGAAAAGAGGACGTGCGAAAAAGATGTTAAAAATCGTGGGAACGAACTCAACAACTCCTTTGGAATCAATAAAAACGTCAAAAAAACGAACTCAAAACGAACTGGTTTTGCATGCAAAGACGAGCAATTAAAGGCCAAGAAAGGACCAAACAGCGCGAGAGAGGCGAAGCCGGAATCGCGAGCCGAGTGTGCCGACCCTGTATTAAAACAGATGTTTTACACAGTTGTTTGAATATAGGCTCAGTGGCAATTGGCATCCGGTACCTCTCGGTCTTTGAGGGAACAAAGCGAGAATGTCTATGAAAACAAAGGATCGGCCTGGGAATCAACCACCCTTGACCCCTCCTCAGATGAGGAGGGGTTGGGGTGGTGGGACTTTGCGGCCTTGGCGTACTTCGCGCCTTGGCGTGAAACCGGGTTTGTGACATCGAAAAATGCGGGAACAAAGCGAGAATGTCTATGAAAACAAAGGAAAACGTCGTGTGGGATGAGGCGCTACTTGCTGGACCGAGGTCCCTTCAGGATTTCGGGTACTCTGGCGAAAAGACTGGCAGCGCTCTGAACTTGCGGGTCGCCCTTTGTTTGCGCTTCCTCGCCGCTGGAAAGGCCGAAGACCAAGTTGAGAAGTTCGACCTTGATTCGGAGTTTCAGGTACTCCTGGTCACTATCCCAGAATTCCGCGGGAGTGCGAATTCCTCTCCTGGTGAGGTAGTCCCTGAAATCGCCAAGCATGGCGGCGTCCGGCTCGAAGGTCCGGTTGGCACGCCCGTGAAACGTCAAGTACTCCGAAGCGTAGTTGGTGAAAGTTCCGGCTTGGTCCAGGAAAGTTACCCAGGGGTCGAGATTGCGGGGAGGGATCTGGACGTCGGGAGAAATCCCTCCGCCTGGCGAGAGCGGTCTGCCGTCATCGGTGGAGAAGTGGCTGGAGGTAGACGCCGGATCGAGTTCTCTGCCCGGCGATGCCAGGGCTGTTCCCGGAATAGGCCGTTGCAGCGAGCGGCCGCTGGGGGTGAAGTATTGGGCGCTCGTCAGAGCAAGTCCCGTATCCTCGCTCAGGGGCGCGACGGATTGCACCACGCCCTTGCCATAGGTTGGCCCACCGGCGATCACCCCCCGGTCGTGCTCTTGCAGCGCGGCCGCCAGCACCTCAGCGGCGCTGGCCGTATCACCGTTTACCAGGACGATGATCGGCACGTCGAATCGCTTGCCGGGGGCGGTGGTGCGGTAAGCCTTTTCAGGCGATGCCCTGCCCCGCATGGTCATCACCAGGACGTCGGGTTTCAGGAAGAGGCCGGCGACGCCGATCGCGGCGTCCACCACGCCCCCGTGATTATCGCGCAGGTCGAGCACCAGGCCCTCGAGAGGCGTCTTCGACAGATTGCCCACGGCATCCGAGACTTCCTGCGGAGTCTTCTGCTCGAAGCCGCTCAAGTGAACGTACGCGATTCCGGGAGAAAGCAAAAACGACTTGTCCACGCTCGGCAGGGCCACTTCCGCCGGCTTCAAGTCGTAGTCCTGCGAGACGTATCGGCCCGGGTGGATGACCCCCAGCCGGACGGGATGCGAGCGGGAGCGCCGCAGCAACTCAACCAGGGATTGAAAGTCGATCTGGTTGACTCGCGTGCCGTTGATTTCCACGATTTCATCGCCGGGCCCCAGCCCCGCGCGCCACGACGGAGATCCTTGGGCGGTCTGAAGCACCAGCAATTTCCCGGGCGTCACATAAAGGATGGAACCAAAACCCAGCGCCTCGCCGCGCGTCTGTTGCTTCAGAAGTTCGAATTGGTCTTTGTCGAAGAACGAACAGAAGGGGTCCAGAGCCGAGAGCATGCCCCGGATGCCGCCATCCAGAACCGCGCTATCGGGATCGACAGGGTCCGCGAAATTCTCCTGAATGGCGCCGTAGGCTTGCGTGAACTTCAGGCTTTCGGTGGTGACTTCGTCCGGGGGAGGAGAGAACGAAGAACTCTGTGCGAGGGCCACAGGGATCGAGGCGGCGAGCCCCAGAAGGTTGCAGGCAACGAACTTTGTCCAGCGCTTCAACTTCTCCCAGTCGTCCTCCTTATCCAGTATATCGCAGGTGCATTCTGTCCGGTGTGAGTGTAGAATATTTCCGAAACTTTTAGCTTTTTTGAGATCGGAGTTTTGACTATGGAGAAAGACCAAGACGTTAGCCGCCGCGATTTCTTGAAGACGGCTGCCGCGGTGGCAGCGGCCTCCGCACTCCCCGGCGGCGGAGCGCCCGCCATTCTGGCCAATCCTAGCCCCAACAGCGTCGTCAACTATGGGATGATTGGCACCGGAACGGAGGGGTGTACGTTGTTGAAGTTTCTGGCGACCATTCCCGACGGCCGGTGTATTGCGACTTGCGACATCTATCCTCCCAATCTCAAGAAGGGTGTCGAAACCATCGGATCGAATCCGCAGACCTATGAGAACTACCATGAGATGCTGGAGAGGAAGGATCTCGACGCCGTGATGGTGGTGACGCCACTTAACCTCCACACCCAGATGGTGACGGATGCCATGAGCGCCGGCAAGCACGTCTTCGTCGAAAAGACCATGTACTTCAAGGAAGACGAAGAGATGCAAATTCGCAAGGCGGCGGAAGAGCATCCAAAACAAGCGCTGCAAGTGGGCCTGCAACGCCGTTCCAGCGACCTTTACCAGGTGGCCATGGAGATGGTCCACAAAGGCGCCCTGGGCAAAGTGTTGTTCGTGCGCGCCAACTGGCATCGCAACAGCAATTGGCGGCGGCCCGTGCCCGACCCCAAGTTCGAGCGCCTGATCAACTGGCGGATGTACAAGGAATACTCCGGCGGGTTATTTGCGGAATTGTGCTCGCATCAGTTGGATGTGGCGAATTGGGCCTTCGGAGCGGATCCGGTCTCAGTCACCGCGACGGGCGGGATCGACTACTGGAAGGATGGGCGCGAAGTCTGCGATAACATCCAGGCGATTTACGAATACCCGGACGGCCAGAAGTTCCTGTGGAGCGGCGTACTCTTCAACGAGCACTTCCAGTTTCAAGAAGAAATCATGGGCGATCGCGGAACCCTGGTGATCACGCTCGGCAAAGGGCTCTTCTTTCGTGAGCCCGTGGCCAAAGTTTCCAATGCCGGTTTGAAGGAAAACTGGTGGGCCGGCGCCACGGTTTCAAAGGCTGCAACCCAGGAAGGAATCCCCATCTTCCCGGACCGCACCGCGAATCAGGCGACGGGCTTCGTTGACCGCGAGATGCTCTACGCCAAGCGCTGGCTGGCGTCGATGGGGATTTATAAATACGAGGAAGCCCACGACCCGTGGTGGAGCGAAATGTCGAATTTCTTCGCCACGATCCGGGATGGCAAGCCGGTCATCGCTCCGCTCGAGATCGGCGTCGCCGATGCACAAGGTGTGATCTACGGCAACCGCGCCGTCGAAACCGGGCAGAAGGTGTTTTGGCCCAGGAAGACGGTTAGCTGAGAGTAAATGGTGAATAGTGAATTGTGAATTGTAAATTATAAATTGTAAATTATGAAAATGTATCGGCGCGAGGTGTTACGGTCGTCAGGCCTGTGCTGTGATTCGAATCGATACGACTCACCGTTAATAATACGCCGTTGCCTATTATCCGCCACGGAATCATGACCCGCTACCGCAATTCACTATTCACCATTCACCATTCACTATTGATCGCGGCCTTCCTCGTCACTTGTCACTCGTCACTCGTCACTGCCTCTGAGCCCCTCGTCCGCTACGAGGCCTCGCACGAAAGCATGGGCACCATCTTCACCGTGGCTGTTTACGGGCGCGATCGTGCTTTCCTTGCGGAGGTTGTGGAGCAGGTGTTCGAAGAAGTTGACCGGCTGGACGAGCAGATGAGCAACTACAAGCCGGAGAGCGAACTCTCCGCCATCAACCGCGAGGCCGCCGGCCATCCCGTGGTCGTGGAGCCCGGGCTGTTTCACTTGCTCGAAATCTGCGTCCAGCGCAGCGAACAGACGGACGGCGCCTTTGACGTCACGGTCGGCCCGCTCATGAAATCCTGGGGTTTCTTCCGCGGCCGGGGCCGCCTGCCCACCTCGGCGGAGATTAAGGAAGTGCTCAAGCGAGTCGGGTACCGGCACCTGAAACTGGATGCCGAACGGCGCACCATCCGGTTTGACGAGAGCGGAGTTGAAATCGATCTGGGGGGAATCGCCAAGGGCTATGCCGTGGATCGGGCTGCCGACATCCTGCGCTCAAACGGGATTACCTCCGCGCTGGTCTCCAGCGGCACCAGCAGCATCTACGCCCTCGGCTCGCCTCCCGGCGCGCAGGGCTGGAAAATCACCCTTCGCGATCCTTACGATGCGCACAAGCCCGCGGATGTCATCCATCTTCAGAACTACTCACTGTCGACGTCCGGGAATTACGAGAGGTTCTTTGAGATTGACGGCAAAAGCTATTGCCACATCATGAACCCGCATACCGGTTGGCCGGTCCAGGGCGTGCTCTCTGCCGCGGTTCTGGCCGCTACCGGCACCGACACCGACGGACGCTCGGCAGGTTGCTTTGTGATGGGGGTCGACGGCACGCGCAGGTACCTCGCCACTCAGCCCAACGTCGCCGTCATCTTCTATCTTCCCGCCGAGAAACCAGCCCAGTACAAACGAGTCCTGCTGCGCTCAGATTCCTACAGCATCCCTCGTGACAGTATCGTGGAAATCGACCGCTAGCAGCAGTATCCACGATCATATCTCGCCGACGAAGCAGTAGCCTGAGCCGGGATTGTGCTATATTAGGCTGAGAGATCGAAGGGGTGAATCACCGTGGCGGCGAGTCTTGTTTCGACTCACATCGAGATTGATGATCAGGGGGTGGCCTCGATTACGGGAGCCAACACAAAGGTTGTCGAGATCGTGCTCGACAAACTCGCTTATGGTTGGAGCCCCGAGGAGATCCACTTTCAGCATCCCCACCTCTCCTTGGCCCAGATTCATTCTGCTCTCGCGTATTATTACGACAATCAGCAAAAGCTCGACTCGGAAATTGAGGAGCGGCATGAGGAAGCGGAACGGTTGAGGCCCAGCGTCACCAATCCTGCGCTCCGGCAGAAGCTCCTCAAGCTCAAAATGCAGCGGTGAGCATCCGCCTCTACATGGACGTTCACGTCCCTTACGCGATGACATTCGAATTGCGCTTGCGCGGTGTCGATGTGCTCACCGCGCAGGAAGACGACGCAGGCAAGCTGGAAGATCCGAAGCTCCTCGATCGCGCCTCGACGCTCGGCCGCGTGCTGGTGACGCAGGATGAGGACTTTCTGAGGGAGGCGGCGCGACGTCAGGAGAACGCCCTGCCCTTCGCAGGGGTCGTCTTCGCTCCTCAACTCGACGTCACCATTGGTCAGTGTGTGAAGGATTTGGAGCTGATCGCTTTCGCCTCTGACCCTGAGGATTGGGCCGGCTGGGTGGAGTTTCTGCCGCTAGCGTGATTCGCGTGGGCACGCGCAGTTAATTGAGGTGATCAAAGTCCAAAGCCGCTTTCGGACGGAACTCGACTTGGTACATCTACCATTCCAGGCCGCGGCGGCGGGCAACTTCGGTCGCGGGAATGCTTTCACCCTCGATCCGAGGGTCCTCGAGATCCCGCAGAAGGCGTTCTCGAATTTCTGGTCGCAGTGCAAGTCCCGCGTCGGGATCAGTCAGAATCTCTCGGAACTTCTGCTCGACCACCTCGCCGATGAGCGCTTTCAGCTCCTCGATTGAAAGGTCCTTGACCGTCTGCATAATTCGTCACTCCCTCTACATCTTACACCTGAAATCGTCCTGAAGTGCGGACCTGAATCGCAGTCAACCTGCTGCGCGCCCCCTGGAGCAATGCCGAAATCGGCTCCAGGGGGCAGTGCCTGACGCGCGCCGCTAGGACTTCTCGAGGCGCAGGTTATCGGTGAAGGCGAAATACGTGGCCGCGAAACGCGCGTCGGCCTCAGCCTTGACGCGATCAAGCTGGTTGGCGACGACGCCTTCCAGTGTCACGCTGCCGTTCTTCACGATGATGTGAATGGGCGGCAAGGCCTGATCGCCGTAACGAACGAAGAACGGGTCTCTGTAAATCGCCCGCGCCACAGCCAGGCGCAAGCGATCGTCGAACTGGGAAGTCGGGAGCACTTCGAGGTTGTCGTCGAGTTCCGCCACTCCCTTGATGTGAGCGAGGAAGTTGGCGATGTCTGACTTCTTGAAGGGCTGCGTGACTTGGCCGCTCACCGCCAAGCGGCCGTCCTGAAGCTGCAGGTTTACATTGTCGAAAATGGTGTAAGCATAGTACGTCACGATATCTTTCCTCGCCTGGTCCGCGATCTGGCGGGACGTGACATCATCGGCATGGACACTGATGTTGTCAACGACGGTCACGCCATCCACCTTACGCGCCGCGCGTTCCGCATCCATCTTGTAGCCGACGGAATCCACCGTCCCGCTCAGCGTGGCCACTCCGTTGTCCACACTGACCTGAACGTTGCCGTGCTTGAAAACTTGAGCGTGATAAAGCTTGTCCTCAATCTTCGCCGTGATCTGTGCAGGCGAGTCTGCCTGTTTCCTGGCGAATCCCACCTGGGCCGCAAGAGCCAGCATCAACGCCGCGAAGAGTAGTCTTGTTCCGCGCATTGGAATCCTCCTTTTCGCCCCCCGCTTGTATCCATGCGGGGTGGGCGCACTTTGCTGGTTCCTTGAGTTCCCTGCCCTTTTCATCTCGCCGATCCCGAGCCCTGGCGGAACCAGCAGTCACGCATATGGACGTTGGGGATTGAATGCAGGTTACAGGGGATGGACGGGCGGCGTTGTGGTGCGGGCGTCTCGCCCGCTGTCGCGGGAGCGTCCCGCTCCCACGCGCGGGCAGGATGCCCGCGCCACTGCGGGCGGGACGCCCGCACCACGGTAGGCGGCCAGAGAGCGCCTCGCTACTAATGTCCCGCGAGGTCAAGGGCCATGGCCGCAGCGCCGTACAGGGGCGAGTACGCGCCCAGTCCGGCAGCGACAATCTCCGTCGAATAGCCAATCGTAGGCGAGGCTAGATTGGCGAGAGACTCGAGCAGCGGATCGAGCAGGACCGCACCGGCCTGAATCAGTCCTCCGCCCAGGATAATCCGGTCCGGGTTGAGTATTCGGATCACCGTCAACAATCCGCGAGCCAGAGAACGGGCCGCCGCCCGCATGATCTCGAGGTCCGCCGGATCGCCTTGAGCGGCTGCCTGGGCGATTTCCCTGGCCGTGATCCCCTCGGACCTTGACCGGCTCGAGTCGCCAAGGGCAGCGAGTGAATCTCCGCGGCGCCGCCTCCATTCTCTGCCTCGCTCGGCGATCGCCCATCCCGAGCTGAAACTCTCCAGGCAGCCTCGAGCTCCGCAGGAACAGGTGTTTCCTACCTCGGAGATGGGAATATGCCCTAATTCCCCTGCCAGGCCGTCCTTGCCCCGATGGATCTTCCCATTCAAGATCACCCCGGCCCCGATGCCTGTACTCAGGGTGACATAAACCATGGCTTCCGTGCCGCGGCCGGCCCCGTAACGGAACTCGCCCAGCGCGCCCGCGTTAGCGTCGTTGTCAATCAGGCAGGGCAGGTGCAGATTCGCGTCGACCCACTGCGCAAATGAAAAGTCTTCCCAACCCGGCGAATGGACCGAGGTGACCTTCTGATGCCGGAAATCCACGGGACCGCCGAAGCTGATTCCGCACGCGGCCACGCTTAAGCCCGCCTGTCCGAGAAGAGCCAGAGTGCGCTGGCGGATCTCGTCGAGCATCCATTCGCGGCCGCCTGAGCGCAGAGTCTCGCCTTCCGAGATCACCAACTGGCGCCCCTGGCGATCGAAGAGAGCGATGCGGAAATGCGTTCCGCCGATGTCGATGGCAAGGACGGTACTCACGGCTCGTTCCCGATGTCGCGGTGTGAAACGCGGGTCTTGTAGCCTTCCTCCGCCAGGGCGCGGCCCAGCTTTTCCGCGACGCCGACGGAGCGGTGACGCCCCCCCGTACAGCCAATCGCAATGGTCAGGTAGCTCTTCCCTTCTTGAATGTATTTGGGAAGAAGGTAGAAAAGCAGGTCCATCAGATGTTTCATGAAGGCCCGCGTAGACGGGAAGGAATCCATGAAGCGCTGCACCACCGCGTCTTGCCCGGTCTTGCTTTTCAACCGCGGTACGTAGTTAGGATTGGGAAGAAAACGTACGTCGAATACCAGGTTCGCATCGGGAGGCAGTCCGGACCGAAATCCAAACGAGACCACGGAAACCCGGATGGCTCTTGCTGCCGAGGGTCCCCCGAAGCGCGCCTGGATGAGGTCTCGCAATTCGTGGACGTTCATCCGCGTGGAATCGATCGTGACGTCCGCAAGCTGCCGCATGGGCTTCAGCAGCGTGCGTTCCAGCCGGATTCCCTCGCGCACCGGAAGGTCGCGCCCCAGGGGATGCGGCCGCCGAGTCTCTTCAAAGCGGCTGATCAAGGCTTTGTCTGAGGCTTCCAGGAAAACCAGCGATAAATTCGCGTAGTTGTTTCTGAGGTCGCGATAGACCGTGGGGAGTTGGCTGAGAGCCGCGCCTTCGCGAATATCCACCACTACCGCCGCGCGCTGCGTCCGGCTGGCCCGCTGCTGGCATCTTTCCACGAACCGCCCGATCAGATCGACGGGCAGGTTATCCACGCAGTGATAGCCGAGGTCCTCGAAGGCCTTGAGTACTGACCCCTTGCCGGACCCGCTCATCCCCGTGATCAGAACGAAATGTCTCCGCGGTTTGGTGGCGGCTGCCATGGAAAATCAGAAGGCAGGTGGGCAGGTCGGCAGCCAGGCAGGTCGGCAGATGGGCAGGTAGGCAGGTCGGCAGGTGAACGGGCAGTCAGGTGCGTAGGTGGAGCTTCCTTTAACTGGAGATAGATTGACCTGTCCGTTTGCTCTGCTACTCATGCCCCATCTGCCCACCTGTCCGATTGCCCGCTCGATCTGCCCATGTGCCATCTGCCTACTGCCCAACTGCCCATCTGCCGACCTGCCCACTGCCCTTCTACCTACGGCTCCGGTTCGATCAGACCTAAGTTTCCATCGGGGCGATGATAAATGACGTTGACGCGCTCGGTCTCGGGATTGCGAAACACAACCGCACCTGCTTTCGACTGGTCGAGAGCAGCGATTGCTTCTCCAACGCTCATGGGCTTGATTGGAACTCTCTCGGTCTCGATGGTGCGGCGTTCCTCCGGCTCGATGGCGGTTGTGCCCAGAACGTTCAGGACCACCGTGGTGGTCGGCTTGGGGCGGCGCTTGCGGGTGAGCTTTCTCTCCCGCAGGCGGACGGCCTGGCGCTCCAGCTTGGACAGCGCGCCGTTGAGAGAAACCCGCGAGTCACCGGATTCCTCGATGCCCACCAATGTATGATCGCGAACTGTCAAAGTGATTTCTGCCAGGCGGCGGTGTTTTTCCGCCGTCAGAATGACGTGCATTTCGTACGCATCACCCAGCAGTCGAGTAATCTTCCGCAGTCTGCCTCGAGTGTACTGGCGCAAATCGTCGCCGACCTCCATTTGTCGTCCGGTAAACTCAACGTTCATGAGCTGACCTCCTGGGGGAAATGACAGGCGAAGGGCCTAGGCGGGACCAACGTTTTCACCTTTCGAACTCAGGTTCAAGCTTTTACCCTGCGCTGGTGGGTACTGGGAATTCGCATATCCTCGCGGTACTTGGCTACAGTCCGGCGGGTTACGCAATATCCAACTTTCTGCAACTGCTGCGTGATCTGGTCGTCGGTAAGCGGATGTGCCGCGTCTTCTTCCTCGATCATTTTCTTGACCAGCCGCTTCAAATTAATCAAGGAAGTCGCCGCTCCCGAAGGTCCCTGCACAGCTTCCGAAAAGAAATAGCGCAACTCGTACACGCCCTGCGGGGTGTAGGCATATTTACTCGCCACGGCACGGCTGACCGTGGAAGGGTGGACGCCCACCTCCTCGGCGACCTCTTTGATCATCATGGGACGGAGGTAATCAATCCCTCGATCCAGGAACTCGTTTTGGCGGCGAATTATCGCCTCACAAACCCTCACGATGGTCTGCTTCCGCTGTTCGATGTTCTTGATGAGTTGAATTGCGGAAGTGAATCGTTCCTTGACGTAATTGCGCACCTCGCGCGTCGTACTGTCCTCTCCCAACAAACGGCGGTAATGGTGGCTGAGCCGCAACTGGGGAAGGCCGTCTTCGTTCATGACCACCTGGTAGGTATCCCCCGCCTTCACAAACGCTACGTCCGGCTCGATCAGCCGCGCCTGGGCGTTGTTATAGCGTTGGCCGGGCCGCGGATCGAGCTTGCGAATCAACTCCACGCAACGTTCCACGGTCTTCACCGGCCGGTCCAGGGCGCGGGCGATGTCACGATACTGCTTGTTCTGAAGCTGCTTGAGGTAGCCGGAGACGATCTGTTGGGCCAGCGTATTCTCGGGAGCCAGTGTGTGCAGTTGGATCAACAGGCATTCACGCACGTCCCGGGCCGCCACGCCCACCGGATCGCATACCTGGATCAGACTCAGGGCTTCCTGGACGTCGGCCAATGAGTGCCCGCCGGTTTGCGCAACCTCCTCCAGCGGCGCGGTGACGTACCCATCCTCATTCAGGTTGCCAATGATGGAATGACCGGCTTCACGCACCGAATCCGAGCAGACGGAAAGACTCAATTGCCATTCCAGGTGAGCAGCCAGAGACGTTGGCTGAGAAAGGAAGTTCTCGAAGGAGGGCCGTTCCACCACCTCCGCTTCCGGAGATCGGTATCCGGGATCGAGGTAATCATCGAAGAATGAACCGAAATCAATCTCTTGGAATGAATCATGGTGGTCGTCGTTTCGGGCCACCACGTGATTGGTAGCCGGAGGAGTGTGTTCTGCGTTTTCCGTCTCAGTACGTTTGTCGACCTCGTCGATGCTCGGAACGTCCTCCGGAACCTCTTCCAGAACAGGGTTGGCAACCATCTCCCGGTTAATCATCTCCCGCAGCTCGAGTTTATTGAGCGCGAGAACACTGACCATTTGCACCAAACCGGGCGTCAGAATCTGCTTCTGTGCCACCTTCAGGTTCAGTCCGATTCTAGGAGCAGGCCCACCACCCATACGATTCTGTGATCCTTGTGATAGCGATCCCGCACCCGCGGGTCGCCCCTTGGCGGCGTTAGGCGGCCGCTACGCCAAACTGACCCACTACTTATCCAGCATTAGAGACTGGCGCGATCCGGTTACATTGTCAACCGGAAACTATCGCCCAGGTAAACTCTTCTCACCTCGGCATCCTGTCCCAGTTCTTCCGGCGACCCGGCACGGAATATCCGCCCATTGTTAATAATATAGGCCCGATCTGTCACCTGCAAGGTGTAGGGCACGTTGTGGTCGGTCACCAGAACTCCGATCCCTGTCCCTTTCAAACGCACAATGATCTTCTGTATGTCTTGGACCGTGAGCGGATCGATTCCCGAGAACGGTTCGTCGAGAAGCATGAAGGAGGGTGAAATCACCAAAGACCTTGCGATCTCCACGCGCCTTCGCTCCCCTCCTGACAGCATGTACCCTTCGCTCCGCCGCACCTGTTGCAACCCTAAATCCTCGATCAACTCTTCCAGCCGCTCACGACGCTGGTGCGCGGTTAGCGGCAAGGTTTCGAGAACCGCCATGATGTTCTCTTCCACAGTGAGCTTTCTGAATATGGAAGGCTCTTGCGGCAAGTAGCTGATCCCGTTTCTTGCACGGATGTACATGGGATAGCCCGTTATGTCCGCTCCGTCGAGCATCACCTGGCCGGAATCCGGGCTGGTAAGGCCGACGATGATGTAGAACGTCGTGGTCTTACCCGCTCCATTGGGCCCCAGCAGCCCGACTACCTCTCCCTGAGTAATCCTCAGGCTAATATTATCAACGACTTTGCGTCCCTTGTACGATTTCGTCAGCTCAACTGTAGAGAGAATCTGCATGGTCGCTCATGGCGCGACGCGGTGCTGCGATAAAGAGGGTGTCCCATCACCTCCCTCCACAAGAAGCCTATCATCGTGGACAAACAGTGTCAAACGACGGCCGGTTGTGAAGCCCTTCTTATCATCATGGATGCTGGGGGGCCCACCGGTGAGGACGATTTGCCCGGTGCTGGCGGAGTACTCGCCGCGCTCTGCCGTGGCTCGTCTACCCGGTTGGACAACTACGACGTGCCCATCAGCATTGGCACGGTCCACCTCTGAGTCTTGATTTGTCCCGATGCGGGAGAAATAAACATCCATCCTGTCGCCTTCCATCGTGGTCAGCCCCGTCTGGAGCTTCACGTGACCACGGTAGGTCGCTTTGCTACCCCCGTCGAAAGCCTCCAGGAAATCGGCACGTACAGTGAGCGGACGCGTTTCGCGACGGGCGGTTCCGGTGGAGGGCGGCGTTCCCACCCCATAGGAAGCGGGTTGGAGATGGGAGGTCAACACCTGGGCGCCGGAACTCATCCGCTTCCCCTTCCGGTAAACGTCCAGGCTGGTGGATTCCACGACATCCGCGCCGCGCCAGGCGCGCACGTGTCCCTCGTAATGTACGAATTGGCCGCGCCGTTGGGCCACCATGCGGTCCGCTAAGACGTTTGTGGGGTCAGGGGCTTGCCCGTTCGCCGCCTGGTCCCCACTTCCGAGGTGAATGCTCTGTACCTTGCCGATCCCCTCGGCAGTGTCAGTCGCAAGATCGACGCGAAGACGCTCGCACTTTGTCTGGCTCTCAGCATCCCACAGGCGGGAATGGCCAGTCAGGGTCACACCCTGCACGGCTGCCACGTAGACGGACTCCTCCGCACTGGCGTTGCGGTCAGCGTCACGGAAGGTGTAATTCCCTGACTGGATTACCTGCTTAAGGGCGTGTGTCGCCTCGTCAAATGTGGCCAATAGCTGATCCGCAGTGCTCTCTTGGGCGACACTGCCCGGCGGGGCGTCACGGGGCGGCAGAAAAACGATATCGGTCGGTTTTAGGCCACGCAGCGTTTCCAGGTCGCTGAGGGCGCTGAAAGTCATCAGGAACTGCCCGGCGGTTATGATGCGCTGCCCTGCCTTGGAATCCGATGGGTCGATTACGAGTCTGCCGCTGCCGACCGTCTGCGCATCCTCAAGGCTCTTGCCGTTCGGCCGAAAGCTGAACTTCAGTTCCGAGGCGGAGAGCGATCGCTTTTCTATGGTCGCCGGTTTCGCCGACTCTCCCTGGCCCAGGGTTGGCGAAGATTCGACCACAAGTTGCACGTTTTCCAAGGCATCCCCACTCTGCAGCTTTGCGGGAGTACCGACAAGATTCAGTTCAACTCGTTCCGCCCGCAAGTGACTAGTACTCCCTTTACCGCGAGATTGCCCGGCCACATTCCCTTCGGCCGTCAGATGGCGCAGGGCCCTCATCGCCGGGTCGAACTCGCCCTGCGCGCGATCCGCCGAAAGTTCCACCTGCCTCCCCGGCGACGATTCCGAGGCCTTGACGCTGCCTTCCATCTCGACTCGAGTGACACGATTCGCTTCGTCCAGAAACACCTTGCCACCGCCGGCGGAGACGTTCTGGTCGCCTTGCGTTACCCGAACAGGGCCCCAAAGGACTACTTGCCTGCCGGGCTTTTCATAGCGAAGATGGCTGGCGGTAAGCTCCATGGGAGGACTGGAGGCATGACCGTCGCGGGGAGGCAATTCCATGGCCACATCTTTTTCGAGATCCAACGAACCATCTTTCGTGGCGTAAACCATCCCCCGGGATGATCCGGATGCCGGCCCGACACGGAAGTGCACAATCTCGTCGGTGGTTACGAGCGACTTTTCGTGTTGATAAGAGACCTTGGAAGTATCCAAGTAGACTGTCCGGCTGCCTCTCGAGTTTGAAGCCTGGGCATTCTCAGCTTCGGAATTGAGCTCAATGTGTACAGGGCCGGAGCTGAACAGATCGCTATTCTGGCTGTTGTACTGGCATTGCTGCGTGCGCATGAGGTCGCGGCGCTTGCCCGTTTTGCCGAACAACTCCACCAACACGTCCTCCAGGACTGTTGCTCCTCCCTGTTTGAAGGACACCGTCCTCGCGGCATGAATGGTGTAGACGCGCCGAGTACCGTCCGAGTGGGTGACGGTATAGCCGGAGAGCTGTTGATGAATATCGAAGGGGACATTCTGCGGCAATACGGCCGGCTTTTCTTTGCGGCGTGTTGCAAGCCAGTAGGTCGCGGTCACCGCCAAGGCCGTGACGGTCATTGCACCGGCCACGAGCCAGGTCATCCAATCCCGGTGCCGGGTTGCGCGTTGTCCTGCGCCATTCATCCCCTGATTTCACTCAACACCAACTGTAGGGTTGTGGTGTCCTGAAACACATTCTGGTCCAACGTGAAAGCCAAGTCGAGCGTTTGCCCGGCAACCAGTGTCGCGCCCCGCTCCGCCATTCCCCACCCGATGGCGTCAAAAGACCTAGGCCCGCGGGCCACTCGTAGTTTTAGATGCCTCTCCTGGAGGATTCGAGGTCCCACCACGAGACGCAGATCGCGAGCCGCCAGGACCGGGGTGGGATTGGCGCAACCGAAGGGCGCCAGCGTCTGCAGCGCTTCGTAGAGAGTCCAATCGATTTCGTGCCCGCTCACCTCGGCATCGACGCGCAGGGTTGGCTCGAGATCCTCCAGCTTCAGAATCTCTCGTGCGTATTGCTCGAAACGCGCTTCCAGTTCCACGATCCGCTCCGCGGGCAATGCGAAACCCGCTGCCCTGGCATGGCCACCATAACGTAGAAACAGTTCCTGCATGGAGGCCAGTGCATCGAGGAGGTGAAAGGCTCGAATCGATCTCCCGGAGCCGACTCCTATCCCATCCTCTACGCTCACCACCAGCGCCGGTCGATGGTACCGCTCCACCACGCGCTGCGCCACAATCCCGATCACTCCCCGATGCCAACCCTCACCGGCGAGCACCAGGGAGTGGCGCTCCCTCTTCTCAGGGTGGCCATCCATCTCCTCCACGATCTCACGCAGAATCCCCTCTTCAATTCGCTGCCGGTCCCGGTTGAATCTATCCAGGCGCCCGGCGATCTCACGCGCCTTCTCCAGGTCCGAGCAAGTGAAGAGGTCAATCACGTCCCGTGCATCCTCCATGCGCCCTGCCGCGTTCAGGCGTGGCGCCAGACGGAATGCCAAGTTCCCGGCCGAAATGTCGCAGCGATGGAGCCCGCAAACCTCGAGCAGCGCCTGCAAACCGGCCTGCGAAGGTTGCCGGAAGGCCTCGAGCCCGAAGTGCGCAATGACCCGATTTTCACCGAGCAAGGGGACGACGTCAGCAATCGTCCCGATCGCGACGACTTTCAGGTAAGACCGGAGAAGCCGGCCGGAGAGCCTCTCGCCCAGTAGGGCTTGCACCAGCTTGAAAGCCACCCCTACGCCGGCCAGGACCTTTTCGGGATAGCCGGAGTCGGCCCGCTGTGGGTTCAGAATAGCACAGGCCGGAGGCAGATGGCGGTCCGGCAGGTGATGATCCGTTACAATGCAATCCAAGCCCAACTCACGCGCCCGATTCAGCGCTTCGTGTTCCCGGATGCCCGTGTCCACGCTGACCACTACTCGGATACCCTTGGCCGCCGCCTCCTCAATGATGGCCGCGCGCATCCCGTACCCATCGTTCAAGCGATGCGGGATGTATGCCTCAACCTCCCCACCGAGTCCCCGCAGTGCTGCCAACAGGATGATCACCGACATGGTTCCATCCACGTCGTAGTCGCCATAGACCAGGATCTTCTCTCTCTGCTCCAGCGCGCGGCGCAGGCGGTCTACGGCGGTCTTCATGTCGGCCAGTAAGAAGGGATTGTGAAGCTGATTGAGTGCAGGATGGAGGAATCGCTGCGCTGTTTCCGGATCAGTGACTCCCCGCAGGATCAGAAGCCGGGCGACGATACTCGGGATGTTCAGCTCGCGGCACAAGCGGGCGACCGCGTCTCCATCCACCTCACAGATTTGCCAACGCATAGCGGACAGCCATCGTGACAGAAGACGCCGAGGGTTGCAAGCGTACACTCGCTTTGCCCAATCCGTCGATGAGGCGCCGCGCCCGTACGGGGTGTAGGGCCGATTCGCAAACCGCCCCTACTAGCCGACAATATGTCGTTGTTCGGCCTCCGATCGCACGCCGGAGCTTTACTTCGTTTTGCGCAAGCTGCGCGGTTTTTGCTGCTTTTAGCGTCCGATTTGTGCCAATTTGCGCCCAAAACGCGCGCAATTTGCAGCATTCAAAAAAGCTATTTTCCTTTGTTTTCAAGTACTTCTTAGCTTCGTTCCCACTATTTTTCATTTTTTGGATTTCCCGGGTTCCCCTCGCGCCGGAACATTCCCGCCTTACCTCGCGCCGCGTCGCTCTCTGGCCCTCGCCTACGACAATATGTCCACATCATGACCACAATTATAGGCTATCACGCCGGTCGCGGCTTGTCAAGCGGAAAATGCAACGGGAAACGACAGGTTGGCGCAGATCCCAGTCGTTTGGCGTCTGCGCCAGCCGGCCGATGCGGATTCCGAACTAGCTTCCACCGAAGTGAGCACTTTTGAACAGCCACGCGGGCAGCGGGGATGCTTTAATCAGTTTGCATGCGACTTTTAGCCCAGAGTCCAGTTGTTACCGAAAGTGAGAGGCGCGGTCACACACTCGCCTGGAAGGAAGTCGTCGCCCGATACCAGCAGCCTTCCCTGTGGCGCAGCGTCTTTCAGATCATCAATTCAGTGGTTCCGTATGTGGTGCTCTGGGTCCTGATGTACCGCAGCCTGGCGGTGTCCTATTGGATCACCGCTCCACTGGCGATTCTGGCCGGCGGATTTTTGGGTCGCGTGTTCATCATTCATCACGACTGTGGCCACGGTTCGTTCTTCAAATCCCGGCGAGCCAACGACCTTGTGGGGTTCATCACGGGCGTGCTGACCTTCACGCCGTACGGTCACTGGCGCTGGACGCATGCCGTCCACCACGCCGGGTCCAGCGATCTGGACCGGCGCGACTTGGGCTCCGTGCGCACGTGGACGGTCCAGGAATACTTGGACGCTCCTCTGTGGAAGCGCCTCGCCTACCGCCTGATGCGGAACCCGTTCGTGCTCTTCGTGCTGACGCCAACTGTTTTGTTTTTGGTCCTGCATCGGTTTTCCGCTTCCCGTGCGGGCCGGCGAGATCGTCATTCGGTGTATTTGACGAACCTGGCGATTCTGGGAGTGGCCGTCCTGCTCAGCTTCTGGATGGGCCTCAAGGCCTACCTGGTGATTCAGCTTTCTGTGATGGTGGTGACCGGCACGTGGGGAGTCTGGCTGTTTTATGTGCAACACCAGTTCGAAGGAGTCTCCTGGCAGCGCCACGATGAATGGGATTACACCCGGGCGGCGCTCCAAGGCAGTTCGTTCTACAAATTGCCCCGGATTCTGCAGTGGTTCTCAGGCAACATCGGCTATCATCACGTCCATCATTTGAGTCCGCGCATCCCCAATTACTACCTCGAGAAGTGCCACAACGAGGAGCCGCTGTTTCGAAGCGTACCCCCTCTGACGCTGCTCGCGAGCTTGAAGTCGCTCACGTTCCGCCTGTGGGACGAGCCACACCAACGCTTGGTAGGCTTCGGCTACCTCAAAACGCTTCGCGGACCAAAGAGTTCGGACAGATTCCCGGATCAATCGTTGCGCCCAAGCGACACGGCCTGATCGGGGCAGGAAGCGTATGTACCCTGATTTGCGCGGGTGGCGCATACGTGCCGACGCCGGCTGTTTCTATTGACATGCGTTACGTGACGCGTTACAGTCAGCCATGATCCGGTCAATCCGCCACAAAGGACTGAGGCGCCTTTACGAAGACGACGACTCGCGGGGCGTCATTAGGGAACACGCAGAAAAGCTGCGTGACATTCTCGCGCGGCTGGATGCTGCCGGTACAACTGCGGATATGGACGTGCCGGGGTTCCGGCTGCATCCGCTCAAGGGAGAGTGCAAGGGTTTTTGGGCGGTGACGGTTCGCGCCAACTGGCGGGTGATCTTTCGCTTTGCCCAACGCGAAGTCATGGACGTTGATTATGTCGATTACCACTGAAAGGAGACTGAAACCATGCCGATGAAGAGTCCGCCCCACCCTGGCGGCTTTGTGTTGCGCCAGTGTATTGAACCTTTGGGTTTGACGATTACGGCTGCCGCCGCCGCGCTCGGAGTCACGCGCACTACCCTGTCGGAACTGGTGAACGGGAAGCGCGGTATTTCTCCCGAAATGGCCGTGAGGCTATCTAAGGTTTTCGGCGGCAGCGCCGCAAGCTGGCTCACGCAGCAGGCGCACTACGACCTGGCACAGGTTCACGCCGAACGCATCAAGCTCAGGCGGCTGGAATTGACCGTCGGATTGTCATCGTAGGAAGAGCCCACGGTCACAAGACCAGAGGAGAAACGGTCCGTGACGAGGCGCACTTCCGGCTTTGGAATCGGCGCTTTCACCCCTTCGATGTGTACAGCGAAGCATAGCGGCGGGAGAAACTGAACTATAACAACCCGGTGAAGCGCGGGCTGGTGAGTTCGCCCGGGGATTGGCCGTGGTCAAGCTGGAGATTTTACTTCCTGCAAGACGCATCCGTTCTGCGCATGGACCGGCTGGATTGAGCCGGACTAAGCAACGTGTCCCTTCGGGACTTCGCAGACCTCAAAAGGCGGAGGTCCGCGCCAGCCGGCGCATGGACCGGCTGGATTGAGGCGGAGTAAGAAGCGTGCCCCTTCGGGGCATCGCAGACCTCAAAGGACGGAGGTCTGCGCCAACCGGCGTTTCTCTCCTGGTCCGGCTTATAACTACCGGGCAGGCAGAGTTGTCCAATCAAACACTGTTAGGCCTTGTTGTCCCTGAGGAGGGAGCCACATGGACCTTTCGGCTAGACGACCTGTCATCATCTTACTCTGCTTAATCTGGTGCGTTGCAACCCGGGGAAGTCCCCACAACGTGGGCTACGCCTCGCCAGCCGACGAATGCTCTATCCAGGGGAGGATCATGAGGCAGTTCGGCCACGACCTCGTGCCGGTTGGGCCGTTGCGCGTTTATCTATTCACCCTGGAACAGAGCCGGCCTCTGCAGGCCCTTCAGCGCAAGGCGCGGGAGCGCCGCAGCCAACTGGGAGCGGTTGGACCAGAGATGGGCCAGATGATGGCGGCGTACCTGGGTTCCGCTGCGGAGCTCGTTCCGCGCCTGACGAGAACGGCAGTGGCAAGAACGCAGCAGAGGGGAAGCTATCGATTCGAGCACGTGCCGTCAGGCAAACAATACCAAGTCGTGGCCCTTGCATGGCGGGAAGATGGACTGATATTTATTCAGGCTGTCACGCCTCTGCTGAGGCCTGGAGAGGCGCTTCTCCTAGACCTGAACGATACAGACGACAACGATTGGACGAACGTGACTCCGGCACCGCGCTAAAGAAGGAAATAGTAAAGAAAATGCTGTCACCTACGCATTTCATAGGTGTCACTGACGAGGACCTCCGCCGGTAGGTTCAGGAGGGTTTGTCTTTGCGGGCTTCGGGCCTTGGCTCTCCGCCGCTTTGCGGATGTCCTCAACGTCCGCAAGGTCGCGGGCACGTCCTGACGCGAGTTTCGAGGCGATGACGTCTTCGGCGGATATGATATTCGCCTTCAATGCCGTGGCCGGGTCAACCACGGTTTCTGCACGCCTTTCCCATGCGGCGTCAAAATCAACGGGGCTGGCGCAGAGCGAAACTCTGCGGTCCGCTGAACCGCAACGCCTTAAGGCCGCAGGGCTAGAGCCTTGGACCAGCCCGTAGCGAACCAGTGTCGTGAAATGACCATCGAAAAACCGGTCAGATCACTTCACCATGCAACTTGTTCTTCCTCGTTGCCGTGGAGTCGCCAAAAAGCGATGGCGCTCGGGTTCACTCGAACCACCTTTCCGGACCTCCGCGTCTGCGTATGGAATTCAGCATGACGAAGGAAACGGCGGATGAAGCTCGCCGCCTCATGCTGGCCCACAGCCAGACAAACCAGGCCGTATCGGGAGTGGCGAAGGTGGGAACGGTAAAACCCCAGGTCGCGGGTAAAGAAGGTGGACTTCTCCAACCGATGCAAAAGCGGAATGATTTCGTCGTCTTTCATGCCCGGACGCCCAACTTCAAATCCGATCTGGCGCGCCGGGACACGCCAGCTTCGCAAAAGCTGCCGCTGATCCTCGGGTATGTTCTCGTCGAGAATGGTCATTACGTGACCGCGACGAGCTCTTCGGAATGGTCCATGAGGACCTCGCGCGCCAGGCGGACGGACTCCGCAATGGCCTCTCGGCTTACCGCGCCGCGCCAGTTTTCGATGATGGCCTCCCAGACCATACCGGTCGACACCTGATCGAGCACGTCGGCCACCAGAATCCGCGTGCCCCGAAAGGTCGGCTGACCGTGACACACGCGGGGATCAATGACGATGAAACGCCCGAGGGCCTTGGCCATGTCTTGCTATCCTCCCGGAACCTTCCGCCGCTCCCAAGGCTCCATTGCTGCCATTATATCGAAATCTGAGGAATAGCCGGAAGAATATCGAAGCCTTTCGGCTCGCGCCCAAAGCGAAAGAAACTGTTGCGGTCGGTGAAATCTTCCGTGTGCCTTCGGGACATCGCAGACCTCAAACGGCGGAGGTCTGCGCCAGCCGGCGTAGCACAGGCACTCTTGCCTGTGTCGTGCCCTGCACAGCCAAGAGTGGCTGTGCTACTTCACAGGTTCGTGTTGGCTTCGGTGTGCTCTTCGAGGAAGGGGTCAGGAGGCATGACGCCTTCGCCTGCCAAGGCGATGTTGTTGCGTGTGGTTCTCTTAACGAGGTACATGGCCTCGTCGGCGAGGCGCAGAATCTCCCGGTGAGTGCGGCCGTCGATAGGGAACGTCGCAATGCCGAAGCTGGCGGTGACCTTGATGCTCAGGTTTTCCGAATGGAAGAAGACTTTTGAATTCAGCAGGTCTTTGAGCCGCCGCACGACGGTCAGGGCATTCTCTTTCGAGGTCTGGGGCAGGATCACGACGAATTCGTCGCCCCCATATCGAAACGCGTAATCAATCAAGCGCAGGTTGCTTTTGAGGAGGTCGCCGATTCTCCACAGCAGCCTCGATCCCACGAGGTGGCCGTGCAGGTCGTTGACGTCTTTGAAGTGATCGAGATCGAAGAAGATTACAGAAAACTGATAGCCGTACCGGGTGGAACGATAAATTTCTGCATCCAGAACGAAATTGAGGTGCCGCGCGTTAAAGAGGGCCGTGCAGTCATCCATAATCGTGAGTTCATGCATGCGCTGCACGTACCGAGCGTTTTCGAGAGCGATCGCCGCATAGTCAGCAAGGCTCTTGAGAGTGGGGATGTGCTCTTGCGAAAAGCTCTGCTTACCGAAGCAGTTTGCCAGTTCGATAACACCCTGGACCGGTTCGCGGCCTTTAATGGGAACGCAAACCACCGAATGAGTATCCGGCTGCGGGAACTCGTCGCTCCGGGACCTGAATCGCGGGTCGGTCTGAGCGTCTTCCACCAGGACAGGTTCCCCGTGTTCAGCCACCCAGCCGGCGATGCCTTCTCCCAACTTAAGGCGAACGTCCTTAAGCTTCTCCGCGCCCTGTCCCATGGCGATTTCGAAATACAGTTCGCGAGCCTTCTCGTCCACCATCAAAAGTGACCAGGTGTCCGGTTGTAAGAGGTCACTGATCTTCTCCATAACCGTCTGGAGGATTTTTTGGAGGTCGAGGGTTGAAAAGAGGGCTTTCCCAACCTCATGGAAGAGGGAGAGGCGCTGGACTTGCTGCCGAAGTTCGATGACCTCTTCCTGTAGGTCCATACTTATCCCAGGGAAGTCCCGATAATGTCTCCCACCAATCTTAGCATATACATTTCCTGCCATAACCTCAATGGTACCCAAGTACGGTTGGGGGCGCCAAGGAGCAAGCAAAGCAAATCAATTGACACCCCTGAGGCAGGTAAATAAGATAAGCGTGGTGATACCTTGGTGACGCGTAGCGAAGAACCACAGTTAACGGGATTCGGCGATTACTTACGCCGGGAGCGCGAAATGCGCGGCGTGACTCTGGAGGAAATATCCGCCGCCACACGGATTAGCATTCGCTTTCTGGAAGCTATTGAAGGCGAGGAACTCTCAAAACTTCCGGGGGGAATCTTTACTCGCAGTTTCGTGCGGACCTACGCGCGATTTTTGGGCTTGGACGAAGAGCGCGTGCTGACGGATTGCCAGCTTGCCGGCAGGCAAAGGCCGGAAGTCGACATCCATCGCATTGCGGCGAACCGGGCGCACCAGAACGGCGCGGCTTTGCGGACGCGGGTGATCGGACTTGCAGTAGCCGCGGTGCTGCTGGCAGGCGGGTATGCCCTGTTCCGCCATTCGCGCCGCGTCCGGGAGCTGCGTGTCAGCGCACCCATCGTCGTTCCGCCGAGCACCCCTGCGGCTACAACGACCAATCCGGCCGCAAACCCTTCAACCGGCACAAACCCACCTGCTAATGTGCCGGCGGTCCAACCCCCTGCCTCCACCCCGCCTGAAAACAACCCGGCACAGACGGCCTCCACCGCTTCACCCGGCAGCGCAACTGCGCCTGCCACGCCACAGGGCGCTCCTTCCTCCCCTGGAGCAAAAGCAAAGCCGGCAGGTCAGAGCGCCGCCTCGCAGACTCCTCCCGCGGTTCCGAGCCTTTCCGACTTGGCCCTGCAAGTGACCGCGACGGAACGCTCCTGGGTAGCCGTGGATGCTGACGGCAAGACGGTTCTACAGAAGGTATTGAACCCCAACGAGGTCGAAAACCTGAAAGCTCACGACACCTTCGATGTCACGCTGGGAAATGCTTCGGGCATCGTGTTGACTCTGAATGGCGAAACTCTGAAACCCCTGGGGCGGCGAGGCGAGGTGAAGTCCGTTCATTTGACTCGCGAGGACGTGAAAAAAACCCAGCCCTGAGAGATAGTCTATTTCCGAGCGACTAGTCGAGACAATTCGGGCCGGCACTGTACCGGAAGTGGTGCGCCGCAAGGCGTGCCGAGGTGAACTGCCTGTTTCTTTGCAGGAAAAGATCGAAGTCCTGGTATTGCTTGCTTCCGAAGGCGAGGTCGAGGAACAGGTTACCGCCCTCCAGACCCTGCAATGCTGGCCCCCCGCGGAGCTTCAGCAAGTGCTCCGGGACCCTTCCACTCCGGTCACCGTCCTGGAGTTTGTTGCCGCCACCCTCGCGCCCCACCGCGAAGAGTTGGGAGAGGTTCTCCTTCAAAACCCCAACTTGACCGACCACGTTCGTGGCTGGCTGGAAGGCGCTCTCTCCCTCATCGACGAGGCCCGATCCGGCGACGTTTCCGAACCTCCCACTCCCACTCCCGCTCCCTTAGAAGATGCGGCTGGGGACTCAAGCCCTGAGCCGCAAAAGCAGAAGCCCACCACGGCGATTCAGAGAACCCAACGCATGTCGGTAGTGCAAAAGGTCAAGTCCGCTTTGACCGGTACTAAGGAAGAGCGAATGCTCCTGATCCGGGACAGCAACAAACTGGTGGCCCGCGCCGTGATGCAATCGCCCAAACTCACCGAGGACGAAGTCGAGAAATATGCCTCCATGAAAGATGTCTGCGAGGACGCCTTGCGGGTCATTACTCTGAACCGCAGATTCATGAAGCTCTACGTGATTGTGAAGGCGCTGGTCAACAATCCTCGAACCCCTATTGATGTAGGTTTACACTTGCTCCCTCGCGTCAACGAATTCGATCTGAAGAAGTTGGCATTCAACCACAACGTCGCCGATGTCATCCGTCACAGCGCCGAGAAGATCGTCCGGCGAAAAGAAGAACTCAGAAAGCCGAAATTCCAGAGCAGCAAATTCTAGAATTAGAGCGAGCGCTGATCGAAAGGCCGCGGAAAGAGTTCGGCGAGATGGTGTAATTCCTTCACGCCTGCGGCATTACCTAAGACGACCTCAAGATCACCGCAGAACTCCCAAAGCAGTTGCCGGCAGGCTCCGCAAGGCGCTGCCGGCCGTTCTCCCCCCGAGGCTACCGCAATTCGAGCGAAGCACCGCTCGCCTTCAGAGAGAGCCTTCCACAACGCTACCCGCTCTGCGCAAACTGTCAGCCCGTAGGTGGCGTTCTCGATGTTGCAACCCGTATAAACTCTGCCCTTCGCAGTGAGAAGCGCGGCGCCGACTTTGAACCGGGAGAAGGTTGCAACGGCGTTTTCTCTGGCCTGCATCGCGTGCTGGAGAAGTTCTTCCGACGTCATCGGTTATTCACCTTCTCATCCCGCGGCCAGTAGTGGCTCGCTTTGAAGCGGCACGGCCGTCTGAAGGTGTGAAAAAATCGACCAGCCGTGTCATTCCGAGCGAAGCGAGGAATCTGCAGTTGTTTGTTTTCAAGCAGCTAAATGCAGATGCTTCGCTTCGCTCAGCATGACAACGCGTTTTCTTCACACCTTCACTTGGCCGTGACCCTGCACGGGCAGAGCCTGTCCTGAGCGCAGCGAAGGAATGCCCGTGCCACAGGAAACTGAGCCACTACCGCAATTCCGGCAGGGATGCGCCGATAAGGCGCGCCAAATTCCGCCCTGCAGCCTGGCCGGTCATGATTACTTCTTGATGGCTCAGGGGTTTTCGGCTCAACCCGGCGGCGCGGTTGGTGATTGTGGCCACGGAGAGCACGCGCACTCCCATTTGCCGCATGGCGATAACCTCCGGCACGCTGGACATACCCACCGCACTGGCACCAAGCGCTCTCAAGACTCGGATCTCCGCCGGCGTCTCATAGCTGGGGCCCAACAGCGCTGCGTAGACGCCCTCGAAGCACTTCAGCCCCAGTCCACGGGCCACTTTGAGCACCTCCCGACGCAACCGCGAATCGTACGCCTCACTCATGTCCACAAATCTCTCTCCCCAGCGTGGGTCGTGAGAGCCTGCCAGCGGGTTAGCCCCTTGGAGGTTGAGATGGTCGGAAAAGACCATGAAACTTCCCGGCGTAGCGCGTGGCGCAATGCCGCCCGCGGCGCAGGTGGTGATGAGGCAGCGAATCCCAGCTAACGCCAATACTCGGACCGGGAAAACCACCTCGCCGGGCTCGTAACCTTCGTAGAGGTGAACGCGGCCAGCCAGTACCGCCACCGGCACGTCACGACAGACCCCGAGATGCAACCCGCCGCTGTGGCCTGCGACTGAGGGTTGTGGGAAACCCGGAATTGAAGACCACTTAAACCTTCGTGCCCCGCGCAGTTCCGGCAAAGCCCCGCCTAAGCCTGAGCCGAGCACGATTCCGACGCGTGGGACCGCAGGCCAGCGCGCGGCGAGGAATCTCACGGCTCGCAACGCTTCGGAATATCCTGGAGTCTTCTCAGGTGTCATATTAGTTGTAGGGGCAACCCTTGTGGTTGCCCGAGGGCGGTCACGAGGGCCGCCCCTAGGCTGCGAATCGATGCCGCGAATCGCCCCTACTCCACGACTCACGTCAAGAGGAGGCCTGCGATAGCAGCCGCGAGGTAGTTCGCCATCGTTCCTGCGAGGACGGCGCGAAAACCCAATCTCGCCAAGTCCTGCTTGCGCGACGGAGCCAGGGCGCCAATGCCTCCGATCTGGATGCCGATGGAGGAGAAGTTCGCAAAGCCGCACAACGCGTAGGTGGCGATGGTGAACGATCGCTCCGCGATGTGCCCTTTCAGCGGGCCGAGCATGGAGAACGCCACAAACTCGTTTAATACCAGTTTCGTTCCCAGCAGGTTGCCCACGACTCTGGCATCCCGCCAGGGCACGCCGATGACCCATGCCACGGGCGCCAGCAGCGACCCAAACAAACTCTGGAGACTGGTATGAGCGAGACCGAGGATGCCGTTGGCCAGATACACAAGAGCGATGAAAGCGATCAGCATGGCCGCCACGTTCAGGGCAAGATACAGCCCGTCCGTTACGCCGCGCGACGCGGCATCGAGGATGTTGGCAGATTTTTCTCCGGCTGCCATCTCAATCTTTCCCGCTGTCTTGGGAGTTCCCAGTTCAGGAACCAGCATCTTGGAAATCAGAATCGTCCCCGGCGCCGTCATGACCACCGCCGTCAACAAATGGCGGGCTTCCGCACCAAACAGCACATACGCCCCGAACACCGAGCCGGCTATGTGCGCCATGCCGGCGGTCATGATTGTCATGAGTTCGGAATCGGTCAGCTCATCGAGATAGGGCCGGATCACCAGCGGCGCCTCCGTCTGCCCCATCACGATGCTCGCCGCCACTTCCAGCGACTCCGCCCCGCTCGTTCCCATGAGTTTGAACATCAGTTTTCCCGCCAGGAAAACCAACATCGGAAGCACGCGGAGGTAATAGAGGATCGATGAGAGGGAGGCGATGAAGATGATCATGGGCAGGGCCTGGAAAGCAAACACAACTCCGAACGGCCCTGCCTTCTCACCCAGCGGGCCAAAGACAAAAGACGAGCCGGCAAACGAGTAATTCAGCAGCGTGACGAATCCACCCGAGACTTTTTCCAGCAGCCAGTACCCTGCATGCGTGCGAAGAACAAAAAGCGCCACCAGGATCTGCAGCCCCAGGCCCCAGGCCACAATCCGCCAGCTTATCGCGCTCCGCTTCTTCGATAGCAGGAATGCGACGAGCAGAATCGTCGCGATGCCCAGCAGAGGTACGAAATGCGTCAGCATAGTTTTCAGTATTCAGTCATCAGTAATCAGTGGGCTTTCAGCAATGAGCTACTATACCCGATAACAAAGACTCGGTGCCTGCCGATGAAGAACAAGCGTCTATTTCTTTGCTTCCGACCGCAGGCGCAGCAGGGTGATTTCCGGAGGACAACCGTAGCGCAACGGGACCAGGACTTTGCCGATACCTCGGCTCACGTAGATTTGGGTTCCATCCAGCCGATTCCAGCCTTCCACAAACCGCTCACCCAACTTTGACCTCCCATACACCGAGCCGACCATCGGAAGCCGGACCTGTCCTCCATGAGTGTGCCCCGAAAGCATCAAATCGATCCCGTGCGCCGCGGCCATGCGGATGCCCAGGGGGTTATGGCAGAGGAGAATCTTGGGGTCGCGGGCCGGAACCAGCCGCAGGGCAGCGCGAATGTCCGCCGCCTCCCACCAAAGATCATCCACGCCCACCACCCAAAGCTTGGCCGATCCGGATCTCAAAGCGCAGTGCGTATTGCGAAGCACGCGGATGCGCTGCGAACGAAGCGCCTGCGTGATCTCCTCCGCATCCACCCGAAAATCGTGGTTGCCCAGCACGGCAAACACCCCCAGCCGGGCGCGTAATTTCCCCAACGCTCTCGCGACCGGCCAGATATAAGTTGGGGAAAGGGTCACGTAATCGCCCGTCAACGCCACCACATCCGGCCGCAAATGATTGGCCAGTTGGACAGCTCGTTGGATCTCTTCCAGGGGAGTAAAAAGACTGTGATGCAGGTCTGTCAGTTGCGCGATCTTTAACCCATCGTGGGCGGGGCTAAGCCGGTGCAGCCAGATGTCGGTTTCGGTAATCTCCGGATCCGGCGAAAGAGGCGATGCGAGGGGAGGTGCATCGCGGCCGCTCAGCGATAACGTAATCAGTCCCCTTCGCCGGAGGAATCGCCGCGGTCGTGCGGGTCTCACCAAATGTACCTCTCGAAATCGTGAATGGGCGTAATTTAAACGCTGATGCTCTTCCTTTGCCCCCCAGTGTCATTCTGAGCGCAGCGAAGCATCTCCGCGGTTGCCCTTCGCAGGGGAGTCAGGAAACTGCAGAGATTCCCCGATTTCTGGGGTCCGATGGACCCCATCGGGGTCCGGAAATCGGACTTCGCTGCGCTCAGAATGACAGGCGAAAAGAGCCCGCGATCCTCAGAAGCGCCCGCCCGCGTCGCCGCGCCGCTCCAGGACCTCTTTGAACACGGCGACCATCTGATCGTGAATTAGGCCGTTCGAGACGAAGATATCGTCTCCAAGTAGTTCGAACGGTTTGCCGGTAATGCCGCTCACGCGGCCGCCGGCTTCCGTAACGAGCAAGGTGCCCGCCGCCTTGTCCCAGGGATTGAGCTTCAACTCCCAAAAGCCGTCGAATCGGCCGGCCGCGACACAGCAGAGGTCCAAAGCGGCGGAGCCGGCGCGCCGAATGCCGTGAGTGAGCTGTGTAAACCGAAAATAGAACTCGACATTTAAATCGTGATTCGAAGCGAAAGGCGGGAAACCGGTTGCCACCAGGCAATCTGACAAGTTGGCGTTCTTTGACACCGAGAGGCGCTCCCCATTGAGGAAAGCCCCTGCCCCCCGTTCCACCGTGAACAGCTCGTCGCGAGTGGGATCATAAACTACCCCTGCCACCACTTCGCCGCGATAAGCGAGCCCCAATGTGACGCAGAATATGGGAAACCCGTGCGCAAAATTGGTTGTCCCATCGAGCGGATCGACGTACCAGCAATAATCCGAGCCCGTCCTTTGCCCTCCTCCTTCTTCCGCCACGATCGCGTACTCCGGAAAGTGGCTTTTCAGCCGTTCCACGATTAAGGTTTCCGATTTCCGGTCCGCCTCGGTCACCAAGTCCGAGCGCCGCTTGTAACTGATCTCGAGAGGCTGGCGAAAATGTTCCAGAAGCAGGTCACCTGCCTCGCGGGCGATATCGATTGCGACTTTCAGGGTATTCTCCATAGCGTTTCCGGGAGCCTTATGTGGGGTTGTTATTTGGGCTCAGCACGCTTCCATGGCCCTCGCCTTCCGCCCAGACCGAGCCGTCCTCAAAATATTCCTTCTTCCAGATCGGAACGATTTGCTTTAGCCGGTCGATGGCAAATTGACAGGCGCCAAAGGCGGCGCGCCGGTGGGCAGAAGTTACAATAATCGCCACACTGGTCTCGCCGATTTCCAACCGCCCCAGCCTGTGTATCATTCCGAGGTGGTCGATTTCGAATTTTCCTCTCGCCTCTAGCCCGATTTCCTGCATCTTGCGGATGGCCATCGGCTCGTACGCTTCGTACTCGAGGTAGAGCGTTCGTCGCCCGTTGGAATTGTTCCGCACGACACCTTCGAACACTATGACAGCGCCATCTTCGGCAGCCTTTTGTTGATGTACTAGCTCCGCGGTGGGGATAGGAGAGCGGGTCAGCAAATAATAGTCCTCGTTCGAGCCACCGCTGACCGGGGGAAGAAACGCCACTTCATCTCCATCTTGTAGGACTCGGGCCCGGTTCGCAATGTCCTGATTCACGGCGAGCAAAACCGCTTGCGAGAGGTCGTTTAAGCGTGGAAAACGCGCCGCGTACCGCTCCCAAAGGTCATCCAGGTTGGCCCCGTCCGGAATCTCCGCCTCCTCTTGTTGAACCCCCGCCAGGTCATGCGTCAGCCCAAAGAAGAGCACCTTGATCTTCATCGTAACCAGTATACACGGCGGGAGCATTCACGGGATGGCAAATCGGGGTAGGTATTACGCCCACAAGCTTGAGGTTCCTGCCAACTCGCGGTTTTGGGAGCAACGCATCGACTGTCCAACCTTCCTGCTACCGTCGCCGCTCTAGAGCAGCCAATTGCCTGCGTACGCGACGAGCGTCGGCAAAACAGGTCAATCGGCCATAGGCATCCAAGAACACCATGATGAGGTTCCTGCCATCCACCTGCGCGTCCATTACGAGGCATCTGCCGGATTCATTGATGAAGCCCGTTTTTTGAAGCTCGATATCCCAATCCTGACGGCCGACTAACCGGTCCGTGTTGCCGTATTGCAGCTTCATTCTGCCCAGTTTGCCTACGTAAACATCGAATTGAGTGTCCGTGGAGAATTGCCGTATCAACGGATATTGGCAGGCGGCTTTCACGAGTCTTACCAGGTCCCGGGCCGTCGAAACATTCTCAGGAGAGAGCCCATTCGGACTCACAAAGTGGCTGTTGTCCATACCCAGTTCCTGCGCTTTGCGGTTCATCGCGGCAATGAAAGCCGGCCGCCCTCCTGGGTAGTAGCGGCTCAGACACGCCGCGGCCCGATTCTCCGACGACATCAAAGCAAGGTGTAGCATGGCTTCGCGCGACAAGGTGGTGCCAAGGCTTAAGTAAGACCGCGTGCCTTTCAAATCGTCGATGTCCGCCTCGCTGACTGTTACCAGATCGGTTAGCGGGAGCTTCGCATCGAGCATGACGATTGCCGTCATCAATTTAGTAATCGAGGCAATCGGAGTGACTCGGCTCGCATTCTTCTCATAGAGCAGCGTGGACGTCTCGGCATCGGCGATCGCAGCAATGTTGGAGTGCACGTCCGGATGGAAGGCAGTCTTCTGAGAACCGGCGTCCGCCTTTGAAGATGCGGGCTTAGACGTTGGGTCCGCCCCATCGGGCGGCCAAGCCGCATTCCAGATTCCGGATTCCAGATTCAAGAGCACGAACGCAACGGCCATCCCCGCAATCAGTCGAAAGAGTTGCCGAGAGGTCCAATGACCTCGATATCGTGAAAGGAAATTCATCCTGCCTGGTCCTTATGCTGGGAGAGAGATTAAGTGTCCAACGCCCATCACCCCACTGCCGACCCACCCATCAGCCGACCTGCCAACTGCGGACCTGCCAACTGCCGACCTGCCCATCTGCCGACCTGCCGACTGCCTACTGCCCCTCTTCCCCCCGCTCGCGTTCGGCCAAGTACACGCCCAGAAGGATTAGCGTGCCGCTGACGATCACGCGCCGCGTCATACTTTCGCCGAGCAGCCACGCCCCCAGCAGCGCCGCCACCACTGGCTGAAGGTAGTTGAACGCCGCCACGCGCGAAGCGGCAAGCTCCGTCAGGGCGAAGGCGTAGAAGAGGTAGGCCACGACTGTACCTAAGGTGATCATAAACGCCAGGCCGCCCCAGGCGCCCAGGGTTACCTTGGCCCAGCGGATATGCATCACCGATCGAGCCGCAAATGGAATCATCAGCAAGCAACCCAAGGCAAAGGTCACGGTGTTCAGGGTAAGAGTATCGTACTGATTCGCGATTTCCTTGACCTGAATTGTATAGTAAGCGAAGGACGCGCTGCCGGCCAGCACGATCAGGTCCCCTTGCCAGTGCGCTGTACTCCCCGGTTCCTGCCCCCCAAGAGTAAGCATCGCAACTCCCACGATGGAAATCAGCATGCCGAGCAGCTTGGGAAGGGTCAACGGCTCGAGCCTCATTAAGCATGCGAGCGCCAGCGTCATCACCGGGCCGATCGCTACGATGAGGCCGGTGTGCGCCACTGAAGTCCTGGCCAAGCCATTAATAAAACATATCTGGTTTAGAGTTAGACCGTTGAATGCAACACCCAGGAGAACAAGCCATTGACGGCCGCCCAAGTGCCACTCAGGCCAGCCGCGCCACGCCAAAAACAAAACAGCAAAAAGGATGGCGGCGCCCGCCAAGCGCAATTGCGGCAACCCCATGGCGCCAAAACCGTTCACAGCCTCTTTTCCGGCCACAATGTTCGAAGCCCAAAACACCGTCCCCAAGAACATCAGAACGTGCATCAGGGCATGGCTGTGGCGATGATGTTGGACTGACCCGTGCGACACGTGCCTCCGCGCGTGCTAGGGTGGCGTCCCGCCTCGGTAGAGGCAACCCTTGTGGTTGCAACTAGGGTGGCAAGAACGGCCACCCCTACAATGGCGGCGAGCGCCACGCTAGCTAAACTGCTCCTTCCGTGTGGTTACTTTTTCGATTCGATCGAGGTCGGGCTCATAACCCAGCCCGGGGGTCTGGGGCACCCGGATAGTTCCGTGAGGGCTGACGGTCACTTCCGGGGAGATAATGTCCTCCGTCCAGTACCGCCGGCTGGCTGAAACGTCACCCGGAAGAGTAAAACCAGGGAGCGAGGACATGGCGACATTGTGGGCGCGCCCGATGCCGGACTCGAGCATCCCCCCGCACCAAACCGGAATGTTCCTTGTCCGGCAAACTTCGTGAAGCCGTCGGGCCGAGGTAAAGCCCCCCACGCGGCCCAGTTTCATGTTAATGATTTTGCACGCTCCTAAATCAATGGCCTTGCGCGCGTCGTCGGCGCTGTGAATCGACTCATCGAGGCAAATCGGCGTGGAGATTTCCCTTTGCAGCTTGGCGTGATCGATAATGTCGTCCCAACCGAGCGGCTGCTCGATCATCATGAGATAGAATCGGTCGAATTGCTTCAAATGCTCCAGGTCGGCTAACGTGTAAGCTGAATTCGCGTCCGCCATCAGGGAGATACGAGGGAATTCGGTGCGGATGCGCTCCAGGACATTGACATCCCAACCCGGCTTGACCTTCACCTTGATCCGCTGATAGCCGGCTGAGACTTCTCGAGCGATCTTTTCCAGCAGTACCTCGACATTACTTTGAATGCCGATGGATACACCGCACGGAATCTCCTCGAGCGTCCCGCCCACGGCTTTCGCCAAGGGAATGCCTTTCTGTTGCGCCTCGATCACCCAGAGCGCGTTCTCGAGGGCCGCCTTGGCCATGTTGTGACCGCGGATGGGGCGGAACCGCGCCGCCAGTTCCGCAGGCGATGCCCAATCATGTTCCAGAGCCCAGGGAATGAGGAACTCTCGCAACACATGCCAAGCTGTTTCGAAAGTCTCGTGGCTGTACAGCGGCGCTTCACCCGCCGTCACTTCGCCCCATCCCGTAAGGCCCTCCGCATCCACGCGCACCAGCACGATCCTGCGCAGGGTTGTCTTGCCAAAACTCGTCTCAAATGAATGGACGAGCGGCATCTGAATTTCCCGAAGTTCCACGCGATTAATCGTCATAAGGGTCCAATAGGTAACGGGCTGACCTCACGTCGTATTCGAACCCCGTGATGGCCAGCTTCTGAGCGAAAAACTCTTGCAGTTGCTTGCGAACCGCCAACTGGCGCCGACGCGCCTCCCCTGGGTTTGACTGCCTTAAACCATCGATATCGGCTGGAATCTCGAGCGTCGCCACCGGCTGCGCTTTGCCGGGGCGCGGCGGCTTTCCCGCCATCGCCCGTCTAACGCGCCCCGAGATCAGATGCCATTCCGCGATCAACCGGTCGCTGGGCAGTCTACGTTGAAAACGGCTCTCGACCTCACCGTAATAATCCGGCTGGCAGCAGCGCGCGATGGCGCCCAGACGGACAATGTTAAGAAAGGCATTCTTAGCTCGCAGGGGATCGAACGTCCACTCGATAAGCCCGATTCCCGCTCGCAGCGCCTCGCGCCTTTGCGCCATCTTGAGCGCTCTACCCAATCCCCGGTTTTCGTGTGCGCGCAAGACGCCAAGGGAAAGCGAATGATAATAGCGGTCGGCTCCGTGCCAGGCGGGCAAGGAAGCGACAAAGCCCACCAGCCCGCCGCGCAGTGCGAAAGCTCCCAGCACCTGCCCCCCTATCTTTCGCAGGGTTACGAACAGCCTGAGGGGATAAACTTCGTGTTCCGCATACCCCCAAATTTGCTGCTGAATCTTGACGAGGGCAGCAAGCTCTTGCAGCGTTTCGCAAGCCCGGATGGTGTATTTCACTCTTTCGACTTCAGCTCGTTCCAAAGCGATTCCATCTCCTCCAGAGAACAACCCTGCAGCTTTTTCCCCTGCGCCACGACTTCCCTTTCGAGCGCCTGGAACCGGCGCATGAATTTTTGATTCGCTTTCCGAAGGCAAGTTTCCGGGTCAGACCGCACGAATCTCGCCAAGTTTGCTACGGAGAAAAGCAGGTCGCCGACCTCCTCCTCGAGCCGGGCTCGCAGCGCAAGCGTCGCGTCGGCTTCGGTCGGAGCTCTCAATTCGTGTCGTATCTCTCGAATCTCCTCCTCGACCTTCTCGAGCACGTCCTCGGCCGTCTTCCAATCAAAACCGACCTCCGCGGCTCGCAGTCCCAGTTCGTAAGCGACGAGGGTCGCGGGCATGGACCCAGCGATTCCGTCCAAGATGGATTTTTCGGCGTTCTTCTCCTGAGCCGTCGCGGCGCGCTCCTGCTCTTTTACCTTCAGCCAGCTCTTCAGGGCTTCGCCGGCATCGCGGGCGCGCACTTCGCCGAAAACGTGCGGATGCCGCCTGATGAGTTTTGCATGCACGGCCTCGATAACGCCGTCGATGTTGAAGCGCCCCTCCTCTTCCGCCAAACGGGAGTAGAACACCACCTGGAAGAGCAGGTCGCCCAATTCATCTTCAAGGCCCTTGAAATCGCGCTCGTTCACCGCGTCGATGACTTCATAAGCCTCTTCGATCATTAAACCCTTGAGGGTGTCGTAGTCCTGCGCCCGGTCCCAGGGGCAGCCTTCTGGCCCTCGCAAGTGCGCCATCAGTTCCACAAGCTTGGAAAGTTTCTCGCCGGCCAGAGTTACTCCTGTCCGAGGCAGTCGCAGTACTGCACCCCGCCATCGCTAAGTCTAGTTAATCTATCAAGGGAAGCGGACTTACTGCAACTGGGCAGGTAGGCAGATGGGCAGTTCGGCAGGTGGGCAGATAGGCAGATGGGCAGGTACGCAGACAGTACATCCTTCACTAGGCGATACGCGGACCTGTACGTTTGCTGCGCTGCTCCTCCCCGATCTGCCCACCTGCCCATCTGCCGATTTGCCTTCTGCCTTTACTTCGACTCGTCCACTACCTCGATGGCATTGACGCAGGCGTAATTCTTGACCGGAACGAAGGTGAGGAACAGCTTCCCCGCTGGGCTGGCCGGCAAGGCGTGAAAGGTCTTCTGCACAGCGCGGTCGGCGCCTCCGGCTTCCTTGAAAATATCGAAGTTGCGAAGCAGTGTGACGCCGTTGCAGTAAAGGTCAAACAGCCGGCTACCGGCGCCGCCCCCGCCGGAGTTCTGCGGTCCAAAGTACGTTTCGGCAAAGTGCAGCGTCAAGCCGTACTGCCGCCCCGTCGCGACGGGGATGGCGTAGCTGAAATGCCCGTAGCGCTCTCCGTAGTAAAGGCGAGGGTCCGGCGTCTGTTCCATTGGCCGGTTGTGAAGGGCCAGGCGGCCTTGGCTCGCGTAAAGATCGGGAGTCCATCCTTGGCCGCTGTGGTCCGTGTAAGAGTTAGTCTGCGCAACGATGCGGACCGGCCGCATTTTCCCAGGTATTCCCGGTACGATTTCGATGGCGTTCAGAATAGCCGTATCTTGCGGGGGCGTGGGACCTACGAACTTGGAAAATTGCAAATGGAGTTTGTCGTCGGCGGCCGGGATCACGTCAACGAAAACACGCTTGTCCGCCGTGTTATTGGCGCCCGCATCCGCTATTGGGTCGAATTCGGTCAGGAGCGGCTTGCCGTTTAATGCCACATTGAAAGTGCGGCTGCCCTCACCGCCTCCCGCCAAAGTGTTTGAGCCGTAAATAGTTTCCGCGAAGTACAGCCCGAGTTCATACAGGCCCGGCTTGAGAGGGATGTCGTAGCTGAATTCTCCCTCGCGCCAGTTCTGGTACATCGTGGCATCCGAGGTGCGATCGATAAACTGGGGAGGCGAGTTCCGTGTGAGCCCCCCAGTGTAATAACGGTCCGGGCCCCAAACCTGCCCGCTATGGTCCGTATAGTTGTTTTTCGAATATCCCGCCAGTATTCGGACTTGCGACCGTGCGTCGGTGCCGGCCACCGCCTCTCGGCTTTCAAAAGGAGCAGCCGGCAGAAGTTCCGCATTGAGCGGCCTCGAAGGAGTGAAACCACTTGCGTCGTCACCCCCGCGAAAGCGGGGGTCCATTGTTAGTCTCGAACACAATGGATTCCCGCTTTCGCGGGAATGACGTGATTTTCGAGACAGCGCCGCGAGGAATGAAGCGGTAATACGAGGATTGAGTTTTCCTACGAGTGTGATGCGGGAGGAATCCTGACGGATGAGTAGCTCGCGCCGCCAATTTCTAAAGACCCTCGGACTCGCCGGATTCGCGGGTTACGGACTTTCAGCAAGAATCCTCGCACCATCAGGCTCACTAGTCCTCCAGGCGCCGAATGGTCTTCCCGCTTTCGAGGTGATCCCAGGTTCTGCCAGCGGGATTACCTTCGAGCGGACCAGCGCTCGCTCTCCACAATTCTACCTGCCGGAAACCCTGGGGGACGGCGGCGGTTTCATCGATTACGATAACGACGGCTGGATGGACATCTTCCTGACCGATGTCGATGAGGAGATGTTCTCCCTCTATCACGTTTTGAACGCGCATGGCCTGGCGACCTTGAGCGCCAATCAAAGCGCTGTTGACGGCTTGCGCTCTGCTGGACAAACAAGCCGAGATCAGGGAGCCAAAGTGGGCAATGAACCGGTGTCGGCAGGCGAGGCACGTCTGATGGATTCGATTGTGCAGAGTACGCGTTCAAATTACCAATTGACGCTCGCTCATCTCGCCGAATCCACGGGTGGCATCCTCATTGCCAACACGAACGATCTGCGCGCCCCGATCCGCAGACTGGCGGAAGACATCCAGAGTTATTACCCGGAATTTCCATTTTCGGCTCCGATTCAGGGCCAATGTATACCCGTCCCTGCCCCGCGTCAATCCTCACTTGGCTCGTTCGGCATGGCAGGCTCCCCCATGCTGTGTATGGAGTACCTTTGCCACCTTCCAGCGCCCCGGGCGCTCGAAAACTGCCGTCGGGAGCTGACCTCTTGAGACACCTCAAGCCTCCCCCGCCTCTTTCCATCCCCTGTGGCTCCCCAGCGCGTCCCCGGCTATCCCACCGGCAGTGTCAGCACCTCGATGCGCCGCACCATGGCCACGAAAAGCCGCCGCGTGAGGCGACCCTCCGCCAGCAAGAGCCAGTAATAGCGCGCGTGCTTCACCAGCCGTCCGCCCGTCTTCACCAGTCGCTGCTGCAGACTCGTCAGCGACCAGTTGCCCACGCGCAGCGGCAGCGCTAGCCGCCGCCACAGGTTACCAAGCTTGTAGGCGATCACGCTCAGCCACAACCGCAACTCGTTGGACCGAAACCGGTGGCAGCTTAGCCGCGTCATCTTCACCGCCTGCTTCCCCTCCTTGATCCACTGCTCGGCGGTGCCTCGCTTGTTGTAAACGTTAATTCACTGAATGCGACTTCCGCCTTCACTAATCAATTTTCGTTTCTGCTTTCGTGATTCAATTGCCTGGAGGGGGCAGGGCGAGCGTTTTCTTCATAGCTTGTCCTTCGACAATTTCATAGATCGCGTCTCCCGCAACGTTGCGGAACTCCTGCTCTAGTCCGCTGGGCCATTGGACTTTGACTTTGCTCATCACGGCGTCGCCGCCCAAGCCGAAATGGAGGCGCGTGTCATTGGTTGAGTTGTAGCTTCCTCCTCCACGGACTTCGTCAATCTGAGTCATTCCGGATGTGTAGACCGTGACGCGCGCGCCGACCGCGCCACGGTTGCTCTTGGTGCCGATGAGACGAAACAAAACGCGATGGTTGGCGTTGCGCGTTTCGTTGAGAAACAAAGAAGGAGGCGCGGCGGCATTGAAGACCACGACGTCGAGATTGCCATCGTTGTTGACGTCGCCAAAGGCGGTGCCACGCCGCGACTTGAGTGGGCCATCGTCGAGTCCGGCGCGATCCGCAATCTCCTCGAACGTCCTGTTTCCCAGGTTGCGGAACAACTGAATCGGCTCGCCATACTTGACTTCGTTTGCGAGCGCATCCATCAAGGATGAAAAGTTGCCGTTGGCTATGAGGATATCAGGCCAGCCATCGTTGTCGAAATCACCAAAGCCAACCCCCCACTTTATGGGAGCGTAGGTGAGAGAGCCAATTCTGGCTTCGGTGGCGATATCCGTGAAACCTTGCGCCTCATTTCGATACAGGCTCGCGGGCTGTTGCCCGTAGCGGGTGACAACCATGCCGAGCTTGCCGTCGTGAGCGAAGTCGCCGAAATCCGCGGCCATGTTGCCGAAGTTCTCCCCGTTGGGTCCGAGACCGGTGCCCGAGACAAGTCCGACTTCCTCAAATGTGCCATCGCGCTTGTTGTGATAGAGGAAATTCTGGCCGTCGTCGTTGGTGACGAAGAGGTCCGGCCAGCCATCATTGTCGTAATCGCCCCAAACTACCCCCATGCCATGCATCTTATGGGGATCGTTGACGCCGGCTTTTTGCGAAACATCTTCGAAGGTGCCGTCGCCACGATTGCGGAACAGATAGTCGGATTCACCTGGCATCTCGCTGGGCATCTCGAGGATGACAGACCGGTAGCCGGTAGCGGTGGGGTCCGGCGGCGGCAAGTGGTGGAGGTCGGTATCGACGTAGCGGGCTACGAACAGGTCGAGATATCCATCACGATCGTAGTCAGCCCAAGCCGCACCGGTGCTGAACCCATCCACCTTGAGGCCTGCCTTTTCGGTTACGTCCTCGAATTTGCAGCCGCCGAGATTGTGATACAGCACGTTGTGGCCGTAGCCGGTGACATACAGGTCCGGCAAGCCATCGTTATCGAAGTCTCCCACAGCGATGCCATTTCCCCAACCGCGCGTGGTGAGGCCGGAAGACTGGGTCACATCGGTGAAGTGGATCTTTGTGGAATCCGAATCCTGATGGTAGAGAGTAATCATGGGGTCGCCGCCGCGAAGATACTGCTCGATGCTGGAGTCGTTCACGACGGCGATGTCGAGCTTGCCGTCATTATCGCAATCGAAGAGGGCGACGCCGCCTCCGCCCATGGTTTCGACTAGATAACGGCGCTGGGAAGACGAGTGTGGGATGGTGGTGAGTCCTGCCTGCCCAGCAATGTCGCGAAAGCGCATGGGAGCTTTGAAGGAGGTGACTGAGGTTGTTTGATTTGTAGTGTGCTCAGTGCGCGATGGAGGCAGTCTAGGGGATGGAAGTTGACCGAGACACAGGGAAGCTGCCAGAGTGCCCGTGACGACAATCCAGTGTTTTGCGGACCGCAGCGCTGGCATAAGGCGATTCATTTTATTCGAATGCCTCCGGCTCCTCAAGCTCGGAACCGGCGCGCGCCGAAACACCCTGCGCGACAACCCTGCGCGAACACCTGTCGCACCGGGCCAAGTTCGAGTTACAATCCGCCGCTGGAATTATTCCGAAGGGAGGAACATGAGCTTTACCAAGTTTATCCGGAATTAACTTTTTGGCTCTCGCCAGTGGAAAGTATACCTTCACTTGCGTCCAACGGAGCTCAATTTTTTCTTCAATCGGTATCATCGGCTCCGAACTGCCCATCCAGAAGTCCTGCAAACCCGCTCTCGCCGCTTCTGGAACCGGATTTTTCAGACACCGCGCCCTTCGCTGTCTTTCCTGGGATCAATTTCTTGGGTGCCTCGCCACAACCGGCAGCTCTATCCTGTGGGGATCGTGAGAGCCGCCATCCGTTGCACCATTGCTCCAAACAGTCGCCGGGTTAGATGGCTCTCTGCCAAAAGCAGCCAATAGTAGCAGGCATGTTTCAACAGCCGACCGCCCGTCTTCACCAACCGCTGCTGCAAGCTGGTCAGCGACCAGTTGCCAATCCTCCGTGGCAGTACCAGCCGCCGCCACAGGTTGCCCAGGTTGTAGGCGATCACGCTCAGCCACAACCGCACTTGGTTCGACCGGAAGTGATGGCAGCTCAGCCGCGTCATCTTCACCGCCTGCTTGCCTTCTTTGATCCACTGCTCCGCCGTTCCCCGCCTGTTGTAGAACCGCACTACCGCCCGGCTGTCAGCCTCCAGGTTGGCCACAATGAATCCGACCCGAGGGAATAACTCCCCAGAGTGGAACTCCACCTTCGCCACCACCCGCCGCGCCGTCTTCCAACTCGTCGCTTGGTACAGGAAGCTCTTGTACCGTACCAGTGGCTTCTGACTCGGCCGCCCGACCGGGCGAGTCAACAACTCCTTGGTGTCCCGCTCCAGGCTGTCGTTGGACGGGATGCGGATCGCATACTTCACGCCGCGCTCTTCCAGCGCCTCGTAAATCTCCGGCTTGGCGAAGGCCGCGTCGGCACGAAACACCACCTCTTTGCCCAGCTTCTGTTGCCGCTCGATCTCGGGCAGCAGTAGTTCTTGCCAGTCGTCGGCACTGTGGACGTTGCCCGGCCGCAGCTTGGCCGCCAGACAGTCGCCCTCACGGTTGAACAGCAGCAGCGGGTGATAACAGGTCGATTCGAAGTGGCCGTTGTAGGCGCTGTTCTCCTGCTGGCCATGCACCGGAATCTCGGTGCTGTCCATGTCCAGCACGACCCGCTGCGGGGAATCCAGAGCTTCAGCCTTACCGATAAGTTCGCGGTTGATGCGGGCCAAGCCTTCGAAATTCTCTTCCTCGGCCAGCATCTTGGTCTCAAAGGTCTGCAAGCGAGAGGTCAGTGCCGCGCCACGATCCCAAGTCTTCTCCGAACCGATCAGCCGGAACGTTGGATCTTGCGCTAGCCGTTCGGCGTCGTTGACATCCTCATAGCCCGCGATGCGGCTGTAGACGGACTGGCGGAACAGATCGGCGAACGGAAGTTGGGTGTTCTTCCCGCGCCGCGAATCACCCAGGTGCTGGGTGATCAGTTCGCCGAAGCCCAGCCGTTCATCCAACTCGCGCACCAGAATGAGGCCCCCGTCCGACGTGACGCGCGATCCCTGGAAATCGATCTTCAGCGAAGTGTTGAACGAGAGTTGGAATGGTTGATTTTGTTTCTCACCCATTGGGTGTTGACCTCCGGAGCGCCTTCATCACGTTCAAACCTCTATGGATATTGATGATGAAGCCCATCCGAAGATCCGCAAGTCAAGGTCAAAATGGAAATGTGGGATTACGAGATTTCGTACGCGCCGGAGATTAAGAAGTGCGATGGGTCATTTCACAAAGTCGTCCTCAAAGTGGCGTCCGGTGACTGGCGCGTGCAATCCAGGTCCGGTTACAATGCGTTTCCAACTTCCCTGAACTCTTCCGGAACCACTCCAGTACCTTACGAGATACCGCTGTTAGCTGCGTTGAATTCTCCTGAGTTGCCCAAGGCGTTCGAATATGGGGCAGCCGGTCTGTACTTTCGCGGGCTGAGGAATCAGTCTGAGTGCGAAGTGGTGGTGGACGTACCCCTCTCGAATGTGACCTTCAAAAAGGCTGGCGCGGGCGATCAGCACAAAGGCAGCCTCTCCTACCTTGTTGTCGTGAAGGATGCCCAGGGCCAGGTGGTAAAGAAACTCGAAAACGAAGTCCCCATCAATGCCACCTCCGAGAGGCTGGAGACCCTCAAAGCAAACCACTTCATCTATACCGAGACCTTCGATTTGCCGCCCGGGCGCTACGCCCTCGAAACCGCTGTGCGGGATGGGGAAGGCGACCGGATCAGCGCCAGCAAAGGCACCGTGATCATGGCGCCTTCCTCTGGACTCGCCATCAGCGGCGTCAGCGGCGTCCGGTCCACTAAGGAGCGTGGGGCATCGACTGCGGACGATGACCCTTTCTTGTTGGGAGCCAAGGTCATTTCCCCAACCCTCAATCCGGTAGTCAGCAAGACGAACCGCACTCTGCCTTTTTATTTTGTCATTCATACGGACAAGAATGTTGCGGCTCCCCAGTTGATAATGGAATTCAGCAGGAATGGCAAGGTTCTTGGAGAGGGCCTGCCTCCGCTCGGCTCCCCGGATAAAGACGGGAAAATTCAGTACGTGGCCATGACCCCGCTCGAGCGGTTTGAGCCGGGTAACTTCACCGTTCGTTTCATTGTGAAACGAGGGTCTGAAACGGCTGAGGAATCGGCTTCCTTTGTTCAAAAGTGAGTATGGCCGTCGCCCGCGCGGCAGATCCGCGGGCGAAGGCAAGAGCGAACATCGTCAAGCAGAGCTTCGGAGCTGCTTTCCAATCAGACTAGCGGTTAAGTCAAGACCCCTCTGAGGGGTTTGCGACCGCGCTTTCAGGTCTCAATAACAAGCCCTGTGCAGCATAAGCACGGGGAAGTGTCAGGGGCTCTGGGTCGCCGGAACAGGCCAATTGCGGTAAACTAGGAGCGTTTGATACCGGTCGATAGCACTTAGGAGAGCCTTGATGCCCAACACGAACCCGAACCCGCAAGAGGTCTGGGATAACCCTGTCAAGAAATTGCTGCGAGAGGGGAAACCGGCGGTGGGAATTACGCTCACCGTGGGGAGCGCTGAAATCGCCGCGCAGGCAGCTAGCCTGGGGTTTGACTTCTTATGGATCGAGATGGAACACAGTCCCATCACCCTGGAGAGCCTGCGCAACATGGTTCTGGCGACGCGGGGACTAAAGGCTCTACCCTTCGCGCGGGTTCCCGTCAACGAAATCTGGACGGCCAAGCGCGTGCTCGACGCCGGCGTGCTGGGCGTCATGTTCCCCTTCACCAGCACACCCGAGTTGGCTCGCCAGGCTGTGGCCGCATGCAAATACCCGCCGCAAGGCCGGCGCGGTTCAGGAGCCGGCCTGGCGAAGTTTCGTTGGTCGGGTGCTGAGAATTACTTTGATTTTGCCGACCAGAATGTTTTGGTTGTGGTGATCGTCGAAGAGGCGCGCGCCCTGGAGCAGATCGACGCGATTGCCGCGACGCCCGGAGTCGATGTGATCTTTGTAGGCACCAGCGATCTGTCATTCTCGTTGGGGTGCCGTGGCCAGATTGACCATCCCACGGTTCAAGAGGCTCTAAAAAAAGTCGTTGCCGCGGGGCAGGCCCACAACAAGATCCTGGGCGCACCGGCCATGGACGCAAGCCTCATGCAAAAGTACATGGAGCAAGGTTTTCTGTTCTTTCAATCGACAACGGAGCTGAACTTGCTCGCTCGCGGCGCCCGCCAGGTTCTCGATCCGCTGGGCAAGCTGGCAGCCGAGCCGACACCAAGAGCCCTGTACTAAGAGTGAAACGAGGTCGCATGGCAAGCTTTCTGGTGACAGGCGGCGCAGGATTTATCGGCTCAGCGCTGGTCAGTCGTCTCCTGAGGGACGGCCACACCGTCAGAGTGGTGGATGATTTCAGCACGGGGTTCCGACACAACCTCGAGGACTGCCTCGATCGCATCGAGTTGATGGAAGGCGACCTTGCGGAACTGGCCGTTTGCAGGGCCAGCGTGCAGGGAGTCGAGTACGTGCTCCACCAGGCGGCCATTCCCTCTGTCCAGCGCTCCGTGGAACGGCCCGCCCGCAGCCACCGGGCGAATGTCACAGCCACCCTAAATATGCTGGTAGCGGCCCGGGACGCCCGGGTGAAGCGGTTTGTATTTGCCAGTTCGTCCTCCGTGTATGGAAACAGCGAGACGTTGCCAAAGCTGGAGACTATGCCGGAGAATCCGCTTTCTCCTTACGCAGTTACAAAACTCGCGGGAGAGAAGTACAGCGCGATCTTCCATCAGCTTTACGGCTTGCCTGCCGTTTCGCTTCGCTACTTCAATGTGTTCGGTCCGCGTCAAGATCCTCACTCCTCGTACTCAGCGGCCGTCTCGCGCTTCATCGAGGCGGCGCTCGAGGGCAACCACCCGGTGGTGCACGGCGACGGAGAGCAATCGCGCGACTTTACTTATGTCGACAACGTGGTCGAGGCCAACCTGCTCGCCTGCTTCGCGGAGGGCGTGTGCGGCATGGCATTCAACATCGGCACCGGACGCCGCTTCACGCTCCACGAGCTCCTCCGCTCCCTTTCCTCCATAGTAGGCTATACGATAGAACCGATCTACGCGAGCCCCCGGGCGGGCGACGTGCGCCACTCCCAGGCCGGGATTGAAAAGGCCGAGCGCTTCCTGCGTTTTGAGCCCAAAGTGAGTTTGCAAGTAGGATTGGAACGCACCGTCGATTGGCGCCGGAAGACTATGCGACAGCCTGCCGGGAAAGCGGTGTGAACGAACAGCCGACACGCTTTTTCCCATTCCGAACCGGGCCGCTGTAAACTCGATACAAGGTAAGCTCAGAATCAGGCAGGAATGGAACCTGGATTAGGGCCGAAAAACTCTCAGGCACTTCAAAGTCCTCCATCAGCAAGCCGACACCTCCGCGGCTCATATCCAGGACGGTGACGAATCTGGACCTTTCCTGAAGGCGGACCAAGCCCACCCGGCGCGCTCCTTCCGCCGGAATTCGTTCGTCCCGGCGGCGGTTCGGAAGGCCATGGGGGAGTGGGGCGCCCTGAGCCGCGACCATGTAGCTCGGAAGCCAGTGGGAGCGGTCTGAAAAATCCTCACCAACCGGGAACGCCGCACCGGCAGGTTGAGGCAACGGCCCGCCAGATTCGGCCGATGAACCCGAAGCCGAGGGAGCGATCTCCTCGCTCACTCGAGAGGCCTTCTGTTTAGTTTCATAAAGGTTCTTGTCCGCGGTTTGGAACAGTTTTGGCGCCTCTTCACCGTCTTCCGGGAAGATGGCGATGCCATAGTCAACGCCCACCGGCGTTTCGGGCGCCAGAGGTCTGGCATAAGATTCGAACTTCCGCGCGATCCGCTCGGCAAAGGCTTCGGCGCTCGACCGATCGGCTTGTGGGAGAAGGATCGCAAACTCATCGCCGCCAATCCGGCATGAAATATCAGAACCGCGGATGGTCTCTGCGCTGGCGCGAGCCACGCTGCGCAGAATCTCATCGCCGACTGCATGCCCATACGTGTCGTTGGCGCGCTTGAACCTGCGCAGATCCAAGAGGAGCATCGCAAACGAAGCCCCGTAACGCCGGGAGCGGTTAATCTCGCGACCCAGGTGCTCTTCGAATGTTCGCCGGTTCTTGAGGCCTGTCAACGGGTCGGTAGCGGCGTTATGGCGCAGCTTTTCGAGCTCTTCGTACTCCAACAGGATGGGCTTGCGCAAGAGGTGCAATTCACCGAAGTAATCCACCGCCGCTGTCCTGAGAAAGACTTGACGGCCGAGTTTTTCCGCCAGCTCATTTCGGCGCGCCAAGATCCTTTCCCAATGGACGATGCTCTCCTTCTCACTGACCTCGATGCTGGTAAGACCCCTCAGAAGTCTCTGCAAAAAGGCTTCGTGAGGGGCTTGGCCGAGTTGCTGCAGATTGTGCACAATCAATTCCAGCAAATAATCGGAACCGGCCTCGATGTCGAGAGCCAGCAGGGCTTCGGCATTCCGCGCCTCCTCACCTGAGGGCAACGGCCGCGGGAAATTCAACGGCGATTCGTCACTAGCTTGGAATGCCTTGTCTTCCACTGCTGCACCAGCCGACACACCCGTTCTGCTCATGGCGCGCGCCGCGTCGTGACGCACTCACTACGACTCTTCAGTTCCAGTTGACTTCGTTCGAGGCCGGGGACCCGCCAGACCATGACCAGTGTGCACGCCTTCCACAAACTCAAGGTCAAATTAAGATTAGGAGATTGCCAAGAATGGTTGCAAGGGGAAAACGGGTAGGGTTACTCCGATCACTACCCAATGTTTACCAATAGGTTAGCCTCTCCTGGAGCATCGAATGGCGCTTCCTGGAGCGCGCCGGCGCTACGTTAGCGTCGTTCAATGCGTCTTCATCTGGAGGGCTCATTCCTTCTGTGGCCGCGTCGATACTGCACATGGCGCAGACGTCGTCACCCCGGGCCGAGGGCGCCAAAGGAAGAAAGTGGAAAGCAAGCGCAGGGTAGCGAAAGGAGGGCGAAAGGACAAAACTTACTATACGACATTTTGTCACTGCGCCAAGTTGTCTTGTTGACATTCCTATGACATTTCGATGATGATAGAAAGTATGGGAGTAGGAACCATCGACCATGTGGGGCTTATGGCCCATGCCGACACATGCCGTTTAGTCGTACGAAAAGAAAAGGGCCTCAGCGAAATCATACAATTCGTAGTGCCAGGGTTGGAAATCGGCCAACAGGTTGTCGTCGTTGCCGACCCGACCTTCCTGAATAATATTGCGCGCGGCCTGAGCGAATATGGCTTAAGGCCGGACGTGTTTTTGCACAGCGGGCGTTTGGTGTTCCTAACCGCTCCGGATTGCCTCAACGAACTTTTGAGAGCGGGCGATTCGCTTCAACGCAGCCCCTTGCACTTGCACGGAACCGTTATGCGCTGGGTTACCGACTGGTCGTGGGCTCTTTCCAAAGGCGACGGGCTCAACGTCATTCGAGAGTACCAGCGCCGCCTGCACGACTTTGTCCGTCCCCTCAATGCCATTTCACTCTGCTCCGTGCATTGCGAAAAAATCGGACGGGCATCGCTTCTGGCGATTCTGGCGAACCACCGGCGAGCTGCGCGCACGATTCAAGATCTTCAAGCACTCCCGCGCACGGCACACGCGTGAATCGTAACTGACCGCGCCAGGGTACGGTTCAAGCTCGCAGGTTACGTGTACGTGCGCTTTGGCGTCGCGGCCGAAGCCGCGCTGCGGACACCCGGCTTCGGGCCGCGACCATCCCGCCGTTCAAGCTCTACAGCGAGTTTCGTTCCTCCAGCCTCAAATTCCCGTAATCCCGCTTCGAATCCTAAAAGATAAGTCTTAAGCCGGGGGTAGCGCATACATTGCAGTCAATTTATGTGCCACCCTCCCTATCGCAACGAAATAGCCGGGACAACATACTAGAAGACAAATCTTAAGCCGAGCTGAATTTCCCGTTCGGCAGTGGCGGTATAGCCGGTAGTTCCGAAGCCTGGATTTCCGACGGTCGAAACGGGCCCTCCAAACGTTGCCGTATTGAAGATGTTGAAGAACTCGGCACGGAACTGCACCATCTTCGTCTCGGTGATGTGCGTGTCCTTGATGACCGAGAAATCCAGGTTATACCACCCCGGACCTGTAAACGTATCCCGGCCCAGGGTTCCCGGACCGGGCATAACCCCGCCCACGCCGGCTACCGGACTGATGACTGTAGGTATAGCGAAGTAGCCTGTCCCCACCCCGTTATTACTCCCGATGACAGCATTCGAGAAGAACTGGGTGCTGGTGCGCTCGGTCGGATTGAGGGTTGCCTTTTGCAGGTAGACTGGCCGGTTACTGGCGCCATTCCCGTACTGAACGGTTCCGTAGGGCGAGCCCACCGTGAAGGGGTATCCGGTCTGTGCCTGGAAAATGCCCAGGGTCTGCCAGCCGTCCGTGAGCCGTTTGGGAACGTGCGAGAGCGCCTGCCAATGGGCAAAGGGCACGTCGTACTCAAAATTGGCCACGAACCGGTTGACGATATTGTAAGCAGCGGGAGCGTACTCGCACTTGAGGCAGTTCGGATCCTGCATATTTGTGGCTCCGGTGTTCCATACCGAATCGGCATCCGTCATATCCTTCGCCCAGGTGTAATTGGCCTGGAACTGAATGTGATGCGACGGGGAAATCTTGCGTGCCTGAAGTTGCAGGGCATTGTAGCTGGAGTAGCCCCCGTTGTAGAAAACCTGCATTTCTCCGAGGCCGGGAGTGATGTTGCTGTAGGGAGTGTACTGGGGTTCGGCTCCGCCATACGCATTCGGATACCACTGGTTGTAAAGAGATACGCCGTTGTTGGCAACGTAGGCAGCGGAAACCGCGATGCCGCCGGGGAACTCGTGTTCCAAGGTGACATTGCCGTTAATCGTATAACCGTTTCTCATGGCGTCCGACGGATCGTCCACGAAAAGGTTACCCAAAATCGCCGCGTACGGAGCAAGGTTCACCGGAGTGTTCTTGGGAATGGTCTTGGTATTTCCGTTGGCCGCGATCGGCTGCCCGGAAGTGCTCGTCAGCACAGGAAGTGCAACCGAGAATGGAGTAAGGGAATACGGCGCGTTGAGTATATAGTTCTCACTAGCCAGGGGAAAATTCACCAGGTCCTGGTCGGGATAAACCGTGGGAATCATGTTGGTGAAGATCCCGAAGCCGCCGCGGAAGGTGGTCTTCTTTCCCAGGTCAGCCGCTATGCCGATACGAGGGCCAAAGTTGCCTGCGAGATAGTCCGCCTTCCACAATGGGTCGGGGTTCACTACAAACGTCCCGTAGAGATTGCCCTGGTCTTCAGGGCGCGCCATACGGTTGCCGACTTCCCCGGGAACGGAAGTGTATTCGTAGCGCAGGCCGACGTTCACGGTCAGTCTCCGTGTGACTTTGATGTCATCCTGCGCAAAGGCCGCCATGTTCCACCGCCGCAAGCCCCACCACACGCCTCCTCCTCCGGCTCCGGGAGGACCAAAGCCTGGCACCGTAGTCGCGCGTTCATATTGGACATCGGCGCCCTCCATGAAGCTGATCAGCCCGCTGGGGCTGGCGTAGCCAACCGGCAGGGACGTGCCGCCATTGGTTGAAGGAATGGCCACGGGCAGGAGTGTCCCTTTATTGAAGATGTATTGGCCGCTGGGGCCTGTACCGGTGACGCCGGTGCCGTTGTCCCATTCGCGCCGGTACTCTCCGCCGAAGGCAAAGGAATGGCGACCCCTGGTCCAATTGACAACGTCCAGCGGGTCGAAGACCGTGGTCACGTATTTGGTCTCAAAGGTGTCAGGCCCCCAGCAATTCAGGCTGCCGTCGTTGAAGCAGGTCTGGGTTGTGGTGTACTCGGCGGGCGCTTCCGGCACACCTTCAATCCCGCGGTTCAGGGTAAAGGTGAAGTTGTTCAGGAAAGTGGGAGAGAAGATGTGCGTCTCGCCCACGGCGTAGTTCCGCGCGTCGCCGATGTTGCTGGTGGAGAAATTGGACCCTCCCAATACGGCAGCAAAGGCGTCAGTATCCTTAATGATGTGGTTGACGTAGGATGCGCGAGCGAAAAAGGTGTCGCTGGAGGTAAAATGATGATCCAAACGCGACGACCACTGATCGTCGTTGATCGGTTGGGAAAACTCGAAAGTATAGGTGTTAGCCCCGTATTGTCCACCCGGGTTGTTGGGGAGCGGGTAACGGCCGAGGACGCTCTGAGCCACGGGATTAAGCGGGACCTGAAGGTCATCCGGCGGTGGGGTCGCCGACGTCGAACTCGGGTCCGGGATCGTCACCTCACCCGTTCTTTGTGCCGCGGTGGGAACGGCGGCGTTGTTCGGTTCGCCCAGCCGCTGACGCAGGCCCGCATACTGCACAAAGAAGAAAGTCTTATCCTTCTTGATGGGTCCGCCAAATGTTCCGCCGAATTCGTTCCGGCGGAAAGGCGCCACCGTGCTGCCGAAGAAGTTGCGCGCGTCAAACGCGCTGTTACGGGCAAATTCAAAGAGGCTCCCGTGGAACTGATTGGTGCCGGATTTGCTCACGATCTGCGTGATGGTGCCGGCGCCCTGCCCGTATTGGGCGGAGTAATTGTTCTGCTGGACTTTGAATTCAGCAATGGCGTCGAGATTGAAATTGGTGAACTGGAGGGTGCCCATCTCCGCGTCAGTCGTGTCGGCGCCGTCCAAAGTCCCTACGGCTGTCTCGCCTCGATTGCCGTTGCCTGCCAACTCGTTGCTCATCCAGCCCATGTTGCCGGTGTATCCCACGACGCCGGGCTGCATGGTCATCAGGCCCTCAATGTTCCGGCCATTCAGGGGAAGGTTTTCCACCTGCTCGGTGGACACCACTTGGGCTAGCGTGGCGTTCGTGGTGTTCAGTAACGGCGGGGCCGCAGTCACTTCCACATTTTGGGTCACACCCGACACCACGAGAGTGAAATCCACAGACCGGGTTTGGCTGACGTCCAAAGTAATTCCGGACGCCGTTCCGGTTTTGAAGCCGTTAGCCTCGGCGGTAACGTTATAGGTGCCCACGTCCAAACGCGGGAGCGTGTAGGCTCCGGCGCCGGTGGTTACCGTGGATTGGGTGACTCCGGTCTCAACACGGGTAGCAGTGATCTTGGCGTTGGGGATAACCGCTCCGGTGGAATCGCTGACGGTCCCGGTGATGGATCCCACCGCTTGGGCGAATAGGCCGGGAGAGTAAGCAAGAAGAACAAAGACGATCGTGCAGACGGATTTCAGCACACGCTTCTTCATATTTCCTCCTCGTTGGTTAGACCGCTGGCTGGACCCGACGCGAGTTAACACAGACACCAGGATTTTGGTATTGCCATCCTGAACATGATTAAGATATATCCAACCGTGCTCAATTGCAAGACGGATCGACCTGTGTCCGAATTGTGTGTTGCTCGAGTTCTTTGGACTTGCCACAGCCTTTCGCCTGCCCCGTTCAGCCCCGAAGGGGCGACCTAACGCAGCCCAGGCCATCGGCCTGGGTGGTTGAGCAGGGTAATATCAATTCCTTCTCTAAGCCCTGAAGGGGCGCGATCATGTCAAGTGCCGTAAATCGCCCCTTCAGGGCTCGGGATGGCCAACCGCCCGTCTGCCCAGGCCGTTGGCCTGGGCTGCGTTAGGTCGCCCCTTCGGGGCTCAGCCGACGGGCACGAGCAATCGCCTCGAAATGACGCTTCGTGCCGCGCCGACGGCCGCTTTTTCTGCGCGAAAATGAGTTCGTTTTGCGGCCGCTATTTCACTTATCCCCTGTCTTTACAATAAATCTTTGAGTTCGTTCCCGCGATTTTTAATGTTTTTGAAGGCGGCGGCGAGAACCGCACCCATCCAGATCAGCAGCGCACGGAGCTGGGCAGCGCGGACCCCCGGTGTCGGGGTCCGCGGCTTGTCTGTCGCCCCACGGAAGAACCGCGGACCCCAAAACCGGGGGGCCGCCCTACCACCCTCATCCCGTTCTGTCGTCCCGCCCGCGATGGGCGTTCCAGCCTGTCCCTTCGGGACATCGCAGGCCTCACAAGACGAGGTCTGCGCCATCCCCGTCGGTGAAGAATGTGAAGCCGCGGGGTGGCGCCTACGTCCCGACGCATTCTGTCGGGATGTAGGCGCTCCGAAACGAACAGGCGCAGACATGC
>Ga0187864_10000363_pt1 | contig 50770 bp, 38 predicted proteins | sample June2016WEW_11_4_FD_132985 | JGI IMG/M metagenome (GOLD analysis project Ga0187864, IMG submission 132985) | Peatland microbial communities from SPRUCE experiment site at the Marcell Experimental Forest, Minnesota, USA - June2016WEW_11_40 | ecosystem: Environmental > Terrestrial > Soil >...
GATACATTACTCACCCGTCCGCCACTGGTGTATTGCTACACCCGTACGACTTGCATGTCTTAGCCACGCCGCCAGCGTTCAGGCTGAGCCAGGATCAAACTCTTCAATTAAATTTCTTGGCACTGGCCGTTCCTGACGCCCGATGTCAAAATCCGCATTTGCATGCGAACTTCCAATCGGGACTGACACTTTCACAACCAGCGTTTATCCTCGAAACGAGTCTGTCCACCGATTGGATCAAGACAGATCCAATCGGCTGTTACTGCCCCTTTACCGGCTAAGGAAAAGGGGTCAGTCGACCACATTTCGCCCCCGGTGATTCACCGGGGGCTAATTGCAATCGATGCAAGGCTCAAACATCTTCGATGGCATACTTCAAAAATTGATCAAGGAAGATCACTTACTTGCGTGCACCACAAGGATGTTTGAGATCTGACAAAATTGTCCGGACCACGTTGTACAAAAACGCTTCCGAACTCACATCCTCGCGGCTGTCCGACTATTCACTTGTCAAAGAGCAAATTCACAAGCCGTTGCAGTAACTTCCGTTACGGCATTTACTGCGCCCACAAAAAGCCTTTGAACTTCAGCGGGGAGGCAGATGTTATCGTTTGTTTAGCCGTTGTCAATCCGTGTCGCCAAAATTCGCGACTTGCGGTCGGAATGCTTCAATCGGCCAAATGCAGGTTTCTTCTGCAACCGCGTGGTCAGGCTTTTGGCCGCACGTGCGCCAATTCTCCGCCACCGATGATGTCAACATGTTGCAACCTGCAACTTGCGGCTCGCGTCGTTCGTGTCGCAGTTCATTCACCGCAACCAACGCCTGCCGGGGAAAGGTGATGACCAAAGCATTATTCTCATCCCAGCACCACCCGTCAAGAGGATTTTCTGCGAATTTCCGATTCGGAACCCTCCCCAGAGCCTTCCAACGCCAGTTTCTCAATCTGTTCATCGCTCGCTTCATCCAGCGAAACACCCGCTTTGCGCGCTTCCTTCCCGCGAAGGACCAGCTTGATTGGAACCTCCGGGTATGGCAGCAATTCCCGAAACCGATTGATCATGAACCGCTGATATCCTTCGTCCAGAAACTTCGGATTGTTCACGAACAGCACGATCGTCGGCGGCGCCACCGACGTCTGCGTCGCGTAATAAATCCGCGCTTTTCGCCCGCTCGGCGTGCTCGGGTGCCGTTCCGTCAGAATCTGCCGCACGACACGATTCAACTGCCCCGTCGTCAGCCGCGTGTTGGTCTGCTTGAACAGAAACTGCGCTTCGTCAACGACGGCCTGCACGTTCCGCCCGTCCTTGGCGGTGATGAATGCGATCGGCGCATATTTAATGTGCCGCAGTTCCTCATCCAGATATTCGCGGAATTCTTCCTTCACCTGCGCATCGTCCACCGAGCCGTCGGCGATTTCCTTGCGAGTCTCCCGCAACTTCTCGAGCGTCAGGTCCCATTTGCTGACCACGATCAACACCGGCTTGAACTGATCGGCGATGTATTTGGCCAATTTCTTATCCGGCTCACTCACCGGCTCGACGCCATCTACCAGCATGAGCACCACATCCGCCCGCCGAATCGACCGCTGCGCCCTGTGATAGCTGTAAAACTCGATATCGTTGGCCACAATCCGCCGCTTCTTCCGCACGCCGGCGGTGTCGATCACGATCAGCGTCTTTCCGTCCTTCTCCACCCGAACGTCGATGCTGTCCCGCGTCGTTCCCGGAATCTCCGAAACAATCACGCGATGAGCATCGCCCTGGTACAGCCCGGCGATGGCATTCACGAGCGTGCTCTTGCCCGAGTTCCGCTTCCCCACAATCGCCAGCATCATCTGCGGCAAGGGCATTTCACTCGGCGCATCGGATAAATCGACGTTCTTTGCCACCGCCGCCAGAACCTCATCCAGGTTCCGCTCGCGCAGTGCCGAGACGCCGATCGGCATGCCCAGCCCCAGCCGGGCAAAATCACCCAGCCCCGCGTCGGCCGTGGGGCCGTCGGCCTTGTTGGCAATCAGAACCGTTTTAATCCCCCGCCGCCGAAGCAGGCCGGCGATTTCCTGGTCCACCGCCGTCAGGCCTTCCTGACAATCGACGATGAACAGCACGAGATTAGCTCGCGACATCGCGATCTCGATCTGCTCCTGAATATTTTCCGTCAATTGATTCGGATCGACGAACCCATACCCGCCGGTATCAACAAGTTCGACATATCGGCCATCGACGAACAGCGGAACCGACACCCGATCGCGCGTCACGCCGGGCGTGTCCTGAACAATGCTGATGCGCTTGCCGGCCAGGCTGTTGAGGAGGCTGCTTTTCCCGACGTTGGGCCGGCCGACGATCGCGATGAAGGGCATGGATGGCATAAATGATTCGCAAAAACAGGCCGGAGTTCTCCCGATGCACCGGCCAGTTCAAGCGCTAGCGACCAGAAAAGCAAGCGGTTCGTCCGCGATCGATCTTGCGCCAGATCGCCCCGAACGGCGTGGATAACGGCCGAACTATTTCACATCCACCGGCGAGCCGTTCCTTCGCGCCGATTCATACATCGCCTGGATGATCGCAACCGCCTTGCGGGCCTCGGGGCCGCAGGTTTCGGCCTCTTCGCCACGCTCCCAGGCTTCATACACCGCAAGCATGTTCTTGCCGTGCAAATCCAATCCGATATCGGTCGCGGCTTTCCCGCCGCCGCTGTTCGTGGCGTTCGCGGGATTGAGCCTATCGAGCAATTCCATGTCCCCAGGCTGAGGATTTTTGAATTCGAAGCGTTTCAATCCGTTCTCGCTGATGGCCGTGCCCAACTCTCCGCCGATCTCGATTCGCACCGCCCCGCCGGGCCACATCGCCGTCGTGCTGACGTACGTGCCGTGGGCGCCATTCTCAAATTGCAGCGCGCAGGTAAGCGTGTCTTCCACTTCGATCTTCGGATGGATCCGGCTGGAAGCATAGGCGCTGACCGTTTTCACCGGCCCGACGATCCACTGCATCAGATCGACCTGGTGAACGCCCTGGTTCATCACCGCCCCGCCGCCGTCCAACTTCCATGTCCCCCGCCACCCGCCCTCTTCATAGTATTGGTCGGTGCGATACCAGGGCGTGAAGACCCCCGCCCACGCGATCTTGCCGAAGCGCCCGTCCTGCACGGCCTGTCGCAGGGCGCGGTTGGCGTCGTTCCAGCGATTCTGAAAAATTCCCGCCAGCTTCACGCCCTTCTGTTTCGCCACCGCGATCATCTCGTCGATGCGCTTGGGCTCGATTTCCATCGGCTTTTCGACCAGGACATTCAATCCATGCTCCATCGCGGTGATGACCGGCCCCTTGTGATCGCCGCTGGGGGTGCAGACGTGCACCGAATCCAGCTTCTCCTTGCGCAGCATCTCTTCAAGATCGGTGTAAATCGGAACGGAAAGCTTGTTTTTATCCAGCGCCTTGCGCCCCTGGTCGCGTTCCAGATCGCAGACCGAGACGAGCCGGCAATTGGGCAGTTTCATCATGGAGCGCACGTGCAGTTCGCCCACCACTCCCGTGCCGACCACCGCGATGCGCCATTGTCGAGGCATGTCCATCTCCCAAAATCATTTGCGGGGCAAAAGCCTGGCAAATTTCCGGTTCCCCAACTGCAAGACGACAGGCTTAGCAAACGAATAATCCCTGGACGGATCGGTCACTTTCTGCCCATCGATTTTTACCGCCCCTTCCTTCATCTTTCGCATCGCTTCGCCGTTGGATGCGGCCAAGCCCGCCTTGACCAGCAAAGGGGCCAACTTCTGCGGCTCGGCGCCGATGGAGAACTCCGGCATCTCCTCCGGCACGCCGCCGTGCGTCGTCTTGACGAATTCCGCCTCGGCAGCCGTCGCGGCTTGCGCATCGTGCAGCCAGGCGATGATCCATTTGGCCAGCGCCGCCTTCGCGTCGCGCGGATTCGCCGCGATCGCCGGCTTGAATTGCTCCGGCGGAAGATCGCTCAGCAGCGTGTAATAGTTTTCCAGAAGATGATCCGGAAGCTTCATGATCTTCCCGAACATCCCGTCGGGCCCCGAGGGCGGATCGGTCACGCCGATGTAATTCCCCTTGCTCTTGGACATTTTCATCTGGCCGTCGGTGCCAACGAGCAGCGGCGTGACCATGACCACCTGCGACTCCTTGCCTTCCTCTTTCTGAAACTCCCGGCCGACCAGGTTGTTGAAGAGCTGGTCGCTGCCGCCGATCTCCACGTCCGCCTCGATGATCACGCTGTCCCAGCCCTGTAGCAGCGGATAAAGAAATTCGTGGATGCGAATGTCCCCCCCAGCCTGAAAACGTTCCTTGAAACTATCGCGATCGAGCATCTGGGCGACGGACTTTCGGCTGGCCAGCTTGATCAGATCGATCAGGTTCATCGCCCCCAGCCATTCGCCGTTGAATCGCACCTCCAGGCGGTCGGGATCGGTCAGGAGAATCTTGCCGATCTGTGAAACGTAGGTTTTGGCATTGGCGTCGATCTGCTCCGGGCTGAGGATGGGCCGGGTGGCATTTCGGCCCGAGGGGTCGCCGACGCGAGCGGTGTAATCGCCGATGATGAGCACGGCCTTGTGCCCGAATTCCTGGAATTGCCGGATGAGTTTGAGCGGCACGGCATGCCCGAGGGTCACATCCGGAGCGGTCGGATCCATTCCGAACTTGATGCGAAGCGGTTTGGCCGACTCGGCGCTGGTCTTCAGCTTTCGACGCAAATCCTCCTCGGTAAGGATTCGCTCGCACCGGCGGGAAAGAAGCCGAATTTGATCGTCAATCGAAACGGGCATTGGGGACGGAATTGTAAGAAGCACGCGCCAATCCAGCAACGAAGGGCGCCGCGCCGCGATGGATTGCCAAAGACCGGAGGCGATTGTAGTTTGACGCTTCATGCGACGAAGCGATGCGCTGCCGGCGTGCACTTGCGCGGCTGCGGCGGCCGTCGCGTTTTTTCTGACCTGGCCCTTCGCCGAGCTTCCTTTCAACGACGACTGGTCCTACGCCTTTACCGCGCGGCACTTGGCGCAAACGGGCCACCTGACCTACAACGGCTGGGCGACGGCTGCCATCATCCCGCAGGCGTATTGGGGCGCACTGATCATTCGAGTTTTTGGCTTCTCGTTCACCGCCCTGCGGATGGGCACCCTTCCATTTGCAATGGCATCGGCCGCGGTCTGTTATCTGCTGGCGCGGCGCTCGGGGCTGTCTCGCAAGCCCGCCGTGTTCGCCAGCCTGACCCTATCGCTCGGCCCCATGTTCCTTCCGCTGGCAACGTCGTTCATGACGGACGTGCCAGGCTTGATGTTCATGCTGCTGTCGCTGTATGCCCTCATTCGCTGCGGGGAATCGACTGCCCCTGCCGGGCAACTGTCCTGGCTGGCGACCGGCGCGCTGACGGCGCTGTTGGGCGGCATGGACCGGCAGATCGTGTGGATCGTACCGCTGGCAGTTGTGCCATATCTGATGATCGTCCATCGCCGTAGCGTCAGGTTCCTAGCCGCAGCGGGGGCGGCGTGGATCATCGTGCTGCTGGGCGCCGTCGCCACCGTGAGGTGGTTCAACGCTCAGCCCTACGCTATTCCCGACCCGCCGCTGAGCCAATCCCTCAAGATGATTCTTCAGGAGCCTCAGCGTCTTTGGCAGACCTTCTTCGCGCTCTGGCTGACGACGTCGATGCTCGCGCTGCCGGCGATGCTGCTCGCCGGTCCCGTTGCCTTGGGAAATCTGTTGGCCCGATGGAAAGGCCCGCGCGGGTTGATAGCCCTGGTGCTGATTCTACTGACGGCATCGTTCCTGCTTCGCTCTCCGCGGTTTATTGAAATGCCGTGGCTCGGCACCATGCTGACCCCGCAGGGAATTCTTGGAAAGTTCGAACTCCTCGGCCGCCGTCCGACGGTATTGCCGCGATGGTTTCGCCAAGGGATCGGCGCCGTCGTCTGGATCCTGACCGCTATTATTCTGGCCGATAGGGTTGGATCCCTGCCGCATACGCGCGAAGCTTTCGACCGGCTCCGCCGCCGTTTTGCTGAGATGCCGCTTGCATTGCCCTGCATCGCAATTCTCGCGGCGGCTTACACGGTTATTCTCTTGTCGCGCACGGGACGCGACCTTGTCTTCGACCGCTATGCGCTCCCGTTGGTTCCATTCTTGGCCATCGCGATGCTTCTGTGGTGGCAGAACGCGCCATTGCAAGCCGGGATGCGCCGGCTGACTTGGCGGGTCGCCGCAGTCGCATTGGGCCTTTACGCAGTCTATGCCGTTGCCAGCACGCAAGAGGTCTTGGCCCTGGCGCGAGCGCGGGTGGAAGCGATGCGCCGCCTGCAGGCCGTCGGCGTTCCGCCGACAGACGTGGACGACGGCGTCGAACAAATGGCCTGGACGCAATTGGAAGTCGTTGGACACATAAACTACCCGGATATCCGAAACCCGCCGGATGCGTACCATCCCGGCAAAGGCTACACGCCGTGCATTACACCGGTCTTCCAGGTCGAGGCATCGCCTGACCCGCGTGCGTCGTCCATATTGCTGGGCGAGGTCGAGTATTTTTCCCTCTTGCCGCCGTTTCACCGTCAGAATTACATCTACGGCGCCCCGCCGCCGGAAACTTCGCAATAGTCCGGCGCAGGCGACAGGCTCGCAGACATGCCTTCAGCCGCCGAAAAACATTCCGTGTCCGCAATGGATTACATTATTCGAGTCGATCGTGGGGGTGTTCGCGCCGTCAGTCGATCGGCTCCGGAATCGCCGTCTCCATCGGCCTTCGCCACAGCAGATGCAGCCGCCAATGCTCATCATCCCGATCGGGATAATCCACGCGGTAATGCGCCCCGCGGCTCTCGGTGCGCGTGTACGCCGCGGTCGTGATCAGAAAACAGACCGTCAGCATGTTCTGCAATTCCCAGCCGGGAACCGCGTCTTGCCCCATGTCCGTCGGGGCAAAAGTCTTGTCCATGACATAGTGGCTCCAGAACGCGATGATTTCGCGCGTTTCGGCGAGGCGATCGCCGTTGCGCTCGATCGCGGCGTTTCGCCACATGATGCTGCGCAGCGAACTTTTGACGTCGGTCAGATCCAGCTCGGTCTTGGTGGACGGGACGATGCGATGCTCCAGTTGATGCGGAAACTTCACCTCGTTGGACACCGCCCAGCGCGCCGCATCGGCCCCCGCGCGCGCCCCGAATGCCAGGCCTTCGAGCAGCGAATTGCTCGCCAGCCGGTTGGCCCCGTGCAGCCCGCTGCACCCTGCCTCGCCCACCGCGTACAGCCCGGCCAAACTTGTTTTCCCCATCGAATCGCAATGAACCCCGCCGATCATGTAGTGCGTCGCGGGCTGAATCGGAATCAGATCGCGCGCCGGATTGATGTCGAACTGCGCCAGGAGCTGCGCCAGTTGCGGGAAGCGATCCTTGAACGGCTCGGTCGGGAGATGCCGGACGTCCAGATACACGTGGGTGAAATTCGTCTTGCGGATTTGATGCACAATGGCGCGGCTCACGATGTCCCGCGGCGCCAGTTCGCCCGCCGGATGATAATCCTGCATGAAGCGGCGCCCGGTGCGATCCACCAGATGCGCCCCCTCGCCGCGGATGGCCTCGGTAATCAGAATCCGGCTGGCGCCGGCAACGTACAGCGCCGTCGGGTGGAACTGAACCATCTCCATGTCCTTCAGCGTCGCCCCCGCTCGATAGGCCATCGCATGACCATCCGCCGTCGCGATTTTCGGATTGGTCGTTTCCCGAAATAATTGCCCCGCGCCGCCGCTGGCGATGATCGTGCGCTTCGCCCAGATCAGATTGATCTCGCCCTTGATCATGGCCAGCGCGCCGAGGCACTGCCCCTGGTCGGTCAGCAGATCGATCACGAAAGACATCTCCGATACGCGGATGTTCTCGCGATTCTTGACGTTGTTGATCAGGGTCTGGGCGAGTTCCTTGCCGGTGGCGTCCCCGTAAGCGTGCACGATGCGCGCAAAGCTGTGCCCCCCTTCCAGAGCAAACGAAAGCTCGTGCGGATTGTCCGCCTGCTTGTCGAAATGCGCTCCCCAGGAGAGCAATTCCAGGACGCGCTGCGGTCCTTCCTCAATGACGATGTGGACCGCCTTCTCGTCACACAGCCCGGCCCCGCAGGCGATGGTGTCCCGTGCGTGCAATTCGACGCTGTCTTGGGGCTGAAGCACGGCGGCAATTCCACCCTGGGCATACCAGGTGTTGGATTGATTGATCGTATCCTTGGTGAGGACCAGAACATCGGCCCCCTCTTGCGACGCCGCGATCGCCGCCCGCAGGCCGGCGACCCCTCCGCCGATGACCAGAACATCCGCCATCTGCTGCGCCTGTCGCGAAGCCTTGAACGGGATGAGATAACGACGTTGGGTGAGGGATTCAAACATGATTCAGATCAGTTGGCCATAGAACGCCCTCGTATCGTAATCCAGCCGCACCTTGCCGCCCACGGCATGTGTGGAAAACGCCTCCCGCAGGGCGACGATCATTTCCTGACATCGCGGCTGACCCGGCAGCGGCAAATAGGACGAGGACAGCGCCCTGGCGATCACTCCATCCGAGTCCAGAAACTGAGGATTGTCGAACGATTCAACCGCGTAACCGGCGGGCTGAAAGAATCGCGTCATCGCATCCGAATCCGTCGCGGTGACGCTCTGGTGGGAAACATGTTTAAGATCTGTCTCGAATTGCCGCACGATCTCCTCGTACCGATGCGCAAAACCATTTTCGTTGGACCGGCGCTCGTTCCAGACCAGCACCACCCAGCCGCCCGGACGCAAAATCCGCTTGAATTCCTCCCGGCAGCGGACGCGGTCAAACCAATGAAACGCCTGCCCGGCAAGGACGAAATCGACGCTGGCCGTTTCCAAGCCGGTCGCCTCGGCCGTGGCGTCCCTGCTGTGAAAATGGGGCGCATCGGCCAGCGCCGCTTCGGCCGCGGCGCGCATGGGGGCGTTGGGTTCGATCGCCGTCACGACATAACCGTTTTGCACGAACAATTCGCTCAAAAATCCGGTCCCCGAGCCGATGTCCGCCAGGCGATGTTCCGGCAGCAGGCCGAGTTTGGAGCGGCAGAATTGAAGAAGCGCCGGCGGATATTTCGGGCGGGAGCGAACGTAAAACGGGACTCGATCCGAGAATCGGCTCTTGGAGTCGCGTTGCCGGTGCAGCGACTGCACGCTACGCCCCTTCGCGGGTCACGATCTTGTAATCCTCCCGCTCCCCCACGCCCCGCGCCGGATAGTCCTTGCGGAGCGGATAGCTGCCAAAGCCGTTCCAGGTCAAGATTCGCCGCAGGTCCGGATGTCCCACGAAGATCACGCCGATCATGTCGTAAGCCTCGCGTTCCATCCACTCGGCGCCCGACCAGGCGCTGGTAACGCTATCCACCTTCAAACCCGGGTCCCCTTTTTCCGCGAGTTCTTCATCGCGCGGAGCGGTTTTCGGCAGCGTCGGCAGAGTCGGATCAAGAAATACCTTCAGCCAGAGACGGTTGTTGTGGGCGGTGCTGAGCAGACAATAATTGATCGCGAAGCGGTGCTCCGCGCCCGGATAGTTCAGATAATCCACGCCGTTGAGTTCGGCCAGCATATCGTAGCGAAGGCTCGGCTCATCCCGCAGGTACATGCAGACGCGGAGAATATCTTGGCGCGGAACGACGACCGTCACCATATCGCGCAGTTCCCCGACCAGGAATTTCACATCCGGAAACTTCGCCTTCAGCGGTCCAAGGGCGGGATGGACAATGGTTCGATGATGCGGCATAGGCTCTTTCTTGAAGCCGCACGATTGTTAGATAAGCCGGGCATCGCGTCAAGAACGCGGAAGTGTGCCGAGACGTGACGGCCTCCTGGCAGCAACCAAAAATGGGGCCGCGTCTGCGGCTGCATTTCTACCGTCCCACCAATTCGCGCACGGCGGCCGCAATGGCGTCCGCGGCATCCGGGCGACCCAATTGCCTCGCAGCCTCCGACATCTTTTGCCGGCGCGGAACTTCGTACAGCAGTGATTCCAGGATCGGCCGAAGCTTGTCCGCGTTTTTCTTTGGGTCCTTCTCATCATCCACCAAAACGGCCGCGCCGGCGTCCGCCAGAACTTTCGCGTTGGCGCGCTGATGTAGATCCCTGTGAAATGGATACGGCATCAGAATCGACGGAACCGCGCAGGCGGTCAGTTCCGCGCAACTGCTGGCGCCCGAGCGGCTGACGGCAAGATCGGCCACCGCCCAAACGTCGGCCATATCCGGCGTGAAATCGATCACCCGAGCGGGGATGTTCTTCTCGCGATAGCCGCTGCGCACCGCTTCGCCATGCTCCCGCCCCGCCAGATGCAGGATTTGCCAGCCGTTCAATGTGATGGTGCCGGCCAAAGCCAGCATCGCATCGTTCACGGTGACCGCTCCCTGGCTGGCGCCGGTCACCACCAGCGTGTGAAGCCGCGGATCGATCTCCAGCCGCCCGGCGGCCTGTTCGCGCGGCGGAAGTTGCCGGATGTCCTTGCGGATCGGACAGCCGGTTATCCTCACTTTGTAGCGGTATTCCGAGGGAACGAGCTGCCGGGCCTGCGCAAACTGGCAGCAGATCAGCCGGCTGTAACGCATGAGGTATTGATTGGCTTTCCCCGGGATGACGTCGGGATTGAGAATGGCCGCGGGAATCTTTTTCTTCGCGGCACTCTTCACCGCGACGCCCGCGGCATATCCGCCAAGGCCCACGACCGCCAGCGGCTTGCTCTCCGACAGGACCCGCTGCACCAGGTCGCGCGTCTCGCGATACGTGCGAAAGAATTTCAAAACGTCCGCCAATCGCGGCGGAACGATCGGCTGGCCAATGAACTCAAAGCCCGTCGGCTCCAGGATGACGCGATCGATTTCGCGCGTGGTGCACAGAAACAACGGCCGGACCTGGGGCAAAACTTCACGCAGCGCCTCGGCCACGGCAATGCCGGGGTAGAGATGGCCACCGGTGCCACCACCGGCCAGAATGATCGTCGCTGCCTCAGCCATCAAAAGAGATTACGCTCCCGCGACAGAGCATATCGTCCGCAAGCCCGGTTGGGAGCGTCGGGAACTTCAAAACGACAATGAATAAAGGGTTATTGGACGCGATTTGACGTTTTCAGGGGCGATAACGTCAATCCCCGTGCGTTTGCCGCAGACGCGGGCTCAGGCGCAGCATGAGCTGAACGCGTTCGATTTCCACCAGCCAGTCGGCGAGGGTGGCATTCAATTCTTCCCTGTCGGGACCGACGATGCCGGTGGGACAGGACGCGCCCAGTTGCCGCTGGGCGAGGGCGCGATAGCGGTTGATCGTGCGATCGCCATAGGCGCTGCAAAACTCAAAATCCTCGGACAGCAGCAGCGCCACCGGCACCCGATCACCGGCGTTGACGCGGAAGGCCTCGGCTAGATCGCGATGCTCGTCCCGATCCACCAACCGCAACGCAATCTTCGCGGGATTGGCCTCGGCGATTCGAGCGATCAGCGGGCACTGCTGGACGCAATCGCCGCACCAGATTCCGCTGATCAAAAGCACATTCATTTGCCGAACGAAGCCGGCGACGAGATTTTTTTGCGCGTCAGTGAGCTTCGCGGCGTCGTACACTTGCTGCCAACGTCGCCGCTGTTCGTCCGTGCCGGTTTCGACATACCGGCCGTAGGGCAACGCGAGGGCGAATTTGTCCTTGAAATAAACGGGTTCCATAATGCCATTTTAGGCCGGGACTCATCCCCCGAGCTTTGCACGGACGGAATCGGCCAACTCCTTTTCCATCGCCTCGTCGCGGCCCAGGACGTACCAGTAACGGTTGGCAACGGTTGCGCCCTCTGCGGTAACGCGGGTCGGGGATTCGGCCGTCACCGTGAACGCTCCGGTGAACTGCGAAACCGACGAGAGCCGTCGCTCCGGATGCGACAATTGCTCGATCAGCACCTTCGGACGCGCCACATACGAGCCATCCGGCCCGCGGGCCAGCTCAAAGCGCGCGCTGCGGCGAATCGTTTGCAGCGAATCCAGCATCACGTCATGCAGCGTCCCCGCGTCGCTCCGCCAAACCTCGAAGAACTGCATGGAAATCATCGGCCAGGTCGTCAGAACGCCCTCGCGATAATCCTCCTGTTGGATGTCGAATTGATCGTTGCGGAGCGTTTGGCCGCAGGCCGCCCACAGCCGCTGGTAATCCCGGCACGTCACCGACGCGACCGTGGGTTGATTGAGCCAATAGTCGGCCGTGGCGCGTTCGGCGGGGATGGACAAGAGCGCGGGTCGTGTGGCCGGGAGGCCCTGGGAATTGCCGGCGCATCCAGCGAGGAGCGACAGCGCCGCGAGAGAGGTGATGAGGGTGCGTTTCATTTCCATGCCGCGTCCACGACCTGCCCGCTTGCCAGATGATGATCGACTTCGCCGGTCCAGCGTTCGCCGACGGTGTGGATGATGATGCCGTTGACCGTGCCTGGCGTTCCGAGGGCGGCGCCGGCGACGATGACGATGCGGTCGGCGAGCGTGGCGAACTTTCGCTCCTGGACCAGCGTGTCCACGCCGTCCACGAGATCGAGCATTTTCTCCGGCGGGGCCATTTCGTGGGGAATGACGCCGAAATGCAGGGCCATTTTCCGCAAGGCCCGGTGATCGCTGGACAGCGCAACCAGGGGCACGGGAAACCGCCCCTTGGAAAAGATGCGCGCCGTGGCGCCGGTCTGGCTCCAGATGACGACGAGTTTGACGTGCAGCTCGTTGACGATCTCCAGAACCCCGCGGGCGATCGCCGCGGAAAATCGCAGCGTCGCCGATCCCGCCCTGGACACGATCGGCGACGTTGCCGTCGAGCGGATCAGATAGTCCTCGGTCACCTCGGCGACGTGAGACATGGTGTGGACCGCGCCCAGCGGAAATTTACCGACCGATGTTTCGCCGCTGAGCATCACCGCGTCGGTGCCGTCGAAAATAGCGTTGGCGACGTCGCTGACCTCGGCTCGCGTGGGGCTGGCCTGCTCGATCATCGATTGCAGCATCTGCGTCGCGACGATCACGGGCTTGCCCGCCGCCTGGCAGCGGCGCACCAAATCCTTCTGGATGATCGGCACCTCGGCGACGTCCATTTCCACGCCCAGGTCGCCCCGGGCGATCATCAGACCGTCGGAGGCTTCAAGAATCCCGTCGATGTGCGCAAACGCCTCCGCCTTTTCGATCTTCGCGATCAAATGAATGTCGGCCGACTTGTTGCGCAGATGCTCTCGCAGAAGGAGCAGATCATCGGCCGACCGCACGAATGAAAGAGCCAGATAATCCAGGTCGTTTTCAATCGCCCAATCGACGCATTCCCAATCCCGGTCGGTGATGCAGGGAACGTTGAGGCTGGAATCCGGCAGATTGATCCCCTTGGAACTTTTGAGGATCCCGCCGATCGTGCAGTTGCAGCGAAGCTCGCTGAAGTTTTTTTCCGTGCAGATGAACCGAAGCAACCCATCTTCGATCAGCAGCCGATGACCCACCTGCACGTCGTCGATGAGATTGGCATAGATGCTGCTGACCCGGCCGTTTTTCCCGATGCACGGGCTGCGCTGAATGACCAGTTCATCCCCAACGCCGATGGGCATGCCGTCGCAGCCGTCCTGCTGGGCGATGGGTCCGAGACGGATTTTGGGGCCGCACAAATCGCCGATGACGGCAATGGGCTGACTCCAACGTGCCGCGGCCTCGCGGATGTTGCGCAGCATCAGAAGGTGCTTATCCAAATCCCCGTGCGAAAAATTGAGCCGGCAAACATCGACGCCGGCCTGGAACAGCGAAAAAAGCGTTTCGACGTCGCCACAGGCCGGACCCAACGTTGCGACGATTTTGGTACGGATCATGTTACGGCTCTTCGAAGCGGGCTATGGAGCGATCATATGCGCCGCCCGCCCCGGCGGTAAAGGGCCATGTGCCCGGCGCGAGCTTTTGGCTGCGCCGACTCCCCCTCCGGCATTGACGCCGATACACCCGTCTTCTAGCATTTACACGGGCTTTTTCGCTTTTTCTGGAGTTTGGATGGTTGCTCGACGCAAGACGCGCAAAGTTGTCATCGGTGATGAGTCCCATGGTTTCGTCGGCATCGGCGGCGACGCGCCGGTGTCCGTCCAAACCATGACCTCCGGATATACCTGGGAAATCGATAAATGCGTGGCGGAGATCAACAAGATGGCGGCAGCCGGCGCGGATATTGTCCGCGTGGCCGTGCCGGAACGAAAAGACACGTCCGCTCTGAAGGAAATCCTGCCGCGCGTGAGCGTCCCCATCGTCGCGGATGTGCATTTCCATTTTCAGAGGGCCCTGGAAGCCATCGAAGCCGGCATCCACAAGATCCGCCTCAACCCCGGCAACATCAACGACCGCCAGCAGGTCAAGGACGTCATTCAGGCGTGCAAGGCGAAGAAAATCCCCATCCGCGTCGGCGTCAATGAAGGCTCCATCATCGAGCGCAGAGACAAGCAAAAGCGCATGAAGGAACTGGGCGGCGTCTTTTCCAACAATAAGAACGGCCATCTGTTGGCGATCATGGTCGCCAAGCTCGAAGAATATCTGGACATCTTCCATGAAGAAGATTTCCACGACATCGTCATCAGCGCCAAGAGCATCGATCCGGAAGTGGTGATCGACGCCTATCGTGAAATCAGCCAGCGGTTCGATTATCCGCTGCACCTGGGCGTGACCCACGCGGGGCCGAAGGAGACGGGAACGATTCGATCGGTCGTGCCGCTGGGACATCTGCTGTGCAGCGGGATCGGCGACACGATCCGCATCAGTTATGCCAACGATCCGGTTTACGAAGTCGAAGACGGGCTGGAATTGTTATACGTCCTGGGCCTGCGAACGCGCGTGGGGGCGGAATTGATCGCCTGCCCGACCTGCGGCCGGATTCAGGTGGACCTGTTCAAACTCGTGCAGGACGTGCGGAAGCAATTGGCCAAGGAAATCACCGTGCCGATGAAGGTGGCGGTGATGGGCTGCGTCGTGAACGGCCCCGGCGAGTGTGAAGGGGCGGATATCGCGATCTTCGCCGGCGATCGCAAGGGAATCATCTACGTCCAGGGCGAGCGCGTTGCGAACGTCCCGGAGGAACAAATTCTCGAGCGGCTCCTGATCGAATGCCGGCAATTCGAGCAAAAGGTCAAGCGCGGCGAAGCGAAGCTCGGCGAGAAGAAGGTGGACATTCTGCCGCCGGACCCGATCGGCGACCTCGGCAGCGGCTGGGAGAAGATAGAGAAAGATCGGCGTTCTTTGCCGGTAGTGGGATGAAGCCGCGGTATTTGGAATCTTTTGGATAAGGGGCATGGAACCGACTTCCGAGTTGATTGACGCCCTCTATCGGGAGAAGGTTTTGCGCGCCCGGCGAATGACGCTTCAGAAGCGCGTGGAAGTTGGGGCCGCGTTGTCGGATATCGGCCGACAGATGATGCGCGACGCGATTCGGCGAGAGAATCCCTCGGCCTCGGAAGAAGAAGTTCGTCAATTGATGCGCCGTCGGCTTGAGCTGAAACGAAAACTGGACGACACCCCGTTGCCTGAATCGGGCAGTTTGAAATAGGAGCGACAATGAAACTCATTTTGCACCTCGTGGTTTTCCTGGCCGGCGCCGGCCTGGGCATTTGGTGGGGCGTGAATCATCCCGCCGAGGCACAAAACATCTCGGCCCAAGAGCAGGCTGCTATATCGAAGGGAAAGATTGAGATAATGACTAAACTGCTCGGCCGCGACGCCGTCAAACCCGAAAGCACCGCCGAATTCAAGCAAATGCTGAGCGACGAGCAGCAGAAGCTCCAGGACGCCAAATCGAAGCTGGGGAACTGATCGGCCGGGACGAAGAAGCTCCCAAACACGACCCGCCCTTGTGGGTTTATAGATCCTTCAACAAATACTCACACTTTGCTAATGGCGCGCGCCGCGAAAAATGGTATTTTCGCAGACCCTAACCAAAGGAGTTCATCCCATGAGCAGCACAATGGAAGTCGGAAAAAAGCTGGTCGATCTTTGCCGCAAGGGCAACGCGACGGAAGCGATGGAAACTCTTTACGATCCCAAGATCGTCAGCATCGAGGCGCACGGGGGCCCTTCGATGCCGCAGCGGATGGAAGGTTTGGCGGCTATCAAGGGAAAGGCCGAGGGGTTTGAAAAGAACCACCAAATCCACAAAGCCGAAGTGGCCGGTCCCTGGCCGCACGGAGATCGATTCATCGTGCGCTTCACCTACGAGGTCACGCCGAAATCCGGCCCCATGGCGGGAAAGCGAATAACCATGGACGAAGCCGCACTATATAAAGTGAAGAATGGAAAGATTGTTCAGGAAGAATTCTTCTACGACATGGGCGGATGAGGGGAAATCCGAAACCAGAAATCAGAATGACGAATCAAGCCCGAATGACCAAAACCCGAAACGAAGGCCGTTTCAGTCATTCTCCCTTTCGGATTTGATTCGTCATTCTGGTTTCTGGTTTCGCACTTTCGGATTTTCTTCTCGTGCCTTGGCGCGGAAAATCCATTATTCTTTCCGCCATGTCCATTCGAGTCGGCATCGCGGGCGTCAGCGGGTACGGCGGCGGAGAGTTGCTGCGCCTGTGCGCGGGGCATCCGGCTTTCGATGTCGTCTATGCGGCCGGTGAATCGTCGGCGGGACAAAAACTCGTCGAGCGGTTCCCGGGGATGCCGCCAAAGCTGGCGGAACTGGTTATTCAGAAATGGGAGCCGGCGGCGCTGCCGAAGCTTGATCTGCTGTTCGCTTCGTTGCCGACGGGTCAGTCGCGGGCGGCGCTGGCGAGCGTGCCAAAGGGCGTGAAGATCGTCGATGTCGGTGGGGATCATCGGTATGTGGAGGGATGGACGTACGGGCTGGCGGATGTGTGGCCGGAGAAGATTCGCTCGGCCACGCGGGTGGCGAATCCGGGCTGTTATGCGTCGGCGGCGCTGGCGGCGATCGTGCCGCTGGTGGCGGGGAAGATGGTGAATCTTCAATCGGCGATCATCATCGACGGCAAGACCGGCGTCAGCGGGGCCGGGCGCGGAGGGTTGGATTCCAAGTTCGGGTACGGCGAGGTGAATGAGGATACGTCGGCCTATGGATTGGTGAACCACCCGCACGTGCCGGAGATCACGGCGACGGCGAATCAAATGTCGAAGGGGATTGGGGCGAACATTGTTTTCGCGGCGCATTTGATTCCGATGACGCGGGGAATTCTGACGACGTGCTATCTGGCGGGCAATGCGACGGCGGAGCAATGCCTGGCGGCGGCGCGGAAGTTCTACACGGGCCGGCCGTTCGTGCGCATCGTGGATCAGCCGCCGCATACCAAATGGGCGACGGGATCGAACCTGGTGTTTGTTTCCTACGCCTCGCCCGGCGCGGGAACGATCATTGCGCTGGGTGCGATCGACAATCTCGGCAAAGGCGCGGCCGGGCAGGCGATGCAGAATGCGAACCTGATGTGCGGGCTGGCCGAGACGATGGGGCTGGAGGGCGTGCCGCTTTGGCCGTGACTGGGGTGGGCGTGACGCTTGTTCTTGGCTCCGCTTGCGGCAATTCCAATTGCCTATTGCCCATTGCCTATTGAAAACCTGCACGTGTATTTCAATAGGCAATAGGCAATCGCTCCCCGAGCCAAGAACAAGCGTGATCGCCAAGTCGCGGATCACGGCATCTTTTTCACGCCGATAAAAATCCGGACGAGGGGCGTCGCGCAAAAGTCATAGCGCCGCAGGATTGCCTGAGACTTCATTATCGGACCAAACCAAAGCGACTTTATCACCGCAAATTTCTTATTTAGCTTCGCGCCACTTGAAGCGATATAGGCATCATAGACGGAATTCGCCCCCCAGAAGGACCCCGTATGACTCGCGATGAACCGACCACATTTCAGTTGAGTGTCAGCGGCATTACTGCCGGGCATTGGCAATACGCCCCGATCATTGGCAAACGCGTGCGACGTCGAAGTCCGGGGACAAAAGTGGCGATGGAGCAATTGGAATCGCGCGTGATGTTATCGGTCGTGACGGTCAACGCCGGCACGGTCCTCCAGGCGGTCGATGTCGGCGCGCTAGGCGTGAACCTGACGCGGTGGGATGGGACCCTGAGCACTACGCAGACGGCGCAGATGCTCGAAGCGGCGGGCTTGAATTTCTTCCGCATTGGGGGCGGCGGCGAAATGGACAACGATGTGCATTTCAATGTGACCTACCAGTGGCAGGATCCCTTGCCGGCCATGGCGCAGGTGGTCCAATCGGTCGGCGGCACGGGCTTGGTGACCCTCGACTATGGGTCGGGAAGTCCGCAGGAAGCGGCGGCGGAAGTGGCCTACCTGGACGGCTCGCCCGCCGATACCACGGTGATCGGCAACGGAGAGGAATACAACACCACCAGCAGTACGTGGGTGCAGGTGAATTGGCAGACCGTGGGCTATTGGGCCAGCCTCCGCGCGGCTACCCCGCTGGGTACGGATGACGGGTATAACTTTCTGCGCATTGGCCAAGCGGCGAGTTTTGGAATTAATTATTTCGAGGTCGGCAACGAAGAATACGGCAGTTGGGAAACCGACTACCACGGCTCGGGGGGTGATACCGGCGCGGCTCACGATCCTGCCACCTACGCCAGTTTCTGCAATACGTTCTATAACCTCGCCAAGGAGATCGACCCCAATATCTCCGTCGGCATCGACTCCCCGGGCCCGGGCGGCGATGAGAACAACTGGCTGGGCAGTGTTCTTACGGATGGTCTGAACGCGGGATTCATCCCGGGATTCCTCTCTGATCACGTGTACCCGCAGAACGGGGGAAGCGAGTGGGATTCATACCTGCTGAACGATAGCGTGACCGACACCACCCAAAACGCGGGGGACCCCACGGACTGGACACAGCGTGCGGCGGATTACGAAACGGACCTGAAGAACGTTCTGGGGGCGACGAACGCCGCCAAGGTCCAGTTGTTCGTCACGGAGTTTAACTCCGTCAACGGCAGCCCTGGAAAGCAGACCACCAGCCTGGTGGGCGGCTTGTTCGTGGCGGAATCCATCGGCAACATGATCGAGAGCGGTTATTCCGGCATGATGTTCTGGGATCTGCGCAATGGCAACTGGCAGACGGGCGACAACAACTCCTCCAGCCTATACGGCTGGCGGGAAGGCGGTGACTTCGGGATGATCGGATCTGCCTGGACTTCTGGAAGCGCCCCCGACACCGGCCCCTACATCGGCTATCCGACCTATTATGCCGAGGAATTGGCCTCGATGATGGTTCAAGCCGGCGGGAGCGTCGTTCAAGTCACCAGCGCTGATACGAACCTTTACGCTTACGGAGTTCTTGAGGCCAACGGCGATCTCGATCTGATGGTCATCAATGCGGACCCCAATTCCGCACACACCGACCAATTCAACGTCACCGGATTCGTAGCCAACGGGCAAGTCGAAGTGTGGCAGTATGGGGAGACCCAGGATACCGCTCAGGAAAATTCCGGCACCGGCGCTTCTTCGCTCGCCAATTCCACCGGCAGCGTCACGGTCACCAACCACGACTTCAGCTATTCATTCCCGCAGTATTCGATGACGGTCCTGCAACTGTCGTCCATAGCCAAGCCGACGATCGCCCAGGCGGCGGCGGCCGCGCCCAATCCGGTGACCGGCACGACGGCCAACTTGAGCGTGCTGGGGTCGGAGAGCGGCACGGACGCCGGTTTGAACTATACGTGGTCAGTGACGGCCGCTCCCAGCGGCGCCGCGACGCCCACTTTCAGCGCCAATGGAACCAACGCCGCCAAGAATACCACCGCGACGTTCTTCGCGGCCGGCCACTACACGTTCCTGGCGACGATCACCGACACCAACGCCCAGAGCGTCACCAGCAGCGTAAACGTCACCGTGAATCAAACGGTCACGACTGCTTTGGTCAGCCCGGCCTCGGCGGCGGTCGGCGAAGAAGGCACTAAACAATTCAGCGCCCTGGCCTACGACCAGTTCGGCGTAGTGCTGGCGACACAGCCGGCGTTCACCTGGAGCGTGGAAAACGGCGGAGGCTTGATCTCTTCCACCGGTTTATACGTTGCCCCTGATGCCACGGGCGCGGCGACCGTAATGGCTGCCTCGGGCTCCGTCAGCAACACCGCCACGGTAATCATTAGCAATCTCGCGGCGTCGCAGTTGGCGATCATCGAACAGCCCATGGGAACCTTTACGAACGACCCCTTCCTGGTGACGGTCCAAGTTGACGATGCTTTCAACGATATCGTTTTCACGGACCACTCGAACGTGACGTTGAGCGTTGCCACCGGCCCAACCGGCGGCACTCTCGTCGGCGCGGTCACCGTCGCGGCGGTCAATGGCATGGCCACGTTCAGCGATGTTGCCGTCACCCAATGGGGCAACTACACGTTGCTGGCCTCCGACGGCTCGCTGACCACCGATACCTCGTGGAATATTTCGGCCATTCCCATGCCGCCGGCGCGAACCCTGATGGGCGGCATTCCCATCAGCCCGCAAATGATGGTGTTCCAGGACCGGCGTTTGTTCGGCGGCGTGAATCCGACGACTTTCCTTGGATACACGTCCCCGAACCAGGACACGCTGGTGTTGCATGTCACCGCCTCACCGGGCGCCGAGCCGGCTTTCGCCGCGGTCGGATCGCTTCCAGATCTGTTGACGCTTGGCCCAAGCAGCGGAGGCGACGGCTCGGGACAACCCACCGACAACCTGGCTACGGCCGACGATATCTTGAAATAGCCGCGGTTTTGAATTTGAAGATTGCACGAAAGAGGGACTCTCACCGAGTCCCTCTGTTCATTGGGCGTTTTCATCCGCGACCGGCAGCGGCTCAAATTGGCGCGCTGCGCGTCCGGCCCTGGAGAGCGTGAATGGCGACCGGGATCAGGGAGATGACCACGATGGCCATCACCACAAACTGGAAATGGTTGCGGACGATCTCGATTTGATTGAAGTAATATCCGGCGAGGGAAAGCGTCACGACCCAGAGAATGCCGCCGCTGATGCTGAAGCCGATGAAGCGTGCGAAGGGCATCTGCCCGATGCCGGCGACCAGCGGAGCGAACGTGCGAATGATGGGAACGAATCGGGCCAGGATGATGGTTTTGCGGCCGTGCTTTTCGTAGAAGCGATGGGCCTCTTCCAAGTGCCGCTTGTTCAGCAGCCAGGACGATTCGCGGCTGAAGAGTTTGGGCCCGAGGCGGCGGCCGATGGAATAGTTCAGCACGTCGCCGCAGTTGGCGGCCAAACATAACAGGACGATCACCCCCGGCAGGCTGATCGGCGAGCCCACCGCCGCCGCCAGCGCCCCCACCGCGAACAGCAGGGAATCACCGGGGAGGAACGGCCATACGACCAGGCCGGTTTCGCAGAAAACGATGACCGCAAGGAGGATGTAGACACCCACCTGATGGGCCGAGGCGTAGCTGTTGAGGTGCCTGTCAAGATGGAGAAATAGATCCAGGACGTCGTGCAGCAACGGCAAAGAAGCTTTCCTTGTAAAGGGCGATTCTGTTTATCGGCAAACCGAAGCCGTGATGCAAGCTTGGCCGAACCGATCCTCCGGCTTTATCGAACGTATTATTCAAGCCGATATAACGATGTGGCGGCTTATGCATCGCTTGATTATGGGTGTTGCCCCCCTACAATCGATGGCCTCCCCGGCGCGGCTGTTTATGGATAACAACCGCTGCGCAATGCGTTTGAATTCTTGGTGAGGGGTCGGCACTCAACCCTGCCGGCCAAGCAGGAGATGGACATGTTTGAACGATTTACGGACCGCGCTCGGAAGGTAATGGCCCTGGCCAACCAGGAAGCCCAGCGCTTTAATCATGAATACATCGGCACCGAACACATTCTGCTGGGCCTGGTCAAGGAAGGCAGCGGAGTCGGCGCTAACGTCCTGAAAAACCTGGACGTGGATTTGCGCAAGGTCCGCCTGGAAGTCGAGAAACTGGTCAAAAGCGGTCCGGACATGGTGACGATGGGCAAATTGCCCCAGACGCCCAGGGCCAAGAAGGTCATAGAATACGCCATCGAAGAAGCCAGGAACCTGAATCACAATTACGTAGGAACGGAACACCTTTTGCTCGGTTTGCTGCGCGAGCACGATGGCGTGGCAGCCCAGGTGCTGATGAATTTGGGTCTGAAGTTGGAGGAAGTTAGGGAAGAGGTTCTTAATCTGTTGGGAGCTGGTGTGGAAAGCGAAGAACCCCAGGCACAGGAAAAACAAGGGCAGAGCCGCAAGAGCAAAACACCCGCATTGGACAGCTTCGGTCGCGATTTGACCGAGCTGGCGCGGGAAGGGCAGCTTGACCCGGTCATCGGTCGAATGAAAGAGATCGAGCGGGTCATCCAAATCCTTTGCCGGCGGCAAAAGAACAACCCGGTCCTTTTGGGCGAAGCGGGCGTGGGTAAGACCGCCATCGTCGAGGGGCTGGCCCAGATGGTCATCTCCAGCACCGTTCCGGAATTGCTGCACGATCGGCGGATCGTGGTGCTGGATCTGGCGATGATGGTCGCGGGCACGAAATATCGCGGGCAGTTCGAGGAGCGGATCAAGGCGGTCATGAACGAAGTTCGCCGGGCCAAGAACGTCATACTATTCATCGACGAATTGCACACGTTGGTGGGCGCCGGCGGGGCCGAGGGCGCCATCGACGCCAGCAACGTGCTCAAGCCCGCCCTTTCGCGCGGCGAGATTCAGTGCATCGGCGCCACCACGTTCGACGAATACCGCAAGTACATCGAGAAGGACGCGGCGCTGGCGCGGCGGTTCCAGCCGATCACCGTCGATCCCCCGAGCACCACCGATACCATCGAAATCCTCAAAGGTTTGCGCGATCGGTATGAGGCCCACCACCGCGTCCAGATCCTGGATTCGGCGCTGGTTGCCGCCGTGGAGTTGTCGAACCGATACATCACCGGCCGCTGCCTGCCTGACAAGGCCATCGACGTGGTGGACGAGGCCGGGGCGCGCATCCGCCTTCGCAGCATGACCAAGCCGCCGAATCTGGCGGAGATTGAGGAGCAGATCGAACGGCTGAGCATCCAGAAGGACGAGGCCGTGCGAAACGCCGAGTACGAGGAAGCCGCCAAGCTGCGCGATCAGGCCGAAGGCCTTCGCGCTAAGAAGGAAGAAATGCAGCGGCAGTGGCGCGAGCGGGCCAAGGAAGTGGACGGCGTCGTCGATGACGAAGTCATTGCCGAAGTCGTCAGCAAAATGACCGGCGTTCCGCTGACTCGACTTGAAAAAGAGGAAGCGCAGCGGCTGCTGGAACTGGAAAACGAACTGCACAAGCGGGTCGTCTCGCAGGACGAGGCGATCAGGACCGTCAGCAAAACCATCCGCCGCGCACGATCGGGTCTGAAAGATCCGCATCGGCCGATGGGAACGTTCCTGTTCCTTGGACCGTCGGGCGTCGGCAAGACGCTGCTGTCCAAGGCGCTGGCGGAATTCCTGTTCGGCGACGACGACGCGCTCGTTCAGATCGACATGAGCGAGTACATGGAGAAGCATAACGTGAGCCGCCTCATCGGCGCTCCGCCAGGGTACGTCGGCTACGAGGAGGGCGGACAGCTCACGGAGCGCATCCGCCGCCGGCCTTACAGCGTCGTGCTCCTGGATGAAGTCGAGAAGGCACATCCCGACGTCTTCAACATGCTGCTTCAGATCATGGAAGAGGGACGCCTCACCGACAGCTTTGGCCGGCACGTCGATTTCCGCAACGTGGTCATGATCATGACCAGCAACATCGGCGCGGAGCTGATCAAGGACGGCGGCCCACAGTTCGGCCTTCAACCGAGCCGCAAGGGCGAGAAGGAAGAGCGGACCTACCAGACGATCAAGACGACGCTGACCAAGGAGATCGAGCGTTATTTCCGCCCGGAATTCATCGGGCGATTGGACGATGTGATCGTTTTCCGGCAACTCAGCCGGACGAACATGGAAGCCATCGTCGAGTTCGAGCTGAACAAGGTCACCAAGCGGCTGACCGAGCACGGCGTGCGGATCGAGCTGACGCAGGAAGCCAAGGAGTTCCTCGTCGACAAGGGCACCAGCAGCGATTTCGGCGCTCGCCCGCTGCGGCGCGCGATCGAGCAGTACGTGGAAGACCCGCTCAGCGAGGAAATCCTCCGCGGCAATTTCAAGGGCAAGGACCTGGTGCGCATCACCGTCAAGACCGAAGACAGCGGCGAAAAGCATCTGTTTTTTGACGCGTTGAACAGCGCTGCCGAAAAGGGCGAAAAGCCCGTCGCCGCGGCGTCATCGGATGCGACGTGACGTCGTTTCACATTTGAGGCGCCCAAACCAAAAGCCCCCTCACAGCCGTGCGGGGGCTTTTTTTCGGCAGAAGAAAAAACATTGATCTTCAGGCGGCCGCATCGCCCGGTTCTCCCACCCCGGCCATCAAGCGCAGAACCCGATCCTGATTCACCTGTTCGCGGGGTAGCTCCCCCACCATGCGCCCCTCGCGCATCACGAGGATGCGCGTGGAGAGATTCAGCAGCTCCGGCAGCTCCGATGAAATCAGCATGATGCCGATCCCCTGCCTGGCCAGATCGTCGATGAGTGCGTGAATGGCCGCCTTGGTCCCCACGTCCACGCCGCGGGTGGGTTCGTCCACGATCAGGAGCCTGGCGTTTCGGCCCAACCACTTGGCGACAGCGACCTTCTGCTGATTTCCGCCGCTCATGGCCGCGACCGGCGCTTCCAGCGACGAGGTCTTGACCCGAAGCTTCTCGAAATATTCCCCAGCCTTGGCCCGCTCGGATCGTTTGTCCATGACTCCCATCCGCCGGAAACGCCGCAGCATCGCCAGCGAAAAATTCTCCCGGCCACTCATCATCAGGACCAATCCCTGGCGCTTGCGGTCCTCCGGCACCAGCGCGATGCCCCGCCGCATCGCCTCGCGAACATCCCCGAGGCGCAGCGCTTCGCCCTCCATCTCCACCGCGCCCTTGGCTCGGCCATCCAAGCCGAATATCGCCTTGGCGATTTCGCTTCGCCCGGCGCCGACCAAACCGGCGAAACCCACGATCTCTCCCGCCCGCACGTCGAAGCTCACCTCCCTGAACTTCCCCGGCGACGACAGGTTTCTCACCGACAGCAACACCTTTCCCGGCGTGCCGGACAGATGCTGCGGAAAATACGCGTCGATGCTCCGGCCGATCATCATCCGCACGACTTCGTCCGGGGTCGCCGCCGCGCGATTCAGCGTGCCAACGCATTTCCCATCCCTGAGCACCGTCACGCGATCACATAGCCGAAAGACTTCCGGCATACGATGCGACACGTAAATCATCGTCACGCCGCGGGCGCGCAGGTCCTGGATCAATGCAAAGAGGTTCTGGGCATCCGGCTCGGCCAAAGAGCTGGTTGGCTCATCGAAAACGAGAATCCTCGCCCCGGTCCCCACGGCCGAGGCGATTTGCACGAGCTGCTCCTGAGCCGTCGAGAGCCCCCGCATGTTCTGCCGCACGTCGAGCTTGACGTCGATGCTCCCCAGCAGCTTTTCCGCTCGCCGAGCCATCTCCGCTCGGTCGATCCTCAGCCCCAGCTTCCGCCGCGGATAGCTGCCCATGCACAGGTTCTCAGCCACGGAAAGATCGGCGCAAAAAGCCAATTCCTGGTGAACCATCCCGATGCCGGCGGCCCTTGCATCGGCGGGGGATGAAAAATGTTGTTCCACGCCGTCGATGAGAATCGCGCCCGAATCAGGCCCATAGATGCCGGCGAGGACTTTGCCGCAGGTGGATTTCCCCGCCCCATTTTCGCCCATCAGCCCGTGGCATTCCCCGCGTCCCACCGAAAACGAAACCGCATCCAGCGCCGTGACGCCGGCGAAGGTCTTCGTGATGCGGCGGAATTCGATCACGGCTTCACATTCAGAGCCACCGACTTACCTCGGCGGGCCGCCGGCAACGACTCACTTCTTGAGCCACTTATCCCAATACCCCGCGAAATCGTCCACGGCCACGCGCTGCACATTCGGCTGCGCCGGCAGCGACGGATCGGGCTTTGCCAGGGTCACGATCGTGAGCGGATTGGGAATCGCATGCGTGATCGGATTCATTCCCTCCGGGTCTTTGCCCTTCAGAATCTTATCCACCAGGATTTCCACGGTTCGATGGCCCCAGCCGTAGCAATCCTGCGAGATGAGTTCCTCCACATACCCGTTGCGGATGTATTCCAATTGTTTCGGCAGCGCATCGGTTGACACCACCTTGATCGAGCCGGGCGGCTTCCATTGCAGCGCATCATCGGTGAATAGCGGCCAACCGCCTACAAACACCCAACCGTCGATCTTCCCCGCATTGGCGGCCATGACTGAACTGATTCTCTCAGCCGCGGCGCCGGGCGTTTCCTCGTGATAGTAAACGCCGTTGCCGTCGCCGTTCAGCTCGTGCATATTCGGGTATTTCGCCAATTCCTCCCGCACGGCCTTCACGCGAAGCTGAAGGTTGGGGGCCGTCTGCCGCCCGGCCAGAATCGCGATGGTTCCCTTCTCGCCCATGATCCGGGCCAGTTCCGACACGAGCAGATGCCCCAATTGCGTGTCATCCGTTCCATAATTGCACATGCGTTTGGAGTCCGGCGCATCGGAGTCGAAGCAGACCACCAGCACCCCCTTGTCCACCGCGTCATTGATCGCCGAATTCAGCATCCGCGCTTCCGAGCACGAAACCGTGATGCCATCCACCTTCTCATTGGTCAGCGAGCCGATGGCGTCGGCCTGTTTTGCGGCATCATCGGTCGGCGGCGTGCGCCAATCGATCTCGATGTCCACACCGTTCTTGTCCCCGAGTTCCTTAGCGGCATCCATCGCCCCGGTATGCGCCGCCTGGAAAACATCGTTGGCCTCGCTCTTGGCGACCATGCCGATTCGGATCGTCCGCTTGCCGCCTGCGCCGGCGGCGTTCTCCGCCTTCTTGCACCCCGCCGGCAACAGCATCGCCATCGCGACGACCGCAATCAGACTTCCGAAAACCCGTGATTTTCCTCGCATACCGGACCTCCGCTCGAAGTGCCTCAAACCGATGCCTTTGCGCCGGCCAACCGGCGCTGTCGCAGATATTCGCTGAAATTGTCGATGGCTGCCGCCAGAACGATCGCGCCTCCGACAATAATCAATTGGTATTCCACTTTCCATTTCAGGGCGATGATTCCATCCTGAATCATGGCGATGATGAGCGTGCCCAGGAGCGCCCCCAAGGCCGTTCCGCGTCCGCCGGAGAGGCTCGCCCCGCCCACCACGGCCGCCGCCACCACCGTCAGTTCATACCCGGTCGCATCCGCCGTCGAAGCGCCGCCGAACCTGCCCAGCCAGACCATTCCAGCGATCCCAGCCGTCAGGCCCGCCACCGCATAGACCCGCAGTTTGATCCAGTTGGTGCGCAATCCGCTGAATCGAGCCGCCTCCTCGTTCCCGCCCAGGGCGTAGATTTCCCGGCCGCCAACCGTTTGCGACAGATAAAACCACCCGATGGCGGCGATGACGAGCATGACCACCATCGGCATGGGCCGATGGCCCCAGGCTTCCATGCGCATGAAATGGTCGGTAAAGGCGAGGGGAATTCGCCGATCGGCCGGCGGGAGTTCCTGAAATTTCGTCGTCACCACCGTGATGCCGCGGAAAATGCTCAAGGTCCCAAGCGTCACGATGAACGGATGCAGCCGCAGGCCAACGACCAGGCCCCCGTTGATCAATCCGCATAACAATCCAACCCCCATCGGCACCGCAAACGCCATCGGCAGCACTTTCCACGCCGGCGCATCCACCGGCAGATATTGCAACACCCGCGCCCCCGTGAACGCCGACAGCGCCATGATCGAGCCGACCGAAATGTCGATTCCCCCGGAGATGATCACCAGCGTCATCCCCACGGCCATGATCGCATAGTACGACATCGGCGTGGCCACCTGGTCGATCAGGTTCCCCGCATTCAAAAACGTGTTGTTTTCACCCGGCTGGGCTTCGACATATCCAAAAACGCTCAGGCCGATCCCCATGATGAGAATGACGATCACAAGCCCCAATTCCTGAACCCGCGGCAACCCGCGGCGACGGGGGAAAGCTTCAAGAGAGACGGCGGTCTGTTCCGCGGGAGTGTCAGTTTTCATCTGCGACATCGCTCTTATTTGCTTTCCATTACCACAACAACTCGGCTGGTTCCATCTTCAGCCCCGCATTGCCTCGAGATCGCAAGCGGCAATGATTTGACCGAATGTCGATTTGCAGTTGCGCCGCCTGTTGCCTATTGTGAAACGATCGCAAAGCAGAGAAAGCAGGAAAAGCAAATGACAAGCCCAATATCCGAAGACGCTCTCGACCTTATTTTCCGCAAGGCCCGCACCTATTCGACCTTTCTTCCCAAGCCGGTTGGCGATGATGTGCTCCGCGCGGCCTACGATCTGGCCAAGCTGGGTCCAACCTCCGCCAACACGATGCCGCTGCGCATTGTCTTCGTAAAATCTGCCGCGGCCAAGGAGCGCCTCAAGCCCGCGCTGGAAGGGAGCAACGTCGGGAGATCGACGGCCGCCCCGGTCACCGCCATCTTCGCCGACGATCTGCGATTTTACGAACATATTCCCAGGCTCTTTCCGCAGGCGCCCGGATTCAAGGATTTTTTCGCCGCGCCGGATAATGCCGCGTTCGCCAAAATTCACGCCTTCCGCAACGCCACGTTGCAAGGCGCTTATTTCATCATCGCCGCCCGGGCCCTGGGCCTGGATTGCGGCCCGATGTCCGGCTTCAACAATGCCAAGGTGGACGCCGAGTTCTTTCCCGACGGCCGATACAAATCCAACTTCCTGATGAACATCGGCTATGGCGACAAATCGAAGCTGCGTCCCCGCAACCCCCGGCTGGAATTCGACGAGGCGTGCAAGATCGTGTGAGATAAAAAGGCAAACGCGGCTGCATTTGATTCTTGACTTCGACTCTTCGGTCGCTCACAAATGCGCACAACCATGGCGATCCGGGCCGCGCTGGCAATCACTTTGCTTGTCCTATCGGCGGCGTGCGCTGAAAAACATTCGGGAGAGTCCGTGGCAACCAGGGTGAAGGTGGAGCGCGTCGCGTATCGAGGGTTCGCCGATGCCGTCCGAATTGCCAACGGGACGGTTGAAGCGATCGTCGTCCCATCCATCGGCGGGCGGCTGATGCGCTTCGCGACGGTGGGTGGCGACAATGTCCTGTGGGAAAATCCCACCGTGGCGGTATCGCAAGCGGGGCAATCGGGAAATTGGGGCGGTGAAAAAAGTTGGCCCTGGCCACAAGACCAATGGCCCCAGCGCACGGGCCAGGACTGGCCGCCTCCGCCCGCATCGGATCAGTATCCGTATCAGTGTCAGATCGAAGCCGACGGCGTCCGGCTCATCTCCCAGACGTTGAGCGGCTACGATGTGCAAATTGTCCGCGAGTTCAAAATGGCTCCCGCGGGCGCGGAGATGATTGAGGAGATTTCTTTCCAGGCCGCGGGACCCGCCGCCGGCGCAGCTCCCGCCGGGGTCTGGTCCATCGCCGAAGTTCCTGTGACGAAGAATATCTTTGTGCGGCAGACGGGCGACACGGTGCGCCCGCTTGGTTTTTCGCCGTGGCCGCTTCCGGGAAAAGCGATCGGCGGAATTCTGATGCTCGATCGCCCCGCCGATTTCAAAAGCAAAATCGGTTTGGACGCCGACCTGCTCGCGGTGGCGCTCCGGAAGCAACTGCTTTCGATCGAGCTTCGCGAGGTGTCTCCGCCCGCCGCGGGGTATGTCCCAGGAGAAAAAGCCCAGCTTTATGCCGAGCCGGATTCTTCGCCCGCCGTGGCCGGTCTGGGGGGATTCACCGAGTTGGAATTTACTTCTCCCACGGGAACCGTCGGCAATCAGCCGGTGCGGATGACGACGATCTGGAAATTGGAACCGCTGGCACAAGCCGACGACGACGCGGCGATCGCACGAAGGCTTTCAAGCAGATCGAGATAGAAACCTGAAGGGGAAAGGGCTCTACTTACGCTTCTTTTTTCGCCATCCCGGTTGGCGACCCCGTGGCCGAATGGTGCTTTGCAGGTCGAATCGCTCGACGGTCGCCCGCACCCACGAATCGCTGCCCAGCGGCCGGCCACGCTCGGCGGCAATGCGAATCGCCTGCAATTCTTCCCGCTTCAACGGCCGATTGACCCGTTCTACCCAGTTGCGCGGCTTTGGGATCGGCCATTGGCTCAATAAATCACGAATTGGACCAGGGCCATGCAGGCTGGCGCGCAGGCTGCTCCATTTCCATTGCTGGGCGCGCTTGACGAGTTTGGCCCGCAACGGATTGCCTTCAACGTAACGAAGCACCGATTCCAGGTGCGCGCTTTTCTGGATCATGAAGCTCTTGAATCGACTTTGGTAGACGCGGCCCGTGCCGACGGCCTTGTGCGCGACCTGCCAGCGCGCAGCGTGGGTGAGGCTTAAGTAGCCGAAGAACCGTGAAAGCTCGCCATCCCGGCGCGGCCAGACGACAAAGTGCCAGTGGTTGGGCATGATGCACCAGCCCAATATTCGGATCGGACGCCGCGCCTGCGCCTGCAACAGGACGTTGTAGAACGCAAGGAAGTCAGCCGCTTTGCGGAACAGCCGCGGCTTGCCGCTGGCGCGGCTGAGGACGTGATAGACATGGCCGCCGGGAGCGACACGAGGGGCGCGAGGCATGGATGGGAAGATACCCGCACCGCCGCCGGAAGTAAAGGGAGGTGTCCCCTTCAGGCATCCGCTCACGGCTGGGTCGCCGGCGGATTGCCCTTCCACGGAGCCCAACCATCGTCGCCTTTGAGAAAGGCTTCCTTTGAAAACTGTTCCGCTTCCGTTTGCTTCAACTGCCGCGACCAATCCACGCGCCGATCCGTGGCCGCGCCGGGGCCGGTGCAGGCGTATTCGGCGTAAAACGCTTTCATGCCGGTATCCGTCGGCCTCCATTTCAACCAGCCGGCCGGATTCATCTGCGGACCCATTTCGCAGTTGAAATACACCACGCGCGCGTGCGGCCGCCAGGGACGCCCAAGATAGACCGACCCGTCCGGCACGCCTGTCGCCGCGGTCAGTTTGCAATTCGTTAGGACGTATCCCGTCGTCTGACCGTCGTCCGTGCGCGATTGGGCGGTCAAATATCCCTTGCCGGAACTCTGAATTTCGCACTGATCGAACACCGCCGCGGCGTTGCCGAAAATGAAATCGACGTCCCCGCGGATCAGGCACTTGTAGTAATACTGACGCCCGGAATTGGCGTACAACGTGTCCTGGTTGGCCAGCATCCGGCAATTCCGAAACACCGCCCGATCCGAATCAACCCCCAGCGCCACGGTCTGCCCCACGGTCTTCCGCGGCGCGGCCGGGTTTTCGAACGTGATGTTGTCAGCCTCGAATTCCTTGCCGGTGACCGTCACGCTCAATGAGCCGAATGTGCCCAGCGGCTTACCATTGGGAGCAAGCTTCTTGGCGAAATCGTCATACGTCAGGATCGTCTTTTCGGCATCCTGCCCCATCAGGTGCACAAACGGTTGCTTGATGTGAATCTTCTCGTGATAGGTCCCGGGTTTGATGTAGACGATCTTGGCGGCGGCGTTGTCGGCGGGAATCGAATCGATCGCCTCCTGAACGGTCTTGAAATCCCCGCTTCCATCTGGCGCGACGATGACGTCGGCCGCGACGCCGTTGGCGGTTCCACCCGTTGCCAGCGCTTCTCCGGTCCGAACCATCACCGCCAACATCACCAGCCACGCAATGCGATTCAACATGGCACTGAATTCCTCCCTCGGCGCCTGTGCCGGAGGAGGGATTGTAAGCAAGACCGCTCGGCGATGAGAATCACAACTTTGGTTAAATCGTTTGCATTTGATGGTCATGGCGGCGGCATGCCACGCGGCGGTCCGCCGGGCGGGGCATCATGCGGGGGGCCACCGAATGGGGAACCGCCTCCTGGCCCAGGGGGCGGGAAACCACCGTCCTGCCTAGGACCGCGTCCCGGCCCAAAATCACCTTCAGGCCCCGGCGGGCGGCCGGGACCGCGCGGCGGCGGCGGCGGCGGAAGCATCCGGCTCCGCACATCCTCGAATCGCTCGTGCCATCGCTGAAACTGCGCGGCGTTCAAAACCTGCTTCATCTGTTCGTTCAGCTTGTCGTACTCCGCTTTCAGTTGCGGACCCATCCTCTCGCGGATCGCCTGTAGAGCGTCGTTGCGCTGCTGGTAAATCTCCTTCACTTGCTTGGCCTGATCGTCTGATAGCAGCAGTTCCTCGCGCAGGCGAGAGACCATATCGTTCACCCGCGGGGTGGGCGGTTCCCCAAATATCGGCGGGGGTGGGCGGTGGAAAATTGCCACGCCCCAACCGGTTGCACCCCCGCCCGCGAAAATAATCGCCGCCAGCGCAATCATCTTCGCCAGCCGTCGTCGGCGAAATCCCCCGTTGAGCGCGGGACCGGAAATTGTCGGCACAGGTTCACTCATGGCATCTGCACCTCCGCCGCCTGGAAAAGCGGCTCGATTGAATCGGTCCGAGCGGATTTATTCGCATGCAAAGCAATCGCAAGCACCACGCACGCGGCGATCGCCGATAGCCCCGCCGACCAGGCCAGCGGCAAGAGCCGCTGATCCCGGCGGCCGGCCGCCAGCACCGCCGCAATCCTCACATTCGTTTCCGGCGCGACTTCCGCCCGAGCGCGTCGGGCCAGCGCATCCACCATTTCAAGCGCGTCCATGACCTACTCCTAAGATTTCCTTGAGGTTTCTCCGCTCGATGATTTTTCGCAGCCGGTTGCGGGCCCGGTATAAGCGCATCTTCACCATCGCCGCGTTCCATCCGGTGCGATCGGCGATCTCGCTGATGTTGCAGTCGTCGAAGTACATGAAAGTCAACACCAGCCTGTCCGCCGCCGGCAAAAGCGCCAGCAGCTTGTGAAGCATTTGGGCCGCTTCGGCGGCGTCGTCGGCCCCGCTCGCGGGCGCCGGGATGTCCAATCCAAGCGGCTCCGTCTTTCGGCGGCGCGCCTGTTGCTTCCAGAAGCGATAGCCGACGCGCGTCGCGATCCGCACCAGCCAGTGCTCCAGCGGCACGGTTGTCGGCCGATACCGGTGCAGCGACAAATACGCCTGCACGAAAACTTCCTGCACCAATTCGCCATGCGTGGCGCGGTTGCGGGAAAAGCGCCACATCTGATGTGCGATCCTCGGCTCGTGCCGCTTGAACAAACGCGAACAGGCATCGCCATCGCCCGCCAGGCAATCCCGGCACAGCTGCCAGTCCAGCTCGTCCAATCGATCTCCTGTTCCGTCAGCAGCGTTCAGCGCCACGGTCCCGGCATAATCCATCGATACGAGCCTCACCGCAATATCCTTAACCAGCCTTAGCCACGTGAACTGAAAACCTGGCCTGTTTGCAGACTAATGCCGCGATTTTTCAATAGGTAACGACAATATCGCGAAATTCAGATGGTTAAAACAACCTGTTTTTTGTGAATACATTTGCGGCAAATTTTAATGAAACTCGCCTTTTGAAATTAACTTCCGACACAAAATAGTTTTCATAGATGTCGCATTCCATACTCCTGGTTTCGCAATCAGGCGTGACAAGAATATGCAGTTGCACGACTATTGCCCCGGGGGCGGAGGCGGCGGCCCATTGTCGTCGCCGCCATGAGCGTCCGGGCCACCACCCGGCGGACCGCCCGGTGGAGGTGGTGGAGGCGGCATCGGGTCGTCACCAAACGGCGGCCCACCGAAGTTTCCGGGTCCGGGTCCACTGGGAGGAGGCGGCGGAGGTCCGTCATCTGCCGCATTCCCTCCGCTTGGCCGACTGCTGGGAGGCGGTGGCGGGCGATGATGCCGACGATGTCGGCCCGGACCGCCGGGTTGCGTGGTTGGACCCCCCTGCGAATTACCAAAATCTCCCGGCCCCGGAGGCGGCCCTTGCGGGCAATCCGGCGGCGCCGGCTGGGTCGTGGCCGCCGCGTTAACATCGCGCGTAGACGCCGTGGCGCCAAACCCCATCCATGTTCCCGCCATCACACACGCTGTCGCCGCTATTAGCATGCGCTTGTTCATCATCCATCCTCCGAGGCGAGTGATAAGGATCGCCACGGGAATAATGGCGCAATCAACCGGCCGGTAACGCTGAAATGCCGGGACCAACGCAAATCCCCCTTCCATGAAGATCAGCTTCAATTCCGCCGCGCTTTTGGGAGGCGTGATGCTGTCATTGGCGGCATCGCTCCTGTTATCCCGAAAATCGGATGCAACATAGCATCCGCCGTGACGTCGTATTATCGTATCGCGCAATTGACGCGGGTGAGGTGGTCTTTTGCCTCCGGCATTTCGCGTATTTGCCGATATACTGCCGCTATGGATTCCGCTCCACCGTTGACACCCCAAGGGCCCGCTGTCGAGCCATCAACTGATTCCGCGCTGATTGCAACAAAGCCGCCGGCGTCGCCGTCGCGCTGGCGCACGTATGCACTGCGCGGTTTGATCTGGCTTGTCATCGCCGCGTTCTTCTGGATTTCCCTCGTCCAAGGCCTGCGCCTGCGGCGGTTCGTGTTTGAAACCAGCGATACGATCCGCTTCGTCTTCGACATGAAGCGCAACGTCTTTTGGGCCCTGGTCGGCAGCGGGCCGGAAGGCATGCTGAACCAATATGAAAAGATGGCGCCGGAATTGCCTGAATGGCAGGACTCAAATTGGGTCCCCTGGTTCGACTACGGTCCGCTGCGAATGCTGGCCATGAAATACTGGGGCGTCTGGATCCGGGCTCACCATCCGCCGCAACCGGAGGAACCATGGACCGACGCCTGGCAACCTGAGTACGAATACACGGCGCCCATCCTTCATTTCAACGCGGCGATGGAGCTGCTCGCTAGCGTCTGCGCCTTCTTTCTCACTCGACTGTGGATCAGGCGCGGCAGCGCGCAACAACCGCCGCCTCACTTCTGTGGCGTGTGGCGAGCCATGGTGGCCGCCCTGCTGATCTGGTTCAACCCGGCCGTCCTGGTCAGCGGCTATATATGGGCCACCTACGATAGCTGGGTACTTCCCTTCTTTCTCCTGGCGGCGCTCCTGGCCAGTCTCGATTGGTGGTTCTTCTCGGGCGTGGCGCTGGCCATCGGGGCGATGTTCAAAGGCCAACAGCTTGCCGTCGTGTCCGTCTTTATCGTGTGGCCGCTCATTCAAGGACGTGTGGGGGCGGCTTTACGCTGGTGCATCGGGCTGCTGGTGGGTCTTGCCGCGATCGCTTCGCCATGGCTCATGACCTACCTGCCGGCTGATCGCCTTCAGGCCGCTCGCGACGTCCAGGCAAATCTGGCCGTTTCCCAATACCCGCCGGACCTGTTCGCGATCCCGCGCGTTTTCGATGTCCCCGCCGCCATCTGGATCCTTGAGATGCTGGTCGCCGCCGTCGCCGTCCCCTGGCTGCTGCGCACGTTGAAGCCCGCCCAACCCGAACCACAGCCCTTGCGCCTCAAGACGATTCTGCATTCCCAGCGGACATGGATCGCCGCCGCGGTGATCTTCATCATCGCCGCGGTCTATTGGCCCTGGCTTCTGCCGCAAAACCGCCCGATCTGGTATTTCGGCCTGCTCGCCGGCGCAGCCCTCGCGGCCGCGGCACTCCTGCTCCGTCGCCGCAACCAACCCTACCTCCTGGCCACCGTCGCCGGCGGAGGTGTGCTCTCCTGCATATGGCTCTTCCACGGCTCCGGCGCATGGGCGAACTGCGCATTCCACTACGGCACGATTCACTGGCCCTACCTGATCTGGGGCAGGACCAGCAATCTGCCCGCACTGTTTTTGGAACGATTCGGCTGGTCAAGGGATGTTCAAGATGTGGCATTCACCCTGCCCGCCTTTCATTCGCACTGGCCCATCACCATCAATATGGATGCTTTTGACGTGACTTCCAAACAGCTCTTCAACACGATTTTTGCGATTCTGTTGACGATCAGCGCAGTTGCCGTCGGCTTGCAAGCCCGCCGCAACGACAAGCGAATGCTGGTGGCGTTGATCACGCCCTGGCTGCTGTTCTTTTGTTTCCCGGTGCAGATTCAGGACCGATACCTGATGTTCGGCGCCGCATCGGCCGCGATTTGCGTCGGAGAAAACATCGGAGTGGCCGTGCTGGGAATCTTCCTAAGCTTCGTCACCGCGGCCATGACGATGCAGGTCATGCTGGAAAACTGTAGCATTTCCGCGTTTGGCCAGAGCCTGGCCGATAGATTCCCCTGGCTATGCTCCCCCGATTCCGGCGATACGATCTATCGATATATCAACGGCATCCATCCGGACGTTGCCTGGGGCGTGCTGACGACGACCGCGATCTTCTTTTACCTGAGCCTCACGCGATCGCCACGAGCCCCGCGCCGGCGATCAACCCTCCAGGCGTAAAGTTTTCGCTTCGCTTGGGGTAGACTAGCGGCATGTGCAGCGCACTTGCCTTTGCGGAATCGGGCGATCCGAACGCAACGAATCTTCCAATCATCCTCGGCGGCCTATTCATCCTCGCGGTGATCGCTCTGCTGGCGTTTGCGCTGATTTTCATCTCGCGGGCGCGGGGACATCGGCAGACGGAACTGATCACCGTGGCAACGATCTTCTGGGCGCTCGCCGCGGCCGGAAGCCTGTTGTATGCCGGGGAGTCGCAAATGGATTGGTCGCATCAATATGCCCTGAGGCTGGAGACGGGATACCTTGATCCGCAAGACACCAGCGATGCGCCGCGACTGCCGTGGGGAATCTGGTCGGGCCTTGGCGTGGCCTATGGGGCGATGCTCCTCTGGTCGTTCTCCCAGAAGCATGCGGAAGCGAAACAGGGTGAAAACGACAACGCCGTTTAGCCGCGACCCGAAGGGGAGCGCGTTCTTCGGATACTCGAAAATCCCGGCCGCCTATTCACACCGCAGTATTTGGCGCGTGTTCCAACACTGCCGCTTCGCGGTCGTGCATGAATTGATTCGTATAAAGATCCCGATAATGCCCACCGCGCCGGATGAGGTCGTGGTGATTGCCGTCTTCGATGATCTGACCGCCGTCGATCACCAGGATTCGGCTGGCGGATTTAATCGTCGAAAGACGGTGTGCGATCACGAAGCTGATTCGATTTTTCAAAATGCGATCGATGGCGGCCTGGATCGCACGCTCGGCGAGCGTGTCCACGGAGCTGGTGGCTTCGTCCATCACGAAAATCTGCGGATCGGCGATAATGGCCCTGGCCAGCGCGACAAGCTGCTTCTGGCCGGTCGAGAGCTGATTGCCGCCTTCGCCCACCGATGCGTTGTAGCCATCCTTCATCGCCGTGATGAAATCGTGCGCGTTGGCCAACTTCGCGGCTTGCACGACCTCGTCGTCCGTCGCGCTCAGCCGGCCATAGCGGATGTTCTCGCGCACGGTGCCGCTGAAAAGATGCGGCTGCTGAAGCACCATGCCGAGATTCCCTTGCAACCATTTCAGCGAGCGCCGGCGGTAGTCGAGGCCGTTGATCAGGATTTGGCCGGAAGTCGGCTCGTAGAAACGGCACGCCAGCCCGACGATGGTCGTCTTGCCGCCGCCCGTGGGACCGACAAGAGCGATCGACTGCCCGGGCTGCACGCAAAGATTGAATTCGCGCAGCACCGTTTGGCCGGCCTTGTATGCGAATCCGACGTTGCGGAATTCAAGAGAGTGAATTCGCGCATCCAGGCCATCGATCGCCAGGAGCGAATCGGCGTCGTTGGCCGCGTGATTTCGTATTCGCTCGATCACCTCCGGGGAATCTTCGATCTCCGTCTCGGCGTCGAGCAAACTCTGCACGCGCTCCGCCGATGCCTGCGCGCCCTGGATTTGCGTGATCGCGTTGGTCAATTCCTGCACGGGAAATTGAATGAAGAACACGATTTGCAGGAAAGTGGCCAGCGCGCCCAGCGTCATTTCTCCATGGATCACGCCCAGTCCGCCGAATCGCAACGCCAGCGCGGTGCCGATGCCACATACCGAGAGCATCATCGGCCAAAACATCGCCGCATACAGCGCATTGCGCACGGCGTGGGTGTACATCGCCTGAGTGAGATGCGAAAATTCCTCGGAGTTGCGCTCTTCGCGCACCATGGACTTGCTCGTTCGCACGCCGACGATGCCCTCATTGAATGCCGCCGTCGTCTGCGAATTGGCCTTGCGAAGCGCGCGAGACGTTTTCAGCAGTCGCACCTGATAATATCGGCTGATGAGCATCAGCACCGGCGCAATCGCGATCACGACCAGCGCCAGCCGCCAAGCCAGCAGCAGCATCATGATCGTGATGCCCGCCAGCACCGAGGTTCCCCACGACAGATCGAGCAGCGCCCAGGCCATGACGCGCGAGAGGTTCGAGCAATCGCTGGTCATTCGCGCCATCAGCCAGCCGACGGCTTTGCGATCGTAATACGAAAACGGCAAGCGTTGCAGCTTATCGAAACAGGTCTGGCGAATATCGTAGCTGATCGAGACGGTGATTCGCCCCGCGATCATGATGAAGCTGAAGATGCAGGCAACGAAGCCCGCAATCACGCCGCCGTAGACCAGCATGTATCTGCTCAGATGGGCGCCGGCTCCCTGCATCGTCACGGCGTCGACAATCCGGCCGGTTAGATAGGGCAGGGACATGTCCCCGCCCGAGACGATGGCCCCGAGCGTCATCAGCGCGAAAAGTTTTCTCCGGTGCGGGCGCGCAAATCTCAGCATCTTGCGCCAAAGCGCAAAATCTATTTTGCCGGTGAAAACATCTTCTTCCATTGCCTGAGCGGTCATGTGGCTATTCCTCCGCCGACGCTGTTTCCGGCGCGGGCGTATGCCTCGTCAACCGACTCCGTCCGCAGATCGTCCGCCAGCGCGCCTTGAATCTGCCAGAGCCTGCGATACAGACCGTCCCGCGCGACCAGCTCATCGTGAGTGCCGAGCTGAACGATTCGGCCCTTGTCCATCACCGCGATCTGGTCGGCGCGCATGAGCGTGGAAAGCCGATGGGCGATGAGGATCACCGTGCGCTTTGGGCCTTGGCGGAGCACCTGATCGAGGATCGAAAGCTCCGTGCTGGTATCCACGGCGCTCAGGGCGTCATCGAGGATGAGAATCGGCGCTTCCTTCAAAACCGCGCGGGCGATGGCGGTGCGCTGGCGCTGCCCGCCGGACAGGGTCACACCCCGCTCGCCGATCAGCGTGTCGTACTTGTCATCGAAGGATTCGATCGATTCATGAATCGCCGCCGTTCGCGCGGCGATGACCATCTCCTCATCCTGAGCCACGTGTCGTCCGAGCTTGATGTTTTCGCGCAGCGTTTTTGAATACAAAAACGGCTCCTGGAGCACGGCGCCGAACTGACCGCGGACGTACTTGCGATCCAGCGATTTAAGTTCGATCCCATCGAGCGTGATCGTGCCCTGATCGTGGTCGTAGATTCGCAAAAGCAAATTCACGAGCGTCGTTTTTCCGGAGCCGGATGGACCCAGCAGCGCCAGGCTCGTTCCCGCGGGGATGGACAATGAAACGTCCCGCAGCACCCAGTTTTCGCCATGCCGAAAGCTGACGTCCTTGAATTCGACGTCGCCGCGAACGCGAGGGGCTCCGAGGATCGGATGCGCCGGCGGCGTTTCTTCGGCGATCACAAGAACTTCCTTGATCCGCGTGATCGAAACGAGCGTCTTGCCCAGTTCCGTTAAAACGCGTCCGACCTCTCTGATGGGCCAGATGAACATCTGCGCGTACGACACAAACGCGATCATCGTGCCGATGGTCATGCTGCCCATCGATGCCCGCCACGCGCCGACGATCACGATCGCCGCGAACTGCACAAGGCACATCAGGTCCGACGTGGACCAGTACAGCGCCATGATCTTGAAAAGATGCCACTGCCGGTCGCGATAGCCGGCGTTCTTGGCCGTGAATCGATCGATCTCGAACTCCTGCCGCGCGAAGGCCCGGACCACCCGGATGCCCGTCAGGTTTTCCTGAAGCGCCGCGGTCATGAAACCTTCGGCCTCGTCGGCCCTCTTGAACGATCCCTGCACCCGTCCGAAAAATATGATCGCGTAGCCGACGATCGCCGGCATCACCGCCGTCGCCACCAGGGCCATTTTCCAGTCCAGCCAGAACAGAAGCGGCAATCCGATGAGAATTCGCAGGCAGGTCCGCGCGATCTCGATCACCTGTTCGCGATAAAACAATCGCACGGTATCCACGTCGCTGGTGCAACGCTGCACGATGTCTCCGGTTTGCACCTTATCGTGCCAGGACATCGGCACGTGCTGAAGATGGGCATAGAGCCGATCGCGGAGCCGCCGAATGATTGTTTCGCTCACGATTCCAGACAACCGGCCCTGCACGTTCATGAACAGAGCGGCCGACGCGGTCATAAGGACCACCGCCGCGGCGGCCAGACTTAAGGTCAACCCAATCCCCAGTCGCTGCTGGTGATCGGCGAAGAATCGCGCCGCCGCAGAGAGGTTGGATGCGGGATGCCGATCGATCAGGCCATCGATCGCGCCGCGGGTAATCAGCGGCGTGCTGTAGAGCAACCCGACGCCGCAGGACATCGCCAGCAGGGCGTTGAGATACTGCAAACGGTGTCCCCGCATAAGCTTCCAAAGCGTTTGGAAATTGTTTTCCGATTGGTTCATGCCACGCCGCCGTCAAAAAAACCGCCCATCGCATCACCTGATGGGAAGGACGAAACACCCGAGCAAAAATGCCGGCGGGAAAGATTCGGATTGGAAAAACGAATGTTGCCCGCTCAGCTTAATGTGAGCGGGCCGGGAATTGCAGAGTTAAACTGCCTGCCGACCGATCCGCTCACCGATGGTCGCGATGACCATCCACGAGTCGAAATTATGAGGGATAAATCGGATCATTAGACAGCATCTCCTGTTCGAACGGCGGGAATATACCGTCGCGCCGAGGAATTGCAAGCGAATAATGCGGTTGATTACAACGAACGCGCCCGGCTATTGCGGGGCGGCGGGCCAATAGCAGCGACAGGAGTCGAACCTGTGACCCGGGGCTTATGAATCCCCTGCTCTACCACCTGAGCTACGCTGCCAAATTCTCGCGGAATTGGTTCTATTCCCATTTTCCCGCGAGCATCACCTAGATTTTAAGCGGGCCAGCAGGCAGGTCAACCTCCCTCACTTCCAGATCAGGCCTTTCAATTCTCGCCTGATGGACGGTCAACCGCGACGGCAGCCGCGAAATAACATTATATTGAGAGTCAGCCGACCTGTCCGCTCAGCTTGAGCGCCTCAAAGACTTTTAGAAACGCGTGTCCGTGGCTCGTCCCCGAGAGGTTGCTCAACGCTCCGGTACTACATGGCGGAAGATGATTTCCGGGGAAGAAGTTTCCCACACCACTCGCGGCGACCTGTTCCCAGAACTGATCTGGCAGGCCCTTGCAAGTTCGGCCTTCCCAGTCGCCGTGGTGCAGGAAAACGCCAGACCCCGCAGCCCCGGTTGACGACAACAACGCGATGCCAAACGGTTCCTGATCAATCGCTTCGGCCTTCAGGTCAACTCGAAGCGCATTGCACACAAAGATCGCTGTTCCGTGAGCGCCCGTTGAAGTCATCACCACAGCGCTATTGCACTTATTCTTGAGAGCCAGCGAGAATATGCCTGGAATTTCCGACTGGGGGACGACCCGATAACCCGGATCATAGTTAACCGAGTTCTTGAGGGCACGAAGTTCATCCTCCAAATTGTCATCAAGCTCGGTCCATGAACGATCCACCATGCTCATATCGTCGCGGGGCTATCCAGAATCAAACATGTTTCCGTCATGACGATATCGGACCATCCGACGACGGTTCAACCACATGCCCCAACCCTCCGATGTTTATGAATGATTGCCCAGCGATGCGGCGGGGACGTTGAGCGTAGGGGACCAACAGTGGGCCATCGAAGCTGGACGGCAAAGCAGATTGAGCGCCCGCGCTTTGTTGAGGACTGACCGATGAGCAATGACGACACCTGGATGCTTCCATTCGACAACGCGGCCCAATCATCACTTTCGTTGGTCGAGCCCCAACCCCGGCTGTCTCATGATCTTATCGAGGAAATTGAGCGAGCCGTCTTGGACAAGGGAGAGCTATCAAAAAGCGAAATTAGAGACGCTTGGGGTATCGATAACGAAGACTACAGCGAACTACAAGAACGCCTACTCGAAAAGAACCAGTCAATACGTAAAGGTCGCCGAAAAATAGGCGGTTTTGCAGTAGGGCCGCGGCAAGGAAGACCACCGCGAGAAGATCCTGATGGTGAACTACTGCTGAGAACAGAATGGGAGCGGCGGGCAGTCCAGCGCTTGACGGAACTGCTCTCTGAAAAGCAACTAAAAGACTTGCTTGGACCACTGGTCCAAGTGATTCGCCGCGCACGTCAGGAAGAAACCGGCGTTGACCGGAATGCCACCAAGCCGCAGATGGCAACAGCCCTCGTGCTCCAACACAAATTTGATCTGTTCTGCGAGTCAAAGGCCAGAGAATTAATAGCCAGAGCCTGCCGAGTGGAATGCCCTAAGCGATGGCACCCTGGCAAGGACACCGCGATTAACTTCGTAATTCAAACGGGCTTCCCTCGCGACATGGCAGGCATCCCAACGCCGGACATTTTGCCGGATTATGAGTACTTGGAAGGAAGATTCAGGCTTCGTGGTCTGCGCGATTTCCAGATCGAAGTGAAGGACGCGTTGCTGGAGCGGCTTCGGACGCCGGGGGAGCGCGCCATCGTCACACTGCCTACCGGCGCGGGAAAGACGCGCGTCGCCGTCGAAGCTATCCGCGATTGGTCAACCGCCCGCTACGATATCGTCGCCAAAACGACCAATACAGGCACCATTCTGTGGTTAGCGCATACCGAAGAGTTATGCGAGCAGGCGTACACGTGCTTCAAACAGGTTTGGGAAGCATCGGAAAACCTCTGCCCGCTGTTTTTGGTTCGATTTTGGGGTCGGTACACAGAAGACTTGGCCAAGCACCGCGAAAAGCTGCAACAATCCATGAGCGGACCAAGCGCGCTCATTTCGACTCCGCAGCGCATAATCAATCTTCTCGACGGCCACGTCCAAGGGAGCGAACCTGTTGTCGGGCATTTGAGGCACGCTCTCGGTTTGCTGCTGGTAGATGAGGCTCATCGCGCCGCCGCTCCTTCTTACCGTCGCATCTTAACCGGTCTCACGTCCACCGATCTTCCCGTCTCCGTCGTGGGTTTGACAGCCACTCCATTCCGTATGGAATACGTCGAAGATGACCCTGAGGAGGGCACGAGGGAGTTGAAGGAGATTTTTCGGAAGCTGATTGAACCTTCGAAAACCCTCGGCGCAAATCCTCGACAAAAGCTCCAGGAGATGCGCATTCTGGCGCGACCCGTGCTTGAGACGATCCAGACTCCCACGACGATTCGAATTCCCGACGTGCCGACCGAAGGCTTACTCTCCGAAGAAGACTCGGAGAGAATTGATCGGGCTATGGCGGTGAAGGCGGATAATGCGACCCGCCGACTGGCGATTCTGAAACGGTTGCTGCCCCTGGCCCAGAAACCAGATTATTCAATTCTGTATTTTGGTCCGACCGTTCGAGACGCCGAATGCATGACGTATTTACTTCGTCGGGAAGGCATCACGGCGGCAGTTGTGAGCGGCGACACGCGCGAGGTAACACGCCGTCAGGTTGTGGCAGAGTTCAAAGAAGGAACGATTAGAGTTCTATGCAATTGTGAAGTCCTGACCACAGGATTTGATGCGCCTCGCGTGACCCATATCGTTATGGCTCGCCCTACGGTAAGCCGTGTCCTTTATGAGCAAATCATTGGTCGGGGTTTGAGAGGGCCCGAGTTTGGAGGGACAGAAACCTGTGTGATTCTGGACTGCGAAGATACGTTCCGGGGAGACCGTCCTCCGCTTGGATATGAATCATTTAGAAGAATTTGGCAGCCCGACTTTCGCTCGAACTAGCGTGCTCAACTGAGATACGCGGCAGCAACAACGATGCAACAAAACTGCCGGCCCGGCATTTCTTCGCGCTTTTTTCGCGATCTTCGGGTCTTCGCGGTGGTCTTTTTTGCTCTGTGTGCGGAGAACTGAAATACCCTGACTTCCAGATCATGGCTTCTCAGTTCCGGGCGCACCCGGCGAAGAAAACCACCGCGAGGACGCAGAGACAGACGCCGAGGAATTCAATGTCGTTTTCTCTGCGCTTTCCCCCGCGTCTCTGCGTCTCTGCGGTTGCATTTTTGGCTGCGGCCAGAGGCCGCGCCGGGCCTTTGCGTGAGACCCTTTCATCGAGTCAGCGGCCAGGACGGCCCGCCAGGAGCTTCGCGGCCGTGTTGCGCCTCTGCTTGGCCCGCCCATCACCGCGAAGCGCGTTTGTGATCTAACTCGCATTCGCTACACAAGTTGCGATCGCCACATGAAGTTAGCATATACTAATCAACTCCCGAAAGCTGTTCAGTTTTGTAAACTTCTGTAAACCTCATCCAACCGCCCAAACCGGGCATAAATCAGGTCCGCGGCTCGGAGCGCCCGACCAAACTGGATTTGAGCCAACTTGATTTCTCCGCGTCCGTCTCTGCGTCTCCGCGACTCCGCGGTCCAATTTGTCTTTCGGAATTCCTTCGCGCCTGTCTTCGCGGTCTTCGCGTCTTCGTGGTTGATTTTTATCTTTCCCTACCACGGCTGCCCATGGCGAAGATTTCCGAGGTCGTGATCTGTTCCTGTGAAACGTGCGTGATGAATTCGGGATAGCCGGGAGCGCCCATTTCGGGGATGTCCAGGCCGGCGACTTCAACTTCCGGACGGACGCGGTTGGAGCCAATCCAGCGGCCGATCAGGCGAAAGACGATGCCGCCAACGATGATGTTCCAGGTGATGCACGTAACCGCCGCGATGATTTGGGCGAGGAGTTGCTTGAGAGAATGGTCTCCGTAGAGGAGGCCGACGACGTTGCCGGAGATGTGGTTGTATCCGTCGCCATAGGTTCCGTTGGCGAAGAGTCCGACGGAGAGTATGCCCCACAATCCACCGATGCCGTGAACGCTGATCGCTCCGACGGGGTCGTCGATGCCTTTGCGTTCCACGAAGAGGACGCCCCAGACGACGATGAGGCCTGCGACGACGCCGATGAAGAACGCGGCCACCGGGCTGACAAACGCGCAGGGCGCGGTGATGGCGACGAGACCGCCGAGCATGCCGTTGCACATCATGGACGGGTCTGGCTTGCCGTAGATTTTCCACAGGAAGATGCATGCCGCCACGGTGGAAGCGCCGGAGGCGAGCATGGTGTTGACCGCGATCAGGCCGATGCGGTCGGTCGTGCCGCAAAGGGAGGAGCCGGCATTGAAGCCGAACCAGCCGAAGGCGAGTATGAATGTGCCGACAATGACCATGGGCATGTGATGACCGAAGATGGGGCGGGGGTTCCCGTCTTCGTCGTATTTTCCGATGCGCGGACCGATCATCCATGCGAGGATGAAGGCGAGCGTTCCGCCCTGAAGATGGACAACGGAAGAGCCGGCATAATCGACGGCGCCATGGCCGAGGCCGCAGTTGACGCCGAGGCTGGCAAGCCATCCGCCGCCCCACATCCAGCAGCCATAGGCGCTGTATATGAAAGCGCCGACGCAGACGCTGAAGAAGCTGAAACTTTTGAAGCTCCAGCGCTCGGCCAGTGCGCCGGTGGGGATGGTGGCGGAGGTGTCCATGAAAACCATCATGTAGAAAAAGAGCACGAACACGCCGGGCGTGATGGCATTCCCGCTGAGGAAAAATCCGCTGAGGCCGCAGATTCCCCAGTGTTTTCCGGCGATCGTGAGATAGAGCATGTGGCTGAGCGCCGGTCCACCATAGAGATCGAGGGATCGGGGTCCGCCGATGAGGGGCGCTCCCGAACCGGCCGGGGCGCCGTTGACGCCGCCCATCATGAATGCGTAGCCGCAAACGAAAAACCCGATCATGCTGAGGGAATAAACCAGGAAATTCATGCTCATGGTGTGAGCGACGTTTTTGGCGCGGCACATGCCGGTTTCGACCAGTGCGAAGCCGGCGATCATGAACATGACGAGAAATCCGGCGAGAAGCGTCCAGATGAAATTGATGGCCCGGGAGTGTTCATCGAGCGCCCCGGAACCGGGGTTGTAGGAGGTCACGGACTGCGCCCCGGCCGGGGACGCGAAGAAAGGAAGCAACATCGCCGCCAGCAGCAAGGCCGCAGGCGGCGAGAAAATCGCATCAATTGAACGGCGCCGAAGGGGGAAATCGATCATAGATGTGGCAAACGGTACTGCGGCGCAACCGACGCGACAAGAAGAGAGGGATCAGCAAATTCGGACGGCCACCCTTGCGGATGGCCGTCCGATATAAATCTGTTCAGGCACGTTTGCCGCTCATGCGGGAGTCACCATTGGCGGCTTGGTCACAAAGATGTCGCGGCCAAGCTTCTTGCTGCGGCGGAGGAAGAAGATCGCGCCGTAGATGCCCCAAACCGCGGCCACGCCTAGGGCAATGAATGGTTCCTTCTTGCTCATGCCCGGAACGAAGAAGGGGCCGATGAGATAAAAGCTCATGCACGCCACGTTGGCCAGCAGCCCAAATCCTGGGATCAGGATGTGCTTAATCGGATTGTGCATGTGGTGCTCGTGGAATGCCACGATTGCGCACAAGCAGCTCATCGCGTACAGCAAAAACGTTCCGAAATTGCTGACGAGGGTGATAATGAGCAGGCTGCAAGGGAATTTTCCGGCCGTGGCGAAGCTGAAGACGCCCTTGTACCAGATGCTGTGCGCCTGGTCTGCGGACAGGTTTGTATCCAGCGAGGCCGAAGCCGAAGGACCACACAGATAGAAGACCACGCCGTAGATTCCGATCAATATGGAGAGAATTGCCAAGGTCCAAATGCAGCGATGGGGCGTGTTGTTCTTGCCATGCAGCAGGCCGAAGTGGTTAGGCACCTCCTCGTCACGGCCCATTGCGTAGGTCACGCGAGCGCCGGTGTTGATGCACGAAAGAGTGGTTCCAATCATGGCCAGGAAGACGGTAATTGCTTCCCAGAACATGAACCACCAACCCGCGGACGTGGAGCCGAAAGCCCAGGCGCCGACGAGCTGCATCATGTCGCCGATTGGCGCTGGCGAGCCTGCCGCCGTCTGGTTGGTGTAAAGGGAACTTTGGAAATAGTTGGCCCCGAAGTATTCAAAGAGGTAACAGAATCCGCCTTGAATCAAAAGCGAGGCGACGATCGCGATGGGAATGTGCTTCTTGGGGTTCTTGGCTTCCTCGCCCATTGACGAGACCGACTCGAAACCGACCAGGCATAGAATGGCAATGCACCCCTGAATGACGATGTAACTGGCCTTGTGCCAGTGGACGACGGACATGGCGGAATTGTGATAGTTGAACTGCCAGATGCCATTACTGTCCTGCACCATGCCGCCTTGATAGGAAATGGTGACAGGCTCGGGCACCGCCTTGGCCGCGCCCGGCGGGAGAGCAGCCAGCTTGCCATTGGAATCCGTGGCCACCACGATGGGATTACTCTTGGCATCATTGATCACGTTGCCCTTGGCATCGGCGGCGTAATAGACCCACACCGGGCTGCCATTGGGATCGACTTTGGGCGACGTCGCGCCGCTGGGGTCGGGAATCTGCTTGCTCGGATCGTTCGGGAACTTTGGGTCCTGAATCATGTTCGGAACGGTGTCCTGCGTGTTCTGAGTCGCCGCACCGGTTGAATCGAGAGTCCAGTCCGGATCACCTTCCTTCACATGCACTCGATGCACGAGCGCCATGCAAGTAAAGATAATAAGCGCTGTGATTTGAATGATGTTGATCCCAACATTCACGCCCGTAGCGCCGACGACGCCACGATATGCGATATATGAAACGCCAAGGGCAAATACGATGCTGAACAGAATCATGAGCAGCGGGCTTCCCTCAGCCACATTGAACTGTTTGGGGAACAATTGTCCGGCCATGTACCCGATGAAAATTGATGTCACGCAGACCATCACACCCGGATAGACCCAGTAATAGAGATGGCTGGCCCAGCCCACGACGAATTTGTAAAGGCGGGCCCATTTATAGGCTTGTTTTTTGGAGAGAAACGCCTGTTCGGCAAAGAAATAACTCGAACCCGCTCCGGGATAAAGCTTTGACAGTTCGGCATAAGAGACGGCCGTGGCCAAGCAAAGAACGGTGGCCAGCAACATTCCCAGCCACATGGCCGAGCCGGCTGATGGGGCTCCGTACGCGGATTGTTCCTCAAACGTGAGCCACAAGAATGCCCCGGGCGCGATCAGCGCCATAGCGTTACTGGTCAGCCCGGTCAAGCCGAGCGTTGGTTTCATCGTGCCCGAGCCGGTCCCAGATGAGCTTGCAGGAGTATCAGTTGCCACAATCACTCTCCTTATGCGGTAGATGCTGTATGCGCGCGGTTGCAAATTGCAACCACAAACAGTGTGCCACCGTGAATTTTGCAATCCGGCCCCCCCCATATGCCGGCGAAACAGCCGATAATCGAACAAAAACCGTTTTTCCGGCATTTTGGGAGAGTTTTCCGCGGCAGCCTAGAAATTGTGCATGTTGCGCCCGGCCGCCGTTTTCCAGCCACTAACTTGGGCGTAGGAGCCGAGGCTGTTGAGAACCTTGGGCCGATGGACCGTCTCTTGTATTGTCTTTGCGCCCATCTAAAATCCCGAATTCGGCCGCGCTATCTTTCGTTTCTATGCAAGTTACCTACGCCGCGCTATCATCCGAGGGACCCGTCCGCGATCAGAACGAGGATTGCATCGCCTACTGGCAGCCAAAGGACCAGGATGAGTGGCGCAGTCGCGGAGCGATTGCCATCCTGGCCGATGGGGTCGGTGGCCAGGCGCGGGGCGAGGTCGCCAGCACATTGGCCTGCAAGGCCGCCGTGCAATCCTTTTTGGAAGCCAGGCCATTGGCTGTACCGACGCAAACGCTGGCCCAGATGTTCGCCGCGGCAAACCTCGCGGTGTATGACGAGAACATCAAACACGACGGCCAGGGCCGAATGGCCACGACGCTGACCGCCACCATATTCCGCCACAATGAGGTGAACATCGGACACGTCGGCGATTGCCGGGTATATGCCATCCAGCAGGGCCGCATTCGCCGGGTCACCAACGACCATTCCTATGCGGGCGTGCAGTTGAAGCTGGGGCTGATCAACGTTGACGAAGCGATGAGCAGCCAGATGCGTTCGGTCCTGACGCGCACCGTCGGGCAGGAGCCGACCCTTCGCGTGGATTATCACACGATCAATGTTCACCGCGGCGACATCATCGTGCAGATGTGCGATGGCATGTGGACGCAGATCACCGAAGGTGAAATTTACGACGCGGCCACCAAACAGCCTGCCGAAGAGGCATGCAAATCGCTGGCAAGGCTCGCCGAACGCCGCGGCGCCGATGACAACCTCTCCATCCAGATCATTCAGGTGCAGGCGATCGAGCGGCTGAGCTACTATCGCGGTTTACCCACCTACCAGAAAGAGAGCCCCGCAGTTATGGGAAGCGAATTGGAAGTGGGCCAGGTGCTCGATGATCGTTTCAGGATCACCGACGTCATCAGCCGAAGCGGCATGGCGTCGATCTTCAAGGCGATCGACCAGAACACCGGCGACGCGGTGGCGCTGAAAGTGCCCTTCATGCAGTTTGAATCCGATCCCGGCTTCTACCAGCGGTTCCAGCGCGAACAGGCCATCGGCAGCGCCCTTCAGCATCCATACATCCTGAAAATGTTCGACGATGAGACGATCAAGAAGAGCCGGCCTTACATCGTCATGGAGTATCTGCAAGGTCAGACGCTGGGGCATCTGATGCACACGATTCGCCCGATGCCGGAGGCGGACGCGCTCAAGATCGCCAGCCGGATTTGCGAGGCGCTGTATTACATGCACGATCACGATGTCGTTCACCGCGATCTGAAGCCGGACAACATCATGATCTGTAGCGACGGGAGCATCCGGCTCATGGATTTCGGCATCGCGAAGTTCGAGCGGCAGCGGCGGCTGACGTTCGGCGGGTTCACGCCGGCCATGGGCACGCCCGATTACATGGCCCCGGAACAGGTCAAGGGCAGACGCGGAGACGCCCGCACCGACATTTACAGCCTGGGAGCGATTCTCTACGAAATGGTCACCGGCTCGGTTCCGTTCGAGGGGGCCAATCCGTTCATCATCATGAACAGCCGGATCAGCGGCGATCCCTGGGCCCCGCGGAGGCGGAACGACGCAATCTCGCCGCAGGTCGAGGAAATCATCCTGCACGCCATGGCCCGAAATCCCCAGGAACGCTACGCCTCCGCATTGGAAATGAAGAAGGAGCTGGACCATCCCGAGACGGTTCAACTCACCGGCCGATGCGATCGGCTGGTCGTGCCGAATCCCATGACCGGCAACGTCCGGCACTATCTCATGGTGGCGATTTGCATCGCGGTTCCCGTGCTGGCGATGGCCGCAGCGTGGATCTACACGCATCTGAACATCAGTGTCAAAGTGAAATGATCGTGCAACAGGGTAGGGTTCAAGGCGGGGAAATCGCACCTTGACTTGCCTATCCCCTCTCCCCATGAATCAACCTTTTTGATCTTTCGCATAAGCTCTTTAATTTCAAAATCAGATTGAACCGCAGAGTACCTGGCGCGGGCTTCGCCCGCAACCCAAATAATTAGGCATTGCTCGTTAAGGTACGGTGCGTGTTGCGAAGCACTTACCGTCCTACAGGAGCAATGCCATGGAGGCTTTTTTACACCA
>Ga0187864_10000367_pt1 | contig 50453 bp, 45 predicted proteins | sample June2016WEW_11_4_FD_132985 | JGI IMG/M metagenome (GOLD analysis project Ga0187864, IMG submission 132985) | Peatland microbial communities from SPRUCE experiment site at the Marcell Experimental Forest, Minnesota, USA - June2016WEW_11_40 | ecosystem: Environmental > Terrestrial > Soil >...
TGTTCTCGTTCAGAATGATTGGTGACACTCGGTAGAGTGTCGCCATGCAAATACGAGGGGGAAAGATACCCAAAGCGCGAGAGCTCTCGCGCTTTGGGCGCGAGCTGAGCCGGGTCGGCCAGCTCCGGTTGGTCTGGATGAGTCACTATCTCCGCTACGGTCGCAATGCGGCCTTCACCTGCCGTCACTTTGGGATCAGTCGGCAGACGTTCTATCGCTGGTGGCGCCGCTATGACCCTCACACTCCCGCCAGTCTGGAAGATCGCTCCCACCGTCCGCATCGGCGTCGCCAGCCCGCCTGGACCGCCTCGCAGAGCGAAGCCGTCCTCGCGCTGCGGCGCGAGTATCCCCGCTGGGGGAAGGACAAACTGGTCGTGTTGCTCCGCCGCAAAAACCTCCGGCTCTCCACCTCCATGGTGGGCCGGATCCTGAGCGATCTGAAACGGCGCGGCGTGCTGGTCGAATCTCCTCGTGCTGCGGTTCTGGCGCGGCGGCGGAAGATGCGCGGTCGGCCTTGGGCCGTGCGAAAGCCCCGTTTTTGGCCCATTCAGCAGCCTGGGGACCTGGTGCAACTCGACACCAAAGAGGTGCGACCGGCGCGCGGAGTCGTGCTGAAACACTTCTCGGCTCGCGACATGGTCTCTCGCTGGGATGTCGTGGAAGTGCACGAACGCGCCACTTCGCTGGCGGCCGCTCACTTCCTGGACACGCTGGTCAACCGCATGCCGTTCCCCATCGCCGCTGTGCAGGTGGATGGCGGCAGCGAGTTCGCTGCCGAATTCGAGCTAGCTTGCCAGCAACGCAACCTGCCCCTCTTCGTGCTCCCGCCGCGTTCCCCCAGACTGAATGGACAGGTCGAACGGTCTCATCGCACTCACCACGAAGAGTTCTACCAAGTGATCCCCGACCATTGGAACGTCGCGCAACTCAATCCTCAGCTTCGTCGCTGGGAACACATCTACAACACTGTGCGCCCTCACCAGGCGCTCCGCTATCTCACCCCGCTCGAATTCCTCGAGCGCTGGAAATCTCAACAAAAGAAAGCCGAGTGTCACTAATCATGTGGACGAGTACACTTTCTTGACCGCGCCGAGGGCTCTTGCTATGTTGGTAGATTACGCTGGGACTATTCTACCCAGTGTAGAGACGGCCGCTCTGTGCGGGCCACTCCACCAATGGGTCTGAAGAAAATCATCATCCGAGGCGCCCGGCAGCATAACCTCAAGAACATCAGCCTGGAAATTCCGCGCAACACGCTGACGGTCATCACGGGTCTCTCGGGGTCCGGCAAATCCTCGCTCGCATTCGACACGCTCTACGCCGAGGGCCAGCGGCGCTACGTCGAATCGCTTTCGGCCTACGCGCGGCAGTTCCTCGATCAGATGGAGCGGCCCGAGGTGGACTCGGTCGAAGGACTTTCGCCATCCATCGCGATCGAGCAGAAAACCACGACGCGTTCGCCGCGCTCGACGGTCGGCACGATCACCGAAATCTACGACTACCTGCGCGTGATCTATAGCGCCATCGGCGCGCCGCACTGCCCGAAATGCGGCAAGCCCATCACGCGCCAATCGACCGAACAGATCGTGCAGTCGGTGATGGCGCTCAAGCCGGACGATCGCATCATGGTCCTCGCGCCGGTGGTGCGCGGGCGCAAGGGCGAATACAAGAAGGAACTCGAAAAGTACGCGAAAGAAGGCTACGTCCGCGCGCGCGTGGATGGCGAGCTGGTGAATCTCGACGAGCCGCATACGCTCGACCGCCGCAAGAACCACACGATTGAAATCGTCGTGGACCGGCTGCTCCTGAAAAACGGCATCGCGCAGCGGCTCGAGCAGTCGATCGAAACCGCGCTGAAACTGACCGGCGGACTCATCACGATCGCGGTGGTGGGCGGCAAGGAGCATGTCTACTCCGAAAAGCTAGCATGTTCCGATTGCGGCATCTCGGTTCCCCAGCTCGAGCCGCGGTCGTTCAGCTTCAATTCGCCCTACGGCGCCTGCCCGGAATGCCACGGACTGGGCTCGAAATACGACTTCGATCCGGCGAAGGTGATCGTGGACTGGACGAAGCCGCTGTTTGAGGGCGGCCTCGGCCCAGGGTCCGGCTCGGGGGCGCTACAGCGCACGATGAAGATTGCGGCGGCGGCCTATGGATTCGATCTCGAAACGCCGTTCGATAAACTCTCGCGCAAGGTGCAGAACCTGATTCTGCGCGGCAATCCTGCGAATGGCGGCTCGGGCAAAGGCCTGAATTTCCAGGGAGTCCTGGGGCATTTGGAGAGCAACCTCGACGAATCGAGTTCCGATACCTACCGCGAGTGGCTCACGCAGTACATGTCGCCCGCGCCCTGCGCGGCTTGCGGCGAGCGGCGCCTGCGCCCGGAAAGCCTCGCGGTGAAAATCGCCGGGCTGTCGATCGCAGATTTCACCGGGCTGCCGCTGACCGAGGCTCGCGCGGCGGTGGACAAGATTCGCGAACGGCTCACTCTGCGGCAGCGCAAAATCGCGGGGCGCCCGCTCGCCGAAATCGCCGAACGGATCGATTTCCTGCTGGCGGTCGGTTTGGGCTATCTCACGCTAGACCGCTCCGCCGCGACGCTTTCGGGCGGCGAGGCGCAGCGGATTCGGCTCGCGACGCAGATCGGCTCGCGCCTGCGCGGAGTGCTCTACGTCCTCGACGAACCATCGATCGGCCTGCACGCCCGCGACAACGGCCGCTTGCTGAACACGCTCGAGACGCTGCGCGACCTCGGCAATACCGTCCTCGTCGTCGAGCACGACGAAGAGACGATCCGCCGCGCCAATTACGTCGTGGACCTTGGCCCCGGCGCCGGCAATGCCGGCGGATACCTGGTGGCTTCCGGTACGCCGGACGAAATCGCGGCGAATGCTGCTTCGCTCACCGGGCAATATCTCTCCGGGCAGGTGAGGATTCCCGTTCCCACCACGCGCCGCAGCCCGAACGGCAAGCTGCTCACGATCCTTGGCGCGCGCGGCAACAACTTGAAGAACATTGACGTGCCGATTCCGCTCGGCCTTCTGACGGTCGTCACCGGCGTTTCCGGTTCCGGAAAATCTACGCTGGTGAACGACATTCTCTATCGCGCGCTTGCAGCGAAGCTCTACCGCTCGATGGAAAAGCCGGGCGCGCATCGCGCGATCCTTGGCGTGGAACACATCGACAAGGTGATCCAGATCGATCAGGCGCCCATCGGACGCACGCCGCGGTCGAATCCCGCCACGTACACCGGCGTGTTCGCGCCGATCCGCGAGCTCTTCGCGATGCTGCCGGAATCGCGCGAGCGCGGCTACAAGCCGGGACGATTCAGCTTCAACGTGAAAGGCGGGCGCTGCGAAGCCTGCCAGGGCGGCGGCCAGCGCTGCATCGAAATGAATTTCCTGCCGGACGTCTACGTCACCTGCGAGGTCTGCCGCGGCAAGCGCTACAACGCCGAAACCCTCGCCGTGCGCTACAAAGGGCTTTCGATTTCCGACCTGCTCGATCTGCCGATCGAAGAAGCGCTCAAGGTGCTTGAAAACATTCCTGCGATTCAGCAAAAGCTTCAGACTTTGGTCGACGTGGGGCTTGGTTACATCCAGCTCGGGCAATCGGCGACCACTCTTTCAGGCGGCGAGGCGCAGCGCACGAAGCTCGCCCGCGAGCTTTCGCGCCGCCAGACCGGCCGCACGCTGTATATCCTCGACGAACCGACCACTGGCCTGCACTTCGACGACGTGAAGAAACTGCTCGACGTGCTGAACCGGCTCGTCTCTCTCGGCAATACGGTGCTTGTGATCGAGCACCAACTCGATGTGATCAAGCAAGCCGACTGGATCATCGACCTCGGCCCGGAGGGCGGAGAGGCCGGTGGGCGAGTCGTCGCTCAGGGCTCGCCCGAACAGGTCGCGCGCATCAAGAAATCCTATACCGGCCAGATTCTCGCCCGCGCACTCGATGGAGCAAAGGCCGGCGCGAATGGGAACCGCACGCAACGACTATGACGACTGACGACAACAATCCGCTTCCTCCCGAACCCCCTGAACCTTTGGAACCAGTGCCGCAATCCATCGAGCCGGTAGCACTCGAAGGCGCCCCTGCGGCCAGCCGATTCTCGGCACCTATGGAACGCCCGCTGCCCGAGGATCTGCGTGTGCCCTGGGACTGGCTCGATGTCGCATTGCTTGCGGTGATCGCATTTGTCGGGGCGCTTCTGTCGGGGGTTGTTGTTGCGATAGTGCTCGGGTTTTTCGGTGTGTCGCCGGCGCAGCTCCGCAAGTCCCCGGACGAATTGGGTATCATCGCAGTCTCGGCGCAGATACTGCTGAACGTGGGCCTGCTGGCCTATCTTGCGGCCCAAATGCGCTTGCGCTTCCAATCGCCTTTCTGGCGCACGATCGGCTGGCGCCCCCTGGAAACAGGCAAGGTTCGGCGCGGCGTGGTCTACGTCGCCCTGATCTTCTGCGGATTCTTCCTGGCGCGAATGGTGTCGCTCGCGGAGTCGATGTTTCCGCCGAAACACCCTTTGCCCATCCAGACGATGCTCCAGACTCAGCACGCGGCGCTCCTTTTCATGCTGACCGCCGTGTTGCTTGCCCCGGTGGTCGAGGAGACCGTTTTCCGTGGCTATTTGTATCCCGTAGTGGCGCGAAGCGTGGGTGTGAGCGCCGGAGTTGTGATCACGGGGACACTCTTCGGCCTGCTGCACGCCGGCCAGCTGTGGGGCGGGTGGTGGCAGATTGCTCTGCTGGTGGTTGTGGGCATCTTGTTCACGCTCGTCCGAGCGGTCTCGCGAACGGTGGTCGCGAGCTACATCCTGCACGCGAGCTACAACGCTCTCCCCGTCATCGCTGGTCTGCTCTCATCGGTCAAAATCCGCCATATTCACTAGCGTCCTTCTCAACGCACGGAATCGGTTAGAATGACAGCCTGTTGCGTCAACACGCGCGCGTCGCGTGAGCGACGAGAAGAGTCCAATGCACACGGTTGAACCAATCCGGTGGAGCAACGAAGGCGTGGTTCTGCTCGACCAGCGCAAATTGCCGGGCGAGGTTGTCTACCACACCTACACCGACTACCGCGAACTGGCTAAGGCGATCAAAGACATGGTCATTCGCGGGGCGCCCGCCATCGGCGTCGCAGCAGCCATGGGTGTCGCGCTCGGCGTCGAGCATTCGGAGGCGAAGACACTCGAAGAATTGCGCGCCGAATTCGCCGAAATCTGCGAAACGTTCGCGCGAACCCGTCCAACCGCTGTCGATCTGTTCTGGGCCATCGAACGATTCAAGCGGCGGTTCCAGGAACTCGCTGCAGCCGCAGAAAAGGACGGCGCGGCCGGCCTCTCGGGCATCAAAGCTTCGCTCGTCGAAGAAGCGCAGAAGGTGCATCAGGAGCGCCGCGAGGCCGACGAGCGCATCGGACGCTTCGGCGCCGAGCTCATGCCGAAGAGCGGCCGCGTGATGACGCAGTGCAACGCCGGTGCGCTCGCGACCGGCGGGATCGGCACGGCGCTGGGCGTGATTCGGATGGCCATTGAAGGCGGGTACCGGATCGAAGTGCTGGTGCCCGAGACGCGTCCTTACTTGCAAGGGGCGCGGCTGACGGCATGGGAGCTCCATCAGGATCACATTCCATTGACTCTCATCACCGACAATATGGTCGGGCATTTCCTGAAGACCGGAGGCGTGGGAGCCGTGGTGGTCGGCGCCGACCGGATCGCGCGCAACGGCGACACGGCGAACAAAATCGGGACGTACGGTATTGCCGTGATTGCTCGCGAAAACAAAGTTCCGTTTTACGTGGCAGCGCCGATATCGACACTCGACCTTTCGATTTCGTCCGGAGAACAGATTCCGATCGAAGAGCGCTCGGCCGAAGAAGTGACGCATCTCGCCGGTGTGCCCATCTCTCCCAACGTCCGCGCGGCCCATCCGGCCTTCGACGTCACGCCCGCGCGGTTTATCACCGCCATCATCACCGAGCGCGGCGTGGCCCGGCCACCATTCGAGGAGTCGCTTGCAGAGTTGGTGAAAGGGTCGAAGGTTGTGGGTGACAGGTCTTAGGTTGACTTATTGCGGAGCCCTCGCGCACCAGCCCGTTGCCTATTCGTAGCGAAGCGCTTCGACAGGATTCAGCCGCGCGGCCTTCCAAGCAGGATACACTCCGAAAAAAACTCCGATCATACTCGCGACGGACACGCCGAGGGCCACCAGGGTGAACGACACGGCGGCGGGGAATGAAGGAAACGCCAGCCGGATAACAAGAACGATGCTCGAGCCGAGCAGCACTCCGATGGCGCCGCCGACAGCCGCGAGCGTGACTGCTTCCAGCAGAAACTGCATCAGAATGTTGTTCCGGCGCGCGCCGATCGCCTTACGCACGCCGATTTCGCGCGTCCGCTCGGTCACGCTGACGAGCATGATGTTCATCACCCCGATCCCGCCCACCAGCAGCGCCACCGAGCCCACCGCCATCATGACGATGAAGATTCCGCTGGAAATCTGATTCCAGAGATCGCGGAACGTGTCCGTCGTCAGGATCGCAAAATCATCATCCTTATCGGAAGCCAGCTTACGCATCCTGCGCATGTACTCGCGCACCTCATCCACCACGAGCGGGAGATTGTCCGTTGTATCCGCTTTGGCCAGAAAAATTACGCCCTTGAACTCCGGGTGCAGTTTCTGTATCACCGAGAACGGGACAACCGCTGTATTGTCCTGGGGATTGTCCCCGGTGCCCAAGGCCTGCTTTCGCTCCTCCAGAACGCCTATTACCGTGAACACATGGCCTTCGAGCAATACTTCCTGTCCCACCGGATCCTCGCCGGTGGGGAAAAGTGTCTTCGCGGTCGTGTGGCCCAGAACGGTGACCGGGGAGTGATGTTCCTCATCCGTGTCGTTGAAAAACCTGCCTTGGACCAGATTGAAATCGCTGATTCGTGCGACAGCGGGCCCATCCCCTGTGAGGATGACACTCTTGGCCCGAAGATTGCCGCGCCGCACTTCACTCGATCCCGCACCCACCTCGTAGTTCGCAATCTGCTCCACAGGCGCGGCGTCCGACACGTGCGGCAATTGCTTCAGGCCGTCGACCCATTCCGGTTTGAGGTCCTTCCGTTGAAGCATCTCCCAAGAGGGGCGTCCGAGCGTGGCCCAGGAGAGCTTGGAGACGATGATGGTGCTGGAGCCAAGCTGCGATATATTGCCGAGCACGTTGGAATTCAGCCCGTTGATGACGGCGCCGATCACGATGATCGTGGTCACGCCGATCACGATGCCCAGTACGGTGAGAAACGAGCGAAGCGGATTCCTTCGCAAAACATCCACCGCCAGCGCGACCGCTTCCTTGAGTTCACCGGTTCTCTGTTTTCCAACCATGGTCTCTCTCCTACACCTACTCCAACCGCAACGCAATTGCCGGATCGAGGCGCGCCGAACATATCGTTTCTCCGACTCGGACCTGGCGGTGGGCTACTTTGGATCGCCCTCGTCGTTCCGTTGGGGGACGACGAACTCAACATTCTGCTGGTTCATTGCACGTTGAATGTCCTCGATCTCTTTGTGCGTCATAGGCGTGCCGAATGGCACACTGATAAGCGCGATAAGAAGAATTGCTTTGGCTAGCTTTCCTTTGAGGAACACGGGCCCCTCCGGCCGCAGACGAGCGCAGTTACCGGGCTGTGAGTGAACGCGACTCGCCTACAGCTGAATGAAATTGAATTCAGGCCGGCGCGTGCCGGCCATCACATACACGAGGAATTACCGAACCGGAGGAGGACGCGGCGAGAAGACAGGCAGAGCCGGGAATGGTTGCGGATACCATTGTTCGTCAACGCGGGGTATCGAAACACTGAGAACCGTTGCAAAGAAAAACCACAGCGGCGCGAGGATGGCGACGGGCAGCGCAACACCCACGTGCGTCAGGGCAGCAAGCAAGATCACCGTAAGGCATACAATAACGGCCCAGCGACGCGTGTGAGATATGGGCTTCATCTCGATCATTTGTACGCCGAGTCAGTGAAGTTTACAATAGGCCATTGCATTGTGTTTTCACGAGACGCCCAACTCCTGGTTAACGCACTCGGGCATGTGCCAGATGTTTGCGGGAAGGTCGCTTAAAGAAAGCACGAGGGGCAGCCTAGCGCGACAGCAATGCTCGGGTAGCCGACGATTTCGCGCTCTACGGGTGTCATTTGAGGAATGTCTTTTTCCACTTGCTCTTTTGCTCGGCGAATGGCCGTGAACCGTCCGAGCGTAGCGACCAGTCCATGATAAAGCCAGCGAGCCACGTTGTCCCGATGAGAAAGCCGAGTCCGACTACCCATCGGTAGTCCGCGATGACGCGAGCCATGCCTAATTTCACAATCATCGACTTGGGTGCGAATAAGATGAATCCAGTCGAGACGGCTAGGAAGAGAGATAGCGGCTTCGCTATTGTCTCGTAGAATTTTAGCCAGGGCTGCACGGTCGGTACCGTACCTGTGGTCACGTATACCACAGTTCTTGCCGCACTCGCGGGGAAACATGCCGAGCCGGAGATTTGTGACCACTGCGGCAGAAAGTTAGCTTGACTGCCGCGACGTAGCGGTTTACGAATACGAAGTGAGCTACCAGGAGCTTAGCGGGCTCGCCAACGATTCAGTTCTGGACGTGGACGCGCTGCGCGAGCGGCTTCGGGCAATGGCGGCGACGACGACACCCGAAAGATTTAGAGGCAACGACGCATCTTTAAGGCTACTTATTACCCAAGAGATTTCGGATACGGATAGCGTTCTTGTCCGCCCGCCACTGATCTAGCTCCCGTTGTATTGCGTCGTGACTCAGGTCATGTTTCCATGAGGCCTGACCCTTCTGTACGATCTCATCGGCCAAAGCCAACGATTCTTTTTCCATTGCCGATACTAATGTCTCGGGTGTGTGACTAGGATTAAGTGCGTGAGCTAGTAAACCAAACGAAATCATTCCTTTTGCTACAGCAGGCGGATAGGTTGTGCTTTCCACTGGATCAAGATACAAGGCCCAGGCCATGTCGTTCATGAGTCCTATAGCGGTTCGTTCGCGCTCTATTTCAAGTAGATTTCGTACCTGCTTTCTCACATCGAGAATCGCATAAACGCTTATCGAGATGGCGGCGAAGCCAACGAGGACACCGGCGAGACCAACCCAATCCATGCTCCGTATTCTATACGCTTGTTCCATCTAGCGCCGTCACTTCGCTTTTCTCTTCGGTTCGCTCTCGGCGTGCTTGTCGTAGGACGATCTCCGGAGTGAACGCGGCCCAGTTCGGAATCAAGACGAGTGTCTGATCTTCGAGATGGATTGTGCGGCGCGGCCGGAGTTGGCGTGGTGAAGAAACCGATCTACTTGCCGGACGCGAGCGGTTTAGCGGTCCTAGTTGTGGCCTGCTGCTTGGAAAAGAAATCGGCCGGAAGGGTGTCGGGAGCCTGTGCGGTTGCCGCCGACCTCGGGGTGACGAGAGATTCCCACGGGTCATTCTTTGCCGGAGGCGGCTGTGCTGGCGTCGTAGCTGGTGCCGGCGCGATCCTGTCGAATGCTGCCGCCCAGGGATCGGTTGTACCGGTTGAGACAGGCTTCGGGACCCATCCCTGACCATAGTTCCGTTGGGTCTTATCTGTGAATCGGTTGGTACGCATAACAAAATTTCTGCCCCACTCGTCCCGGAGCGTGTCGTAGCGATAGCGCGTAGGCCAGCCGAAAGCTAAAATCAGCAAAGCAAGAATGAAGCCCGCCGCGATCACCAACTTCTGATTGTTGTCGCTCATGGGACCACCTCACTTTCCGGCTTCGGCGCAATGCATCTGCCAGCTCTAAACCCCTTTAGATTCGACTCTCACGTCGCGTCTGAGTGCAACTTGTTTCACAATTCAGCCCGCCGCGTGCTATCTGTGTGCAGCATGCGACCACTCGAAAACCCTTTTCAGCTCGCAGCTCTGAATTGGTTCGATTCCATCGGCCGGCGAATCGTAATCGCCTGGGTGATGGAGGTGGTGATCACCTCCATCAGATTGAGCCCGGCAGATACCGCTAGGCGTTCGATTGCTTCCTGTCGTTCCATCTAAGTTCTCAGCCGTGCAAACTTATTCCGCTTAACTTCCGGCTAAAGGGACCCGCTCGTCGGGTCTTATGTCCAAAGGATGCTCCCAGTCCCACGAGACCGTGAGACGCAGAACTTCCGAATCCGCGTGGGTCGAGTGAGCCCGTAGATGCGCGACAAACTCACACCGATCTTTCCATTCATGGGGCATATTATTCGGCACAAATATCGGGAGCAGCCGCAGCATGCCGCTACTTTCGACCCTGCAAAAGTCGCAGTCCGCAGAAGGACCTATTATCCGAAGCAACGGGAAGTACTCTTGGTTGCGCCATCGAATCGGTACTTCGCCAGACCACAGAATCCCACCGTCTTTCTTCTCAAGACGGATAAGGGAGACTTGAGTCTGCTCGGCAGGTGACCATCGCCGCGTATTCCAGACGTGAATGTAGTAGTACTGAGCCCAGCCCACGTGCTTTCCGTTCTGGTCGCTCAGTGAGATTAGCTCACCTTTGTCTGAGAACAACCCCAGATGCAGGATTGGCGGAAAAAGCAGTGCTTGTGCTCTATTCCCGAACAACGCTACGAGCACAGCCAAGAACGTGGCAATCGCAACGGCGAGGCTCACGCCCCAGTTCCACCAGAACTGAGAGTCAGAACTCATGGTCAAAACCCAATCCGCTTCGCAAGGTCCATCAATCCTCGCCCCGCGCTCGCAGTGTCGCACATCGAAATCGTTTCGGCGATGCGCCGCCTAGTTTACCATCCCGCCCACGCGGGGCTCGCCGCCGACCAGCTTGTGCGCCGCTTCGGTCGCCATCCTGCCGCGTGCGGTTCTATCAATCAGTCCGAGTTTCATTAGAAACGGCTCGCTGGTTTCTTCGAGCGTAGCGCCGTCTTCGTTCACGGACGCGGCCAGCGTTTCGAGTCCGACAGGTCTTCCGCCGAATGTTTGAACCAGCGAGCGGAGGATGTCGCGGTCGAGCGATTCCAATCCCAAGCCGTCGATTCCCAAAGCCGAGAGAGCATCCGACGCAAGCGCAGCGTTGACCGTTCCCTTGCCTCGCATCTCGGCAAAGTCGCGGCATCGACGCAATAAACGGTTAGCAACGCGCGGCGTACCACGCGAGCGACGCGCAATCTCTTCGGCTCCCACGTCGTCAATCGAGCAACCGAGTAGCGAAGCCGAGCGTTTCACGATCCGCGCTAGTTCATCGGTCGAGTAGAAATCCAAACGATGCACGATCCCGAAGCGAGCCCGGAGCGGCGGCGCAATCATTCCGGGTCGTGTGGTGGCTCCCACGAACGTGAAGTGCTTCAACTTGAGCGCGTGAACGTTTCCGCCGATGGTCAAATCCAGGCGGTAGTCTTCGAGCGCCGGAAAGAGGATTTCGCAGAGCGGCGGCGCTAGCCGATGGATTTCATCTAGGAAGAGAAAATCCTTCTCGCGCAATCTAGTCAAGATGCCGGTCAAGTCGCGCGGATCATCCAACAACGGAGCCGACGCTATCTTGATAGCCGAGCCCATCTCGGCCGCAAGGATCTGCGCGATGCTGGTCTTCCCGGTCCCCGGGGGCCCGTACAGCAGCACGTGATCCAAGGCTTCGCCGCGGCATCGAGCCGCGTGTACAGCAATGAGCAAGTTTGATTTGACGTTCTCTTGCCCGATGAAATCGACCATCTTCAACGGTCGCAAAACGTTTTCGTTGTCCATGTTCATTCCCCGTTCTCCCTCAGAGAACTTTTGCCCAATCCTTTGCCCATTGGCGACCCAACCCAGCCCAACAACCGTGATTTCACCCTTCCATGGTGACGCCATCTGATTGAAAACACGCGGTACATCGAGAGAGGGTTGGATTCGAAGCCAGATGCTCTATCCAGCTGAGCTACGGGCGCCCAGCCCAATAGTAACGCACACACGCCTCAAATCACACGAGCGTGCGCCCGCCATCCACAACGATCACCTGCCCCGTCACGAAGTCCGCAGTCGCAAGATACGCGACGGCGCCCGCGATGTCGTCTCCCGTGCCGGTGCGATGCAGCGGGACGCGCCGGATGTATTCCTCATCGGGCGGCTCGCCGGGAAACTGAATCGTGCCGGGCGCGACGCTGTTCACCAGAATCTCGGGCGCGAGGGCGCGCGCCAGGCAGCGCATCAGCATGAGCGATCCCGCCTTCGACACGCAGTAGTGCGTGTAGCTGGGCCATGGGAACAAGCCACCGAGCGACGAGATGTTGATAATCCGGCCGCGGCCCTGCCGCTTCATGATGGGGGCGGCCAACTGAGAGCACAGAAATTGCGATTTCAAGTTCGCGTCCATGATTCTGTCCCACTGCTCGTCCGTGAGATCTTCAAACTTCGCTCGAAAGAACGTTCCCGCGTTGTTGACGAGGATGTCGAGCCGGCCCAATTCCCTTTCGACCGCTGCGGTCATTTCTTCCACTTCCGCGCGCTTCGACACATCCGCCTGAATCGCGATCGCCTTCGCTCCGCCAGCCCGAATCTCGCGCACGAGGGATTCGGCCTCGTTCTTTGACGTTGCGTAGTTGACGGCTATCGCCGCTCCATCCGCGGCGAGACGCAGCGCGATGCTGCGCCCGATTCGCTTTGCGCCTCCCGTGACGAGTGCAACTTGTCCTTCCAGGGCCTTTCCCGGCATGCGAAGCTCCTCCAAATTGCAGACGGACACATTAGCACTAGCCGAGCCTCAGAGCACACCCCAGCCCGCTCTCTTGCACCGAGCTCCCGTTCGGCGCGGACTCTTATCTCCCTCGACTCCGCCATCCGACAACAACCCCCTCACAAACTTCCCGGACTGTGCTAGGGTGATGCGAGTTTTGAGGACAACAGCGGGTTCGCGACAATGTACGGGGGGAGCTGAAATGAATTCGATCCGCTCATCGTGGGTTCGCGCCGCGATTCTTGCGATCGCGGCTCTGATTGGGAGCAGAGCCCTAGCCGCTCCGGGGGCCTCGCAGGAGTCGTCGGCGACGAAGCCGGCGGACCAATCGCCGGGCAAAGACCTCTTCGAACAGCGCTGTTCGACGTGCCACGGCCTCGATGCAGGCGGCGCGATGGGCCCGAATATACAAGGCATTCCCTTCCGGCTGGGCGCCGATGTGGTCAAGAGCACCATTAAGAATGGGATGGGCGGCGGCGGAATGCCGGCCTTCGTGGGGCAACTCGATGACGCGCAAATCCAGCAGATCGTCGACTATCTCCTCACGCTAACTCGCAAGGATGCCGGCACCGTGACGGGCGACGCAGCCAAGGGCAAAGAGGTCTACGCCTCGAGCGGTTGCTCCTCGTGCCACATCATCGCGGGAGAAGGCAGCGACGCAGGTCCTGAACTGACGAACGTCGGCGGGCTGCGCGGACCAAGTTATCTCCGCAACGCCGTGCTTTATCCCGGCACGGATTTGCCACAAGCGCGCGTGTTCTTGGAAACAGGCGGGCTTCTTGACTACCTTTTCATCCATGTCGTCACCAAGGACGGCCGCGCCTTCGATGGCACGCGCGTGACGGAAGACTCGTTCCGCATCGTGATCAAGGACGCCAACGGCAAGTTTCTCTCGTTTCAGAAGGCCGACCTCCGGGAATTGAAGAAAGAGCCGGGCAAGAGTGTGATGCCGAGCTTCCGGGCCAAGCTGTCTGACCCGCAGGTCAACGATCTCGTCGCATACCTTGCGAGCTTGAAGGGGGCCCAATGAGAATCGCCCGATACGCTCTTCTTTTGTCTCTCTTTCTTGTCTGCGCTGCCGGGCCGTCCGTCGCGCAGAACGTGCCCTACGAGCGCATTCTGCACTCTCAAAGCGAACCCCAAAGTTGGTTGACCTACGGCGGCAGCTACTCCTCGCAGCAGTTTTCGCGGCTCAAGCAGATCGACAAGCAGAACGTCTCTCAACTGAAAGTCGCATGGATCTATCAGCCCGCCCGGCCGGTTGCCAATCTCGAGTCGTCTCCTATCTTAGCGGATGGCGTCATGTACATCACCGAGCCGCCGAGCACCGTCACCGCGCTGGATGTCCGCACCGGCTTGAAACTGTGGAGCTACTCACCGCCCCTTCCGGAGCACGTCGTCTCGATCGGGCTGTATGCGACAAGCCGGGGTGTCGCGATCCTCGATGACACGGTTTACATCGGCACGGCCGATTCATACCTGGTGGCACTCGCCGCGAAAAACGGCGCCGTGCGTTGGAGGGTGCACGTAGCGGACAACGCCATGGGATATGCCATGACGGGGCCGCCGCTCGCCGTCAAGGGGAAGATCATCGTCGGGAGCGCGGGCAGCGAAGCCGCGGTGAGGGGATTCATTGACGCCTACGACGCCAAGACTGGAAAAAGGCTGTGGCGTTTGTGGACCACTCCCAGGCCGGGCGAGCCGGGCGCGGAGACATGGGGAATAGGCGCTCCGGAAAGCGCCGGCGCGACGACCTGGAACAACGGATCGTACGACCCCGAGTTGAACCTCGTGTATTGGGGGACCGGGAATCCCGCTCCGGATTTCAACGATGACCGGCGGCCGGGAGATAACCTCTACACGTGCTCGCTTCTGGCAGTCGATCCAGACACTGGAACGCTGAAATGGTACTTTCAGTTCTCGCCGCACGAGAATCACGACTGGGACTCGGATGAGCCGGCGGTCCTTTTCAACGCCACCATCGATGGCAAGCCGCGAAAACTGGTCGGCTTTGCCAACCGCAACGGCTTCTATTATGTCCTCGACCGCACCGATGGCAAGTTCATCACCGGCGTTCCTTTCGTGAAGGAAACATGGGCGAAAGGGCTCGATGCCAACGGCCGCCCGATCCTCAACCCCGACCAACAGCCAACTCTGGGCGCGGGAACCCTGGTCTACCCCAGCATTACCGGAGGCGTTGACTGGACCAGCCCCTCCTACAGTCCGGACACAGGGCTTTTCTATGTGAGCGTGCATGAAACGGGCGCGTACTTCATCAAGCGCACCGGCAATATCGAGCCCGGTCCTCCGAAGGGCATCGTGGGCGGCGGAGGAATTCGCGCGCTTGCCGGCGAGCAGTCCTACGGCGCGATTCGCGCTTTGGAGGCCACCACGGGAAAGCTGCGGTGGCAGTTCAAGCTCCTGGCGCCTGCATGGGTGCCCGTGCTTAGCACCGCCGGTGGGTTGGTTTTCAGCGGAACCGACGAAGGCAACTTCTTCGCCCTCGACGCCGATACCGGGAAACCGCTGTGACAGTTCTATATGGGCCATGCCGCCCGTTCGAATCCCGTCAGCTACGAAATCGACGGCAAGCAGTACATCTTCGAGACGGCCGGGAACGCGTACCTCGCGTTTACGCTGCCCTGAGCGCCGAAACGGAGTCCGAGTGAAAGTCGACCTGCTGGCGATTGCGCCCCACCCGGATGACGTCGAGCTTACGTGCGGCGGGACGATGCTCAAGATGGCGCAGGCGGGCTATCGCACCGGCATCCTCGATCTGACGCAGGGCGAGACGGGCACGCGCGGCACTCCTGAGACGCGCCTCCGGGAAGCGGCGCGGGCCGCGAAAATTCTCGGCGCAAGAGTGCGGCGCAATCTCGGCCTGCCCGACGCACATCTGCGCGTTTGCGACAAGTACAAGGCGGCGATCGCCGAAGTGATCCGCGAACTCGAACCGCACACCGTGATCCTTCCCTACTGGGAGGGACGCCACCCGGATCACTACACGGCCGCAACGCTGGGCTACGAGGCGTGCTTCGTCGCGGGACTGAAGAACTACGCGCTCTCGGGCGACGCGTTCCGCCCGTTCAAGATCGTCTACGCGGCGGCGTATGCGGACGTGCGGCCGACGTTCGCCGTGGACATCACAAAGCAGTACGACCAGCGGCGCCAGGCCATCCTTTCCTATGCCTCTCAGTTTCGCCCGCTGAAGAAGGAGCGCTCGAAGGTGGCCCTGCCGCTCGACGAACTCGAAGGCAGGATGGACCTGCTCGCGCGACACTTCGGGCGCATGATCGGCGTGAAATACGCGGAAGGATTCGTGGCAAAGGAAGTGATGCGGATCGACGATCTGGTCAAGATGCCGGTCAGATCTATGTAAAGCGCGAAATTCTGGAGCTGCTCGGAAAAAGAAAACGCCCTGGCGGGACATACCGCCAGGGCGTTTTCACGTTTGTAGACGTAACTCTAGAACTGGTTCCACAGATACTGATTGTAGACCTCGTGGTGATACTGCACCTCCGGGCCTTTGACGAAAGTACCCAGCAACCGCGGGCAGCGATCGGCGGCAGCTTGTTTAAGGTCTGCGTAGCGGTTTTTCACGTCCTCGCCGAGAAGCTTCGTCGTCCACTCTGCGTTCCGGAAGTCATCGATCGCTGTGTATATGTTGTCAGGCAGGTAGCGCTCCGCCTGGCGCAGGTTGCTTATCGTCGCCGTATCTCCCTGCATGCCCGTCTTGAACACCGTGAGCAGCACCAGATAAGGATTCGCGTCCGGCGCGACGGAACGCACCTCCACGCGCATGCTCTTCGAGTTCCCGATCGGGACGCGCACCATCGAGCCGCGGTCGGTAGCCGACGCCTTGATCTGGTTCGGCGCTTCGAAGTGCGGGTCGAGACGGCGGTACGCGTTGACGCTGGGATTGAACGCAAGACACGTGTCGTTGCCGTGCGTCAGAATTCGGTCGATGAACTCCCAGCCGCACTTCGAAAGCTTCTCCTGTCCCTTGGGATCCCAGAAAAGATTCTTGCCGTCCTTCATGATGGACACGTTCGTGTGCATGCCGCTACCGTTGACGCCGACGACAGGCTTCGGCAGGAAACAGGCGGTCATGCCCGACTTCGTGGCCACCTGGCGGCAGATGAGCTTGTAGAGCTGTATCTGATCGGCGGCCGCGACGACTTCGCCATACCCGTAGTTGATTTCAAACTGCGACGGCGCGACTTCCGGATGGTCCTTCTCGTTCTGGAAGCCCATGGCGCGCTGCACTTCGGCCGTGGTGTCGAGGAAAGTTCGCAGCGGGTCGCCCGGAAGCGAATGGTAATAACCGCCGGTATTGACGTACTCGAACTTGCCCGTCTGGTGGTAGTGCTTCTCCGCATCCGCGCCCGCGAAAAGAAAGCCTTCAATCTCGTTGGCGGCGTTGAGTGTGTAGCCGTCGTTCTTGTACATACCGTCGGAAAAGCTCTTCAGCATGGCGCGCATGTCGCCGGCGTACGGCCCGCCCTGCTTGTCGATCACCTCGCCGAAAACCATCACTTTGCCCGAGCCGAAAAAGTCGGATGCCGGCCAATAGAAGGCGCTCCAGTCGATTCCCAGGCGCAGATCGCTCTCCTTCTGGGCGGTAAATCCGCGGATAGAGGACCCGTCAAACGTCATGTTGTCCCAGCTCTTGACGAAGAACTTCTTGTCGTAATCCAGCATGTGCAGCCGGCCTTCGAGATCGCTGAAAAGCAGGGTTACGGCCTTGACTCGCTTTTCGTCGGTTAGGTACTTGAGGCGCTCCTCTTGAATCTTCTCGATCGGAACGCGGCTCTGGCGCTGCTCCTTGGCCTTCAGGTTCAATTCTTCCAATTCGGCGTACGGTATTTCTAGGAAATTCCGCAGTTCGCTGGACATGAATCTCCTTCGGATTTGTGGAATAGACCTCTGTCGATGCAGCAAGACAATCGGGCGGGCGTTCTTCGCCCGAAGGAACACGGTAGCCGGGCGTCTACCGGTGGTCAAATCGAAAGAACTGATCGGGCGGATTCAGTGATTCCGTCGGCAAGAACGGCCGAACCGATACTTCATAAGGACGATCCATGAAACTCATAAAGAAGGCAAAAATGGATCGAAGAAAATTTGGTTCAGAGCCATTTGAAAAAACTATCGAAGGAATGAAAAAATTCATTGCACCAACGTATAGCTCGGGCTTGACGCGAGGCGAACCGCTGGGGTAACGTCGGCGCGCTAAATCTGCTGGCTACAGCCGACTGCGAGGGAGGACGGATGGACCCGAAAAGCGTTCTTGAATATGCCGCGAAACACAACGCCAAGATATTGGACCTGCGCTTCATAGACGTGCCAGGAGTCTGGCAGCACGTGAGCTACCCGATCCAGGAACTGACGGCGGAGTCGTTCCAGGACGGATTCGGTATGGATGCAAGCTCGATCCGGGGGTGGGCTCAAATTCACGAGTCCGACATGCTGTTGATCCCCGATCCGAACACCGCGTTCATGGACCCTTTCCGCGACACGCCGACGCTCATCATGATCTGCGACGCGCAGGATCCGCTTTCGCGCAAGCCCTACGAGCGCGACGTGCGGAACCTCGCGCACCGCGCGGAAGACTATCTCCAGAAGAGCGGCATCGCCGACCAGGCCTTCTTCGGCGCCGAGGCGGAATTCTTCATTCTCGATAGCGTGCGCTTCGATTCGAAGCCGCAGCATAGCTTCTATTACATCGACTCGGATGAAGGCCGCTGGAATTCCGGGCGCGCCGAGCACAACCTCGGCTACCGCCCCCGCTATAAAGAGGGCTATTTCCCTGTTCCGCCGATGGACCATTTCCAGGACATGCGCACGGACATGGTGCTCAAGCTCCAGGAAGTCGGCGTCAACGTGGAGTGCCACCACCACGAAGTGGCCACCGCCGGACAGGCCGAGATCGATTTCAAGTTCGACACGCTGATCCACGCCGCGGACAACATGTGTAAGTACAAATACGTCGTCCGCAACGTGGCCTATCAGTACGGCAAGACGGTCACCTTCATGCCGAAGCCCATTTTCGGCGACAACGGCTCGGGCATGCACACGCACCAATCCCTCTGGGGCAAGGGCAAGCCCCTGTTCGCGGGCGACCTGTACGCGGGCCTCAGCCAGTTGGCGCTCTGGTACACCGGAGGATTGCTGAAGCACGCGCCCGCCATCGTGGCGTTCGCCGCACCGTCGACGAACTCATACAAGCGGCTTGTGCCGGGCTACGAAGCGCCGGTTAATCTCGCGTACTCGCGGCGCAATCGCTCGGCGGCCGTCCGGATTCCGATGTACTCGGCCAGCCCAAAGGCGAAGCGGCTCGAGTTCAGGCCTCCCGACCCGTCGTGCAATCCGTATCTGGCCTACTCGGCGATGCTCATGGCCGGTCTCGATGGAATCGAGAACAAGATCGATCCAGGCGGTCCGCTCGACAAGGACATTTTCGAGCTCTCGCCGGAGGAGTTGGCGCACGTTCCCTCCGTGCCGGGCTCGCTCGACGCATCCTTGAAGGCCCTCGAAAAGGATCACGCCTTCCTCACCAAGGGCGGCGTGTTCTCCGACGAATTCATCGGGCTCTGGATCGACTACAAGATGAAGAAGGAAGTCGATCCCATGCGGATGCGCCCACACCCGTACGAGTTCGAGCTCTACTACGACATCTAGACTCCGCAGCTCGCGCGGAAGAAAAGGCGCGCTGCTCCTCGCAGGGCGCCTTTTTTGTGTCGCGTCCACCACAGTGACGGGAACACTTACGGCACGCGCCTCCATCCTGAGTAGCTGAATCTGGTAGACTTTCGAGAGGGCTTCTCCGCCGACAATGAAACTCTTTGGACGTAAGGACGACGCAGCCTCGGGCGCCCGCCGCAAACATGCAGACGGCAATGGGAATTCCGCTCGCGCGTCTCACCGGCTGACGCTCGACCTGACGCGCGCAGAAAAGTTTGCAGCGATGCTGGCGAAGAGCCGGGCGTCCCACGTGGTAGAAGTCGCGGATTTCTTGGCGGGAATGTACATCTGCGATTGGGACCGATTGTCGAAGTATTGGGAAGCGAAAAATCACGAAGAAGTTGAAACGTTCCTGCAAAGGATCTGCCAGATGAGCCCCCAACGATGGCATTCCTGGATTCAGCTTTACGACCAGGAGCGTCACAAGGAAGACGGACGGAGGGGCTGGCGCCTGCTCAGCCTGCTCAGCCGGCTGAAGAAGGAACCGCCGAGCGAGCAGCCGCTACAGCAGTCCGCCGCGCTGGGCGCCGTGCTACGGCAGGCCGAGCAGATCGCTCCTTTTCGGGATACCGCCGAAGGCCGCTCGATCCCGATTCTGACGAGCGAGTCCGTCCTTTTGTGCATCGCGCGGAACTACGGATCGGAAATCAGCCGGAAGCTGGCCGCGACAGGACTCGACGCAGCGAAACTCGAGAAGGATGCGTTGTTCCCCAAGCGCGCGCCGCTCGCCTAGGGCATGCTGTTTCTCTGCGCGCTCTGTGATCCCTCTGTGTCCTCTGTGGTAAATCTAGAAAAGAGGTCCCTCGCTCATCCGCCGTGGCGGATTCGCTCGAGTCCGGTGTCAGGACTCCGGTGGAGTCCACCGGACTCCCGAAACCGGAGATGACGACCCTCGTCGGGTCGTCAAATGATCATCTTGAATCGCGGCCAAAGAACCGATAGCGGGGCGATCGGCTTGCGGCAGACGTAGACGGGCACTGATTGCTCGTTCGGCATGGCATGAGGACTCGTAATCGTCGTGGCGCGCCGCACGTCCCCGAAAAGCTTTATGAATTCTTCGGAACGCTCGCCGAATATGATCACGCAAGTGCCCGAATAGCCTCGAGGACCCCAGTAAAAATAGCTGTTGTGGCCGCCGATGGCCTTGGGCAGGCCGAGTGCAGGTCCGTAGTAATCGATCGCGCCGGTTTCGCCGTAGTTCCCTCCAAGAATCGCGCAGTCCGCGCGATCCGATGCCGGCAAGTCGTGATACACGGTGGCCACGCCGGCGGCGATGTTGTCCCAACCGAACATGTCGGCGTAGAGCTGAGGAAGCTCAGCTGCAACGGCATCACGCTCCGTCTTGGCCAAGCTTGAATACGGCAACGCCCGCGAATAGCGCAGGAAGGCATCGACTGGAAGCACGGGAACACCGAACGGCACTGCGATCAAGCCGCTCAGAATCAACAGCGAAGGAAACGCCGTTGCCAGCCAACGCCGCTCGGGCAACGCAACCAAACCCTCGAACGCCACGCCTCCAGCAGCCATCAGTAGCGGATAGACTGGCAGCGGGTAATAGGATTTCCCGCCCAAGCACATGAAGATCGCGAGCACGATGAGGTACGCCCATCCGAGGAAGCGGAACCGCCTCCCTTCCCGCGCGAAAAACAACCACGCCAATCCGCCAACCCAAATCGGAAGCGCCGGCGGGTGAAGGAATGCAACTTGTTCGGCCAGAAAACGCAGGGGCGAGATGGGAACGTTCTTGTAGAGCTGTGCATTGCGGACGACTTCGATCTGCGGCCAGCTATGGCGCGCCTCCCAGAGAAGATTCGGAAGAAACAGCGCGAACGCGATAAGCCCGCCGATCCAAATCCACTTCGAACGGAAAACCTGCCCCTCGCCCGACAGGACCAGCCCGAAAACGAGCGCAAATCCGAACACGAGCATGCTGTGCTTGTTTTCCAGTCCGATCCCCGCGAGCGCGCCGAACGCGAGCCACCATTTCGGCGACGAACCCTTCACGATGCGGACCGCGATCCAGGCGCAAAGAAGCCAGAAGAGCGGCTCGAAAGCATTCATGGAGAGAAAACTGTCGAAGGCGATATACGCCGGGGCGAACAGAATCGCTGCGGCCGCAAGGAACTGCGCGAGGCGGCCGCCGCCAAGTTCGCGAGCCAGAATGCCCGTCAGAAAAACCACAGCGACGCCCGCGAGCACAGGCAGAAGGCGGATGGAGAAGAGCGAGTTGCCGAAAACGTGGCGCGCAAACCAGGCGACCAGGGCGATGAGCGGCGGCTGGTCCACGTAGCCCCAAGCGAGGTGCTCGCCGCAGGCCATGTAGTAGAGCTCGTCGCGAAACACACCGTAACGATTGATTCCGGCGAGCTGGACGAGCAGCTTCGCGACGGCCAGACCTGCGAGCATGGCCGTTGCGCTCGCAGCAGACTCGCGCGCGGCGACATCCATGAGCGCGGTCTCGCCGAATTCGCCGACCCGAGTCTCGCTCATGCTCGTTGCGGCGGCGCGTGCCGTCCGCGCGCGCCGTCCGGGCGCGGGAAAGCCCTCGACTCCGTGGCGAAGACGCTCATCGCATCATCAGTGTGACGCCGGCGAAATAACCGTCGCCGTCTCGATGCTGTCGATGTTGGGAAAGTTCTTTTCGATATACGCCTTCCCCTGGGTCGTGATGGCGTGCTGGTCGGGGCGCTCGCCGTAGCCGCTGTAGAGCTTCTGGACCACGTCCATGCCCGAAGTAACCACGCCGAATGGCGCGAAGCCCTGGCCATCGAGCCCGGCGTTGTTTCCGAGATTAATGAAAAGCTGGGTCGTGCGCGTGTTCGGACCGGCCGTCGCAAACACGAGATAGCCGGGACGATTGCTCTGCGTCACGGGATCGTCCTTGATGTTGGCGTTCTGCCAGACCTTGTTCACAGCGGGATCTCCGCTCAGGCCGAACTGAACCACGAAGTTCGGGACGATGCGGAAGAAGCAAGCGTCATTGTAGAAGCCGTGCTGTACGAGATTGTAGAAGCGGTCGGCGCCGAGGGGAGCCCAGGCGCGCGTGACCTGCACGACGAAATCGCCCTTCGTGGTGGCGAATTTCACTTGAAACACGTCGGGAGCCTTCGCCTTTAGTGTCGCCGGTTGCAGCAAAGCGGGATCAGTTGTCATTGGTTTCATCCTTGGATGGGTCGGAGATGGGCCCCCTTGTCCTGAGGGCTGTGCCGCAGACTGCGACTGCGCCCCGAAAACCACCGGGGCGAGAACAGCAAGAATCGAAAGCAAGAACAGAGCGGTGAGACGTCTCATGATTTCGTTCCTCTCATTGGTTTCGCAGCGAACTCTACATCTTGCAGAAGACGAAGCGTGTTGCCACCGAGAATCCTCTGGATGCTGCCCTCGGAATAACCCCTCTCGAGCAGCGCCTCGGTGATCTGAGGCAGGTGCGATGCGTCCTCCATGCCGTAGGGCATATCCGCGCCGTCGAAATCGGAGCCGAGTCCGACGTGGTCCACGCCCGCAACTTTCACCGCATGGTCGATGTGGTCGACGATTTCGGTCCAGTCCACGCGAGGGAGCTTCCCGCCCGCAACGTATTCGCGCACCACCTTATCCGATTCGACCAGCCGGCGGGGGTCGTTTTCGCCACAACGCCTGTTTGTTTCCGCTTCGATTTCGTGCTGCAACCCCGGATTCGCCTTCTCGGCGTCTCGGAATTTCTGACTGATGAAACCGACGTGGAAATTGATCTGAATCACTCCCCCTCTCGCAGCGAGCGCCCGAATCAGCTCGTCGGAGAGGTTGCGGGGACTCTCGCAAATCGCGCTGCAGGAAGAGTGGGAAGCGAAGACAGGCGCTTCGCTCGCGGCCAGAACGTCGCAGAAGGCCTTGTCCGAAACGTGAGAGACGTCCACCAGGATGCCGAGCCGGTTCATTTCGCGGATCACCTGCTTGCCAAAATCGCTCAGGCCGTTGTGCACGGCGCTGTCGGTTGAGGCGTCGGCCCAGTCCGTATTACGCATGTGCGTGAGCGTCATATAGCGCACGCCGAGCGACGCGTACTGCCGAAGCACGTCCAAGTCATGATTCATCATATGGCCGCCCTCGACCCCCAGCAGGACGGCGATTTGACCGGCAGTGCGCGCCCGGCGGATGTCTCGGGCCGTCGTCGCGAGCCGGAGATCGTTCGGATGCCGGTCGACGTGCCGCCGGACCGCATCGATTTGATCGAATGCGCGCTGGACCGCTTCCCGGCCCGTGACTGTCCCTGGAACCCAGATGGCAAAGAAGATGGCGGCGACGCCGCCCTCGCGCAGGCGGGGAATGTCAATCGAGCCGTCGGCGTGCCGGGCGCCAAGATCGAAATCGGCGGCGAGCAAAAGCTGCGTCGTGTCCGCGTGCGTGTCAATGACAATCGAGCGAAAATGGAGATCCCGAGTCTTCGACGAAACACCGGAAGGAGAAGCAAGAGCGATGGACGGCAGAATTCCGCCCAAAGTGCCACACACAACCGCTGAGCCCACCCCAACCATCGATCCCGGCTACCCCCTCCGAGTCTGGTTCCCCGCTCAGATTAAACCACAAACTGACGCCGCCGGGCCATGCGTTGCGCAAAGCGAAGAAATGCAGCCCTCGTCCCCGCACGGAGAACCCCGGAGTTTTGAGGAATATGGTAGACTCCGCGGCCAGACGGGCCTGCCGACGATGCCCAGCGAACATATAGGCGATCTAAAAAAGTGGGTGAGCGAACTCGCTCGTAAGGGCAACGAAGAGGAGTCCATTCGCCTGGACCGTGCGGTGGAATTGATCAGCAAGAATTTTGGCGTCCGGACGAGCGAAGTCGCGATCCTGGGTCTCACACCCGACGAGAAATCCTTGCAGTTCCTCGCGCCGGCCAGCTTGCGGATCGTGGGACAGATTCCGCTTTCGAGCACGAAAGCGCTGGCTGCGCGGACGGTCCGTGAGAAGCGGCCGGAACTCGTCAATCACTTTTCCGTGGTTCCTCACGCATCCGTTTTCGAGGCCGTGCCGATCAACGAGAACGAGCGGCCCGAGGCGATCCAGAAGATCATGAGCGCGCCGATCACGCTGGGAAACCGCGCCATCGGAGTCGTTCAGGTCTCACGCAAAGGAAAGGCCGTCGCCGATGCCGGGCCCGACTTCACGTATCCGCAGCTTCGCGAGTTGCAGACGATCGCCGACGCGCTCGCGCCCTGCATTCTCCTCCGGAAGGAGTGAGGTTCCACGCCGCAGCGTCCCCATGCCCGCACGCTTGTCTTTCACGCAACTGTAATCGTCCGGCGGCGTGAAATGAGTTGACATCGTTCAGCGTGCTTGCTAATTTTCGAACGCGAAATTTCTTTAACCTAAACCACGGAGGCACCGCAAACCGGAAGGCTCATGGCGTTCGTCGCGAAGAAAATCTTCCTCACCAAGGGAACCGGCAAACACCGCGAGCGCCTTTCGAGCTTTGAGCTCGCCTTGCGGAACGCGGGCATCGCCGCCTGCAACATCGTGCGGGTTTCATCCATCTTTCCTCCTTATTGCAAACTGATTTCGCGCAGCGAAGGGCTGAAGCATCTGAAGCCCGGGCAAGTCGCGTTCACCGTCATCAGCGAAAACCAGACGCGCGAGCCGCACCGGCTGATCGCCGCGGGCGTGGGCCTCGCTTTGCCGGCTGACAAGTCGATGTACGGTTACCTTTCCGAGCATCACTCGTTCGGCGAAACTGAAGAGGTGGCCGGCGAATACACGGAGGAACTGGCGGCCGAGATGCTCGCGACCACGCTCAACGTCGAATTCGATCCGGATCTCTCGTGGGACGAAAAGAAGGAGGTCTACCGGATCTCGAACAAGATCGTCCGCACGATGAACATCACGCAATCGGCCGTCGGCGACAAGCGCGGATTGTGGACGACGGTCCTCGCGGCGGCGATTCTGGTCGGCGAAGACGACTGACGGCAAGTTTGAAAGTCAGGCGCTCCGGTTCGAAACCTTAGCCGTTCGCCCTCGACGGCAAAATCCCGCCCACGAGGAAGCATGAGCCTACGATGACTCGATACACTCCCACGCCGCCCGAAAACTTCGGCGGGCTCCCGGAAGAACATTCGCAGTACGAAACATCCCGCGCCGTGATTTTTCCGGTGCCGCTCGAGCGCACGACCACCTGCGAGCACGGAACGTCCGACGGCCCGGCCGCGATCCTGAAGGCCAGCCGCAACATGGCGTTGTACGACGAAGAGCTCGAGCTCGAACCGTACAAGGAGGTCGGCATTCACACGCTCCCGCCCATCGACACGATGGACGGCACGCTCAATGAGGTGCTCACCGAGCTGTTCACGGCGCAATGCGCGCTCCTCGAGGACGACAAGTTTCCCATCGCGCTCGGAGGTGAGCACGCTTTGACTCCGCCGCTGGTTTCGGCCGCGGCGCGGAAATACAAGAACCTGAGCGTCCTGCAAATCGACGCGCATGCGGACTTGCGCGACGAATACCAGGCAAATCCCTCGAGCCACGCGTGCACGATGCGTCGTGTCGTCGAGGTGTGCCCGGCGGTGCAAGTCGGCGTCCGGTCGCTTTCCGTCGAAGAGGCGAAGGCGATCCCGCACCTGCGCACGAAAATATTCTGGGCGAACGATATCGTGCGCGCGCCGCTGAAAGGCTGGATCGCCAAGGTTCTTTCCGATCTGAGCCCGAACGTGTATCTCACCATCGATCTCGACGGTTTCGATCCGTCCATCATTCCGGCGACGGGAATGCCCGAGCCGGGCGGGCTCGACTGGCATCAGGTTACGTCGCTTGTGCGCGCGGTCGCCGGCCACAAAAAGATCGTCGGCATGGACGTGGTCGAGCTGCGGCCGCAGCCGGACGACCACGCCTCGGATTTCCTCGCCGCGAAGCTTGTCTACAAGTGTCTCGGATATATCTTCTGCCAGGGATAAAGGAGGCCGAAGCCATGACTTCAACCGTGTGGGCCGCGATCGTGGCGGACCGAGTCTACTTTTTCGGCGTATCGTCCCGCGGCGTTATCGGGTGGATGATCATCGGCCTGCTGGCTGGATGGATCGCGGGCCATTTGACGCGCGGGCGCGGTTTCGGCTGCATCGTGGACGTCATTCTCGGATTGATCGGCGCCGTGATCGGGGGATGGATTTTCACGAAGCTAGGGGTCGTCTTGTGGGGATTCTGGGGGAGCCTTGCCGCGGCGACGGTCGGCGCGGTAGTCCTTGTGGCCATCGCCCGGCTGTTCGCGGGAAGCCGGTCGGACTAGCTAGCGGCTAACGCAGGGCCAACCACTGGAAGACGATCCAGACCACAGGGCTGGCCAGAATCAAGCTGTCGATGCGGTCCAGCATCCCTCCATGGCCCGGCAGGAGAGAGCTTGAATCTTTGACCCCGGCGCCGCGTTTGTACGCCGATTCGATCAAATCTCCCATTTGTCCCGCGATGTTTGCCAGGCCCGCTGTCACCAGCAGACTCAGCGCATCGACCTGCATCCAGCGGGCAAAGAAAATCGCCACCAGAAGCGAGCCTAACAGATTTGCGAATGCTCCTTCCCAGGTCTTCTTGGGGCTAAGCGCCGGCGCCATCGGCAGCCGCCCGAGCGAGCGTCCGGCGAAGTACGCGAGCGTGTCCCCTGCCCAGACGAGGCAGAGGACAAAGAGCACCAGTTGGCGGCCGGTGCGCTCGATCTCGTTGATGCGCACCAGATAGCTGAACGGCAGCGCGACGAACAGAAGCCCCGCCGAACTGATCGCGATCCCTGGCAACACTTCCTGCAACGGGCGGCGCGTGGCGAGCCCGATGCCCACGGCGCCAAACACGAAAATCAGGAACACGGCTTCGATCGAAAGCGCGCCCTCCGCGGCATTGCGAACCAGCGAAACTCCTCCGGCCAGAGCGTGCGTTTCGACAAGGCCCGCCGAGTACTGCGCGTAAAACAGCCCCGCCGCGCACACAATCGTCCACTTGCGAAACGCTCGCAGGCCCACTCGCTCGCCCAGGTCGAAGAATTCGGTAAGAGCGATGATCGCAACGATCGCCGCAACCGCTGCCAGGATCGCCGCGGGCGCCCACCACACCAGCCCGACCACGACCGCGACGAGGACGACGCCGGTAAGAATGCGAGCCAACATCCCGCCGTCAGCCTCGCACCGGCCGGCTCGAGCGGCCCGAGCCGCCCGAGCCATCGGATCGGCCGCCCCGCCCCTCGGCGATTTCGGCGTTGCCGGCCGCGGTTGCGCGCGCGCGCGAGGAGCCCAGGCCGCCGTAGCGGCGCTCGCGCTTCTGGTAATCGACAAGCGCTTCGAGCAGCCGCGCGCGCGAAAAATCCGGCCACAGCGCTTCGGTGACGTAGATTTCGGCGTAGGCGATCTGCCAGAGCAGAAAATTGCTGACGCGCATTTCGCCGCTCGTGCGGATCAGCAGGTCGGGGTCCGGCAGGCCCGCGGTGTAGAGATGGTCGGAGATGGTCTGCTCGTCCGCGCGGAACGCCGAAAGGCCGTTCGCGCGGATATGGTCGAGCAGCGCGTTGAACGCGTCGGCAAGCTCGGCGCGGCCGCCGTAGTTGAGCGCGACGACGAGTTTCATCCCCGTATTGCGCGCCGTCAGGCTCATGGCGTCGGCAATATCCTTGCGCACGGCTTCGGGGAGCTGTGCGGAGCGGCCGATCACGAGCAGCCGGATATTGTTCTTGTGGATTACGGGCAGCTCGCGTTTCAGGTACTCGCGCAGCAGCCGCATCAGGAAATCGACTTCGGCCTGCGGGCGGCGCCAGTTTTCGAGCGAAAAGGCGTAGAGCGTGAGGCACGGAAGATGCAGCCGCGCGCAGGTCTCGATCACCTCGCGCGCCGCCTTCACTCCGGCGCGGTGTCCCGCCACGCGCGGCAGATGCCGCCGCTCCGCCCACCGGCCGTTGCCGTCCATGATGATGGCGACGTGATTGGGCAGCCGCTTCGGATCGAGCTTTTCGAGAAGTTCCGCTTCCTCGCGGTTGGCGGGCTTTAGAAGATCGCTGGCTTTCACCGGAAATCGCTCAGGTGGTATGGGATTTGCCGCCGCCGATCCGGTTCAGCCGGACGCAGCGCACTCAGGAAACGCCCGCTCGCGAAAGTAGCACAGCGACTCGCCATCCGCAACCCGCCGCAGTCCCGGGTAGCGGATCAGTTTGAAATCTCCGCACTCTGACCCTGCGTCGACGCAGTTTCCGAGATAAAACGGACGGGATTAGCGGCACCTTTGCGCCGGAACCTATCGGGAACTCGCCTTTTAATGTAAAGGCTCTCGACCTCTCGCTCTGCCGGTTGCCCGACAAAACCAAATCGCTCTGGGATATCCTCGGCCAGCCAGGGAAAGTTATCCTTTGTAGCAGGCAGCCACTCTCTGGGACGGAATGCGCCAACCACGACCCCGTGGCGATGCGCCAAGACGAGCTTGAAATTCCTGGCCTTGCTTACACTAACTCGCCAAACGCCCCGCACAGCGTCGTAGATACTCTTTCCTTCCTCTTCATAGCTCCTTGCAATGGAAATGAGAATTAGCGGTTCTCTGGCCTCGAATGGCTCCGCGGCATACTCTGCGATGATTTGCTCGACATGTCTGCACCCGTAGTCGTCGGACCCATGCCCGCTGACTTCATTGGTCAGACCCGGATAGGCATCAATCAGAGCGGCTTCAACCTGAAAGGCAACGTCCTCGTTTTCGATATTGTGCCGGTGGATCACGTGACCAACGTCAAGCCCTGCTGCCCAAATCGCCTTGATTCGGCTGAATTTTAGATCGGCAGCGTCTTCTTCCTTAGTTGCCGACAACGCACCCTTCGCATGCTGAAAAATCCGGTCGCCTTGCCCCTTGCCAACATAGAAAGTTTCGCCATTTCGAGGGTCAATCAGCCGATAAACATACCAATTCAGATGCCCCGTCACCCCGGGCGGAAATTTATCTCTTTGCATGATTCCACTTTCCACAGGTGAGTCTAGCATGGGCGGGTGGCGCACTCTTCGCTGTGTCTTTGCGCGCCGCCAATTTCCCCCACGCATGAGCACATCACACCGGGGTCGATTCAAATCACGAGGGATATTTGAGGGGTGCCGCACCCTTCGTTTCCCCAGAAGGGTGCGTCTGGTGTCACTTTATATCGCGAGGGACGCGACGCCGGAGCAGAAGCTCGGAAAGCCGCCGCGCCAGCACAGGTATGGGACTTAAGTGTAGCGCCGCGGTCTTCAGCGCGGCATTGTCTGCCTTGCTTCCACAATCGGCGCTAAATCACGGAAAACACGCGGTGGGCTGCCTGCCAAATCGCCAAAAATGGATGGGATGGTTGAACCAAGGAACCGGAAAGCCCGGCAGCGGACGGCTCGAAGATGGCCACGTACACCAAGACCAGCGTCAGGATGATCATGATGACGCTCGACGCCCATGCGATCACATTGAAAGCCACGGAATTGGTGTGTTCGCCCATCAGGTCCTTCCGGTTGATCAGCAGCAGGATGAAGATCAGCACGACGGGCAGCCACACGCCGTTCGCCACCTGCGACAGCACGAGGATTTTCAAAAGCGGCGCTTTCGGAATCATAATGATTCCGGCCCCTGCGACGATCAGCAGCGTGTAGAGCGAATAGAATGTCGGGGCTTCCTTCAGCTTGCGGTCGAGGCCCGCTTCGAATCCCAGGCCTTCGCAGATCACGTGTGCGGTCGAAAGCGGCAGGATGGACGCGGCAAAGAGCGACGCGTTCAGCAAGCCGAAAGCAAAGAGCATGCCGGCCCACTTCCCCGCCAGCGGGATCAGCGCTCCGGCCGCCTGCCCGGCGTCGGTGATGTTGGTCAAGCCATGGGCGTTGAGGGTCGCCGCGCAGCACACGATGATGAAGAACACGATAACCATGCACGAAATGCTGCCGACGAGCACGTCCATGCGCGCGTGCTTGTACTGCCGCGCACCGACGCGCTTTTCCACGAAGCCTGCCTGCAAATAGAAGAATTGCCACGGCGCGATGGTTGTCCCTACCAGGCCGATCAGCATCAGCAAATACGGCGCGTTCATGTGAATTGACGGAGCAACCGTTTCCTTGGCCGCGAACAGCCAATCGGGCTTCGCGAGAAACGCTGAAATCGCGTACGACAGATAAAACGCGCAGGCGACGAGAAAGATCTTCTCAACCTGGCGATAGGTGCCTCGGATTACGAGAATCCAGACGGCGATGGCGGCGAGCGGCACCGACACGTATTTGCTGATGTGGAAAATCTGCATCGAGGCGGCCACGCCGGCGAATTCGGCCACCGTGTTGCTGAGGTCCACCAGGAACGCAGCGATCATCACGAAGAACGTGGAACGGAAGCCGAACTCCTCGCGGATCAGGTCGGAAAGGCCTTTGCCCGTGACCACCCCCATGCGTGCGCACATCTCCTCGCTGACGTAGAGAGCGATCGTCATGGGAATCAGCGACCAAAGGAGCGTGTAACCGAATTGCGCTCCCGCCGTGGTGTACACGGCGATTCCGCCGGCGTCGTTATCGACGTTCGAGGTAATCAGGCCCGGCCCGACCACGGCCAGAAAGACGGCGAGCCGCCGGCGCATCGAGCGCGTGCGGTGGCCGAACTCCTTGCCTCCCTTGGCGAATCGGGAGAACGTGTCGGTCAGTGTGTCCCGGCTGTTCATGACATCACGAGCGAGTCCTGTATATTTTCCTGCGCAGCCGGCTGACGACATCGTCCACCGTGATCGAACCGATCGGGTGACTCTCGCTATTCACGACCGTCAGGCTGCGCAAATTGTATTTGTCGAACAATTCGAAGACTTCCTTCTCCTTCGCATCGGGCTTCACCGAAAGCAGCGGCTCGAAGGCGAGCTCGGACATGCGCTGCTCCCTGTCCGCCAGCAGAAGGCGGGCGAGCGGAACGGTGCCGGCGAGCGACGCGTCGCGATTGATCAGGACGATGTTGTCGAGCTGGTCGGGCGGCACTTCGTGGAAACGGATGTAGTCGACCACCTCGCCGCGGGTGGCATCCTCGCCGACCACGACGAACTCGGTCGTCATCATGCCGCCGGCCCTGTTTTCGCCGAAGCGCATCAGTTCCTCGACTTCTTGTGCTTCACTGTGTCCCATCTCCTCGAGAACTTCCTTGGAGGTTTCCGGTTCGAGGTTCTGGATCAAGTCCGCGGCGGCGTCCGGACTCATCTCCTCGATGATGTCCGCCGCTTTTTCCGGGTCGAGTTTTTCGACCACCTGCGTCTGCAAGCGCTTGTCGAGTTCGGCGATCGTTTCCGCGGCCGTCTCCTCATCGAGCGAACCGATGATGGACTGGCGCTCGTCGGGCGAAAGCTCTTCCATGATGTCGGCCAGATCGGCCGGATGGAGCTCGGCAAGCTTCTGGCTCGAAAGGCGCAGTTTGACCCGGCGCAGAGGGTCCGGCTCGATCAGGTTGACGAACTCCCAGCGGATGGTGCGATGCGGCAGTTTCTCCTGGACGCGCCGAATGGCCATCGGCGGGATGAGGCCCTGCAAGAGCCGGCGCACCGCGCCGGGAAGGCCCACGTCCACGTCGGTGAGGCGAAGTTCGGTGTTGCCGTTCGTCCGCTGGTCGGCCAGATCCACGTCGTTGACGCGGACGACTTTGCGCCCATTTGTGTCGATGATCTGCTGGTCGAGCAGATCCTTCCTCACCGCCAGCCAAGCCTCATTGGGATGATAAAGCTCAAGGGCCGATTCGTCGGTGCTCAGTCTGACGCGGCCGGGCGCGACGGATTCAATCTGATCGTAACGGGCCACGAGCGGGCGGTATTGGCCACGGCCCAGAAGGAGGCGCGAGACGCGGTTTGGCTGTTCGGCCGGCACGATGAACATCTCTTTCACGCGGCCCACAAAATTGCCGAAAGAGTCGTAGGTTTCGGCGCCCAACACCTCTGTCGCATGAAGCATGGATGGCTCCTCATTGGCCCGGCGAGCCCGGACAAAAAAAATGCCCGGGACCGGCGCTCTATCCGGCCACGGGCGCAGAAAAACCGCCCCGAACTACCTCAGGCCGGGCCTCGCCTCCCGGTTTCCGCGAGACCATTCGGGGCGCGAATCGCGCATCCCAGCGGTCGGGCGGGACCGATCATTCAGAACAGCCGTGGAATCGGCCTGTCCCCGCCGGACCTTCGCTGCTGGCCCGATGGAGCGGCTACTTCCAGGCTCGGAATTGGACGAACGCGTTTCCATATCGATGCGCTTGTCCCCGCTTCGACTAGTAAATGCAGATGGAAGTTTTGTCAAGCAAAGAGTGAGTATTTGGTGAAATTTTCACGTCGGAAACAGCATATTTCGGGGCGCACAGCCGCGACGGCGACAATCGGCGGCATAGACGTCCCAATAGGTGCCCCGAATGTAGTGCCTGAACGCAAAACCGAGGGCTCGGGCAACGCGGTCGATGGTCCGTGGAGCACCTTCAAGCTCGAGGAACACGCCCACGGGCGTTTCGTCCAGGTCCAGATGGAGCCCGCGAAGTCGGAAGGTCGTCCGGTATTTTTCGTAGCGGAAGCTGGGATGCAACCCAAGCGCGCGGAGGGCGGAAGCCCAACGGGACGGGGATCGCACCTCGACTTCCCTTTCGAGCTTCTGTTTGTAGCGCGACCACCGAGACGCCGGGACGGGAGCCTTGGATGTCACCACGGAGCGCCGCAGGCCGCCCCGGATCATCTTAGACGGAGCCGGGGTCTCAAGGCGAAGCCGCAACAGAAGTCCTCGGAGCCGAAAGTCGGAATCCGGCGTGTCGTAGAGTGTATTCCGTTCGAGAACGCGGCCGTGCTGGACCGCGCCGAGACGGTGCAGTTCGCGAATGAGTGCCGGCAGGTCGGCGACTCTAAGCTTGATTTCGGTTTCGCGCAGGGTCCGGCGGCGGGCGAGCATGGCTGAGTATAACTTAGCCCGGGACGCAGGCCCGCGCAGAGTCGATGCGTGGCCAACAGGAACGGAGTTGCCAACGCGCGCACGAGCCAGCATAATCGCTTTCCTGCCGGGGCCACGGATCGCGCCTATGACAGAACCGACTACGCCGTTGATGCAGCAGTATCACGCCATCAAGAAACAGCACCCGGCGGCGCTGCTGCTCTTCCGGCTCGGCGACTTTTACGAGCTGTTTTACGACGACGCGGTGGTCGCCTCGCGCATCCTCCAAATCACGCTTACGGCGCGTAACAAAGAGAAGGGCGAGCCGGTGCCGATGTGCGGCGTTCCCTACCACGCAGCAGAGAACTACATCGCGCGATTGATCCGCGCGGGGCACAAGGTGGCCATCTGCGAACAGATGGAAGAGCCCGGACCGGGGAAAAAGCTCGTCCGACGAGAGGTGATCCGCGTTCTGACGCCGGGAACGGCAGTGGGCGCATCGCTGATCGAACCCAAAGAGAACAATTTTCTCGCGGCCGTCGCTCGGAGTGCCGCCGCTAATGCCGCCGCGGCGGGCACCGGAGGAACAGCGAGCCGTTCGGTGGAGATGAAGATTGGCCTGGCCTTCGTCGACTTGTCGACGGGAGATTTTCGCGCCACGGAATTCGCGGGCGAGAAGGCCGAGGCGCGATTGCGGGACGAGCTTGGCATTCTGCGACCGCGCGAGATTCTGCTGCCCCAGCCCTCGACTCTTTTTCCCGTCCCGACGCACACCAACCTGAATGGGCTCGGCGCAGTCGAAACGCGTCTCGATGATTGGGTCTTCGAGAGCAACTACGCCGCGCGACAACTCGAACAGCACTTTCACGTGGCGGCTCTCGACGGATTCGGGCTGACGGGTCATCCCCAGGCGACTGCCGCAGCAGGCGCGATCGTGCACTATCTCCGCGAGACATCCTCCATCGGCGCGCACAAGCCCGAAGATACCACCGCGATCCCCTCGCTGCGCCCGGCTGGAGCTGGGCTCGAACATCTGGATCGCATCGCGTATTACGAACAGCAAGACGCGATGATTCTCGACCAGGTGACTGCGCGGAACCTCGAGCTGGTGGAACCGGCAGCGGGAGACGATGCATCGGCGACGCTCCTCAAAGCGATCGACGAAACGGCAACGAGCATGGGAGCGCGCCTTTTGCGCGCGTGGATCTTGCGCCCGGAGATTTCGCTCCGCGAGATCGAAGAACGGCTCGACGCGGTGGCGGCGCTGAAGTCCCAGACCGTCGCGCGCGAAGAGATTCGCAGAGAACTCGAAGGGATTCTCGATCTCGAACGGCTGACCAGCCGGATAACGCTCGGGGTGGCAACTGCGCGGGATTTGCTCGCGTTGCGAACGTCTCTCGAGAGAATTCCGCGCGTGCGAGGATTAATTGAAGAGGAAACAGCATTACAACATCCGAGAGAGGAAACCGCACTCGGGAGGCTGCAGTCGCTCCGAACGCAGATGGATGAACTGGCCGACGTGCGCGACCTGATCGCCCGTGGGATCGCCGATGACCCGCCGGCAATGCCGAGCGAGCCGGGCGTGATCCGCCGCGAGTTTAATGCAGAACTCGACGAGCTGCGCGACATCTTGAAGCAGGGGCGGCAAATCATCGCCGCGATGGAGGAACGCGAGCGGAAGCGCACCGGGATCGCATCGCTCAAGATCCGCTACAACCAGGTGTTCGGCTACTACATCGAGGTGTCGAAACCAAATCTTTCTCTCGTGCCCGCGGATTACGAACGAAAGCAGACGCTCGTCAATGCCGAACGGTTCACGTCGACCGAACTGAAGGAATACGAGCGCAAGGTGCTGTCGGCCGAGGAGCGGGTGCTCGAAATCGAGCGGCGGCTCTACAGCGAGATTCGTGAGTCGATCGCGCGAGAGGCGGGGCGGTTGCGTCGCACGGCGGCGGCGATCGCCCAGCTCGACACGCTCGTGAACTTTGCACGCATCGCCGCGGCCCGGAACTACACCCGCCCGGAGTTCACTGAAAAAGAGGTCGCCAAGAAAGGCCCGCGCGGCGAACTGATGATCGCCGGCGGACGGCACCCGGTGATCGAAAAACTGCTCGAGGAGCGCGGCGAGAGGTTTGTGCCGAACGACCTGTATTTCGGCGACGACGCACCGTTCCTGCTGATCATCACGGGACCGAACATGGGCGGAAAATCGACCTACCTCCGGCAGGCGGCACTGATTTCGATCCTCGCGCAGATCGGCTCGTTCGTACCGGCGGCGCAGGCGAAACTGCCGCTCCTCGACAGAGTTTTCACGCGAATCGGCGCTTCCGATAATCTGGCGCGCGGGCGCTCGACGTTCCTGGTCGAGATGAGCGAAGTGGCAGCGATTCTCAACACGGCAACCCCGGCGAGCCTCGTCTTGCTGGACGAAGTGGGCCGCGGGACCGCGACGTTCGACGGGCTTTCGATCGCGTGGGCTGTCGTCGAGGCGCTGCACGCGGGCGCCCGGCCCCGGACGCTCTTTGCGACCCACTATCACGAGCTGACGGACCTCGAACAGTTGCTACAGGGCGTGAAGAACGTGCATGTATCGGTCGAAGAGGCGGGGAACGAGATCGTTTTTCTGAGGCGAGTGGAACCGGGTAGCGCCGATAAGAGCTACGGCATCGAAGTGGCGCGCCTGGCCGGTCTGCCAAACGACGTGATCGTGCGCGCGCGGGAGATCCTACGCCAGCACGAACGGAACGAGGAGAGATTGACCGAGGAGCTTGCCGATCGCGGGACTCCGGGTGCGGCGCCTCCGGTGCCGCGGCAGACGAGCTTTGCGGCGATCGACGAATCCGTGCTCGAAGCGCTCCGCGGCGCGGACTTGAACAAGCTGACGCCGCTCGAGGCGCTGAATTTGCTCGCGGCATTGCAGAAGCAATTGCAGTGAGCGGCAGCAGCTACCCGCTGTGAATGGCCGGTGACCGTCGATGAGCAGAGCCATGCGCGTGCTCGGGATGATGTCGGGGACTTCGGCGGACGGGATCGACGTGGCGCTCGCGCGAATATCGGGCGCGCCGCCGAATCTATCGGCCGAACTTGAAGCGCACCATCATGTTGCCTTCCGTCCCTTCGTGCGCGAGGCAGTTCTGCGGCTTGCGAACGGAGCGGCAACAACTACTGCGGATGTCAGCGAACTGAATTTCCTCCTTGGCGAAGAGCTGGCGCGAGCCGCGATTGAAGCGTGCAGGAAGTGGCGCGTCCCTTTGAAGGATGTCTCGCTGATCGGCTCACACGGACAGACGATTTTCCATCTTGGGGCGGCCGCCCGTTACCAGGGTAAGGTCCGGGCGGCGTCCACGCTGCAAATCGGGGAGATCAGCGTGATTGCCGAGCGCACGGGAATCGCGACGGTGGGGGATTTTCGCCCCGCGGACATCGCGGCCAGAGGGCAAGGAGCGCCGCTCGTCCCGTTTGTCGATTATCTTCTCTACCGGGATGCGCAGCGGGGCCGCGTCGCGCTGAACATTGGCGGCATTTCGAATATCACGGTGATCCCGGCGGGTGCCGGACCGCGGGATGTGTTTGCGTTCGACACCGGACCGGGGAACATGATCGTGGACGCGCTGGTTGGCTGGATGACGCGCGGACGCGCGGCATATGACCGCGACGCCCGCATCGCTTTAAGCGGTCGAACGATCCGGGAGCTGCTATTGAGGCTCATGCGCGAACCCTACCTGCTGAAGAAACCGCCGAAATCCGCCGGGCGGGAGCAGTTCGGGGAAGCATACGCGCGCAGCCTGATCGCGTGGGGAAACCGGCACCACGCCGGACCGGCAGACCTGGTACGAACGGCGACGGTGTTCACTTCCCTCTCAATCGCCGATGCCTTTCGCCGATTCATACTGCCGCGCGCGGACGTGGACGAATTGATCGTCACCGGAGGCGGGGCGCGGAACCCGTTGATCGTGGCACAATTGGCGGCGTCGCTGCCGGGCATTGAAATCGTGCCACCGGCTCGCTTTGGGGTGCCGCCCGAAGCCAAGGAAGCGTTCGCTTTTGCAGTGCTGGCGCACGAGACCTATCACGGGCGACCGAGCAATGTCCCCTCCGCGACGGGTGCCACGCATCCCGTGATCCTTGGGAAGATCGCGCACGCGCCGCCGGCTCGAACCGCAGGCAGACGTCCGGCGGTGCATATTAGGAGACAACGGCGCGACCCGCGCGGCACGAGAACGCCGAGACCGGGAGTCCACGCTTAAGCGCCGACAAGAAGGGTTGGGATTTGCAAACCTCCAGGGAACATGCCGCGACTTTCGCCCGAGCCGGCCTGGTGCTGGTCTGGCTGGCTGCAACCGCCGCGCTGGCGGGATGCGGGAAGGCGCGAGGTGCGAGCGAGGCCGGGACGGTCAATTTTCTGATCGAGTCGATGCCGACGAATCTCGACCCTCGGATCGGCACCGATGCACAATCGCAGCATCTTGATGGGCTGATTTTCGACGGCTTGGTGGCGCTCGACGCCCAGATGAACATCGTTCCGGATCTCGCGGAACGATGGGAGTCACCCGACCCCCGGACGTATGTTTTTCATCTGCGCCAAGGAGTGAAGTTCCACGACGGGCGAACGCTTACGTCGGCTGACGTCAAGTTCACCTTCGATTCGCTGATGTCCGGCGCTCTGAACTCGCTGAAGCGCGGCACGTTCCCGATGCTCGAGTCCGTGGAAGCTCCCGACGCCGCGACGGTCGTGTTTCACCTGCGCGAGCCGTACGCGTCGTTCGTGTGGAATCTGACAAAGATGGCCATGGGGATCGTGCCGGCGGGTTCAGGACAAGGAGTGGCGCGGAATCCGATCGGAACGGGGCCATTTCGTTTCGTCAGCGTGACGACGGACGAGGAAATCGTGCTGGAACGGAACCCCGACTACTTCGGAGGAGCGCCGAAAATCGAGCGCGTTCGATTCCGCGTTGTGCCGGAAGCGATCGTGAGAGCGCTGGAGTTGCGCAAAGGCACGGCCGACATTGGGGGAGTGACGTCGCTGACGCCCGACATGGTGGTGGCCCTCGAGAAGGAACCGAATATCGTCGCGGACGAACGGCCGGGCACGGTGATCGCCTACATCGCTTTCAATTTCGACGATCCGATTCTCGCGCACCGCGAGGTGCGGCAGGCCCTCGCCTACGCAACCGACCGCGCCACGATGATCCGGTACCTCCTGCGGGGGCAAGCGCAGGCCGCCGCGAGTCTGCTGCCGCCGAACCATTGGGCGTACGAGCCGAACGTGCAGCAATACGGCTACGATCCCGCACAGGCGGAGCGTTTGCTGGATGCGGCGGGATTTCCGCGCGGCCCGGATGGCGTGCGATTTCATCTGACGCTCAAGACTTCGACGGAGGAGTCGGCCCGGCTGCTGGGACAGGTGCTCGCGGACCAGTGGAAGCGCGTGGGCGTGGCGCTCGATCTTCGGCCGCTCGAATCGGCGACGTTCTTGTCCGACGTCGGGCGCGGGAGTTTTCAGCTCTATACATTTCGCTGGGTCGGCGCGAATGACGATCCTGACATTTTCGACTACGTGTTCAGCTCGAAGAGGATGCCGCCCAACGGGGCGAACCGCGGCCACTACCGAAACCCAACGCTCGAAGCCCTGCTCGACCAGGAGCGAGTGGAAATGGACCGCGAGAAGCGGAAGGCAATCCTCTCGGAGATTCAGAAGATCGTCGCGCAGGACGAGCCGTATATCAATTTGTGGTACCTCGACAACGTGTGCGTGCACCGGACCAGAGTGACCGAGATCGTAGTTCCTCCCACCGGCGAGTACGATTTCCTCGATAGCACAGAACTGAAATAGAGAAGCGAAAAACCGTCCTACGCAGGCGGCTGCGAGCCGCGAGCAACCGCCTGCAGGACCGGTGTCGTAGCCAGGGTCGTCACAATCGCCATCAGCACGAGCATGGCGAATAGCGTGGGCGAAAGCACGCCGAGATCCAGTCCGATATTGAGGACGATCAGCTCGACCAGGCCGCGCGTGTTCATCAGGATGCCCAGCTCTGCGGCTTGCCGCCAACTCAATCCCACCAGCCGCGCGGCTGCGGCACTCCCTCCAAATTTTCCGACCGATGCCACGACAACGATCAATGCGCAAATGAGCCAGTTGCCAAGGCTGTGTACGAGACCCACCTCCGTACGCAAGCCCGTAAAGGCGAAGAACACCGGCAGCGGAAGCGCCACGACCGGATCTTCCAATTTCGCTCGAATACCACGCGCGAGCGCGGAATCGTGCGGCACGACCACGCCCATCAGAAATGCGCCGAACAGGGCGTGGATGCCGATGCGCTCGGTCGCCAGGGCGCCGAGCAGAAGCGCCGCGCACACAATAACGAGGGTGGTCTGAGTCATCTCAGCCCCAGCGGCCTTGCGTCGTGCGAACCATGCTGCGGCCGGCCTGACGAGCAGAAAGATCACGAGGATGAAGCCGGCCGTCAGGGCGATCGTGGCTAGCGCATACCCGGGGCGCGCTCGCGCCACACTTACGAGGAGAGCAAGCAGGCACCAGGCCGTAACATCGTCGGCCGCGGCACAGGCCAGCGCGATCGTGCCGGTTTGGCTTTGGCGCATGCCGCGATCCGTCAGAATCCGGGCCAGCACCGGAAAGGCGGTTACCGACATCGCCACACCCATGAAAAGGGCAAACACGGTGAACGAAACATTCCCCGTGGAGAACGCAGGGTAGAGACGCAGCGCGAGTGCTGCGCCGAGCACGAAAGGCACGACGATGCTGGCATGAGAGATAGCTAACGAAGCCTGCGTACGCTCTTTGAGCAGTTTGGTGTCGAGATCGAGGCCGACCAGAAACATGAACACAATAATGCCCGCCTCAGAGATCACTGAGAGATAGGGCACCACGGCTGCCGGAAAAAGATGGAGCGAAAGTCCGGGAGCGAGGCGACCGAGCAAAGACGGACCAAGCAAGATGCCAGCGATCATCTCGCCAACCACGGGCGGCTGACCGATCCGCGCAAAGGCGGCGCCGAGAGCGCGCGCCGCTACGATGATCACGACAAGAGCGAAGAGCACGTGTGTCAGCACCGCATCCGTCCCGGGCACTGAAACTCCGCGCGCCGCCGGGGTCGCCGCCCCGCCCGCAAGCAGGGACTGGCCGGCCAGCCGAATCAAGAGAAATAGACCGATGCCGGCGCCGAGCATGGCCGCGTAGATCACTGTTGTGCGGAGCTTCATTTTCTCAACGGTTGACGGTGCTTTCTTTTTCGCGCTGCAAATGTTCGTGGATGCGTTTCTCTTGCTCCTTCAAGCCATCCCGTCGCGCCATGTTGTAGTGCAAGAATCTGATGGCTGCCAGAATCATGGCGATGCCGAGGAACGTCGGCCAGATCAGGGCGCCCCCGGCCCGCCGGTCCCACCAAAATAGCGGCAGCGCGCCAATGAACAAGAGGATGGCGATGACCTTCCTCCGGCGCACCGAAGACGCGCTCATCTCGTCTTTTTCGGCGATGCTCGGGTGAACGATCACGAGCAGCGGCGGCTGCGCCCGGCCTTTCGAGTCGAGAATCTCGCAACACATATCGGGATGTTCCTGCACCTTCGTTTCGCAAAACCTGTGCGCCTCTTCCAGACTACCGAACAACAGAAACGTGCAGTCGCGAAAGCGCAGGAACGGCTTGCCTTCAGCGGAAAGAGGAACTCCACTCTCTGCGTGCTTGAAGAAAACAGCGCATTCAGATGGCGTCAGGAGAGCATTCCACTCCCGCGGCCGCCGCGACTCATCGTAGACCTTGATTTCACGCATCGAACTTCGCGGGACAAGGTGCGACGCTGCCTCGGAGAATGTCATGCGGAGCAGTCGTGGGCCACACCCCGCGGGATTATTGGCCGAAGGCTTCGCGGATTTCGGACTCGGGAATAGAACCTTCGCGGGCAACGAACCAGGTGTCGTCCTCGATGCGGACGATGGTCGAGGCCAGCACGCCGCCGGTCTCACCCGAATCGAGAATGAGGGGAAGCCTGTCGTCGAGTTGCTCGACGATTTGGCTCGCGTTGGTGCACGAAGTATGGCCGGAAAGGTTCGCGCTCGTGCCTGTAATGGGACCGCCGACGGCCCCGATGAGCGCTGTGACGACGCGCGAATCCGCCCATCGCAACGCAACGCGTCCGCTGTTACCCGTCACTTTCAGCGGGAGCCGATGGGTCGCCTCAACGACGAGCGTCAAAGCGCCGGGCCAAAACTTGTTGGCGAGAGTGAGAAACGCGTCAGGAACGTCGCGCACGAGCGTTACGGCCTGCTCGATCGAATCGACCAGAATGGGGAGAGCCTGACTCTCCGGACGCCCCTTCACACGAAACACACGCTCGATGGCGGCCAGGTTGAATGGATCAGCGGACAAACCGTAGACGGTGTCGGTCGGAATGGCGATGACGCGGCCTCGTCTGATGAAACTGGCAGCATAGTCGATTGTCTGCCGTTCCGGGGCTTCCGATGAGATTTTGAGGACTTCGACGGGCAAATTGTCGCTCGCGGTGGGCTGCGCCCTATTCCTTTCGCAAGCTACCACAGCTGCCGGAGCGTAGGCAAGACGAACCAGCACAAGATGTTAGACGCGGGCATCCGGGATGGCGGGAGAGACGCGGGAAACGCGAATGGAAGGTGCTCCCGGTTTACGCGAGGAGTGGCGTTTGCTAGGCTTGCGACAGGGTCGGCCGCTTGGGCCGGACAGCACGGAACTGCGCATGAGCACGATCACAAGTCGCGATAACAAGTGGCTGAAGGCGTTCCGCACCGCGTTGCGCGGAAAAGGACCCCGCGTGGGTTCGGGACCAGATTCCGCCGCGGACGAGCTGATCGGAATCGAGGGGCCGAAATTGGTGGAAGAGGCGCTACGCTCGGGGCTTGAGGCGGAGGCCCTGCTGGTGAGCGACTCAGGCGAGCGCGACGCCGAACGCGTCCTGCAAGCAGCGAGCGAAAGCGAGGCAGGAATCCCGCGGTCTCGCATTCTGCGAACGACGGACAAACTGTTTCAGAGCGTGTCGGGAACGGAGGCGCCCCAGGGGGTGGCCGCGCTCTTTCGCCAGCGCGCGTGGGGGCTCGACGACGTCCTGCGCGGGCCGGGCGCGATGCGCGAGAACGCGCCGCTCGTGATCGTCCTGGCGGCGGTGCAGGATCCGGGGAATGTGGGCACAATTCTGAGATCAGCCGAAGCGTTTGGCGCGACCGGCGCGGTGGCGACGCGCGGGACGGCGGACCCGTGGTCTCCGAAGGCCTTGCGCGCGTCGGCTGGATCAGCGTTGCGGCTGCCCGTGCTGCGGGGGATGGCGATTCCGGTTCTACTCGCGCAGTTGCGGATGGCAGGTGTGAGAATCTACGCGGCGAGTTCGGACTCCAATGGGCATGCGGCTGAGACCGTCGCAGATTTGCGCGAACCAGCGGCCATTTTTGTCGGCAACGAAGGCGCCGGGCTGCCGCCGGAAGTTACGCGAGCCGCAGATGCGATGATTTCGATTCCCACGAGCGGCACCGTCGAGTCTCTCAACGCAGGGGTTGCGGCGTCGATCGTGCTGTATGAGGCGGCGCGGCAAAGAAAGCAAAGCGCGAAGGACCTGGGTTGAAGGGCGAGGGCAAAGGCAGGAAACATGGGACTGTTTCGCGCGATTGAACCGGAGGAAGAGCCGCAGGCCGGACGGCCGCTCGCGGACAGGATGCGTCCGCAGACGCTCGACGAATTCATCGGCCAGGAAGAGTTGCTCGGACCCGGCAAGCCGCTGCGGACGCAAATCGAGCGCGACGAACTGAGCTCGATGCTCTTTTGGGGTCCGCCCGGATGCGGGAAGACAACGCTTGCGCGGATCATCGCCAAGCGTACGCGTTCGGAGTTCGTTCCTTTCAGCGCCGTTCTCGCGGGAATCAAAGAAATCAAGGAAGTGATGTCGAAGGCCCAAGGCGCGCGAAGATACGGGCGCCGAACGATCGTTTTCGTCGACGAGGTGCACCGGTTCAACCGGGCGCAGCAGGATGCGTTCCTGCCGCACGTCGAAGCCGGAAACATTCTCCTGATCGGCGCTACCACGGAGAATCCGTCGTTCGAGGTGATCGCGCCCCTGCTCTCGCGGATGAAGGTCTACGTACTGCGCCCGCTCTCGCAGGACCAGATCGTTGAGCTGCTACGGCGAGCCGTCCGGGATTCCGAGCGCGGGCTTGGAAAGGAGCAAGTCGAAGCGAGCGACCAAATCCTCGACCGAATTGCGGTGCTCGCAAACGGCGACGCCCGCGCCGCGTACAACACTCTTGAAGCCCTCGTGCTCGGTACGGAGCCGGGCGCGGACGGCCGGCGCGTTCTTTCCGAGGCGCGGCTTGAAGACGTGCTTCAGAAAAAGCTCCTGCCGTACGACAAGGCAGGCGAGGAGCATTACAACCTTATCTCGGCGCTGCACAAGTCGGTGCGAAACTCGGATCCGGACGCCGCGCTCTATTGGCTCGCAAGGATGCTCGAATCGGGCGAAGACCCGCTCTATATCGCGCGGCGAATGGTGCGGATGGCGAGCGAGGACATCGGCCTCGCCGAGCCGGGCGCCCTCGCCGTGACGATCGCCGCGAAAGAGGCATTCGACTTCATCGGGCCACCCGAGGGAAACCTGGCGCTCGCGCAGGCGGCCGTCTATCTTTCGCTCGCGCCGAAATCGAACGCGCTTTACACAGGGTACGGCGCGGTCCATGAGGACCTGCAAAAGACGATTGCTGAGCCGGTTCCCCTGCATCTAAGAAATGCCGTCACCGGATTGATGGGCAACCTCGGATATGGAAAAGGCTACCAATATGCGCACGACACCGAGGAGAAAGTCACGGACATGACCTGCCTTCCGGAGAGTCTTTCGGGGCGCTCTTACTACAAGCCGACCGACCAGGGCTTCGAAGCGCGCATCCGGCAGAGACTCGAAGAGATTCGGCGCATCCAGAGAAAAACGATTAGGGGTGAGGCGTGAGGGAGAATGCGGAAGGGGGTGGACGAAGCGGAAGGCATCTGCGGTGGTTCCCCGCCGCGGTGGGCGCGTTGATGGCGCTGATGGCGCTGCTGCCTTTCGCGGCACGAGCGCAGGACACTCCGAAGCTCGTCATCGATGACGACTGCGAGACGTTTGACATCTCTGCGAACAACTCCATCGTCTATGCCGTGTCACGAGTGAAACGCGTGAAGAAGCTGCTCATCCCGCGCGACGACATCTCGATCGCGACGGGGCCGGGCAAAACAAGAAAGATCGTCGAAGCAGACAAGTTCATGCCCATCCCGCCTCCGACGGGCTACGTGGTCAACTCGCTGGCGTGGTCGCCGGACGGACAGCACTTCGCCGCCGACCTGACACTGGAGCAGCCACCGCCCGGCTACGAGGAGCAGTTGGCTAGAGACAAGAAGAAGGAAAAAGAGAACGAAAGGGAGAGAGACGCGCAGGAAGAAGCTTCCTTGGCGAGCGTAGGCGGGGGCAAGGTAGTCGCTTTGTTTGATGGCGAGGGCCGGGAGATCAAGGTAGCCGGGTCGAAAACGCGCTTCATCGAGAACGCCACGAATGGCACGTGGCTCGCGGACGGCTCGTCTGTCGTCTATCTGACCGCCGGCGGACCCTACGCGATCACGCGCGTGCGTCCGTCCGACGGCCAAACGACCTCACTCTTCGAAGGGCACACGTTCGACGCGGTCATCTGGGACGCTCGACACAACCGGGCATTTGCGGTGGGATCGAATCTGAGCCTTCGCGGCCAACTGACGCTTGTGCAACTGGACCTGATCCACGAGGGCGTGACGGAGATCGCGAAACTCGACAACTACAAGGGCGCGCTCAGTCTATCGCCTTCGGGCACGAAAATCGGGTTTTTTGAGGATGGCGACACAATCGAGGTAATCGACATCGCCAATCCCTCGAAGCGGGTACGCGCGCGGGCCGGATTTGGGCGGTTCGAATGGAGCCGGGACGAGCGGCGCGTGCTGCTCAAGCGCGGTCCCGAGGAGCGGTCGAGCGATCTCGTGTGGGTCGGGCTATACGACGACTCGTTCGTGCCTGCCTTGCATGGCCTTGAGTTTCGCGACTTCCAGATCGCGCCCGACATGGAATCCCTAGCCGTGACCATTCCTGGAAAGCGAGTCCTGAAGGTTTACCCTTTGCAGTGACAGAGGCGGCCTCTCAGTGTAAACGGAATCGCTTGATGTGCTCCTTCAAAATACAGGTGTCCATGATGACGAACAGGCCCGCGCTGCGGGCGCGTTCAGCGGCTTCCGGGTGGATCACACCCTCCTGCATCCAGACGCCGCGGGCGCCGATGCGGATCGCCGATTCGACAATCTCAGGAACAAATTCGGAGCGCCGGAAAATATCCACGATGTCCACGCGTTCCGGAATGTCTTCCAAGCGCGCGTAACACTTTTCGCCGAGGATCTCCGTCTCGCTCGGATTGACGGGGATGATGCGGTAGCCCACCGATTGAAGGTACTGCGCCACGCCATAGCTCGGGCGATGCTGCCGGCTCGAAAGCCCGACGATTGCGATGGTGCGGCTGCTTTTGAGAATCTCGCTGGTGGGATCGCCGGCTGAAGGGGCCGAAACGCGGCCGGCACCCAGGTTCGAGCTCTCCATTTGTCTGACCATAATAGGTCTCTCCAGGGCGTTTCGATTGTGGCGTCATGCAAGGCGGGCGCATGCGCAAGAGCAGCAAGCGCCAAACCCGTGCATTCACCTATGAAATAGTCCGCTTAAAATGCGTGTTGAAAATCACCCCGCCCAAGGGTGGCCACATCATAGCGCAAATCTTCGGAAAGAGAAAATACTCAGCTAACGCAAGGGAGAACGCGAATGCCGCTTCGGTTTGCGCGTGGCGCGACCGCCGTCGAGCGCCAGCTTGAGCGAGGCGAGTTCGCCGGGCGAAAGCGCGCGGTGCCGTCCTGGCGCAAGCGGTCCAAGTTCGAGATCCGCAATTCCCACGCGCTTCATTTTTTCGACCGGGTGGCCGGTCTGGAAGAGCTTGTTGCGAAGTGAATCGCGGCGCGCCTCGGAGAGCGTCACTGCGTACCAGGGCGAATCCTTGCCTCGCAGCCGCGAGATGCGGGCGCCGGTCGAGCGCGCCAGGTTTTCGATCTCTGCGAAGGTGAGCAGCGTCTTGAGCTTCAGGTGATAGGTCTGCGGCAGGTGGTGCGCCTGCAGGATGCGGTTCGCGAGTTCGCCCTCGTTCGTGAGCAGGACGAGGCCCGAAGCGTGGTATTCGAGGCGTCCCACCGGGAAAACGCGTTCGGGAATACCGTGCAGGAGATCGCGGAGTGAACGGCGGCCTTCAGGATCGCTCATCGTGGAGACCACTTCGGGCGGCTTGTTCAAAGCCAGATAGACGTGTTCCGTCCCCGGGCGAAGAAGCTTCCCCGCCACTTTGATGTGATCGCGCGAGGCATCAGCCTTCGTGCCAAGCTCGGTCACCGTGCGGCCGTTCACGGTGACCAGCCCCGAGGCGATCATTTCTTCAGCACGCCGCCGCGACGCGAGCCCCGCGCGCGCAATGATCTTCTGTAGTCGCTCTTCCATGTATAGAGATTAGCGGAAAACAAGACGGCGGCGAAGCGCTATGGCGCCTGGCAGTGGCAGAGTTTCCAGACCTGGCTGAAGAATGCTCTGCCGTCCGGGTCCACCGGGAGATCGCCCGTATATTGAGGCTCGGTCCCGGTCACGTCGACGAGCACGGCAGGGCCACTGACACTTCGAAGAACAAAGGCCAGCTTCGGCACGGTCGTGGAATTCGGATCGTTGGGCACGAGGTTTCCGGCCTGGCAGCGGTACTGTCCTCCTAGCAACTTCTGAAAGAACCCCGACGCTCCCAGCTCAACGCCAAGGTCGCCCTGATACGTGACCTTCCCGGCGCTCCAGTCGAGCTTGCTCGCCTTGCCCGAACTCGATCGGAAGGTGAGAGCGGTCGTGATCGTCTGCTCGGGAGCCGCGGCCGGCAGAGGGGGAACCGCCTGCGACAATTGCGACGGCCCGAGCGAGCCGCCGCCCGCGGGAGCGCCGCCCTGACCCGATGCCACGGAACCAGGCAGGCTGCCGAAATCATGCGGATGCGCGGGAACGTCCACCGATCCCGTTGTTCCGCTCGGCACGTCGAGCACCGCAAAACGCAAGCGTTGGTTTTCAGGCTTCGCATCGTAGTCAAAGATGTTCCGAATCCCGTGGGACTGCCAGCCCTGATAGACCGCCTCCGGCACCGGCCCCGAAAAATCTCTCGGAAAGAACGCAAAGTTGTCGCCCTTTGGGTCGTACTCGCATATTGCCATCTGGAGGCTCAATTGGCGTGACGCGCCCTCCGGCGCTAGGCTCAGCGCGCTCGGCGAAATCGTCAGCAAATACCGGGCCTGGGCAGCTTGGCCCCGCGCTTGTCGCGGCGCGACGGCTTCCGCCGTCAAGGAAATGGAAGTCGAAGGCAGTGGATCCATGCAAGCCTGCCGAAGTAGGGCTTCCGGGTTCTGCTGCTTGAGGAGAGCCTGTGTGTCCGTGGCGAAGTAGCCGCGGCGGTAGGCGAGCTTGATCCCGTGCTGTTCCGTCTTGATCGTAATCTTTTGAAAGTGGCCGTCCCACTTGATGTTTTCGGGATAGTAAGCCAGTTCGTAGTAGGACGAGCCATCGTTGAGCGCCGACTGCACGCATCCTGCGAGATCGTTGGTGTTTGTGCAAGCTCTGCCGCCGGTCGATTCGGCAAATTCTTTCATGGTGGCCTGCGCGTCTACGCGCGCGCTATCTTCCCGAGTCAGCTGGTTGCCGAAGCCTGCGCCCGGGTTAGCCTGATTGATGTGCGGATTTTGGCTGACCGAATACAGTTGGGAGGCCTCGAGGCCCTTCGCGTCCACGGGGTAGACGGCGACCTGCGCGTCCGTGAGCGCCTCGGCGGCGGCGCGAACCTTGTCCGTATATGTCGGGCTCCAGGCGAACTCCTGGCCCGGGATTTTCGTCTGGGAGGGAGAGATGCCCAGCGCCGGATTGCCTCCCGATTCGACGGTCGGCTCAATCCAGATCGGAAACGATTCCGAAAACCAGATCAGATTCTTCCTGCCGGGATAGCCCCCCAGATACTTCGCGATCCCCGCCATTGCGTCCGTCGTCTCATCTACGCGAATGCTCATCTGGGCTTCGAACTCTTGCTTTTCGAAATCCTCAAGGGCTTGGGTCACGGAAGTTTCGGTCCCGCCGTTCTGATCCAGCATCACGTTGGACGCGCTGTTCGGGTCGTCTTGCGGGTTTTGCTCGATGTACAACCCGCTGAGCGCATGGTCCACCGCAACTTTCAGCAGCCCCGGATCCGTTGTGAAGTTCTGCACGATCTTCACAGTGTGCCCCAGCGTGAATACGGCCACGGGCGTACTCGCGGGCAGCGTCTTCAAGAGCAAGAGCATGTGCTTGTGAACTTCCACCTGGTTCTTGATGTCGGTGTTGAGCGCATCCATCAGCAGGACGGTCGGTGGCACCCTCTGCGGGAGCGCCAGATTCGAAAAAACGTGCGGGTCACTCGGGGCCATGCCTGGCTGGGTGCCACGGGCCGCGGACACACCTGCCGACGTGTCGATAAACTCAAATCGGGCAATCTTCTGAAGGCCGCTGTGTTCGTCGAAGACCTTAAAATCTTCCTGCTTAAGATTGCGCACGGGGGTTCCGTGCGAATCGGTGGCGACCACGTCCACCGTGATCAGTCGCGTCTGTACTTTGACTGTATTGGCCGCGCTCGGCGCTTGCGAACTGGAGGGGGCGGTCCGCCGCGGCTGCACCGGCGGCTGCGACGGCGCCTGCGCAGATGGCCCCGCTGCCGCGGTGAAAAGGAATGCCATGCCCGCGAAAAAAGCTGCCTTGCGCACCTGGGTCCCACCCTTTGACACGCGCGTCAATAACTGCGGGGGTCATTCTACACCAGTCTCATGTCAGGGGACGCAGACGCGATCGTGCGGGTTACGACTGCTCGGATGACCCTGCCGATGCAACGCGGGATTGGTCGGCAGACTCGGGCGCGTCCTCGCCAAGCTCGGCGAGATCATTCGTTTCGCCGGATTCGTGAATTGCCGTCGCTTCCGGCGATTCGGGCGCCGGGGCGGACGCGACAGCGAGGTCTTCGGGTTCGGTCGGCGCGATGCCTGCGTCGGAACCAAGCGCGGCCTGCGCCAACTGCTCGAATTCCTTGAGGCTGGGCAGCTCTTCGAGGTCGGAGAGTCCGAAGCGCATCAGGAACTGCTTCGAAGTGCGGTAGAGAATCGGGCGGCCGATCACTTCCTTGCGCCCCGCTGTGGTGATGAGGCGCTTTTCGAGCAGTGTCTTGATGACGCCGCCGACGTTCACACCGCGAATCTCGTTGATCTCCGGGACGGTGGCCGGCTGCTTGTAGGCGATGACGGCGAGCGTTTCGAGCGCAGGCATCGTGAGTCGCAGCGGGGGTTGCAGGCTCTTGATGAACTTGCGCACCGCGTCGTGGTGCTGCGCCTTCGTGTAGAACTTCCAGCCGCCAGCGACTTTGCGCACCTCGATCCCGCGGTCCTCCGTCTGATACGACGCGACGAGAAGATCAAGCCCCGCACGAGCCTCGGTCTTCTCCACTCCGAGGGCCTTGGCGATCTGGTCGAGCGTGGCGGGCTCGTCCGCGGCGTAGATGATGGCTTCGAGCGCGGCTTGGATTTCCTGTGGCGTCATCAGAGATATTGCTCCTCGATTTTCGACATCGCGTCGGGTCCGGCAAACACGGCGTCGAACATCTGATGCTTCCGCAGGCGAATGTCCGCGAAGAGCTGAGACTGGACCAGAATTACCGCCTGCATGCGGACCATTTCGAGCACGGCGAGCAGCGCGACGATCATGGCGTTGCGCGTCTCGCACGTCTCGAAAAACTCGATCAGGGAGACTGGCTCGTCGCTCGTGGTCAGGCTGCGGCGGAGGCGGTCCATCATTTGCGCGATCGTGACCGTCTCGTGGTGCAGCTCGAATTTCGTGACTTCCTTGCGGCGCTCGAGCACCTGCTGGAACGTCTTGATGAGATCGACGAGCGAAACCACCAGTTCGCCTTCGACGGCGTCGCCCGTATAGAGCGCGCGGTCCGGCCGCGACCACACGTGGTCCTCGATCTGCTGCTTCTGATAGAGAA
>Ga0187864_10000368_pt1 | contig 50445 bp, 44 predicted proteins | sample June2016WEW_11_4_FD_132985 | JGI IMG/M metagenome (GOLD analysis project Ga0187864, IMG submission 132985) | Peatland microbial communities from SPRUCE experiment site at the Marcell Experimental Forest, Minnesota, USA - June2016WEW_11_40 | ecosystem: Environmental > Terrestrial > Soil >...
ATCTGGCGCATCGTCGACGGGCGCATCACGGAGGAGTGGACCACCTTGAGTGATAGCAGGGCCTACATCGCAGCATTGGCTCATCTGAAATGGTGGCTGGCGCTTGCAGGAGTGCTCGTCCTGCCCTGGTGATCGCGATCGAACATCTTCTCTGGAGGATGGTTCGGAAAACGTTCGCCTATTGGCGGCGATCCTTCGCGGCCGCGGAGAATTGACGCGCGGATACTTGATCCATGTGCTGTGGTGCCCACTTTCATCTTCGCAAACCGGGCCACTCCGCCAGTATGAGGCCAACCGACCGGCTGGCGGCGCGACACAAGCGCCCTGTGCGCGACGGGTGGCCAATCCTATGGCGTTCGGCAAGCCGCAGGAATCACCGAGAGCGGTGCCCGCCGAGCGATTCACGCAGTGTGGAGCGGATGTGCAGGACGCGCGGCGGACATAACGGGTGGCGTGCCCGGCTCTTGGCGCAAACAGAAAACCCAGCGTGCCGACCGACCACGGAACCCGTATTCGTCTGGCGCCCCTCGCGTGGTCTGTCGTGGTCTGTCGGCGCCCGTAAGTTGTTGAGGAATTGGTAGCGCTAACGGGGATCGAACCCGCTGGCCGCCAGTTCGGTTGGGTTCAGTTGAGTGCAAGTAGGTATGTTTTCAGTCGAGTTCAGTTCGCCACTAGGCCGTTCCGGGCCGTATAAATGGCTGGCGTGGTCTGTCGGTGGTCTGTCGGGGCCGTAAGAGTTCGGTGGCGAGCGGCCTTTTCCTCTCCACCATCGATAAGTGTGGAAGGCAGCGGCTTGAGTCTGACGGCGTGAGAGTCGCGGACCGGCCGCGACGCGTAGTAGATGTGCCGCCCGCGCTGTCTACGTGCGCGCTTCATGCACTCTCCCGGCCGGACAAGACACCCCGCCTACACGCCGACCACGCTGCGGCGGTAGAATAGCTTCTCCGGTCCCGGGCCGCGCGGCGGTCCCGCTCCAAGACGATGAGCAACGAGGAAGACTACAAGCGATCTTCCGGTATCGGGCAACCGCTAGAGAAGCAAAGGGTGCGGCCAGCCCGGCGCATGCCGACGTGGTACCGGCTTCTCTTGGTTGCCACCCCTGCCGTCGTCTTATCGATAGTCTTGGCAATACGCACTCGTCCACCCAGGGTGGAACTCCTGCCTTTCAGCGACTCGCCTCCGGCATGGAACGGATCCGAACCATATCTCGTTGTTTCCTTGGCCGATCGCGAGCCGGATCCAGGCAGATTCAAGGCTTCCATCCAGAAGATCGTACCGACAGTCCGGCACGACTTACCGATCAACGAATTCCGAGTCGATCTGCATTCGGGGATGTTCGTGCTTCGTCAGACGGATCTCTTCGTTTCCGACACAATGCCCTTATCGTTGACGCGGACATATCGGGTTTGGGATTCCTACAGCCGGGCATTCGGCGCGGGGGCCAACCACCCCTACGACATTTGCCCGACCGGCACCAGGCGTCCGTACACTTACATGGACCTCAACCTGGAGGATGACCGGAGAATCCATTTTCGCAGGATTTCCAAGGGGACAGACTTTGCCGACGCCGTGTTCCGCCATGAAACAACGTCCTCTGAGTTCTTCGGGGCGCAGATCGCCTGGAATGGCAACGGCTGGACTTTGAGTTTCCGCGATGGCAGCCGCTTCAAGTTCCCCGAGGCATACTACGCGAAGAATTATGCTCAAGGTGCTCCCATCGAGATGCAGGATGCGGGTGGTCATAGCATTCAGTTCAAGAGGGATGGGAAGCGAAACCTGAAGCAACTGATTTCTCCATCCAAGCATGCGATCTCTTTCAAGTATGACGAGACAGATCGAATTGTCGAGGCAGTGGACGACTCAGGCAATATCCGGAGATACTCTTATGACTCCAGCGGACATTTAAGGAGTGTTACGGATGCGTCGCATCTACTGTATAGGTTCGAGTACACACTGCTGCTTCATCTCGCCAACTACGATCCGTACCTCATGACTTCCGTCGTTGACGGAAGCGGAGTAGCGCTGCTTAAGAACATCTACGACAATGCAGGGAGGGTTTCGGAGCAGAGTCTGGCGGACGGCCAAGTGTTTCGGCACCACTACGTTGTTGACGAGAGATTCGAAATCATCGAGACAACTGTCAGCGGTCCCGTAGGCGAAAGAAGGTTCTCTTTTCAGAGCGGCATGGTTGTGAAGGACGAATAGGTTCTGAGCAGCTACGCGAACCCCATCTTGTGAGCGTGCGCCGGATGGCGTGCCGTGGGGACATGCGAACGCGTAGCCGTGAGGCGTGGGCGACGTGGCGCGGGCTTGCCGAGGCGAGCGGCGCAACTGCGGCCCGTGATGTCTACGTGTGCCCTTCGTGCACTCCCCGCGCGCCTCGGACATGGCGAGGCGACCACATGGTTTCCGAAACCCGCGCGCTTGACATGGCTCACAACCTCCTGGACTTCTCCGGATTCGATTGTGGCGACCGACACCCATCGAGAACGGCTGGATGCTCCGACATCACGCGCCCAGCCGAGTCCCGGCGCCGATCCTCGTCGCGCTCCACAGAGGTTAGGCGTAATGGAGCCGCGCCCGCCAGCTCCGTAATGTCGCCGCGGTTGATGATTCCACGAGCCGGCGGGCGTCCGGTACGCCGGAATGATTCTGAGATTTGGCCTGAGGCTCGTCAGCTTGAGCAAAGAGGGCGGCTGAGGCCGCGAGCACGATGATTACGTTTTCGTGCTCGCTGATCCGCATCATCAAAGATCCCTGCGGGATCGAAGACGCCGGCCGAGCGCAACACCGTAGATGCGGCCCTCTCTCGCGCCGCGGCAGGTTCCGGCGAAAAATGCGGGTTGAGCGCGGGACGGACGTCCGTGGCAGACTACGGGCTCTTGCTCTTGCTGTTGTTCAGCAACACCACGCCGGCGATCACGCCGCCCGCCGCGGCGATGGCCACGCCCGCGATCACGGCGGTTGTGTGCTTGGGCTTCGCGATCGTCGCCGGAACTGGGGCGCGCGCCGGAAGCTCGGCTCCGACTCCCTGCGCGGCCGCCACGCAACCGCCGGGACCGATCTGATCGAGCACTGTGACCCGAACGACCTGCGACGCGCCTTCGGCCGGCTGGCCAGAGGCATCGACGATACCTTGAATCTCGACGCGATTGCCGAGTTGTGCCGACAACTGCGTCGCATCTCCGCGCAGCTCCACCACGACATTGGCGGTCTGCTCAACCAGAATGAATCGGCCGGCTTTGCGCAGCAGGCAACCGGACATCCGGGCGGCGCTCTCGGATTGCGCCTGCGGGTCGAAACGCAAGGTAGCTCCGGCTGTCAAGTTGGCGATGAGCGGGCCGGACGTCTTGAATACCCGCGCCGGTCCGTTCAGCGCCGAGACTAGCACCGTCTTCTCGCCGTCGAGGCGTACGCGCACGATCGGCGTTCCGCGGGCGCTCGAGATTCGCAACCCTCGCGCCTCGATTTCGTAACTGGAGGCAGCCTGGAACTCTCCAAACCCCTTCTCGAGCAGTGTGCGGTTTTGGAACACAACGGCGCGGGATCCGGCGGCGAGTTCGACGCGCGTGCCGTTCCGAAGCCGCAGCCGGGATGAGGCTTCGGTGGTCTCGACCTTCGAGCCGTCAAACAGGGTGCTGTTTCCGGCTACCTGGGCGTTGTCCACCTGGAACGTTCCGTTCGCGACCGCGATGCCAATGACCGGACCGGTACTCCAGGCCGCCAGCACGCCAGCGAGATTCAGAGCCAACAGGGCCCGCAGACGCATCGGTGACGTACCTCCAGTACGCTATATTATCAGCGGAGAGCCAGGCACATGCAAGAAAAAACAGCGAAGCCGGGCGCCGCAGCGGCGCTGGCGCGCATTGTCTTAGCCTCGGCGTGGATATCCTGCCTGGCGTTTGCGTCGTACTGGTCGATCCGTTTCGCACGGGCGGACCTTCTATACCGCGCGAACACGCCGGGCGCGATCTCCCGGGCCATCGAACTCGATCCGGGCAATGCACGCTACCGCGCGTGGCAGGCGGAACTGGAAGAACACGAAGGGCGCGACCCCAGGCCGGCGCTCCTCGCCGCGTCCGTGTTGAACGCGCGCGATTCTTCGATCTGGACCCGGCTCGGACTCGGGGCCGAGATCGCGGGTGATTACGCCCGGGCGGAGGAGTGCCTGCTGCAAGCCGCCCGCGTCGACCGGCTGAGCGGGCCTCGCATCACCCTGATGCACTATTACTTTCGCCGCGGCGATTGGGTGCCGTTCTGGAAATGGAGCAGGCACGCCCTTGAGATGAGCTACGGCGACGCGGCTCCGCTGTTTCGCCTCTGCTGGAAGGCCAGCCAGGATGCAGGGGCGATTCGCAGCCGCGCAATTCCGGACCGTCTGGCTGTCCTGGTCCAGTATCTGGGATTCCTCCTGAGCGAAGGCCGCCTCGATGCCGCGGGGCCGGTGTCTTTCGACGTGCTGCGCTCTGCCGGCCCGGACGAGGCGCGGATGCTGATGGACTACTGCGACCGGCTGCTCGAACGAGGCACGGTTGCTCCCGCCCTGGCGGTATGGAACGCCATGTGCCGCCGGAAGCTAACACCCTACCCCCCGCTGGCCCCCGAAAGCAGGTCACCGCTGACGAACGGCGACTTCGCCGCCGTGCCCATGCTCGGCGGGTTTGATTGGCACGTTGCGCAGCTTGCGGACGTTGCCGTCGCGCGGCTGACTTCCCCGGCGGGGCTCCAGTTCTCTCTGTCCGGGAAACAGGCCGAGCGTTGCGAGCTTCTGTGGCAGCAGCTCCCACTTGTTCCGCACCGGGTGTACCGTCTGCGCTGGTGGTGGCGGACTTCAGGCATGCCGTCCGACGCCGGCATCCGCTGGCGGGTGCTCGATGCGGCGACCTCGCAACCCTCGGGCGAGAACTGGCAGCCGGCGGAACTGACATTCGCGAGCGGAGAGGCGGCGTTGGCTCGCCTCTCCCTGGTCTCGGAACGCCAGACGGGCACGGCGCGGCCGGAGGGTTCGGTCTTCGTGCGGAACGTGGAACTGGAGTCAGCGCGATGACCGCGTTCTCCTCCGTGGCGCTGGCGGGCCTGCTCTTCCTCTCGATCCTGCTGGCCTGGGCGCCACAGAGATGGGCCGTGAGCCTGCTCGAAGCCGGCTCATTCGCGCTGGCGGCGGCCTGGGCAGTTCGCCTGGCGATTCGCCCCCTGCGCCTCCAGCGCAGCCCGGCGATCCTTCCGCTGGCCGGCGCCGTGCTCTGGGGCATCTTGCAGCTCTCGACGGGGCGGAGTATCTACCCGCGCGAGACCTGGAATGCCCTGCTGATGTGGACGACAAACGTGGCGGTCTTCGGCGTTGCGCTACAGGTTTTTTCCGACGCGGGGATCCGGGACCGGTTTCTCCGAGCGACTCTGCTGTTCGGTTTTGCCCTGAGCGTGGTTTCGACGCTCGCGATGTTCACTTCCCGGGGCAGCGTGTTCTGGATCTTCCCGGTGGTTTCCGAGCGCGCGCCGGCGGGGCCCTTCCTCTCGCCGAACCAGTACGCTGCGTTCATCGAACTCGTGCTGCCGCTGGCGCTTGTCCGCGCCGCCACCGACGCCCGGAGAACTTTGCCGTTCGCGCTGATGGCGGGCACGATGTACGCGTCGGTGATCGCCAGCGCTTCGCGTGCCGGCTTCCTTCTGACTTCCCTGGAGATCGTGGCCGCTCTCGCCCTCGCGCTCGGCGCGAATGGCGCCACCCTGCGCGGCATCGCCCGGATGGTGGCGGCGCTTGCCGCGTCCATCGTGCTGTTTACGGCCGTGGTAGGCCCGGAGGTGTTGTGGAACCGGCTGAGCCGGCCAGATCCGTATGCGGGCCGGCGCGAGATGCTCGATTCGACGCTCGACATGATCCGCGATCGCCCCTGGACGGGATTCGGCCTCGGCACCTGGTCCACCGCGTACCCAAGATATGCGCGCTACGACGATGGGCTGTCCGCGAATCACGCTCACAATGACTGGGCGCAATGGACCGCCGAAGGCGGCTTCCCATTCCTGGCCCTGCTCGTGAGCATCGCCGTTTGGAGCGTGCGGCCGGCGCTTCGCTCCCGTTGGGGAATCGGAGTGATTGCGGTCTTCTTGCATTGCCTGGTGGACTACCCGCTTCAGAAACCTGCCCTCGCCGCGTTTTTCTTCACTCTTCTGGCTGTGCTGGCGTGCTCCGCGAAGGAGCCAAAAATGCATGTCGGAGCCAAAAATGCATCTTGACTCTGTAATCGAAACGTATACAATGGCAACTTAGATATTTTGCTCTGGCAAGACGAAATCGGGCCTTGCAGCGCGGAAGCTTTGGCCGAATTTAAACCCCCTCCCCCGAGATAGGAAACCATGCTCCCACCTAGTTCGCGTGCTCCGTGGTATGCGCTCACGGTTAGGCCCCGGCACGAGAGGGCAACCGCACGGAGCCTTCGTTTGAAGGGTTTAGAGGAGTTCTCGCCGCTCTACCGCGCCCGCCGGCTGTGGTGCGACCGCATCAAGGAACTCGAAACGGAGTTGTTCCCCGGATACGTGTTCTGCCGCTTCTCCTATGAGCAGCGGCTGCTGGTGCTGAACACACCGGGGGTGACGTCGATTGTCGGATTTGGAAAGCACCCGGTTCCGGTGGATGACGGGGAGATCGAAGCCCTCCGGGCCGTGGTCACCTCCGGCTTGCCGATCCAACCCTGGCCATACCTGCGGGCCGGGCAGAAGGTGCGCATCGACCAGGGCTGCCTGGAAGGCGTGGCCGGCATCGTGCTGCGGGACCGGGATGCGTTCCGGGTGCTGATCAACGTCGAGATTCTCCAGCGCACCGTGGCCGTCGAAATCGACCGCGCTCTGCTCACGCCTATCGCGCAAGTCGCCTGATCTTCATCACCCTCTCATGTCGTTCCTGAAACGCAGAGACCGCGCTGTCATCTTTCGCCTAACGCAAGACGAATACGACAACTTGGCGGCCGCCTGCCGGCGGCGGGGCGCTCGCACTCTGTCGGATTATGCCCGCTCGGAGCTGCTGCAAGCCGTGGAACGGGATCAATCCGACGTGATGCGGGAACTCTCGGATCTGCGGTCCCACCTGGAGCGAATGGAGGGGCTGCTCTCAAGTTTCTTCGGCCGAAACCGCAAGGCCAAGCGAGGTCTGGCATGAGAATCGCGTTGTTCCTGCTCGGTTGTGGATTCGCATTCGCGCAAGGCCGGCCGCCGGGGGTGGTGGACGCCAACGTCGCCGGCGTCGCCAACCTGCCGGCGCAGAGGATCGCGGGCAACGATCTGATCGCCGTCTCCGTCTACGATGCGCCGGAGCTGACGCGGACCGTCCGCGTGGGAGCGGACGGCACGATCCGGTTGCCGATGCTGAAAGAGCGCATCCGGGCCGACGGGTTGCTGCCAGGCGCACTGGAGGACGCGATTGCAGAAGCCCTAAGCAGCGAGCGGATCCTGGTGGACCCGATCGTGACCGTGACAATCCTGGAGTATCACAGCCGGCCCATCAGCGTAGTCGGCGCGGTGCATAAGCCGGTGACGTTCCAGGCTGTCGGCAAGGTGACTCTGCTCGACGCCCTGGTCATGGCGGAAGGGGTGACGAGCGACGCCGGGCCGGAGCTTCTCCTGATGCGGCCGCAGCCCGCGGACGCGGACGCGCCGGCACCGCCCATCGAGAGTGTTCCGCTCCAGGCGCTGCTCGCCGCGAAAGACCCGAAACTGAACGCAACCCTCACGGGCGGAGAGGAAATCCGCATCCCGGAAGCGCGCATGATCTACGTGGTGGGGAACGTGAAGAAGCCGGGGGCGTTTCCCGTGCGCGACGGTTCGGAGACGACCGTGCTCAAACTCCTGGCGTTGGCCGAAGGTCTGGTCCCGTTCGCGGGACACCGCGCGTACATCTACCGCGTCGGGGTGGATTCAGCCGCGCCGCAGGAAATCCCGATCGAGCTGGAGCAGATCCTGGAGCGCAAGTCGGCGGACGTCGCGCTTCAGGCCGACGACATCCTCTACGTTCCAGACAACAAGGGCCGGCGCAGGACCGCGGCGATCATCGACCGGGTTTTCGGTTTCGGCGCAGCCACTGCTTCCGGGCTGCTGATCTGGCGGTAGGCCAAGCGCGCAGGAGAAACGGACTACATGATCGACGAAAAGGTAAACGGAAAGCCTCCAGCGGTTGCAGAGGTTCGCCGTGTGGCCCTCCCTCTGCCGGCGCCGGTGCGCGAGCCCGAGATCACGGAGCCCGCGGTGCCGTTGTCGCAGTATCTGTGGATCCTCAAGCGGCATCGCTGGAAAATCCTGGGCGCGGTAGCCATGTGCGTGATCGGCACCGCCATCGTCTCCGCCCGGCTCACGCCTATCTACGAGGCCACCGCCACCATCGACATTGACCGGCGCATTCCCACGGGGATTCTCGGCGAGGAGGCCGTCCAATCGGCGCTCAACGACGCGGACCAGTTCATGGCCACCCAGGTGAAGCTGATCCAGTCCGATTCCGTGCTCCGCCCGGTGGACCACCAGTACAACCTGCGCAGACGCGAGGCGGGCGCGACGGATTCGGAGCTGCTGAGGACCGCGGAGGCCGAGGGAGCGCCGGTGGTGCTAAAGAAGCTTAAGGTGACGCGGCCTCCGAACACCTACCTGCTGCTGGTGAGCTATCGCTCACCCGACCGCCAGGAGGCCGCGGACGTCGCCAATGCCACCGTGCGGTCGTACCTGGAGCACACCTATAAGATTCGCTATCAGGCCGCCGCCGGCCTGTCCCAATTCATGGAGCGGCAACTGGAGGAGCTGAGGGCCAAGATGGAGCGGTCGAGCGCCGCGCTGGCCCAGTTCGAGCGGGAACTCAACGTGATCAACCCGGAGGAGAGGACAAACATCGTTTCCGCCCGCCTCCTGCAATTGAACACAGAATACACCAGCGCCCAGGCCGAACGGGTGAAGCGGGAGACCGCGTTCCACTCCGTGAGGAGCGGCACGCTGGCGGCGGCCCAGGTCTCCAGCCAGGGCGGGGCTCTCGACAAGCTGACCGAAGCCCTGAATGAGAGCCGGCGGCGGTTCGTGGACGCCCAAACGCATTACGGCGCCAACCACCCCGAGTACCGGAAGGCGCTGGCGCAGGTCGCCGAAGTCGAGCGGGCGCTCGAGGACACCAGGGACAGCATCGCGCAACGCGTGGAGATCGAGTACCACCAGGCGGTGGAGCGCGAGTCCATGCTGCGGACCGCGGTGGCCGAGACCAAGGCGGAATTCGACCGGCTGAATGCCCGTTCGTTCGAGTACCAGACGCTGAAGCAGGAGGCGGACACCGACAAGAAGCTCTACGAGGAGCTGGTGCGGAAGATCAAGGAAGCCGGCATCAACGCGAGTTTCCAGAACAGCTCGATCCGCATAGCCGACCTCGCGCGGTCCCCGTTGAAGCCGGTGTTCCCGGACATGCCGCTGAACCTCACCCTGGCCTTTCTGTTCTCGACGCTTTTCGCAGTCGGCGCGGCGGTGGTCAGCGATATCCTGGACAACACCATCCGCGATCCCGAGCAGGTGCGGCGGACGCTCAAGATCGCAGTGGTGGGCAGCCTGCCGGTCATAAAGAACTGGCGCGGGCAGCTCAGGCCGGTGTCGATCCAGGGCAACGGCACGGGTCTGTTGCGGGTGAACGGCTCGGCCGAGCGGGACCTGACCCCCTTCGACGAGGCCATTCGGACGCTTCGGAATTCGATCCTGCTGACGGACTTCGAGCGCCGGCTGCGCTCGCTCCTCCTGACCAGCGCCTCTCCCTCCGAAGGCAAATCGACCGTGGCGGTCCACCTAGCGATGGCGCACGCCGGGCAGCGCAAGCGCACGCTATTGATCGACGGGGATTTACGCCGCCCCAGCATCCACAAGTTCTTCGAGATCCCGAACAACCTGGGCCTTTCGAAAGTGCTGGTCTACGATCTGGCGTGGCGGGAGGCGTTGGTGCAGCCCAAGCCGGGGCTCGAGCTTTACGTGCTCCCGGCCGGGCCGTCCGCGCCGCGCGCCGCCGACCAGATCGGCACGGTCCTGCCCCAGTTGCTCGAGGAGGCGTCGCTCGAGTTCGACCTGGTGATCCTCGACGCACCGCCCCTGCTCGGCTTTCCGGAGCCGCTTGAGATGGCGGCGGCCGTGGATGGCGTGATCGTCGTCACGCGCGCCGGCCAGACGAACCGCGCCGCGGTGGCTTCCGTCCTCGCGACCTTGGCCGACCTGCGCGCCAGCGCGGTGGGCCTAGTGCTGAACGAGGTCCGCAAAGAGTTGAGCCACAGCTATTACTACTACGGGCATTACGAGAAGTACTACAAGCAACCCCAGGGGGAGCGTTGAGAAACGCCGGCACCCGCACAGACGCCGCTCGAATCCACGCAAACGCCGCGTGGAATCTGGCGGGGCTGGCTGCGCCCCTCCTGGTGGCGGTGGCGGCCGTTCCAAGGTTGGTCTCCGCTCTCGGGCCGGATGCGTTCGGGCTGCTGACACTGGCCTGGAGTTGCATCGGCTATTTCAGCCTCCTGGACCTGGGATTGGGCCGGGCGCTGGCGCAGGTAACCGCCGCGGATCTCGCGGGCGGTGGTGGGAGCAGGATCCCGGCGAGGTTCTGGACGTCGCTGTACCTGATGGCACTGGGCGGCACCCTGGGCGCGGCGGTTATGCTGCCCATCGCCGGATGGATTGCGAACCACGTCTTCCATCTGCCGCCGGCGCTCCAGGCCGACGGCCGCCAGAGCCTCTATCTGATCGCTGCCTCGATCCCCGTTCTGAGCGTGAGCGCCGGACTGCGCGGATTCCTGGAGGCGCACCAGCGGTTCGCGGCCGTGAGCGCGATCCGAATCGGAATGGGGCTGCTGACCTTCGGAGCGCCGCTGGCGCTGCTGCCGTACTCGCGGCGCGTGACCACGTTCGTTGCGGCACTGGTGCTGACACGCGCCCTCGGCCTGGCGGTGCACTTCGCGCTGTCGATGTCCACGATGCCCGCGCTCTGGCACAGCCGATCGCTGGACCTGGCGAAAGCCGGAATCTTGCTGCGGCTCGGGGGCTGGATGACCGTCAGCAACGTCGTAAGCCCCCTGATGACGTACCTGGACCGCTTCCTGATCGGCGCCATCCTGTCCGTCGCAGCAGTGGCCTACTACGTGACTCCGTTTGAGATGGCGACCAAACTCCTTCTCATCCCCAGCGCTCTCACGGGCGTTCTGTTCCCGGCCTTCAGCGGAGCGCTGGCCGGCGACAGGGCGTCGGCCGGTGCGCTCTATCGGCGGTCGCTGGCGCTCGTCGTTTTCATCCTCCTGCCGCTATCGCTGGCCGTGGCCGCTTTCGGCAGGTTGGGACTGAATCTGTGGCTCGGACCGGTTTTCACGAACAACACTGGCCACATCCTGCCGATTCTGAGCCTGGGAGTGTTCGTCAACGGGCTCGCGGGCGTTCCATTCGCCCTGATCCAGGCAGCCGCCCGGCCGGATCTCACCGCGAAGCTGCACTTAGCCGAGGTCCCAGTGTATCTCGCGGCCTGCTGGTATCTCACGCAGCGCTTCGGCATTGACGGCGCCGCACTGGCCTGGGCGATCCGTGCGCTCGTGGATGCCGTCGCCCTGCTCCTCCTCGCCCGCCGGTGGAATCTCAATGTTGCGCCCGGGCTGGCCGTGCCGGCTTTTTCCGGCGCGAGATGATCCTGAACCTCAAAACGTAATGACCTTGGCAGCCAGCGTAATCTTGGCGCTTCTCGCCGCGGTCAACTTCCGCGTCCGCCGCTCGCTGTTCTACCCGCCGGTTCTGTACTCGGCCTGGTGGGCCATCCTGCTGCTGGTGCTGTGGCTATCAGGGGATGCCTTTTACCCGCTGTCGCCGAAGACACTGGCCGTTTACATCCTCGGTGCGATGGCGTTCACTCTCGGTGGTCTGCTCAGGTTGGCCTTCCACGCGTCCGACGCGCCAGCCTCCGCGGTCTCGGAAGCCCAAGAGCGGGCGGCCAACCGCTTCCTGATTCTGAGCGCCCTGGTCCTTCTCGTCGCCTTCCCGTTCTACTGGCTGAGGCTTCAGGAGCTCAAGGCCGCATCGGTTTACAGCGACTTCTGGCGCGCAGTAAGACAACAAACGAGTTCGGGCCTGCCAGACGATAATGCGCTCGGGAGTTTTAAATACTTGCTCGGAGCGGCATCGTTCATGGCGATGGTTGCCGTCTATCAGAATGATGGCTCACGACGGGCCCGGATCCGAACGGCGGTCATCGTCGCAATCACGTTGCTGTACCACTTTTTGACGGCTGGGCGTCTCGGTGCGATGACAACGCTCTTCGGTGTTCTGGTGGTGTCTCGCATGCGCTCAGGCAGGATCCATTGGAAATCGTGGTGCGTGGGCGCGGCATTGTTGGCGATCGTGTTTACGGCGCCGGCTGTTTTGCTGAATAAGGGCGGGGACTCCTCGAAAAGCCTTGGGGAGAATGTCAGCGGAGTGCTGGAGAGCCTGCGGCATTACACGGTGAGCGGACTGGTCGCGTTCAACCACGTGGTGGATGACGCAAGTGTGTTGCCACCGTGGTTGAGTTTTCGATTCTTCTTCGCGCTCGGGCACAACGTTGGCCTGGATGTCGATGTGCCGCCAATGATCTTGCCTTTTGCGGCCACGCCGGCGCCTACGAACATCTACACCATCTATGCGTCGTATTTCGCCGATTTCGGCTGGGTAGGCGTCGGTGTGCTCATGTGCTTGCACGGGTTTATCGTAACGATGCTGTACCAGGCAGCCATTCGTGGACGGCCCGAGGCGGTCATCTTGTTCGGCTTCGCGGTCTCGAACCTGGTGGTAAGTGCGGCTACAGATGGTTTTCTGGTTGGCTTGAGCTACTGGATCCAGGCGGTGCTATGGACCTTGGTCGTGTATCGCTGGCCATTGCTGGCGCGTAGCCGCAGTTACAAGGGAACAGAGATGGCGGCAGTCGAGATGGCCGGCGGATAAATGGCTCCAGCGCTTGACATAGTCATCGTGAACTGGAACTCGGGGCCCGCGCTGGCGGACTGCCTCGGCTCGATTGCAGGCGCTCAGGGTGGCAGGTTCAGCCTCGCCCAGGTGGTGGTGGTCGATAACGCTTCCGAAGACGATTCCCTTGACTGCTGTGGCGAAAGCCGGTTGCCCTTGAGGGTGCTTCGCAATCCCGAGAACCTGGGGTATGCGCGGGCCTGCAACCAGGGCGCACGCTGCGGCGAGGCCGATTACGTGTTGTTCCTGAACCCGGACCTTCGCTTGTCGCTGGGCGCTCTCGCGGAGCCGATCGCATTTCTGGAGAGGCCAGAGGCCGGTGCTGTTGGCATCTGCGGAATCAGGCTTACCGACGCGGAAGGAAAAGACAGTACCTCCTGCGCGCGCCTGCCTCACCCGGGCAACTTACTGTATCGGGCGTTCGGGCTCGACCAGTGCTTTCCAAAGCTGTTCACACCGCGCTTCCTGTCAGGCAACGAGCTCGGTGAGAGCGGCTCCGCCGAGCAGATCATGGGGGCGTTCTTCCTTGTGCGGAGGCCGGTCTATGACTCGTTGCGGGGGTTCGACGAGCGCTTCTTCATGTACTTCGAGGAAGTCGACTTCTGTGCGCGCGCGAGGGCGCACGGATTCTCTTCGTACTATCTCAGCAATGTAACTGCGGTTCACATTGGCGGCGGGTGCAGCCAGTCCGTGCCGGGACGGCGTCTGTTTTACTCGCTCGAAAGCCGTCTGGCATATGCGAGGAAGCACTTCTCCCGGGGCGGTTTCTTCTGCGCGATGTTCGCGAGCCTTGCCGTCGAGCCGCTGGCCCGCATAGGGCGGGCTTGCGTGCACGCCTCTTTTCGAGAAATGAGTCAGACCGTAGAGGCGTACAGTGCTCTCTGTGGCTCTCTGCTGCGGGGCAGGCTCGCTGGTCGCAGCCGCAGCGGGCAGAAACTATTCGCGGTGAGTCGGAACTGATGCGAGCGCTGTTTCTGACGAAATACGGAGCGCAGGGGGCGACCAGCCGGTATCGCGCGCTGCAGTATCTGCCATTCCTGGCCGCGCGGGGCTGGGATGTGGCATGGCAGCCACTCCTGCCGGACCGTTACCTGCAGCGGCTCTACCTCTGCGGCCAGCGTTCCTTCCTGGACGTGTGCCGGGCATACGGAAAGAGGCTGGCGTATCTGTGCAAGGGGGATGTCGGGAACTTCGATGCGATTTACGTACAGTATGAGGTCTTTCCGTACATCCCGGCCTGGCTGGAGTCCGCGTTGCTGGCGCCAGCCGGGAATCTGGTTCTCGACTACGACGACGCGGCGTTCATCCCCTACGAAGGGAGGCCGTTCCTGCGCGGCAAGATCCCCTCGCTGATGCGCCGGGCGCGCACCGTGATCGTCGGAAACGACTATCTCTCCCAGTACGCGAGCCGGTACAGCGAGCGCGTCTCGGTAATCCCGACTGTGGTTGATCTGGCCCGGTACAACCCGAGGCAGGCCTACGAGTGCCGCGACGAGCGGGGCCTGGTGATTGGCTGGGTTGGCACGCCCGTCACGGCACGGTACCTCTCTACCCTGGCTGGAGTCCTCCGGCAGGTTGCACGGGAGCACGCGGTTGTGGTCCGCTGCGTCGGCACGCCCTCCGGCTTTTCCATTCCAGGCGTACCGGTCGAGAGCGTGCCGTGGAGCGAGTCTACGGAGACCGAGATCATTCGCACTTTCGACATCGGCGTGATGCCGCTTGGGCAGGAACCGTTTGCCGAGGGCAAATGCGGCCTGAAGTTGATTCAGTATATGGCCTGCGGAGTGCCCGCGGCCGGCGCAAAGCTGGGGGCCAACGCCGAGATCATCCGGCATGGCGTAGATGGATTCCTGGCATCCCGGGACGAGGAGTACTTGGAAGTCATCGAGCGCCTCGCAGGAGATGCGGCACTGCGGGCCCGCATCGGCCGCGCCGGCCGGCGAAGAGTGGAAGAGCGCTACTCGCTCCAGGCCAGAGCCCAGGAGTTCTGCGGTGTCCTCGAGAGGGCAGCCAATGGGTGAAGGCAGGGGAGAGGCCGGGCGCGTCCGCATCCTCTGCATCACCACATCGCCTTCGGCGCTGTGGTCGTTTTTCCGGAACCTGACCCGGTTCCTCGCCGAGCACGGGTTCGAGACCGCGGCGATCAGCTCGCCGGGCCAGAAACTGGACGAGTTCCACGCCTGGGACGGCGTGCCCGTCCATGCGGTCGAAATGAAGCGGCAGATCAGCCCGTTCCGCGACCTGCCCGCACTCTTTCGGTTGTGGCAGCTCATCTGCCGGTACCGGCCGGCCGTTGTCCATGCGCATACTCCGAAGGCCGGGCTGCTGGGCATGATGGCGGCGTGGCTGGCGTTGGTGAAGGTCCGCGTTTACACGATCCATGGATTGCCCCTCATGACCCGTACGGGCTGGCAGTTCCACGTCTTGCGGCTGGCGGAAGCCCTGGCGTGCCGGCTGGCCACCAGCGTGTATTGCGTCAGCCAGTCGGTGCGCCGAGTCGTCGTCGACCTCGGCATCTGTCCCGAAGCGAAAGTCCGAACCCTGGGGTACGGTTCCTGTTCCGGAGTCAATCTCCAGCGCTTCGATCCAGCCGCCTGCGGCCCGGCGGACCGCGCCCGCGTTCGCGCGCAGTACGGCATTCCCGAAGATGCGCTGCTGCTCGGCTTCGTCGGCCGGCTCGTGCGCGACAAGGGCATCCGGGAGCTGGCCGCCGCTTGGCAGCGGCTGCGGACGGAGTTCCCGAACCTGCACCTGCTCTGTTGCGGCGAGTTCGAGGCGCAGGACCCGGTTCCGGCGGAAGTTCGCGAGTGCCTGCAAAACGACCTGCGCGTGCACTTCACGGACGGCTTTGTCGCCGACATGCCCCCGGTCTATGCGGCGCTGGACGTCTGCGTGCTCCCCACCTACCGCGAGGGGCTGCCCACGGTGGCGCTCGAATGCGCCGCCATGGAGGTCCCGCTCGTTGCGACGCGGGTCCCCGGGTGCACCGACGCCATCCGGGACGGCGTGACCGGCCTTCTGGTGGAGGCTCAGTCCGTGGATGCACTCTCCCGCGCCATTGCGCGGCTGCTCAGCGATCCGCGGCTCGGGAAGGAAATGGGCAGAGCGGCCCGCGAGTTCGTCCGTGTGAGATTCTCCGAGGGAATCGTCTTCGGGAACGTGTTGGATGAATACCGGCGGCTGCTGCGCGAGAGCCGGAGCATGCCCGGCTTGCCGGAGCGGCTCGCCGATGTTTGTGGCGCCATTGCGGGCCTGGTCGTCTTCGCGCCGCTCCTCGCCGCGGTGTCGATCGCGATCTGGCTCCGTCTGGGCCGGCCCGTGTTGTTCCGGCAGCCCCGCGCTGGATGCGGCGGCCGGGTATTTCTCCTGCACAAGTTCCGCACGATGGTGGATGCCAGAGACAGCGCTGGCGCGCTACTGCCGGATTCGCAGCGCCTCACGCCGCTGGGACGGTTCCTCCGCGAAACCAGCCTCGACGAGCTGCCGCAACTCTGGAACGTCCTGAAGGGCGAGATGAGCCTGGTCGGACCGCGGCCGCTCTACGCCGACTACGTCGCCCGGTACACTCCCGAGCAGCGCCGCCGCCTTGAGGTCAAGCCCGGTTTGACGGGTTGGGCACAGATCCACGGGCGAAATGCGATCACCTGGGAGCGGAAGTTCGAGCTGGACGTGTGGTACGTGGAGAACCGCAGCCTTCTGCTCGATTTCCGAATCCTGGCCGCCACGCTTAGAAAGGTGCTGTGCCGGGATGGGATCAGCCAGACGGACCACGCCACCACGCCCGAATACCTCGGTCCGTCGGTGGACGGAGGCGCGGAGGCGGCGCGATGAGGAACGTCGTCGTGGTCGGCGCTTCCGGACATGCCGAAGTGGTGATCGACATCCTGGAACGGCAAGGCATCTACCGCATTGCGGGCCTGATCGACCGCTCCGTGAAGGGGCACTTGATGGGGTACGAGATCCTGGGAACGGAATCGGACTTGCCCGGCATCGTTCGGCAACTCGAAATCACCGGCGGGATCGTCGCGATCGGAGACAACTGGACCCGCCACCGCGTGGTGAATGCGCTGAATGCCCTGCTCCCGGATTTCACGTTCGTCACCGCCGTTCACCCGTCGGCGCAGATCGGCCGGAACGCAACCATCGGCCGGGGCAGCGCCGTCATGGCCGGCGCTGTCATTAACCCAAACGCCCGCGTGGGGGCGTTCTGTGTGGTAAACACCAATGCCTCTCTGGACCACGGCAGCGTGATGGGAGAGTTCTCGGGTCTGCTTCCCAATGCTGCGACCGGCGGCAACGTGCTCATCGGCGCGTTCGCCGCGGTCTGCCAGGGCGCCAACATCATTCATGGCGTCGAGATCGGCGAGCACACTGTGATCGGCGCCGGTGCGACCGTGTTCGAGAACATGCCGCCCAGAGTCGTCGCGTACGGCACGCCCGCACGAGTCATTCGCGCCAGAGAGCCCGGCGAGCCGTATCTCCGTTCCCTAACACGTGCGGCTTGCGAGTAACCGCTTTCGCGGTCCCAGAAAACCAATGACCGAAGCCCTGGCAACAACTCTTGACCGAACCGCCGCGAACGGCGCGCGGCGGGCCGCCGTTCCAGAGCCATTCCGCTTCATCGCGCCCACACTGCCCCCCCTCGATGAGGTCCTGGCCCTTTATGCGCCGGCCTACCGTCAAGGAATGATCACTAATTCACGTATTGTCGCCCGGTTCGAAGCTGCGGTAGCCGAACGGCTCGGCGTCAGGCATTGCGTTGCGGTCTCCAGTTGCACCTGCGGCCTGATGCTAGTTTTCAAAGCGCTCGGAGTCGAAGGGGAGGTGATTCTCCCGAGCTTCACCTTCTTCGCGACGGCGCACTCGGCGCTCTGGAGCCGCCTCCGTCCCGTGTTTGCCGATTGCGACCCGGAGACGTGGACCATCTGCCCGGAGGACGCCGAGCGGAAGATCACTTCGCGCACGACCGCGATCCTGGGAGTGCACATTTACGGTAATCCATGCGAGATCGGAACGCTGAGCCGGATTGCGGCCCGGAACCGGCTGAAACTCGTTTTCGATGCCGCGCACGCGTTCGGGAGCGAGTACCAGGGACGGCCGATAGGGCAGTTCGGTGACGCCGAGGTCTTCTCTCTCTCCCCGACCAAGCTGCTTGTTGCCGGAGAGGGCGGACTGGTGACGACGAACGACGCAGCCCTCGCAAGACGCGTCCGCTCGGGACGCAACTACGGCGATGCGGGCAGTTATGACCCCGAGCTGCTCGGCCTGAACTCGCGCATGGCCGAATTCAACGCAGCCGTTGGTCTGGCCGGGCTGCGGATGGTGGACGCCAAGGTGGAACGTCACAACCTCATCGCGGCACAGTATGCCAGGCTCCTCCGTTCGCTGAGGGGAGTCGGGTTCCAGGTGGTGCGGCCCGGCAATGTCAGCAGCTATAAAGACTTCTCCGTCCACATCGACGCCGGCGCCTGTGGGATCTCCCGCGATGAGCTGCGTGCCGCGCTGCTGGCGGAGAACATCGAGACCAAGACTTACTTCTCCCCCGCCGTGCACCAGCAGCGACTCTATCGGGCCTTTTCCGCATCCGTGCGGGGAAGCTTGCGGCGGACCGAGCTGCTTGCGGCGGGAATCCTCAGCCTGCCCATCTATCACGCTCTCCCGCTGGAGACAGTCGCCAGGGTCGCCCAGGCGGTCAGGGAAGCGATGCCAGCCCCGCGCCGCGCGGCTGGGCGTGCGACTGACAACCGGGACGCGCCGGCGACTCCGCTGCCGGCCCCAACCATCCGGAGCGTTGCCGAACATGCTCGAATGCCTCGATAGCTTCAACAAGAAGCAGGCTCTCCCGCGGATGCTGGCCGATCTAGCCATCGTCCAGGCCTCCGCGGTGGTGTCGCTCATCGGCGCCTTCCTTTGGCAGGCCGCTCGGCTCGATTGGGAAGAGACGATCACGCTCACCCGGACTCTCGAGAGCTACTACGTTCTACGATTCCTGCCGCTGTCGCTGGTCTTCCCGCTGGTGTTCCTCTTGAACGGTTTGTATACGCGGTCGCGCGCATACGTGGGCCGGTACAAATGCCTGGTGGTGCTCCGCGGCTCGGGGACGGCCGTTCTGCTGTTCCTGTTCCTCAACTTCCTGTTCTGCCGAACCGATATCATGCCCCGAAGTTCAGTTCTGGTTTTCGGCATCCTGGTTAGTTGCGGGACGGTGGGCGCTCGCTGGCTGAAAGCCTGGTTTGTGGCGGATGCCGCCCTGGAGCCTGTGCCTGGCGCCCGCGCATTCTCGAAGCAGATGCCGGTCCTGGTTGTGGGTGGAGCAGGGTACATCGGATCGATCCTGTGCCGCAAGCTGCTGAAGGCGGGTGAGACTGTCAGGGTGCTCGACAGCCTGGTGTATGGCGACTTCGCGATCCGCGGCCTGCTCAATCGCCCTGGCTTTGAGCTGATGGCCGGAGACTGCCGCGACATCCAGAGCGTTGTGAGTGCCATGCGCGGAGTGAAGTCCGTGATCCACCTGGCTGCGATCGTCGGCGACGGGGCCTGCGAGCAGGATCGGCACACGGCTCTGGAAGTGAATTACGCCGCCACCCGGATGATGATCGAGATTGCGAAGGGCAATGGTGTCGAGCGCTTCGTCTTCGCCTCCAGTTGCAGTGTCTACGGGGCGAGTGATCACCTGGCGGATGAGCATTCGGCGGTCAACCCGATCTCGTTGTACGCCCAGACGAAGGTGGATTCGGAAAAGGTGTTGCTCCAGGCGCGCACCGCCAGTTTCCACCCGGTGGTCCTGCGGCTGGCGACGGTGTTCGGAGACGGGTACCGGCCGCGATTCGACTTAGTGGTCAACCTGCTCGCGGCCGAAGCGTACCACCGCCGGCTCATCACCATCTACAACGGCGGGCAGTGGCGTCCGTTTATCCATGTCCGCGACGTTGCGGATGGCATCCTGCTGACCCTGAAGGCTCCCCTGGCGCTCGTCAGCGGCGAAATCTTCAACCTGGGCGATTCCCGCCTGAATCATAGTCTCACCGAGGTCGCCGAGAAGATCCGCACGGTCTTCCCGGAGGCCCGCATTCTGAACGTCGACAACCCGGACCGCCGGAACTATCGGGTTTCATTCCGGAGAATCCACGACCGGCTTGGCTTTCGGTGCATTCTTGGGCTGGATGAAGGCATCCTGGCGTTGCGGCGCTCTTTTGAGCGGAATGCAATCCCCGACTACACGGATGTGCGCTACAATAATCAGAAGTTTCTGGCGCTGGCCGGCCGCGGCGTCGAGACGAACCGGGTACAGAGCCGCGTCATGGCCGCGTTCGCCGGAGACTGATTGGTGCGCCCTACCGCAGGGGCAAAAGAGGGAGCGGCTTCGGGCCGCCTGGGCAGTGCCGGATGGAGCTGAACCTGAACGAGGCGCAGTCGCGCGGAGGTTCCAACTCCCGCTTGGCGATTGAGTGCTCGCGAGCCGTCCTCGAACAGATACTCGCGGATGTTGAACAGGGCTTCTACTCCGTGCCGCACGGCGGCGCGGAGATGGGCGGTGTTCTGTACGGCTCTTACGACGGCTCGCGGATCCTGATCCAGGCGGCTCGTCCTATGCTGTGCGAACACGCCCATGGCCCTTCCTTCACGCTCTCCGTCGCTGATTACTCGCGTCTCGCGGCCCTGCTGCAGGTCCCGGGGCGCGAACCGGATTTCGCGGGAATGGCCGTGGTCGGTTGGTACCATTCCCATACCCGCAGCGAGATTTCGTTTGCTGACGCGGACATCGAGATTCACGACAGGTTCTTCCCGAAGCCGTGGCAGGTGGCGCTGGTCCTGAGGCCCTCTGCCATGAGGCCCACCGAAGTGGGCATATTTGTCAGAGAGGCGGACGGCACAATGCGCCGCTCGGCGCCGGCTGTCGAGGCCTCGTTGACACCGGCCGGGGCGGTTCGGAATGAACGCGCACAGCCGGCCACGGGCGCCGCTGCCGCGCCGCGAACCGGTCCCTACCGCAATCGGCCGGCCGCCGCTGCGGCGACGCCGAAGCCCGTCGCTGCGGTGACGCCGGAACCCGTCGCTGCGGTGGCGCCGGAACCCGTTGCTGCGGTGGCGCCGGAACCCGTCGCTGCGGTGGCGCCGGAACCCGTGAGGAAAGGGCGCTGGCGCTGGCCTGTGGCCGCGGCGCTTCTCCTGGTGGCTGCCGCCTCGGGGGGCTACCTGGCCTACTGGTGGCCGCAACGGCCGGCGCCAGCGGTGGCCGGTCTGCAATTGCATGCGACCGACCGAAACGGACAGCTCGAGATCGGCTGGGATGGGAACTTGCCCGCCTTGCGCCTGGCTCGGAGCGGGACTCTCGAGATCAGCGAGGGGCCTCGAGTGCACATCTTCCCGATGGATGCGGAGTTCCTGCGACGGGGCTCGATCAGTTACACACGGCATTCAGAGGTCGTGACAGTCCGCATCTCTGTGATGCTGCAGGATGGCTCCGAGCTACAGCAGCAATGGGCGTTTGTCGGCGACCTGGGCTCTGGCCGTGCCGTGCCGGCCCAGGTGGCGGCGCAGCAACCTCCGGCGCCGGAGGCGGTGCCCGAACCGGCGCGCAACCAAGTGGTCGAGATTCAGGCGCTTCGGAAGCTGCGGCAGGGCTCGGAGGCCTCTGGGCAGGCTTTAGGCAGCGAACGGGCCCCGCAGAGCCCGGCACGTCCGGCTACTCAGGAGAGGACCTTTCTCGGCGCGGGCGCCGGAAGCGGTGCGCAGAGGGGCGGTGCGAATCCGGGCGCGTCTGCTCCGACATCCCGCGCCGCAGCTGTGCGACCTGTGATCGCAAAGCCGTTGCCGCCCGCGGTGACGCCGCCCCGGAGCTTGCCGGACCGTGCCAGCACCCGAGCGCCCGTGCACGCCACGACTACACGCCTAGCACCCGAGCCTCGCTCCGAGACCGCTGCCGCGAGGAATCAGCCGTCGTCTTCTAGTGCCACTGCCGCCGCCGTTCGGGGGAAGCCGCTGCCGCCACCCGCGGCGGCTTCAGCGGCGCCGTCCCCGGCTTCGCCCAGCAGGCCGGTAGCCCAGGTGGTTCAGCCTCCGCCTCCAACCCTTTCTACCCCGGCAACGAGCAGGCCTGAGCCGGTGGTGGGCAACGTCGCGGTCCCGGCCAGCCCGGAGCCCGTGGCGAGGACGCCGGAAGGCAGGTCCGCACCGCTTCTGAACACGGTCGCGCCTCCCGCCAGAGTAAATCCGGTGACGCAGCCCGCAGTCGCGGCGCCGTCTCTTTCCGGTCGATGGACGTTTGGGCCGACGTCGCCGTCCGGCTCGCCCTTCCCGCCGGAATCGGTGGCGCTGTCACTCTCCGAGATCGGGGGCCTGCTTCAGGGGACTCTTGCTGGTCGATATCGGACGCCGAGATCGAGCGGGCTGCAACCGGACGTTCGATTCAGCTTCCAGGGACCCGCGCGCGCCGGCAACATGCGTTTTCCCTGGGCTACCAGCGACGGCACGAAGGGCAGCGTCGAACTGATCCGCCTGCCGAACAGGAGCGATTCCATAGAAGTCGTCTGGTATTCTCAGGACCGGAAGTTCATCTTTGACGATGTCCTGGTCCGCGTGACGAAGTAGCGCGCAATCATCTTTCGGCTGTAATCTCCCACCAGCGAGCGACCGCGGCTTTGCCATGCCGTGTGCCGCCATTCTTCTTCTCGCCAGGTCGCCGCGTTTAACCCGGATGTGAGCCTTTGGATTGTAACACTAGTGTTCGGATAAACTTTTTCGAATCGTCATAAGGCCCGATGAATCAAAGGGATGCGGGGGTTCGACGCAGGAACGATTTGAAATCTAAGTGCCGCCCGGGAGCCGAATGAGGGTGAGTTCTGGATGCGAAACAATGGTGGATGAACGCTGGCCGCACCTACCAGTCGCGAATCCGTTCCGTAGTTGTCGAATGCGGGACCGGCGGATCACGACCTCCGTGCGCCACGCCAACCGTGCGGGTAACCACCCGTGCGGCGTTTCCATGACGTCAGTTCACGCGGGTGGGTTCTTCGCGCGATCCGCCGTTTGGGCGCATGAGCTTGTCCCACCGTCGGGCGGCATCCTGATCGCGCCCGCGGATTGCATGCGAGTAGACGTCGGCCGTCACGCGGACCGAGGAATGGCCCAACCGTTCCGATACGGTCGCCAGATCCACCCCATCGGCAAGCAGCAGCGATGCATGGGTGTGGCGCAGCGAGTGGAGGGAAGCGCCCTTCGGCTGCTGCAGTTTTCGGAAGAGCAGTGAGACGGTCGACGAGATGGAATTAGGCTTTAGCGGCGTGCCGTTCGGGTTGGCGAAAATCAAGTCGAGGTCGGCGCGGTAATCGGGACCGAACTGCACGCGGAACGTAGCCTGCTTCTGGCGGTGCTGGTCGAGCGCCGCGAGAGTGGAGGTCGGCAGGCTCACCGGGCGCACACTGTCCTCGGTCTTCGGAACCTTGAATTCCAGGCCCCCTTTGGTCTGCGTCAGGGATCGCGTGATCACGACATCCCCACCATGGATGTCCGACCATCTGAGCGCTAAGACCTCTCCGCGGCGCGCGCCGGTGGCGGCGGCCACTTCCAGAAAGGCCGCCATGCACCAGGGCCCCGAGGCGCTCTCCAACACCACCGCCTGCTGCTCCGGAGTGAGCGCGATGCCACGGTGCTTCTTCACGTGCGGAGGCTCGCTGTTGGTCACGGGATTGGTGGAGACCAAACCCCACCGAATCGCTCGCGCAAACGCGGAGGAGAGGAGACCGGCAACGTGGCGGACGGTTTTTGCGCTCAACAGGCGAGCCTCCATGGTCCGGCGGTGGTGGCCACCGCTCTTCAAGAGCCGGCCCCACTCGCGAGCCAGATAGAGCGGCGTGATTTCCGCGACCGGCATTGCGAGCAGTTCTGGAGCTAGGTACGCCGCCAACTGGTGATAGCGCTCGATGGTCTTCGGCGCTAGACGTTCTGTGGCGTGCTGCGCGAAGAACTCCTCCAAGAGGGTGGCCAGCGTTTTCGGGACCGGCGCGGCCACTCCGACGCTGGCTTTCGCCGCTTCGATCTTCTGCAATTCGTCGGCGTAGCGATCCCGCTCAGCGTCTTCGGCCGCCTTCTTGGTGGCGAAGCCCCACCCACGGATGATGTGGCGGCTCTCCCGCGTGGATCCTGGCAAGTTGAACTTGTAGAACCAAGCGGTCCGTGCGGAACCGCGATAGGTGTATTTATGGACCGGCATCAGTTCACCACCGTTACCTCTGTTTGCGGTTGAAGTCCAGGGCCGCCACGCGTGCCACAAGTGCGCTCCCACTCCTCGTAGGCGTGCCGCGTGATGATCCATCGCCGACCGAGCCGGATGCCAGGCAGAATCCCCTGCTCCAACATGGCGTACACCGCCAGGCGCCCGATGTCCAGCCGGCGCGCGATCTCCTCCACGGACATCCGGTTGGCCTGCGCGCAGATCACTCCGGCCGGGTCCGTGTGGGTGCGAGTCATGGGTCGTCTCTTTGGAGGATCGAACTTGGTCGGTTGCCAATGCGCCGTGGGACTGAAGGGCCGCCGCCCAGCGCTCAGTGGCTCGCGTGTCTGGGTCAGCCAGCTTTCGATTCGTTCACCTGTCGAACCAGTTCTTGGTCCGCTCCCGATCGATCCAGGGTGTCTCGTAGCGGAAGCGAACTGGGCGCTCCTGTGGCGCGTGCGGTTGGGGAGGCTGTCCAGCTTGTGCCACGAGCTGCGCCAGGTTTTGTTCCAGCCGCTGCCACGTATCTTCTCCAAACCGGTCTATTCCGCAGACCGCCGCGGCCGCCCGAGAATAGACACGCGCGTCGAGAGCCTCGTTGCGTTCCCTGGTCTTTTGCCACTCGGGCCGGCGATAGCCCTTCACGATTCTTGTGACGAGTTGCTCGGCGGTCAGTTGCTTGAAGTATTCCTCACCATACTTCGGGAAGTGGCAGTAGCCTGGGGGATACGGCGCCCCGCTCTCCTCGGTCGGCCGCTCCAGGTGCAGCCAGCGGTACAGCTCCTCCTTGATCATGCCGCCGTTCACCGGCCACACCTTGATACCCCGTTTCAAGCGATCGCCCTGCGGCCCGACATCGATCGGGGAGGGCTGGCCGACAGGGCCCATGGCGCGCGCATCGCCTTTTACCACCACGACGCGGCTGCCACCGTGCTGGCGAGCCCAGGAGTACACCTCCGACGTCGCATATCCCGAGTCGATGGCGAACATCGCAACCGGCATACTGGCATTGCCATCGACCGGGTACCTTGCTTCGAGCAAAGCGGTGAGCTTCTGCCAGACAGCGGCCTCGGCAGTCCGCCCTTCGAGCACCTGGTAATCGACCGACCAGGACTCTTTTCCGCGGCCCCAAGCCACAACCTCCAGCTCGATGCGGTCCTTTTGTATATCAACACCGGCCGTGAGGAACAGTCCGCCTTTGGGGACCGTGCCAATCTGGTAGTCCTCGCGCCGATCATACAGACGCTGCCACTCCGGCGCCTCTCCGCGCAGTTTCCAGGTCTGGCCCAAGACAGTGTTGACGAAAACCTGAAGCAACGCCGGGTTCTTCTGCGCCTCGGCGAACATCTCGGCCGCATCGCCCCAACTGAACCAGCCCACGGGACTGTACAAGCTCGACAGATGGAATCCGGCGGCCTTGCCCGGTCCGGGAGCCGCCGGCCGCCACTCACCACGCGCCAGCATCCAGTGCTTCTGGTGGTCCTCGATTTCCTCGCCGCAGTGCTCGCAAACGTAGACGGCGAGCTGCGGCTCGCCCTTGGGCCACCGGAATTGCGGAAACTTCAGCGTCTGGAACTCGGAGCAGTGGGGGCAGGGAAACCAGTAGTAGCGCTGGTCACTCTCTTCGAATGCCGCCTCGATCCGGCTGCTGCCGGTGACCTTCGGCGTCGAGCACATGAACACCTTGCGCCGGGCGAAGGTGCGCGTGCGGGCCGTGGCCAGGTTGACGGGGTCGCCTTCACCCTCGACATCGCCGGGATAGGCATCGATCTCGTCGAGGAACAAGTAGCGGGCGGCCATCGAGCGGAGACCGACTGCGGAGTTCGCCCCGGTCATCACGAGCACGCCGCCGGGGAATTCCTTGGCCAGGATGGCGTTGCCGCTATCGCGCGCCCGCGGGTCCTTGACGAGTTCGCGCAGTGCCGTGCTCTCCTCGATCAGGGGATCGACCCTCTGCTTGGAATTGCGCTTGGCCATCTCGACGGTCGGCTGGACAGCCATCATCGGGCCGGGAGCCTGGTGGATGATGTAGCCGATCCAGTTGTTGCCGCACTCGGTGCCCCCGATCTGTCCGCCCTTCATGAACACCACCCGCTCGATGGGCGAGGCGGGCGAAAGGCAATCCATGATCTCGCGTAGGTATGGCGTTCGATCCGTCCTCCACGGGCCCGGCTCGGCCGATGCGCGCTGCGACAGGGTCCGATAGCGGTCGGCCCACTGCGAAACGGTAAGCAGCGGATCGGGCTTCAGCCCGGCGCCGAAGGCCTCATCGTAGATTTCAGCCGAGGTGGTCGCCAGAGAGCTCACTTAGTGCCTTCCTGATCTCGTCGGCGAGGATCTGATGCACTTCGGTCGGATCATCCTCTGCCGCGAGCATGGCCGCGACCCGGTCCGGGATGTTGAGCAGGTTGTCCCGCACCGTGCGCGCCTTCGTGAACGCCGCCACGGTGACTTCGTCGCGGCTGACCAATTTGCCAACCCGCTCTTCGTAGTCGATCTTGGCGAGACGCGCCTGATAGTGCTCCCGCACCGCGCGGGCCTTTGTGTACTGACTGGCGCCGAAAGGGGAGGCCTCGTCTTCCTCCGGCTCTGGCCGGCGCGTCACGGCGGGCGCGTAGGCCCGGGTGTTCCGTTTCCAGCCCGTGTCCGCCGCGTCGGAATCGATGCGGCCATTCGGGAGTGTTGCGATGCGCTGGGACTTGATGGCCTTCTGCACGGCAGACAGGGCCGCGCCGCGATGACGGGCGTACTGTCGCAGGCTCATGATCGCCACGTGTTCGCCTCCCGACTATCGGTGCGCAGCTGCTCACTTTTCGCTTGCCTTGTCGGCGAACCAGAGTGATGAATCGTCATGCGCGGAGAACAAGCCGCCAGATAAGGTTAAAAGGAGCTCAGATGAAGACCAGCAAAAAGGCCGCCCCCAAAGCCGCCCTCGCCAACGAAGGTGGTCCAGCACCTCGCCGGGCTGCTGGATGCCAAGGTGACCGTCACGCTCGAGATCGAGGCTGAGATCCCCTCCGGCGCGCCAGACCACGTGGTCCGGACTGTAACGGAGAACTGCCGAACGCTGAAGTTTGAGAACTCGGGGTTCGAGGAGAGTTGACCAAAACGACAACGACGGGCGGTTGCAAGACAGGGGTACTGGTATGCAGCTGTCATTCAGACAAAAGGGCGCGAGGCTCGTAGCCACTCTCGATTGCTCCGTTCCAGGGAAACTGAAGAGCGGTGGCCTCGGATGGTTCGACAGAGGGTCCACGGATTGGCGATTCGACTGGAAGCTCAGGGTCCAGTGCAGCATAACGAAAACCGGTCCAGCATACGGTTATGGGCAACCCCACGTGGTCAAAGGACTGGGGGCGCCGACGAAGAGACCTTCGTGGCGGAGAACAGCGACTACGTCCAGTTCTGTGTCACACCGGCCCGGGACCCTTAGGGTCGAGTTCCTGTTGCCTGACTGCATCGACCTCGTGGGGCATGCCCTCGACCCAGGGTGCTGCGCCGGTGGTCCGGTGTCCATCGGAGGGTGCCGCTACCATTGCTCAGCGCTGTTGAAGGCGGTTCCGCCATCCTTCGAGGCCCGCCTGGAGCGCATCGCGGGCGGCATCAGACTTCTTCAGTCTGTTCAAGGAAGAACCATTATGGTCGGCGAGATGCAGGATAACATCCGAGGTAGGCCTCTGTTCAACCGGCTCCTTGAAGGCAGCTAAACGAGAACACGACACGCTTCGATGGAAACGGAATGAACAATGACAACGGGCGGACGCTCCCGGCCCGTATCCTTGAGCCACTCGCGGTGGATGCGCTCAACGACTGGGCGGCGATGTCGCCCCGCCCAACCCGGCAGTGGCGCAACCTGCCCGCCAGCCCGCCGACCGGTGGCACACGTGCGCCCGGTGCGCGACGGGTGCCGCTGCACAGCCGGAGGCTCCGCCGTCAAACCGCCACGCGCAGTTTGATTCCATCGTTCGGCGCGTGCACGAGATCCTGCTTGGTCCCCAGGTAACGCTCGGTCGTTTGCACTGACGCGTGGCCCAAGAGCAACTGGATCTGTTCAAGCTCCCCACCCGCGGCTCGGCACATTTTCGCGCAGCTGCGACGTAGGTCATGGGGCGCAATGCCGGGGACACCCGAGGCCACGGCGTACGGCTGGAGGAGTTGCCACACGACCTTCTCCGTCATGCGCTCCCCCTGGACTTGGTCCCCGCGCGTGACCGGCCGCAGCAGGTGGCCTTCTGTCAACTCGGCCGCCGCGGTCCAGGCGTCGATGGCGACCTTCACCCACGTCGGCATCGGGATCGTCCGCAGCCGCCCGTGCTTGCCGACGAGGTCAACGATGCACCAGCGGTTGTCGCGTTGCTGGATGTGGTGGAGCGTAAGCGCGGCCACCTCGGATCGGCGCAGCCCGCAGCCGAGAAGGACCGCGAGCATCGCCCGGTCGCGCAGTCCCTTCTTGGTGGTCACGTCTGGGGCGTTCAGGAGCTTCTGGGCCTGCTGCACGGATAGCCAGTTGCCGACCCGCACGCCCGTTGACTTGGCGCCCTTGACGCGGGTGATGCCGGCCGCCAGCTCCGGCGCCAGCAGCCCGTTGTCGGCGGCCTCGACCGCGAGTTTCCGCACGGCGGTGATCCGGACGTTGATGGAGACCGACCCGAGTCCGCGAGCCTCGAGTTCCGTTCGCCAGGCGTTCACAGTGGCCTTCGTGAAGCCGGGCCGCGGTGCTTGGCCGTACCAGGCGATGAACTCGTCCAGCCCGAGATTGTAGACCCGCCGCGTAATCGGAGAAGACACGCTATCCAGAACCAGGGCCTTCAGCCGGTGCCAGTCTGAAGCCCGGTTCGCCAACGTTAACTCGTTCATTTCAGTCCTCTTAATGGGCCATATCGGTAGCCATGTGAACCTTACCTCGGGGCGCCGGCGACATGAAGCAAAAACGTGGGTGGAATGCGCTCCTCTCCGGATTCGGTAGGTTGCGCCCCGGCGCTGGTTCACTTGGCCGGAAGAGAGAGCCGCGTCCGGCTTATCGAGCCAGGCTCCGTCCGTGGCATGCGCACAACATCCCGGCAAGCATCGAAAATCACCACGATCTCCTGGAAATGTGCGCGCAAACGCAAGCTCTCTCGAAGTGGAATGATCGGAACGACGCTCCAGGTACAGGTGGTGGTCCGCGGCATGACCATGGACTCCTGCCCCGTGGTCGCGTTGTAGCCGTGCCCGGCGTAGTAGACATACAGATTAAATGTTGTTAATCAATGTGGCTGGCGACTGGTTTGGATGTAGAATTGGGCTGAACTCGGAAGCAAAAATGGAAATTCCGGGTTGAACTCTGTGGCTTCTGGTTGAGCCAGGAGGCTCCCGACAGCTACATTTTTACCTGCATCTGAATTTCGGCCATGCCACTCCGAAAAGGGGCTCTCGGAGACGCGCCTGGCACTCAGACAGAGGGTTCGACATTGCGCGATGCTCACTTTCGGTATGTGGCGGGCGTTCCTGCGCCGAAGCCAAAGTGTCGCGGTCCGCAATAGGAGTTCGATGAAACGCTGGATGCTCGACTGTCACTATCCCTTGAGGAAGGTTGCTTGCTGGAAGCACCAAGGTGCTGTCGTCTCGGGTCTCGAAGGCCCGGGCAAGGAGAGGAGAGGAATATGCGGTCATTGACTAATCCGAAATGGTCGGATGGGATTGTGCCATCGCGCTTATTGCCGATGGTCGCGGGAGCGATAGTCATGGCGTCCGTGCTGGCGGCCAACGCGGCTGCCCAGTCCGCGACGTCGCTGCCCGTCTATGAAGTAACCGGGACGGGAATTGGAGAGGTGCAGGCCAGCAAACTAGCCACCGCGCTGAACGTTCCCGTCGAAAAGCTCGTCGCACGGGATAGCGTGGTGTCGTTTCTGGATGCGGAAGAATACCTGGCTATTCCTGCCGTTCCCGTCACCGAGCCCGCCGTTCTCGAGAAGTTGCGGTCCAGCTCCGTCCAAGAGCGCCCGGGGCTGCAGCTAGCCTTCAAGGCCGCAGACTTCGCGGCTCTGGAAAAGCTGCCGGTGCTGGAAGACGAGAAAGCTCTGAAAAAGACGTCCGACGCTTTGGCCGCCGCCGGGATTCATCTGGCACCTGCCAAACCGGTCGTCGGCCACACGACGTTCACCGCCAGTTTCGTCAGCGGCGACAGGGCCGGAACGTCCCTGAGTCACGATCTCAACACCCGGGTCTCTTACGATCTGTTCACCGAGGCCGGGCATCCGCTGATTGGTCCCGGCGCACAAATCCAGGTGACTTACGACGGATCTGGAAAGGTCGTGCGCTTGCTGTATGCCACGCGCGAGCTGAAAGCGGGTCCATCGGTGAAGATCTTCTCCGAGGACGAAGCCAGGAAGCGCGTGGCCGCCCACTTCCCGCCGGACGCGCGGATCAACTTTAAGCTGGTCTACTGGTGTCCTTCGCTCCGGCGCGCGCCGGGGAAGAAAGCGCCGCTTTCGCCGAAGTTCATCATCCCCTGGTACGCGTTCAACAGCGTAATCCCCGTCACCAATCCGAAAACGGGAGCCGTTACCGAGACGCACACCAAGATCCAGATGATCCCGGCCACGGATGACCCGCGCTTTGTGCCGTCGGTGCGCTTGAAAGCCTCCGGGCGTGAGCGCGTGGAGGCGAGCGTCGAGGTGCGCGGCGGCCGGGCGCCGTACACCTATATGTGGTCCGGCTCGAACCCGGCTGCCTCTGAGCAGGCAGGCGCCTCCATCAGCTATGAACCGGTCGTGCGCGCCGTGCCGTTGCACGACGTCGCGTCGGAACGCACCAGCCTGGCGCGCCGCGAGACCCTGGGCGTGACGGTGACCGATGCCAACGGCATCATGCTCCAGGAGAACCTCACGCTTTCGGTGATCGCTCGCCTGCTTCCTCTCGGTAAAGGCGGGCCGGCCGCCAGCTACGGTACCGAGAGCCCCCGCGAACCCGATTTCGCCGTCGATCGCATCGGCTGGCAGAATGGCATGGCCACCCCGGGTGCGGGCGGCGGGACACAAGTTTTCGCCTGGTTGGGAGATCTGGCGTGGCCCGGCGATTTCATCGAACCGAAGCCGCAGGGGACGCTCATGCCAACGCCTTGGGTAAACGGCGACGCCGACTATTCCAACTGGGGTGTCAACTCCGCGGCCATCGTGCTGAACAACACCGACGGCGGCTCGACGGGATTCGACTCCAGCGAGCCCGGCGCTACTATCGCTCAATATGCCACCGCGGCACTGAGCGCGACCGATCCCACCGTCACCATTGGCATGCTCAATAGCAACGAAACTGCTACGACCCAGTACTTCAACATCGACCTGACGGGCTCCTGGACTCCCGTGGGGCCGAACGACCAATTACTCTGGCTGCTGATGGACGCCTGCGACATCATGGATGCCACGTCCCCCGCGGGAACGCCCCAGCAACGCTGGGGCCCCATGTTCTCCGGGCTGCACATCATGACCGGCTGGAACTCGGAAGAACAGCTCGCCGACGGCAGTTTCGAACAGGACTTTGCTGAGAACATCCTGGGCGTCAACGGCGCGCCGCAGACCATCCTGCAAGCCTGGTTCAATGCCGCGCAGACGGCTGGCATCGGACCTCCGCCGGCTCACGGACTGCCCGCGGCGATGGGGCCGATCACAACCGGCAACGTTACCGATAAAGACGACTATTACATCGGTAAGGGCTCGCAAGGCCCCACCATCATGCCGGCCAACGTTACTGGCTGGTGGTACATCCACGATTGACCGGGCAGCAGATTCGACGGGCTCACGATAGCGCGGAACACGTGTTTCGACACCGGGTCGGGGCGCCAGAAGTATGGGATTCAGAGTTACTACGGCCGGCTGGACGACGGCACCCGGATCACCGCCGGCACATGGTCCCGGGTCTTGATCACGGGCAACGACCTGAGCGGCAACCGGTATCCTCTAATGCTGCTCAACGGAACGACCGCCGTGGTTCGGGGCAATGTGGCTGACACCAACGACCCACGCCGGTGAGCGGTGCGCGGAGAACCACAACCTAACCGCTCCGCGCGGTTCGAGCGCGTCCGCCATCGGCGGGGACCCACTAACTCCAAACGTCGTATCGGCGGGCGTTGTGCGAGATTCGCGGCAACTGTGGCCCGACGCCCAGGAGGGGAGCGAGATCGAAAGCGCCCGCCGTTCGCGGCGCCGGCGTCGCGTTATCTGGTGATATTGGTAGCTTGTTGCTCGGCGCTAGCTCGGCACATCACGGCTCGATTCCGGCTATACGCGCGCGGTCATCTGCCGATCAAGATGGGCCAGCACGTCCAGCCAGGCCGCCTGAGGTCGCGCGATTCCTCGTCTGGGAGACCCGCATGGCTGAGCCGCAGTAGCGTCCCGCCGTTATCCGGATCGGCAAGGGACGGCCTGACGAACCGTCGTATAGATTATTGGCCATGCAGCGTCTTGAGGGCAGAATCTTCCATTGTCTGGATGCAGTCTTCAAACAAATTGGCGATCTTCTCAAGCAGGCCGAACGTTTCATTCAGCATCAACAGCCGCCGCGGGTCGCTTTCCTGCTCAGCCAGATCGCGAATGGCGGCAATGCATAACCGGTCGGCTTGGTTTTCCAACTCCCCCATCTTCATCATCTGTTCCAAGAAGTGCTGCCCCTCCCCAAATGCGCGGAGTGCATCCCCCAGCACGTCTGCGCACGACTCGATGATCGCCATAAACTGAATCGCGGCGCCCGGCAGTTCCCCAAGTCGGTATGCGGCCAGGCGCCCTGCGAGATGCTCAATCGCGTCGAGGACGCGGTCCTGCTGACAGAGCATTCGCCTGGTGCCCTCCCGCGGTGGGTAATCGCTCAACTGACAGTCGAGCTGCTGGATAGCGCTGCGCAGGATCTCGTCACCGTTCCGCTCCAGGTTCTGGATCTCGGCGAAAGCGGCTGATCCTTCGGTGGCGTAGCGAGTGCAGTCTCTCAGTGTGTCCAATGCGCATAGAATCAGGTCGAAGTGCTTCTGGAGGCTGCCAAAAACTTGGAAATCCTTGAGATGAATCTGCATGTCCGAACCTCCCCCTAAGATCCCAAACCGATGACCCGTTCGACCTCCCGCACAACGAATGGCTTCTCAAGCAAGTCATAACCGCCGAGATTGAGGACCTCAGCCCACAGCACGACGTCGGCAAGTCGGGATACAACGATCAGCGCAAAGTCGGGAAGGGCGCCCCGCCATTTGAGCAGGTCGCGCCATGAGCCTTCGCCTTCAATCTCCGTATCACACACAACCAGTCGCGGGCGCAGCTTCTCAATCACCGCCCGGGCGCCCCTCAGGTCGGGAACATTCACTACCAGCCAGTTGCCGCGCCCGACGATGTCCCGAAACGCCCGCGCATCCTCGGCCGATGCCGAGACGAACACGATCGTGGCGCGCTCGGTTCCCGACCCGGCGAATTCCCGATGAGAGCGGTGTTGCTCGTGTTCAGGCACCGTCGAAACCGAGGCGATACCAGCAGTTTTGAGACCACGCGCCATGACTCGGACCGGTCCGGACAGGACTCGCCGGCTGGCTCCGGGCGGACTGGCCAAGCCGGTTTGTGGGTGGCCCGCGACGTGCTGTGGTGCGGAAGAGAGGGAGGGAGAAATGACTGTTCGCGACGGAGTAATCGAAGGTTCGACGATCACCTTTCTCCTGTCCGGGCACATCTCCCGGGGTTCTACTCCACTCCTCGATCTCCTCATTCGTCGATCGCGCAGGCTCGGACTTTCCGTCACGTTCGCTCTCGACCAGGTCACTGGGGTCGAGCGTGAGGCACTCAGGCAACTCTTGATCTGGCAGGCAGAGGGTGTGACGCTATCGGACGCACCAACCGCGCCGGAACGTTCCGGCTCCTGGACCATCGTCTCTCTCCGTGGTCTGGGGGTATGGAATTAGCGCTGCCGAGGTCGGCAGTTGCCATTGGCACTTGCCCTATTCGGCACCTGCGCCGCCGGCCCGCCAGCGGTCGCCCAACTTCTTGGACACGGCAAAGACATCCGAAACCTTCAATAGCCCAGCCAGTTTAACCTTGCCGATGGAAGCGAGCCCGGCTGCGGCGATGCACCCACACTCCGAGCATTCGGGCTGGCCACCGATTTGACACGGGGTCACCGGCGTCGCGAGGTCGGCCGAGACGCAGCTTGTCGTTTGCGCGAATATGCACTCCGATGGCGACCCAGGCGGGTGACGGTAACCGTGAATGACCACCGCTGGCGCGTACACCTTCGGGTATAGGGGTCGGAGCGCCGCAATTCGATCGATCGCGGTGGTGCGGTCCGCGGCAGAGAGCCGCTCGGGGGGGTGCTCACCAATCTGCGGCGTGAAGAGACTGAACCAGATCTTGCGCACGCCTTCCTGGCACGACCAAACGTGCGCGAACTCCTTCAGGTAGTCGGGCCGTACGAGAGACTGCGGCGTGACGGTGCAGTGCACGATGATCCGGTGACCCTCAACGTGTCGGAGTATGTGATCGTACGTTGCCGGAGCCCGGCGGGCGTCGTGTTCGGGCTGAAGGCCGTCCACCGAAACCACGAGGTGCAGATTCGGGAATTCCGTCCATTCGGCCGGAATCGGGCGGACTGCGCTGGTCACGATCTGCACCTCTATCCCCATCGTATTGAGCCGCCCGATAAGACAGGTCACCTCGCGGTAACGCACCAGCGGCTCGCCGCCAACGATGGAGACGTGCAACGGGCGGAAGCGCCCGACCAATCCGAGAACCCTCTCTACCAGTTCCGCGCTCTGCGATTCGATCAGAGCACCGACGGGGTGCCCGTTGTTCAAGTGCCCCGGTTCGTATACATAGCAGCCAGGACATCTGAGCGGGCACTCCTTCGTGATCTCGATGGACAAGAAAGGCCTGTATCCCCGCAGGATGCGACCCCATGCCGGGAGTATCGCCGTCTTGCGCATGGAGCCTAGTCCTCAAAACCCCCCGTGGTGCCCTGGAACCCTCGAAGAGCCTGCTTGAGCGTCCACCGGATGGCGCGGCTGGCCTTGTAGCAGTACGCCAGGTTGTGGTTCAAAGTCGAGAAGCAATGCGGCTGGCAACCGCGCTTGATCTCGCTGAGTTGCTTCGGGTCCAAGCGAGGTTTTTCCACCACGCCCCAATCGCAGGCGGCGGAGTACATCGGAAAACAAGGTGCCAGGGTTCCATCGGTCCGGATGATCAATGAGTTCTGGCTGGCCCTGCAATCCCACTCTTGCAGCTTGCCTCGCATGAACGCTTTCATTTCCCCGAGCCGCCGGACCGAATTCACCATCTTGTATCCGCGCCGGTTTCGCTCAATCAGCCAGTCGATCAGGTCGTCGACCTCCGGCCAGTCCTCCTCCGTGATGAACGTGCTGTTCTCGTCCTGGTATCTAAAGCTGGGCTGATCCAGCATGGGAGATTCGTTGATGTGATAGTCCGTGGCGATGCCCACGTCGTGCGCGATCTCGGTGAGTTGCCTCACATCGTCCAGGTTGATCCGTGTGATGTTGATATTGAGGAAAACGCTGAAGCCGTAAACGTACTGTTTCTTGACCAGGTAATCGAAATAGGGGCGGATCGGATTCAGCGCCTTCGGCAGTTCTCTGCGGTCTTCGACCGAGTCCACGGCCAGATTGAAAGTGGCCACGCCGGCGTCGCCCAGCCGGTCAATGACCTCTTTACGCATCAACCGTCCGTTCGTCGGCACGTACACCCAGAAGCCCTTTTTAGCGGCGTAATAGGCCACTTTGTGCACGAAATGCGGGCGCAGCAGAACTTCGCCACCCATCAGTGCGAGAACGCGGCAGCCGGTCTCGTGCAGCCAGTCGATGGACCGGCGCGCAGTGTCCTCCGTCATGCCTCCCACCCGGTTGTCGAACGCCCAGCAGTAATGGCAATCCAGATTGCACTTCCACTCGGTGAACAGGTACGCGATGATCGGATGGAGTTGGCCGGGCGCCACGCGCGAACGGATATAGGGGTAGAGCCAACCCCGCAGGGCGCGCCGGATCATGGGTATCGTGACCCGGGTCCTGTACGGGTTGCCGTTTTTGGGAAGGAACTTCGGATCCGGCTCGACGTCGCCGAGCTTCTTCGCGTGTCGCGGGAAGACAGGTTCCGGCAGAGAGCGCGGTTCGCCCCTGGGTGCGAGAGGCGCGGGCTTAGGCCCCTGCATCAAGATTTCGCGAAGATCCACGTCTACACGAAAGCCGCTGTCTGCGAGACCGAGCGATGAATGTTCCTGGCTTTGCATTGCTGTATCCTCCTGCCGGGCGCGCTCAGCAAGGCGCGCCGGAATGCTTTGGCGCGGATGCATCGAACCAAGGGATGTGCACGGCGGGTGCCACAGCCGCGCGACTCACCGGCACAGGCCGCCAAGCCGCAAGAGTCGCGGCACCCAACCGGCGTCGCGCGGCTTGCGCGCCGTTGCCATCGGCACGCCCATAGACTGCAGGAACTCCTCGGATTCCGCGGGTAGCGCGGCGGTCAAATGGTCCCCTGACTCCCGCATGCGAGACAGCAAGTCCGCGCCCGCAGGGTCGGCATCCGCAATTCCAGAGAGGTCGATGACGAGCTCCTTTCCCGCAAGAATGGACCTCGCAGTATTCCAAGCGTCTTCGAGATCCTGTACTCCGTCGCCGATCAGTTTTCCGCGTAGGACGAATTGGAACATCCTTGCGCTGTCATGCTGATACATGTTCATCGGCGTTCAGCCGGAGCGGGCCTCAACTGAGTTCCACGCGCGATTGGATTCATAGCTCTCACCTCGTGGGCTCCTCGGGGGAGGAGTTCAGCGACCCCTTGCCGGCCGGGGCGAGCGTTCGAACAAGATAAGACGTATAGACGCCACTGGCCAGCAGCCTTACACCTTTGGCGGCGAGACGGCACAGCAGGGCGCGGCCCGCCCGGTCGACTGTCGAGACATCGCGCAAGAAGAGGCGGACCGGCTTGCCGATTGATATCGCCTGATCGCAGCAGCTCTCGACGACCTCGATGGTATCGCTCGAGAGTTGTCCGTCTATGGTGACGATGGTATGCGACGGCTCCTCTGCCCTGCTAACCCGGAACATCGCGATCACCTCCCAATCGCTCTTCGTGCTCACGGGCTTCCTGACAACGGAGGCAATATGGAGTCCATGGCACTGATTGCAGCCGCGCTGGCGAGATTTCAACCCCACAGCCGAGGCACCAGCCATACTCGCCTGCGCTCAAACGGATGAGCGCCTCCGTTATCTGCCGAACGAGTTTGGATTTTCGCTCCAGGTCAACTGTGGCGAGCTCACGGTCGGCGGCAAGAGTGATGTCGTCGATCTGGTCGGGGGTGCGGACCGCCGCGATACCGTCGTGAGCGGCAAGCGCAGCCGCCAGCTCCCGGCGTTCCGCTTCCAGACTCCTTCTGACTGCTTCGGGCGCGAACGATACTGACATCAGCGACCTTTGATCCGTGGTCCGACCTCCCACTGAAGAGCACTAACATTCGACTCGGTGCATTTCAGATTCCACGACTGTAACCTCCTCTAGCGGATGCTCCGGCGCCAACCAGGCTCGATGCCGACTTTCGGCAGTTGCTTGGGCAAACGGCGGGCACTCGGCACCGGGAGCAAAGGAAGGTGGCGCGTGTTCATGGAAGCCAAAATGCACGCATGTAATGCCGTTTGACGCAAAGGATAAGCAGACATGTGGGTCGTGTGGTGTCTGGGGGCGCTGGTCGGAATGTGTCTGCTTCTGTCGCTAGTCGGCGGCCTTCCAGCCAGGCGAGGAACGCGAGGACAATGGAGAAGCTGAAGTGCGGTATTGGATTGTGATTCTACTGGCGAGCGCTGGCGCGGGTTCGGCCGCTACGGTGTCGGCGAGTGCCGACACCGTAGCGCAATGGGAGAGGGATGGCCGGTCCTTCTTCTTCCTGTGTGAGTTCAAGCAGGCGACACGAGCCTTTGAAAAGGCCTTGGCGCCGCAGCCCGAGCGGGCTGCCTTGCACTACTGGCTCGGTAAATCGTACGCTCGATTGGCCGAAGTATCGAGTCCGCTGTCCGCCGCGAAAAATGCCCGCAGGGCCCGCCGCAGCCTCGAGCAGGCTGTCAAGCTTGCTCCGCGTGACGACGAATACTTGCAGGAACTGTTCGATCTCTACGTGGACTCGCCGCAGTGGTTCAGCGGGGGCTTAGAGCGAGCCGCAGCACTCCTGGAACGCCTCAGATCCGGGGGGTACGGTGCGGAACTACAGTCTGAACGACTCGCCGAGTCACGGAAAGAGCACAGCGGCGCGGGGTGGTGGGCGGAACGGGCTGTCCTGTGGATGTCGGGCGCCGTTGGACACGTCGTCCCACGACCATAGTTATGCGCCTCATGCCCGAGAGCGTCGCGCTAGTCCTTCTGCTTCCAGGATTCTGTCGGGCGCAACCATTGGCGCCGTGGGAGGCGCTCGATCGGTACCTGGCCAGATCGCACGACTGGCAGCCTGGATGTGCCGACTCGGTGTTCGCCCTGCGGATCGATGCCTCATTGGCGAAGCTCAGGAAACAGGGAAGCATGAGCGGGCTGAGGTTGATTTCTCAAGCGGGGCAAGTGGTCTATCGGGGTCTCCGATTCACAGGAGACGACCTCGTCAAGACCGCCGTGATTGCCCGCTTTCTCACCAACGACGCGGAGCCCTCTAAACAAGCCACGGGCGCCGGTGTGACGCGCCAGAACTACTCGTTCGTCTATGACAGAGCGGCAGACTACAACGGTGAAATCGCCTATGTGTTCCGCCTTGAGCCAAAGTGCAAACGCATAGGGCTCTTCAAGGGAGAGTTGTGGCTGGACAAGTCGACCGGCGCGCCACTGCGGTTATGGGGCGATCTGGTCAAGTCGCCCTCGATCTTCATACGGAGCTTTCGTTTTGTGCAGGACTATCAGGACGTTCATCAGTGTACCGTGCCACTCCGGCTCTTGCTGACGGTTCGGACTCGAATAGCAGGCGAGGCGAAAATGGCCGTCTGGCTGCATTCCGTTGAGGGCCGGCCCACGGTCACAGGAACCGGCGCGTGTGGCTCTGAGAGCGTAACGAGCGAAGATCCCGCGTGCCGATCGACCCAGGAAGGAGATTGACCACCGACATGAAACAAGGGATTGAGGGTAGTAGCGGACGGACGGCAGGAAGCTCCGAGGTTTGAGTCATGCCGACGGCCGGCATTTGCCAACGCCAATTGCCGATTTCGGCACCCCGTGATAGCATCGTCCCTATGCGGAGCCCGGAGTCGGAAATCTACAGGGCGCTCTTCGACCTTTCCCAATCGATCGCCGGGCACACGGATCTGGAGACTCTCTGTAACTCGTTGGCAGGCTCGCTGCGCCACGTGGTCTCGTTCGACTTTCTGGCACTGATTCTCCACGATCCTGTCCATGACCAGCTTCGAGTGCATGCGGTCAGCGCGAGCAGGCCGTACAAGGACAAGAGAATCGTCCTTCCGGCGGGCGGCGATCATGTCGGTGGTTGGGTTTGGCGCGAGCAGAAGCCGCTCGTGTTGTCACCACTCGAAGAAGAGGCCCGATGGAGCGGGGTGATCCAGGAGGCGCTGAAAGAGGGCATTCACGCTTTGACCCTGGTGCCTCTTTCGAACGGCAATCGCCGGTTGGGGATCCTCGGGTTCGGGTTTGCCACGCCTTTCCAGCCCGATGACGAAGCCTTGGCGTTCATCGAGAGGGTCGCGTCGGAAGTCGCGGTGTCGGTGGACGGTTATCTCACCAGGCAGGCGCTGCTGCGGGAACGCGACCGGATGCAGGTGTTGTTCGAGATCACCAACGCCCTGGTTTCGAAGCTGCCGATGGAGGAGCTCTTCTCGGCCATCTCCGAACAGCTCAACCGCGTTGTAGCGCACGATTTTGCGGTGATGACGCTGCTGGACAAAGCTACAGGAGAGATACACCTGAACGGGCTGCATTCACCGGGAAGTCCGCAATTCGAGCCTGACGAGACTTCGGGCCGGCCGGAAGGCCTCCCCGCAGGCGAGGCCATGGTCACGGGGAAGCCGGTCGTGACCGCTGCACTCGACTTCGAACGCTTTTCGTCTCCGCTTTATCGCAAGTACGCAGACCTGGGGCTCCGTTCGAGCTGCTCCATTCCGTTGGCTGGCGCGAACGGAGTGGCGGGCGTCTTGGACCTGGCTCGGAAGAACGGCGAGCCGTTCACCGCCGACGAGGTCGATCTGCTGGTCCAGGTGGCGCGCCAGATTGCCATCGCCACCGAAAACGCGCTCGCTTACCGCGAACTGTCGCAGATGAAGGACGCGCTGGCCACCGAGAAGCTCTACCTCGAAGATGAGATCCGCTTCGATCAGAACCTGGGAAGCATGATCGGAGAGAGCCCGGCGTTTCAGGCCGTGCTCAGAAGCATTCAGGTGGTGGCCCCGACCGATGCCACCGTCCTGGTCCAGGGCGAAACCGGAACCGGCAAGGAACTGGTCGCACGCGCGATTCACGACCTGAGCGGGCGCAGCAAGCGGTCTTTCATCAAGGTCAACTGCGCGGCCATACCGGCAACTTTGCTGGAAAGCGAGTTGTTCGGCCACGAGAAGGGCTCGTTCACCGGCGCGTTCGCGCAGAAGATCGGCCGGTTCGAACTGGCTCACCAGGGGACGCTGTTCCTGGACGAAGTCGGTGAGATCCCGCTAGAACTGCAGTCCAAACTCCTGCGCGCCATACAGGAGCAGGAACTCGAGCGCCTCGGAGGTAACCGGACCATCCGGGTGGATGTCCGTTTCATCGCCGCGACAAACCGTAATCTCAAGCAGATGGTCGACGAAGGGAAGTTTCGCAGCGATCTCTATTACCGGCTGCACGTTTTTCCGCTGACGGTTCCTCCGTTGCGAGAGCGCAAGGAAGACATCGCGCTGCTCATCCGCTACTTCACACAGAAACACGCCAAGCGGATGAACCGCCCCATTCAATCGATTCCTTCCGCTGCGATAGAGGCCCTGACGAACTACGAATGGCCGGGCAACATTCGCGAGTTGCAGAACGTGATCGAGCGCTCCGTCATCCTCACCTCTGGCCAGGTCCTTCAGATTGCGCTACCGGAGATTGCGAAATCGGCTGCATCCTTTCCCAGGACGCCCAGGCTCGAAGAATCCGCCGAGCGCGAGCGGATTCTCCGAGCTTTGCGGGAATCCGACGGGAGAGTCTCCGGCCCGAACGGCGCTGCCGACCGTCTTGGTCTTCGACGCACCACTCTGCAATCCCGCATGAAGAAGCTCCATATCGAGCGCCAGTATCGCTGATCTCGAAAGTCGGCCGGCAAAGCCCGAGGTCGGCCAGCCAACCTCTATCGCCGTACAAGGTGCCACTCAGGACGGAGGATGAGCCACCAGAAATGTCCAGGCGCCGCGCGCCCTGCGGTGGGATCGTCCGGATCGGTTCTGAAGCGCTCCCGGCCTATGTAGTCGTCGCCCTCTTGCCAGGGAACAGGGTGCATCCGGCGCCATCCGATGGATGCATGATTCCGGGCGCGATGAGATGGAGTCTCGGCAGTTGATCGGCAACTGCCGATACTGACGAAGAGGAACATCGGCAGTACACGCATAAGTTATTCATTCTAAGTACCCAGGCCATGGCGACCCGGTTGCGCTTTCTTTAGGCCGACACCGAAACGCGAAATGCACACACATCGATCACTCTCGAAACTCCTTCCGGCGCTCCTCTTTCTCACGGAAGCGTGCGCGCAGACCGCCGTTCCGCCAGCGGGGCTCACTCTTGCACAGGCCGTCGAGCAGGCGCTCAAAAGCAACGTACAGGCCAGGCTGGCCGGGGAGCGGATCGCCGAGTCGCGGGCGCAGCGCGGCGTCGGGCTCTCGGCGCTCCTGCCGAACATCGGCGGCGCGGCTTACCAGATGAATCTCACCACCAATCTCGCTCCGCAAGGACTGACGGCCGCTGTCTTCCCCGGGATCCCGGCTTTCATCGGACCCTTCAACCGCTTCGACGCTCGCTTCGAGATGGTGCAGAGCCTGTTCAACCTGGCGTCGATCCGGCGCTATCAGGCGACGCGCTATGGCGTCCAACTCGCCGAGCAGCAGCAGCGGCTGGCGGACCAGCAAGTCACCACGATCACGGTCCTGGCGTATATTGGCGTGCTCGAAGCGAGGCAGTCGGTCGCAGCCGCGGAGGCAAACGTCGAACTCGCCCGGAGGCTTCTCGATCTGGCAGTGAACCAGAGAAACGCCGGTATCGCGACCGGGCTCGATGTGGCCCGCGCCGAAACGCGCCTCGCCAGCCAGCAGGTGCAGCTTGCGCAGACCCAAACAGACCTGGATACGGCGGGGTTGAACCTGCTTCGCGTCATCGGCTCGCCGCTCGCCTCGCGGCTGTCTCCGGCCGAGGAGATGCGGTTCGAGCCGCAACCGCCGCCGGAGGCAGCCGAGGCCATACGCCAAGCGCTGGCCGACCGGCTGGAACTGCGCGTAGCGTCCGCGGAACTGCGGATCGCCGAAGCGGAGCACAAGGCCGCGGTCGGAGGCTGGGTGCCCTCGGTTTCGGCTTTCGGCGATTACGGCAGCAGCGGCCTGAAGCCCAACGAAGTGGATCTGCCCACGCGAAGCATTGGTATCCGCGTCGACGTTCCGATCTTCGACGGGGGGCGCACAAGGTCGGAGGTGCAGGCTGCGGCGAGCCGGGTCCGCCAGGCCCAGATGCAGTTGGCGGACCTGCGAGCCGCGGTAGAGAAGGACGTGCGACAGGCACTCGACAACCTGGCAACGCGAGAGGCACAGATGCGGGCTGCTGAGAAGAACCGGGACCTGGCCCAGCGGGAGCTTTCGTTGGCGCAGGACCGGTTCCAGAACGGAGTGGCCGACAACATCGAGGTGACCAGCGCCCAGACCGCGATCGAAAACGCCCGCCAGATAGCGGTGGCGAGTCTGGCCCAATTCAACATCGCCCGCCTGAACCTGTTTTCGGCGCTCGGGCGTGCTGAAGGTTTTTCTTTCTAGAAGGCAGATCCGGAGAACAGGATGGCTAACGAGACTCTTGTCGACGAAACAGTAAAAGCCAAGACGCCGCGCACGCGCGCGGCCAGGTTGGCGAGCATCGGACTCGGCGTAATCGCCGCCATGGCCGCTGGCTTGTATTACTTGCATACACGGGCTTACGAATCCACGGACAACGCTTTCATGGAAGGAAGCGTGATTCAGGTGAGTCCGCGGGTTGGGGGCCAGGTGCGGCAGGTGTATGTGCAGGACAACCAGCATGTGAACCGTGGAGACCCGATCGCGGAGATTGACGCGCGGGACTATGAAGCGCGCGTGGTGGAGGCGCGTGCCCGGTTGGCCGACATCTCCGCGCGGGCCGAGGGCGCGCAGTCGAACCTGCTTCTCTCTTCGACCGTAACCAGCGCCGTGCTGACGCAAGCCGGCGCCGGGGCGGACGCGGCTCTCGATCAGGTGCAGATCCTGCACGCGCGGGCCGCGCAGGATGCCGCCGCGATTCGCGCGGCCGAGGCGGGCCTGGGGCAAGCCGAAGCGCAGCGATCGGCAGCCGAAGCGGAAGCCAACCGCGCCGCCGACGATGCCGTCCGCTACCGGGCGCTGCATGCGAGAGACGAGGTCTCCCAGCAGCAGTTGGACCGCGCCGAAACCCAGGCTCGGGCGACCGCTGCGGCCCAGGAGGCAGCCCGCCAGGCTACCGAAGGCGCGAAGGCGCAACTGTCGCAGGCCCAGGCGGCGCAGGCGGCGAGCGAGGCCGCTTTGCGGCAGGCGGAGAGCCAGGTAGTACAGGCGCGGGGCCGGGTGAGCGAAGCCCAATCCGCGCCGCAGCAAATGCAAGTGCGCCATGCCGAGGTCTCGTCCTCTCGCGCGCAGGTCGAGCAGCAGCGCGCCGCCTTCGAGCAGGCGGAACTGGCCCTCTCCTATACCCGGATCTCGGCCCCCGAATCCGGGTATGTCACGCGCAAGTCGGTCGAGCCGGGCAATTTCGTGCAGCCTGGCCAGCCGCTGCTGGCGCTGGTGCCCGATCGGCTCTGGGTCGTCGCCAACTTCAAAGAGACGCAATTGACCCACATGCGCCCCGGGCAGCCGGTCACGCTGAAGCTGGACGCCTACCCCCAGCTTCGGCTGTGGGGCCATGTCGAGAGTATCCAGAGTGGAACCGGTGCGCGCTTCAGCCTCCTGCCCACCGAGAACGCGACGGGCAACTACGTCAAAGTCGTCCAGCGAGTGCCGGTCAAGATCGTGCTGGATGAGGCGCCGCCGGCGGGATATCGGATCGGACCCGGCATGTCCGTGGAACCGGAGGTCAAAGTCCGATGAGTACGCACTCCCAGGATGGCGGGTCCGAGTGGCTTCCCAGTGTCAACCCGTGGATCATCACCCTCACAGTGATGCTGCCGACTTTCCTGGAGGTTCTCGATACAACGATCGTCTCCGTAGCGCTGCCGAATATCGCGGGCAGCATGGGGTCTACCAATAACGAGGCTACGTGGGTCCTGACGAGCTATCTGGTGGCGAATGCCGTGGTGCTCCCAGCCAGCGGCTGGTTTGCTTTGCGCTTCGGCCGCAAGCGGTTTCTGCTGGCCTGCACCGCCTTGTTCACCGTGGCGACGTTCCTCTGCGGGTTGGCCTGGTCCATGCCCGTGCTCATCCTGGCTCGCATTCTGCAAGGAGCCGGCGGCGGCGCATTGATGCCGCTCTCCCAGGCCATTCTTCTGGAGAGTTTCCCGCGGGAGAAACAGGCAATGGCGATGGCGATGTTCGGCCTGGGCGTGGTGGGAGCGCCGATTATCGGTCCGATTCTGGGCGGATGGCTGACCGACACCTATTCCTGGCGTTGGGCCTTCAATTTCAAAATCCCGTTTGCGATGCTGGCGATCTACATGATCGCGAAATACATCGAAGATCCGCCTTACATCCGGAACGCCAGACCGGGCCCGATCGACCGGATGGGATTCGCCCTGCTGGCACTCTGGCTGGCGACTCTCCAGATTGTCCTGGACAAAGGGCAACAACAGGACTGGTTCGCCAGCAGTTGGATTCTGTGGTTCAGCGCGATCTCGGTTGGCGCGTTTGTGGCCCTGATCGTTCGAGAGTTGCGAACCTCCCACCCGGTCGTCGACCTGCGCGTGTTCCAGAACCGCAATTTCTGGGTGGGGAGCGCTTTGACCACCATCGTCATGGCCGGGATGTATAGCTGGCTGGGTATGTTCCCGCTGTTTCTGCAAACGCTTCTGGGATACACCGGCCAAACCGCCGGCCTCGCCATAGCGCCCCAAGGGATAGGAGCGATGATCGCCATGCCGATTATCGGCGCCATGCTGTCTTACGTGGACGGCAGGTGGCTGATCTCGTTGGGCGTCGCCCTTCTCTCCCTGGCAACGTTGATGTTTGGGAACGTGACCCTCGACGTCTCGATGGCGAGCATCGTTCGGCCAGACCTTCTTTACGGTTTCGGGATGGCCATGGTGATGGTGCCTCTCATGACCCTCTCGATCGGGACGCTTCCCAAAGAGAGGATCGGGAATGCCAGCGGGATCTTCAACCTGATGCGGAATCTGGGCGGCAGCATCGGCATCTCCATCTCCACGACGTTCCTGGTGCGCATGACACAAACTCATCAGGCGAATCTCGTGACTCGCATGACGCCGTACGATCCGGTGTTTCAGGAGAGGCTCTCGGGAATCGCATCCGGGCTGAGCCGGTACTGCGGAGAGCCACAGGCCCACATGCAGGCGTATGGCCTGCTTCACGGCATCCTGCTCCAACAGGCGAACGTGAAGGCATACGTAGATATGTTCTGCTGGACAGCCCTCATCCTGGCCGTGTGCCTGCCGGGCGCGTGGATGCTGAAAAAGGTGGCCGCGAAGGCGAGCGTGGCAATCCATTGATCGGGGAGAGGTCCACATGACGGAAGCCGGAATAGTAGGTTCTCAGGAGTTCGGAGGGCGCTCTGCGATCGTTTTCGTCTCGGCATCGGCCGAGGATGCGCGCGCCTTCCGGGGAATCGCCAGTGGCAGCCGCTGGCTGGTGGTGAATGTCCCGGACATGATCGGCGCCGAGGCAGTGATTGACAAGGTGCGCCCGCGACTGGTGGTGTGTGACACGGAGATTGAAGGCGTAGGCACGTGGCGCGACCTGCTTTCAGGGCCGGACGCCCGTCCACGCTTCGCGCTGATCGTTGTATCACGACACGCTGACGAGGCGCTCAGGACCGAGGTCCTCAATCTCGGGGGCTCAGACGTGCTTGAGAAACCATTCGCTGCAAATCACGTCGAGCGCGTCATCAACGCGGGGGCTGGCCATTAGCTACTCCAATCGCACCGAGCTGATTCCCAAAGCCACCTGGAAGGCACAGCTCGGCATCAGCTACGACTTTGACTCGTTGTTCACAAGGTAGGTCGGTGCGCTTGGGGGATCAGAGGTATTCGCCGGCCAGCTCGTGGCGGAAGGTCTGGTCTGATTGACCCACCAGTAGCGCATGGGCGTCGGAGGCCGGCGGGTGGCTGCATCGAGGAGCACATGCGTGGCGTTATCGCGCCATATCGGTAGCCATCCCGCCAGCCTGCGGCCGTATTTGGGCTTCTTCAAGTCGAGTCGGACCCGCTTGGCGAATCCCTCCTTTCGTGCGAGGGCGCGGGCCTTCCGCAGGACGCGCCGAAGCATGGCATGCGCGGGGCTGTCGGCTGTTCGGGAGCGTGGCGCGCCGAATCGAATCGCTGCCCGTGCATACCGGTTAGGCCGCGGCAGGGAAGCAAAACCGGCGAACAAGGGAGGCGTCGGATAGGTGTCTGAGAAACCGCTTGAAATGGGCACTTCCAAGTTCTTGCGGTGCCCGGAGGAGCCAGAGTGGACCGCAGTCGCTCCAAACGGAGAAAATGAGAAAAACAGCTCTAATACGGGCGGTTGGATGTACAATCGATGCCGGACAGGACGGCAAAACGGAAAGCCTGGGTGATGAGTCTCGGCGGATCTGGCCAGCGCTGGGCGGGTGCCGCGGTGCCGATCCGAGAGGTTCCAGCGATGAGGGAAGATCGTAATGCCGAACGTGACGACCGCGGGCACGGTGCTTTGTCGGGGCTTGGCAATGCTCCCGAATCGGAAAGCCAGCTCATGACCCACCAGAAAGCTTTCGTTGTCCGGTGGTTAATGCTCCTGTTTACCGTAACCGCGCTTGTCGGCTGTCGGCAGGCAGTTTGGGAACACCTATCCCCGGAATACACTGAGCAAGACCCCCCACGAATAAATGCGTGGCCAGCCCATACCATCGCCAACGCGAATTTGAGTTCGGTGTTCGCGACCGGAGACGGGCAGCGGGTGTGGGCGGTTGGCGACAAAGGTGCAATCCTGGACTCCAGCGACGGCATACACTGGAACCGGCAGGACATCGGCAACGCGGACCTCAATTCGGTGTTCGGGGCCAGCGACGGAACAGGCCTGTGCGCAGTTGGTAAGGAGGGTACGATCCTATGGTCGAGCGACGGAACGCACTGGACGCAACAGACCATTTCTCCCAAAGTTGAGCTCCATGCGGTTTTCCGAGCGGGCAAGGGGAGGCCCCTGTGGGCGGTCGGCGACAACGGCACGATCCTGGAGTCCAGTGATGGCGCACATTGGAACCAGCAACACATCGGCATCGGTGACCCTGACCTGAATTCGGTGTTCGCGACCGGCGACGGGAAGCGGTTGTGGGTGGTCGGAAATGGAGGCACAATCCTGGATTCCAGCGATGGCACGCATTGGAACCAGCAGAACATCGGCACCGCGCACCTCAGTTCGGTGTTCGGAACGGACGGTGGGAAGCGATTGTGGGCGGTCGGAAATGGAGGCACAATCCTGGAGTCCAGCGACGGAGAACAGTGGCACAAGCAAAGCAACACCGACCCGAATGACCTGGAATGGGTGTCTGGAACCAGCGATGCGAAGCGGCTGTGGGCGGTTGGCGATAAGGGCACAATTCTGGAGTCCAGCGACGGAGAATACTGGAATGCGCAAAGCCCCCCTCCCCCGCCAGTTAACCTCTATTCGGTGTTCGGAACCGACAACGGGAAGCGGTTGTGGGTGGTTGGCGACGAAGGTAGGATCCTGGAACGTGCGCAGCGGGGAATCGCTCCGTTCATCCGCGAAGCTCACTTGTACTCCTCATTGGAGATTCAATTGGACCCCGCGGACGGGCGAGTCGACAAGATCACCGTTCAAGGCCGTAGCGACTATGTTGCCATTCATGGCTGGGACTGGCAGAGTCAGTCCGTTTGCAAAACCGACAACCGATCAGGCCTGTGGCGATGCGCCGTCAGCCCGAGCGCGCTGGATGTCAAGAGCGGTCAATCGGTCCACTTCCTCATCAGCGTGCATCGTGAGGGTGGTTCCGATGCTTATGAGTTCGTGACAAGGTACGATCCCTGGGCGCTAATCACGGCACACCCCTATCGGTTCAGCTTGGCGGGGACCATCTTCGTGTTGACGGTCTGCCCTACCGTGCTGCTGTTCGCCCGCCCGTTGTGGAACCTCAGACTCTACAGATTACTCAAGCTAAGTCCCATTGAGAAGATCGACACCCCAGTGATAGGTGACGTCCTTCGGCTGGCTGCAGTGCTGCCTTGGTTTGTGAGACATCCCAGGACCCTCGATGCATGGGCTCGGGAGAACCGGGCGAACCTCAGGCAAGCGTGGGAAAGTGAGGCAGGCTTCGCCACACATTCTGATGGCAACTTATCTACTCATGTCGGGGCCTATGTCCCTTTGCCAATTCGAATCGGTGATCCGTTCTCCGGCACGCTCGTCAGCGAGCCAGCCGCGAGCGAGATCAGGAAACTTATCAGAGAGCCACGGTCGACTCTACAACTCATCGGTCCGGGCGGAGCCGGAAAGACGACGCTCGCGCGCCAAATAGGCGAGTGGGCATTCGACGACGGACCGCAATCCGGACTGTGCTCACACCCCTTGATCCCGGTATGGGTCGACGAGGAATTGGACCCAGAAAAGAACCCCCTGACGACGGCAGTGAAGGGAAAACTCACGGCCGCCCTGCCAAACGAGGATATCGAGGACATATTATTTTACGCTCTGCTCCGGAAACAGCGTTTGCTGGTTTTCGTCGACCGCATCTCCGAGCGCTCCCCTGCCACACAGCGCCATATCGAGACGATCTATAGGGCGGCCAGGATCGGACTATTGCTGCTTACGTCCCGCACCGAGCGAGTGCTGGATGGAGTGCGGACCGTGAACCTATATCCCCAGCCGCTGAACTCGTCAACGCTGCTGCACTTTATGACAAGCTTGCTGTCGACGCTTCTGGCAGCCGACGGCGCATCAAGATCGTTTTCCACGATCCAGGAGCAACTGGACCTTGGGAAGCGGCTTGCGGCACTTATTTGCCTACGCACCGACACCGGCGAGGAGGATACGTCGCTCGTTCCCCTTCCGGTGCGGCTCTTTGTCGAGCAAGCTGTCCGCCTTATTGGCGAGGGCAAGGGACTCGATGAGTTGCCAGTGTCTTTGCCGGAGGTTTATCTCCGTCATCTGCGGCTGGTGAATCCGCAAGATCCGGGTGTGCCTCATTTTCTGGACAACGACCGCATGCTCAAGATCGCGCGAGCCCTCGCGAAGCTTGCTCTGGGAAAGGACTTCTTCCCGAAGGAGTTCTCGCGGCAGGACGCGCTCGGCGCGCTTCAGGCTGTGGGCGAGTCAGCCAGTGTGACTTGTGACCCGATGGAGCGATTGAAGCTGAACGGAGTTTTGATCGGGAAGGAGGGTGGGATGTCTGTGCGGTTTCGCTTCGCACTCGACCCGATTGCAGAGTTCTTGGCGGCAATCGCATATGCCGAAGAATTCAGGCTCGACAGCCGGAAATGGGAGATAGCATTGTCGGATAGTGCGCAGGCAGCGGCTTTTCAGTCAGCCCTCAAGCTGGTGCGGCGGGCCTACGGATGGTAGAAGTGCACGCTAGTTGTACACACGAGACACGCCAAGTGCAAATCGCATTGGTGCTATTTGTTATTTTATGAACTGCGGTGATTCCCGTTCCGGCCCCGAAACCCCGCCTATTTCGGCCCGGCGGCCGAAGGCGTTAAGACCTGATATCGGAAGCCCACTCCGCGGGTCCACCATGACCTTCAAAAGCGTCGAGACCGCGGCGCTGGTCGCCTGTTGCAGGCGGGCGACGGATTGGTTGTGAGCGGCCCGTCGGGCCTCTCGGTACGCCTTCTGGAACTCGGGCAGCTTCTGCCATCGCATGAGCGTGGCGGTCGAGACGTCGACCGAGCGGGCCGCCTCTTCGATGTTGCGCTGCGTGAGCATCGCAGCAACGGCTTCC